>Ga0209575_10000874_pt1 | contig 14576 bp, 13 predicted proteins | sample Medcelwee11metaG_FD_187172 | JGI IMG/M metagenome (GOLD analysis project Ga0209575, IMG submission 187172) | Freshwater pond sediment microbial communities from the University of Edinburgh, under environmental carbon perturbations - Medium... | ecosystem: Environmental > Aquatic > Freshwater >...
CTTGCCCGCGCGACAGAAAAGATATTCCTGGCTCCTGTAAAGCTTGCATTGCAACCTGAGGTAGAGGACTTTCATATGCCGGATGCCGGCATTGCTCATAATCTGGTTATTGTTAAGATAAAGAAGACATATCCTGGTCAGGGAAAGAAAGTCATCAGTTCATTACTGGGCGCAGGTCAGATGATGTTTACAAAGTACCTTATTGTTGTCAGTGGTAATATCGATATAAGGAATTACAGGGAGTTGATGATGAACATTTTTGCAAATACGGATTTCAGACAGGATCTTTTATTCAGTTCAGGCCCGCTCGATGTCCTCGATCATTCATCAGATACATTCTGCCTGGGAGGGAAACTGGGTATTGACGGGACAATCAAAATGGAAAGTGAGGTGATTTTCAAATCGCAATCAGTTAAGGCAGTCACAGATGATGAATATTTTCAGAAACACAATCCTGGTGATCAGCGAAATTTCAACCTTTGCGAAGATTTAGGGGTGGCTGTTGTGGGTGTGGACCAGTCAGAAAATAAATCGGCTGTTGAATTGACAAAGGAATGGTTCAGTAAAGTAGATTTTAAAGAGACCCTCAATCTCATTCTCGCTGTTGACAATAATATTGATCTTAATGATCTTTTTACGGTCGCATGGCAGGTTCTGGGAAACAGTGATCCAAAACGCGATATAGAATATATTTCCGACAATACAATCCTTGTGGATGGTACCATAAAAGCATTCAGGAAAGGAGGTTTCAGTCGCAGGTGGCCTAATGTCGTTTGTTCATCGGAAGAAACTATCAGAAATACAGATCAGAAATGGGATTCATTGGGGATTGGCCCTCTAATCTCCTCTCCTTCACTTAAATATTCGCACCTGTCCTATGCGGGTAATGACGAAGTGATAGTCTGACCGTAAATTGCAACTTTCAGTTTGCTGACAGTTAAAGGTACCGGATTTTAGACTATTTTTGCACTATCTGATGGGAGCGCTATGCTATACATATAATTATATTCAGATTTTCGTATCATCCGGTATGATTGAAACAGGTCAGCAGGGAAATTTCCCCATCGATACTGTTGGTTCTCCTTACCGTTTTATCCTTTATGGCGCACTTGTGCTTGGTCTGGTTTATTTTCTTGTTATGTCGCAGACCCGTAGCCTTATTAAAACAAAAAGACTTCTGCAAGAAAAAGAACAGGCATTTGAGTTGATTGAAAAACAGAAATTTGAGCTTGAAGTCAAGAACATAAATATAACTGACAGTCTCAATTATGCTCAAAGAATTCAGGAGGCGATTCTACCTTCTGAAGACTATTTTAGAAAATTTTTTCCGGACTCATTTATTTTCTTTCGGCCAAAAGATATTGTGAGCGGCGATTTTTACTGGATAGGAGAGAAAGAAAACAAAATATTTATTGCCGCAGCTGACTGCACAGGGCATGGTGTTCCCGGAGCGCTGATGTCTATGATTGGGCTTGAGATAATAGATAAAGCTATTAATGAGGAAAACCTTGAGACACCTTCAGCTGTTCTTTCTCTTTTGAATAAGGATCTTGAAAAAATTTTCAGCAGGGAAAAGAATATTGGTACAATTATCCGTAATGGTATGGATATCGGGTTCTGTGTGATCGACAAAACGATTAAAAAGGTATGGTACGCCGGTGCTTTTTTCCCTTTATATATCATACGTGAAAATTCATTGATAGAAATTAAGGGTGATAAGCTGATTATTGGCATGAATCCTTCAGGAATTTCATATACTGATCACGAGATCGAACTTATGGACGATGATATCCTTTACCTGTTTTCTGATGGGTATGTTGACCAGTTCGGAGGTAATGAAAACAAAAAATTCATGTATCGAAGATTCAGGTATCTCCTGAATGTGATTCATCGTTTCCCTGTTGCAGATCAGAAAACTATTCTGGAAGACAATATAAAGACCTGGATGGCAGGGAATCCTCAGCTTGACGATATGATGGTAATGGGTTTAAAACCTTTATCAGGCAGCAATTAAATAATATTCTTTATTTTTTCAATAAGTGCTGAAGGTTGGAATGGTTTGCTTATATAATCGTCAATCCCGGCAGAAATACATTTTTCTTTATCGCCAATCATTGCATTTGCCGTAATTGCAATTATCGGGACATGTGAACTGGTACTGGATTCAAGTGCTCTTATCTTTTCAGATGCAGTTAGTCCGCTCATTACCGGCATTTGGATATCCATGAGTATCAGGTCGTAACTAGCTGTCCCGAATTTATCGAGAGCCTCTTTCCCATTTGAAGCAGTATCGATGCTTTTTACAAGAGGTTTAAGAGTGAGAAGGGTGATCTTCTGGTTTATCAGATTGTCTTCAACGAGAAGTATTCTTATTTCTTTCAGATCTTTATGTGTTTTGTCCTTTTGAATTAGTTCCTCAATTTTTGAAGAGGACAATTGTTGTTTTACTTCATGCACAATGTTTGCAAACGGCAGGCTAATATTAAGAACGGTGAAATTCTTTCCGGATTCCTGATTAAAAGTACCTTTCCCGGCAATGATAAGTCTTGCGGCAAGACTGTAATCTGATGCATTCTCACCTACAAGTAAAATATTGTTGTCTGTCTGTATCCTGAAACCGATTATAGTCTCTGTACCTGTCTCTTTTTCTTTAAAAAGATTTATGTTAACTTTTATTGTCCTATCAGTAGTCTGGGTTTCAATTATGTTGAAGATGTCCAGAAAAATCTGTTTCAGAATAATAGGATCACCGTAACATTCAAAATCTCCAGGTTCCTTTTTATTGAGTATAAAATCAATATTGGCTTTATCTTTAAGGCTGTAAAGTTCTATAGTATTCTGGACTGTAGATAACAGGTTGAATTTAATATGCTTTCTCGATTCAAAGCTCATGTTCCCGGCCGACTTCATTGTTAATTCATTAACAGTAGTGACCATATTGTTTGTTGATGCAACAAAAGTTTCAAGAAGGTCACGCTGTTTCTTCTGAAGGCCCGATTCCATAAGCATATCGCTTATTATAACAAGATTATTGAGAGGTTCCCTGATCTTATGGGAGAAATCAGTTATCACATCATCTTTCTTTTCATTCATTGAAGAAACATCTCTGAGAGCACTTTTTGCATAACTTCCGAGTCTTGAGCTCTTCTTTGACTGAAAAACTATTAGGCATGCTGTTGCAATCACTAATATTCCGGCGATGAGATTAACATTCAGCATTATGAGAAGAATTGCAATTATAAGTGCTGAAATTTCTATATACGAATAGACCTCAATCTTCCTAAGGTCTTTTTCAAATGATTCACCGGCAGAGTAATTTATTTTATCATTATTCCTGTCTCCGATTTCCTTGCCCATACTGCTTTTTATTGAGATTCTGTAAAATTAAACAAAATATATAGTAAATATACATTAACCGATTTTAACTCCCTTTAAAGTAAATCGTTAATTTTGTCCTTGCGGTATGATATTTGAACGGGAAAGATAAATAGCTATTGTTATGAACAATATTTTCAGGACTTTTATTCTGCTAACCTTTATTATTCCTTTTTATTCTTATGTTCATGTTAATGGGCAGGGGAAGGAGGGTATGGTTAAATATACTCCGGACTTTCGTTTTAAAGATGGTATATACCTTAATTTCGACCAGATAAAACAAAATAGCCCAGTTCCCAAAGCTAAACTTCTTACTTCAACCGATTACAACGACAAGGAATTTTTTAAAAAACTTTTTGAATCTGAAAATCTATATTTCTACGATGGGATGGGTATAAGACAGGAGGTCCCAAAGAAAGATATCTGGGGTTATGCCAGGAACGGAGTTATATATATACAGGTGCAGGAAAACTTCAACAGGATTACTTTTGTGGGGACAATCTGTCATTTCGTGGCTGATGTAACTACATATGATTCACGTTATTATAATTCACCTTATGGTGGCTATTATGATCCATACTCATACTATTCGCCTTACGGTTACGGTAATTATTATTCCCCGTATAGCTCCTATTCTTCTCCGTATGGGCGAAGCAGCGCCGCCAGGAGCGAATTAAGACAATATCTGATTGATTTTGAAACCGGCAAGATCCTTGAATTCAACCTGGAGAGTACATTATTATTGTTAATGAAAGATCCTGTGCTTTACGAAGAGTATGTTCAGCTTTCCAGGAAGAAGAAAAAGGAATTAATGTTTGTTTATATCCGAAAGTTCAATGAAAATAATCCTCTGTATATACCAGTAAATCAACAGTAATTATGAAGAAAATATTTTTTTCCATACCTCTGTTCTTCCTTGCAGGCATACTCTCAGGCCAGGCCCCGTTTCCAAACAAGGATGAGATTAAGCAGTTCAGCGAATCCACGACTTGCGTCGTTCTTGAAGAGGATCCGTTTTCATCATTTAATTCCTATATGAAGGAAGCAATGGCAAAATACTGGAAACTAACTCCGTATGAATTCATTAATGTAAATGATTTTAATGTCAGGAGGCAGAAACCTGATTTTTCCTTCATTCTTCTTACTGAGACCAATTTTGATAAGGATAAATCTAATTCACTCTTTAATTTTATAAATCTTCTTCAGGGTAAAGATGTTGATAAGCTTGGGGAGATGCCTGAGATATGTGCTGTGCCGCTCTCTTTTGCAGGTGAAGATGACCTTGAATACGGTTATAAACTGGGAGCCATACTTCAGTTCATGCAGAAACATGCCCGGCTGATTATGGAGGACCCTTCAAAGACGGGAAGAAAATATCTCAAATTCTATAATGAGAATGTGCCTCTTGTAATGAAAAAGAAAATCCTTGTCAAACAGGAGGACCTTTCTCCTGATATTGGAACAATTGAAAGGATAAAAGCTATTTATTCGAATGATATCGAGATTGTTCCTGAAGAAGAAATTATGAAGGCAATCGATGAAAAAACACCAGGAACGGTAATATTACATAAAGTCGGACCTGTTGGTGAAACGAAAGACCGAGGATATTGTTTTAAAATGCTGATTGGTACAGATGATGCAAATATGTATTATTATAATATGCATACCATTGATAAAAGTAATCCCAACGGGCTTCTGCCATCAGACCTGAAACGTCTTGCCAGGTTTGAATAATGCAGCACAATTTAAAACTTATCGTCTTTTGATAAAATAGTAAATGTCATGGAAGATTTAAAAGGATTATCGGAAACTGAAAGAAACTGGGCTATGCTATGCCACCTTTCAGCTTTTGCAGGTTTCTTTTTCCCATTTGGAGGTATTATTGGTCCGCTGATCTGTTGGCTTACAAGGAAGGATGAGTCGGCCTGGGTAAATGAAAACGGAAAAGCATCAATGAATTTTGAGCTTTCGGTTCTGCTTTATATTGTCCTGGCAATACCTCTCTGCTTTATAATTATTGGTATTCCAATAGTTGTTTTCCTGGGTGTTCTTAAAATCGTATGTATTGTAATAGCCAGTATAAAGGCTTCTAAAGGTGAGAAATTCAAATATCCGCTTGCCATCCCGTTTATACAATAAAAGAGTTTTGTAGTGGCTGAAGCAATTAGGTTTTAAACAGGTTAACTTTTAGTAATAAACACTTCTGACTTACTGAATTATTCCTGAAAATTCTGAATTTTCAGGAATTCTTTTTATCTTTCTTCTTCATTTAAAACTATTTGCCATGGGATCGCATGATAAACATAAGAAGATAAAGATCGAGAAATTCGAAAAAGATGAACTTTATCACGATATAAAGCCTGAAAAAAAGGAGAAACTTGAAAATAAAAAATTTGAAAAAGAGCTTCTGAAATTAGAGGTGGAGCTTGTAAAACTGCAGGAGTGGGTAAAGGCAAATAAGTTAAAAGTTGTTGTGATCTTTGAGGGAAGAGATGCTGCCGGTAAAGGAGGTGTAATTAAAACAATAGCTGGTTGTCTGAATCCAAGAATCTGCCGTATAGTAGCTCTTGGCATTCCTACCGAAAAGGAAAAAACCCAGTGGTATTTTCAGAGGTACGTTACACAATTGCCTGCAGGAGGCGAAATTGTACTCTTTGACAGGAGTTGGTACAACAGGGCCGGTGTTGAAAAAGTAATGGGATACTGCTCCAATGAAGAATATGAAGAATTCCTCAGATCATGCCCGGAATTTGAAAAAATGCTTATCAGGTCAGGAATAATTCTGATCAAATACTGGTTCTCAGTAAGTGATCATGAACAGGAAAAACGTTTTCAGGACAGGATACAGGACCCTACAAAAAGATGGAAGATAAGTCCAATGGATGTAGAATCGCGTGATAAATGGGTCGAGTATTCGATGGCTAAAGACAAAATGTTTTCCTATACCGATTCAAAACAATCGCCCTGGTATGTTGTACATGCCGACGATAAAAAAAGAGCGAGGTTGAATACAATTGACCATCTCCTTTCACTGATCCCTTATAAAGATCTCACTCCAAAGCCGTTTAAGCTTCCTCCCCTGAAGCACGACGTTGCCTATGTAAGACCACCGGTTACAGACCAGACATTTGTACCGGAAAAATATTGAGGAAGGCAGTAGATGTTGTATAAGTTTTAGAGGCTTTTGAGGCTATAGCGATAATATTGATCAGGCCTTTAAAGCCTCTATCGCTTTTAATGCCTCTGTCGCCTTTTTTTTATACTTTTGTCTTTTATCTTTTTTAAAGGAAAATATGGCAGCCAAACCCTCTATACCTAAAGGAACCAGGGATTTTTCAGCTGATGAGATGCTGAAAAGAGAATTTATTTTTGATACTATCAGGAGAGTGTTTAAATTATATGGGTATCAGCCCATTGAGACTCCAGCCATGGAAAACCTTTCAACACTTCTTGGCAAATATGGGGAAGAGGGTGATAAACTTCTTTTCAGGATACTTAACTCGGGTGATTTTCTTTCCGGAAAAAGCGATGAGGATCTTTTGAAGAGAGACTCTGTGAAACTCTCTTCCCAGATATGTGAAAAGGGTTTAAGATATGACCTTACAGTCCCGTTTGCAAGGTATGTTGTTCAGCATCGTGATGAGATTGTATTTCCTTTCAGAAGATACCAGATACAGCCGGTATGGAGGGCCGATCGCCCTCAGAAAGGGAGGTACCGTGAATTCTTCCAGTGCGATGTTGATGTAATTGGGAGTGATTCATTATTAAATGAGTACGAGCTGGTTAGAATTATCGATGATATCTTTTCAAAGCTAAGGATTGGTATTGTTATTAAAATTAATAACAGGAAAATTCTCTCTGGCATTGCTGATTATATTGGTGAGGGAAGCAGAATAACAGATATTACTGTTGCAATAGACAAGCTTGATAAAATTGGAATTGAAGCAGTTAATGCCGAGCTCAGGGATAAAGGCATCTCAGCAGCCTCTCTTAATAAGCTGCAACCATTGCTCGGTCTGAAAGGCACTACTGATGAAAAACTGCTGAAACTGGAAGAATTGCTTTCTGAATCTGAAAATGGGTTGAAGGGAATCGGGGAGCTTAGAACGCTCTTTGCTTATTTGAGTTTTGGTGATATATCAGGACAGATTGAGCTGGATCTCACTCTTGCCCGGGGACTGAATTACTATACCGGGGCAATCATTGAAGTAAAATCGTCAGATGTCGCAATTGGGAGCATTTGCGGAGGTGGTCGTTATGATAACCTTACCGGTGTATTTGGTATGGATGGGGTATCCGGTGTTGGAGTCTCATTTGGAGCTGACAGGATATATGATGTAATGAACCACCTGAATCTGTTTGATAGCATAACTCAATCTTCAACAGATGTACTTGTACTTAATTTCGGACTTTCTGAAACACAATATGCTCTGAAATTACTTGACCTATTGAGGAAAATGAATATTAAAGCTGAACTCTATCCTGACCAGGTGAAGCTTAAAAAACAAATGTCCTATGCTGATGCCAGGAAGATACCTTTTATTATAATCGCCGGTGAAGAAGAGATAAAAAACAATGAACTTACAATTAAGACAATGGCTTCAGGCGAACAGCAGAAGATATCGATTTCAGAACTGAAAACTTTTTTTTCTAAAGTTTTAAAATAGAAAGATAAGGTCTGATTTTAAGCGACCATTTTTACGGATTCATCATATTGTTCCTGACAGGTTTTCTTTCCTGTAATTCATTCAATAACTGTTGCTTATATTGGTTCTCAGCCTGGTAAAGCCTCAATACTTTTACGGGAGGAAGAATATCCCTGAATTTATTATGAAATTGTTGTGAAAGAGCTGCCTCCCGGATTTCCAGAGCAATTATCTTGTCGCCAAGGTCAGTCATCTCTTTGTCCGACATTGTATTCCCGGTAAGGTTAAAAGTTCTGTTAAGAAGAACCCTTTCCTGATGGATCTGGAGTTTCTGATTCTGAAAATCATTATAAACCGGCCAGAATTTTTCGGCTTCACCTGAAGTGAGATTCAGTCTTTTGGTGAAGAATGCAATTTTGTATGCATTAAGTCTTTCATTATTTGGATTTTGCCCTGAAATCCGTGGAAATGAAAATATAATTAAAAGGACACTGACAACAACTATTCTTTTCATGATCTCTTATTTATAACCGTTCATATATTTCATTATAATCAATATTCTCAACCAAAAGATAATCAATTATCTCATCACTGCTTAAATTGGAAGTCTCCTCATTCAGGAATGATGGATCAACATCCTGTTCAAGTGTCAATATATCGATATCATTCAGGTACGATTCAGAAAATTCTTCAATACTTATGCCCGCCAGCTTATTTTTTGTTTCAGGGATGAATAATTTAGCTGCGGCATAGCTTAAAAAAATAAATACTGCAACCGAAGCTGCAACGGCAAGAATTGGCCTCAATCTCTGTAATATACTCTTGCTTTTATACCCTGTTTGAGTATTTTCAACCCTGGAGATGATCTTGCGGTTCACATCTTCAAAGTAGTTTTCAGGCACTTTGAAAGGATTCTTGTTTTCTATATTGTTGAGCATCTTCATTATTAATTTAGATTGTCCATTCATAAAAAGGTTTAACTGCCTCCAACTATTTTTTCAATTTTTTTCACAGCGTGATGATATGATGCCTTCAATGCTCCCTCCGATGTTTTCAGTACCTTACTCATATCTTCATAGGTCATCTCTTCAAAATATTTAAGATTAAACACAATGCGCTGTTTGTCAGGAAGCTGCAAAATAGCATTCTGTAATTTTACCTGTGCTTCATCGCCGTCGAACCAGGTGCTTCCTTCCATTGAACCGGTAAAATAGCTGCCCAGATCGTCGAGCGATATTGCCGCATTTCTTTTCCTTTTTTTGATAATCGACAAAGCTTCGTTTGTAGCAATAGTATAGAGCCAGGTATAGAGTGCACTTTCATTCCTGAAATTCCCTATGTTTTTCCATACATTTATAAAGGTGTTCTGAAGGGCATCGTCTGCATCCTCATGAAGAATAACAAGACGCCTGATATGCCAGTAAAGTTTTGAACTGTACTTTTCAACCAGGACCCTGAACCCCTTATTGGCATCTGCCTTAAGGAGTTGTATAATATCATTATCAGTACTATTACTGCTCAAAAGGAGTGATTCTATTTACTTTGATTGAAAAAGAATTAAAAGGTTTAAAAGTACAATACTATATGATAGGAAAAAATTTTTCCAACATGTGCTGCAATGAACAAAGTTACACCTGGCAACTTCTGTTAAGAGAAACTTAGTGTAACTTTGTACATTCGTGTCTTCGTGGCAAGAAAGTAAATTGTAAATTTGCGTACAAATAATAAATAAAGATACCTGATGGCTTTGCAATGTGGAATAATAGGAATAACAAATGTTGGTAAGACGACCATATTTAACTGTATTTCAAACACTAAAGGAGAGACTAACGCTTTTGCGTTCAGTGCTACCAAATCAAATATGGGAGTTGTTCAGGTTCCTGATCCGAGGCTTTACGAACTTGAAAAACACCAGGTTACTGAAAAGATAGTTCATACCACAGTCGAAATAGTTGATATCCCCGGACTAGCGAAGGGATCGAACAAAGGTGAAGGTGTAGGGAATAAATTCCTTGGTGATATAAGGAATACTGATGCCCTGATTCATGTACTGAGGTGTTTTGATAATGAAGCTTTGCCTCATATTGATGGATCTGTCGACCCGGTAAGAGATCTTGAAACAATTGACCTTGAATTACAGGTTAAAGATCTGGAATCGGTAGAGAAAAAAATAGAACGTCTTCAGAGAGCTGCCAAAACCGGAGATAAGGATGCCGCTCACGGACTTGAGGTGCTTCAGCGATACAGGGATCATATAGAAGGTTTTAACAATGCAAGGACTCTGCCGGTAAAAGATGAGGAAAAAAAATACATCGACGATCTTTTTCTTCTTACAATGAAACCGGTTATGTATGTCTGCAACGTGGATGAGAAATCTGCAGTAAGCGGAAATAAATACGTCGAAAAAGTGAATGAGTTCCTGAAAGGTAAAGAGGCTGAAATACTGATAATTGCCGGGGCCATTGAAGCTGAAATTGCAGATCTGGAAAATATTGATGACCGTCTGGCGTTTCTAAAAGACGCTGGTCTGTCTGAACCGGGTGTTGATAAACTGGTACGAGCAGCATATAAAATGCTTAATCTTCAGACTTTCTTTACTGTAGGGCCAAAGGAAATTAAAGCATGGACTATCAAAAGGGGAATGACTGCACCTCAGGCTGCCGGAGTTATTCATAGCGATCTTGAAAGAGGGTTCATAAGGGCTGAGGTAATGAAGTATAACGATTTTATAACTTATGGCACAGAACATGCCTGCAAAGAGGCGGGTAAGTTTTTTATTGAAGGAAAGAATTATATTGTTGGTGATGGTGATATAATCCATATTCGATTCAATGTTTAATGTGTAAACGACAGATTGTAATATTATTAATACTTACTTTATTTGCGTCGGAATCTCTGTCGCAAAATAGTACTCAGGATAAATATCTGAAAGAAATAGTAATCCGTGACGGGCAGGCTAGAGTTACTGTTCCGATGCAGGATGCCACAATTTTTTCCGAGCTTAACCGGAATCTATCTATAAGTTCAGTAAGCGGTATGTCGATTGAAATTGTACTTTCACCGCTTACGGTAGACTGGTTTATAATGAAAAAGCTCACTTACCGGATTATTGAAAACCAGGATACTAAGGGTATCATCTCTGCAGCAACTGTCAGCCAGGCAAAAGGGTGGGATGTCTATCCGGCTTATGATCAGTATGTTTCAATAATGCAAAGTTTCAATTCAACATTTCCTGATTTATGCCACCTTGATACTATCGGTGAAAGCATTTATGGAAAGTATGTCCTGGTATTAAAGATTTCTGACAATGTAAATACGGATGAAGAGGAACCTGAGACATTTTATTCGTCAACTATGCATGGTGATGAAACCGGTGGCTTTATACTCATGTTGCGGCTGGCAGACTATCTGCTGACTAATTATCCGACCAATGAAGGAGTCAGAGAGCTTGTTGATAACCTTGAAATATGGATCAATCCCCTGGCAAACCCCGATGGGACTTACCGGACAGGAAATACTATTGTTTCACCTGTAAGGGATAATGCCAACGGGTATGATCTTAACAGGAATTTTCCTGATCCATTAAATCCAAATACAATTAAGCAACCGGAAACTCTCGATATGATAAAGTTTATGAGAGCACATCATTTTGTATTATCAGCCAATTTTCATTCCGGTGAGGAAGTTGTAAATTATCCATGGGACAGATGGTACAGGCGTCATGCTGATGATGACTGGTTTTATTATATAAGCCGTAAGTATGCAGATACTGTGCATGTTAATTCCGTATCAGGTTATATGATGTATCTCGACGACGGTGTTACCAATGGTTATGACTGGTATGATATAACAGGAGGAAGGCAGGATTTTGTTACTTATGAACTCCAGGGGCGTGAGGTTACAATTGAACTTGATTATGATTATGTGACACCTGCCGCCGAACTGAATGCTTTATGGCAGTATAACTGGAGGTCACTGCTTGGCTACATTGAGAATGCATTATATGGTGTCCATGGGTTTGTGAAGGACAAAGAATCACAGTCTCCTGTTCCTGCCAGAATATATATAACAGGTTATGATCTTGATAGTTCCCAAGTATATTCTGATACACTTTCTGGCAGTTTTGTCAGATTTCTGGCTCCCGGAATATATAGTCTTCTTTTCACTGCAAATGGTTATATTGACCAGACTGTAAATGTGATTGTTTATGAGGGGCAGGAAACAGAAATTTCTGTTGAAATGGTCTCTTTCCTGAATCCAATAGACACTATAGATACGCCTGTTCTAAAACTCTATCCCAATCCCGCGTATAAAGAGATCAGAGCTATTCTGCCAGCCCGTCAATATGGATTGGTTCATATATGTATTTATAATATATCAGGGATGAAAATAAGAGATTATTACGAGGAAACATCTGAAAATGTTCCTGTAATAATTGATGTTAGCAATTTTTCTCGGGGAGTATATTCGTTACTAATCACCAATACTGCAACTAATTGTTCTGACAGGAGCCGGTTTGTAGTCGTCAGAAGGTAATTTTCTTTATGCATTTATTTCTTCACATTATTGCTTCTCTGTATGAAAAAGTTACTTTTGAAACTTATTTTGATTTGAAGTAAATTTTCAAAGGAAGAAAAGGATAGGTCTTATGAGTGGAGAAATTTTTTTAAGAAAAGCAGTTTTAGTTTTTGTTTCCATGATATTTTATACATGTGCTTTTGGCCAAAGTGCTTATCTGCCTCCGGATAAACCCAAGTTGGTTATTGGCATAATAGTTGAACAGCTAAGGTATGACCAGATCGAAAAATTCAGGAGCAGATTTGGAGAAAACGGGATCAGAAGGCTTTTAAATGAAGGCACCTTTTTTCAAAACGCTTCCTACCAGTACATGCTTACTCAGTCTGCACCGGGTCATGCTACTGTATCGACAGGTGCTGAACCTGCTTATCACGGGATTACATCCGATAACTGGTACCTTCCTTTGAAAAATGAACTGATCTATTGTACGAAAGATATCTCAGTAAATCCAGTTGGCGGAAGTTATGAGTCCGGACTTCATTCCCCGGTGAATCTTCAGTCTTCTACCTTTTCTGATGAGCTTAAGATGGCAACCGGAGGGAGATCAAAAGTTTTTGCTGTTGGTCTTAAAGAGAATCCGGTTATTTTTTCAGCGGGTCATGCAGCCAACGGAGCTTACTGGTATGATAATACGACTGGTACAATGATGACCAGTACATATTATACCGATTCTCTGCCGGATTGGATAACCGATTTTAACGCAATGAAATACCCGGAATCTGACCTTAATAATCAATGGCAGCTTTCGCGCCCGCTTGCTGATTATAATGACTGTCTTGCCGATTCCAATTCCTTTGAATCGGGTTTCAGCGGATCAAATTATTTCCCTTATGACCTTAAGAAAATGAGTACCAGAGGAAGGGGCAATTCAAGCCGCGATTATTCTGTTTTAAGGGAGACCCCGTTCGGGAATTCTTATACAACAAAGTTTGCAATGACCCTGATTGAAAAGGAAGGTCTGGGGAAGGATGATATAACAGATTACCTTTCAATATGCTATACATCAACTGATTATATTGGACACAGGTTTGGTCCCTCATCGTACGAGATGGCTGATGCCATTTTCAGGCTTGATAAGGACATTGAGGATCTCCTGAAATATCTGGTTGACAGTCTTGGGAAGAAGAACGTATTAATTTATTTTACCTCTGCTCATGGTATTTCGGAAATACCAGTTGTTCTCCGGGATAATCGGATACCTTCAGGCTATTTCAGGCAGAGTCAGGCTCTCCAACTGCTCAGAAGTTATCTGAATGCTGTTTATGGTGAGGGAGATTGGGTTAAGGGATATTCTGAGAAACAGGTATTTCTGAACAGGACACTGATTGAAGATGCAAAAATTCCGCTTGAAGAAATACAGAAGAAGGTAGCAAGGTTCCTTGTTCAGTTTACGGGAGTAGCTTCGGCTTATCCATATTCTGCTTTTGAAGCCAATGATTTCGGGAATGGAAACCTGAAAAGGATTATTAATAATTTCAGTCCACAGAGGTCAGGCGATGTAATTGTTACTTTGAATTCAGGCTGGGTTGAGAAGGAGGGAGATCAGGTGACGAATCACAATTCGCCATACGAGTACGATTCTCATGTGCCTCTGATATGGTATGGTTGGAGCGTAAACAGGGCTTCAGTTACCAGAAAAGTAAATATTACAGATATTGCTGCTACTCTTTCATCGCTTTGCAAAGTGCCTTATCCAAATGCATGTACGGGAGAACCGTTGTTCGAATTATTCAGGTAACCTTAATCTGTCTCTTACTTTACAGGCATCAGAAAGTAATTCCGGATTCTTTTCGCAGCCATTACCTATGATAATAAGATCAGCACCTGCTCTGAAGATTGCTTCCACCTCATTTTTGTCTCTGATGCCACCACCTACTGCTAGGGGAATCTTAATGTTTTGCCTCACTGATTGTATAACATTTATTGGAACAGGGTGCAATGCCCCGCTGCCAGCTTCAAGGTAAATCATGTTTAGGA
>Ga0209575_10000875_pt1 | contig 14559 bp, 12 predicted proteins | sample Medcelwee11metaG_FD_187172 | JGI IMG/M metagenome (GOLD analysis project Ga0209575, IMG submission 187172) | Freshwater pond sediment microbial communities from the University of Edinburgh, under environmental carbon perturbations - Medium... | ecosystem: Environmental > Aquatic > Freshwater >...
AGGTCATGGTCATAAGTTCTCTTCTTCATGTAGGGGGCCTCTCCCCCACAAAGTTTACGGATTTCACAACCAAAACTTTGGGGGAGCCCCTATTTCAATCATTCTTTACAGAACTTCGAACAGAGCCGGATGTCTTACACAAGATAACAACAGAATCAACAACGGCGACAATCCTTCATGAATTCATTGGAAAAAGGTGAACCATTCCCTGCGCCTTGCCCGTGGTGCGGGTCGCGGGGAGGGAAGGCTCCTCCGGAGTCCCGCGTAGGACGTCGACCAAAGGGAGACGGCCGTCCGCACCAGGGACAGGGCAAGGCGCAAGGGAAGAAGCGACGCATTTTTGAATGTAAATACCCAAAAAAATATCATAAAAAAAGATTACAGAACTCTATCCACCATACCTTTTTATACATCTCACCCATCCCCCTAAGCCATGCCATACACAGTCAGGAATTCGGTCCTCAAGAACGGCCTTCGGGTCATAGAATCCAGAAAAGACACAGAATCGGTCTCCATCCAGGTCACGGTCGGCGTCGGCTCAAACGACGAATCTGACAGGACAAGGGGCATCTCACACTTCATAGAGCACATGCTCTTCGAAGGGACGAAGAACAGGGACGCCCAGGCCATCGTCTCAGAGATCGAAGGCATCGGAGGGGAGATCGGCGCCTTCACCGGCAACGACAGGACCTGCTTCTATGTCAACTGCCTCAGGCGCCATGCGAAAAAAGGTGTCGAGGTCCTGGGCGACATCATCATGAACCCATTGTTCTCCCAGAGATCGCTCGAAAAAGAGCGGGGCGTCGTCCTCTCTGAGATCAGGATGAGGGAAGACGAGCCGAGGATGTACCAATGGCAGCTCTTCCTGAAGAACCTCTACGACAGGCATCCTGCCCGCCACCCCATAATCGGCTACGAAGACGTCCTCAAGTCCCTCATCCAGGCTGACCTGTGTAAATTCCATTCACGTTTTTATGTCCCTGCCAATATGATCATCACAATTGTGGGAGATGGTGACGCCTCCGGCACCGTGAAAGATATCTTCGGTTCCATGCATGCGTCACAGCCAATCAAGAGGCAGAAACCGATAGAACCCCTCCTCAAAAAAACGAGATCAGTCAGCATAAAACGCAAAGTTTCCCAATCCTATATGATCGTCGGCCAGAGGACCGTCCCGCGGAGCCATCCAGACAGCTACGCCCTTGACGTCGCAAGGGCTATCATCGGCAAGGGCATGTCTGGCAGGATATTCAACGAGATACGCACGAAGCGCGGCCTCGCCTACGATGTCGGCGTCCACCACGAATGCCAAGCGGACTACGGTTTCTTCTCTTATTATATCAGCACCCAGAAAAAACACCTCAGACTCTGTCGTGACATCTATCTCAGGGAGATAAAAAAGCTTGACACGTTCGATCAACAAGAGTTCGATGAGGCGAAAAACTTCATCGAAGGCGAATTCGTCATGGATCTCGAAGACAACCATGATCTCGCTGATTCGCTCGCAGAGTGGGCCATGGAAAGCTCTGTCGATGACATGTTCGCGTATGTCAAGCGCATAAGGAAGATAACGAAAGAAGACGTCATCCGCGTCCGCGACCTCTACCTCGCAGGTCCTGATGTCACGACGAAGATCGTGCAGGGGTGAAAGGCAATCCAAGATCATTTGTGATTCCCTTATCTTTCTTTCATATGCATAATTGAATCAAAAATTCCGCCGCTCGGGACTACCCCGCCCTAAAGGACGGGGTATAAACGTCCCTCGCTCTGATTAGCGGAATTTTTGGTCTTGCATGGCGCCCTAAAGGGCGGGGTATGAAACCCATGCAAGAATCAAAAAAATGATAATGTATTGTCCTATCGCGAAAAAATCATCATATCATGAATACGATCATTTTGCAGCATGATACAGACAGAAGAGATTGATTCATTTACATTCCTTGCCCGAACATACCTTCAATCGAAATCACCCACCACCGGTCACAGACCGGTTGCATGCTCGCCCTGATGGGCTCGGGGTGACTCAGTCGAACAAGTTCTCCGAGGTGTGCAAAAGGCAAACGTTCTCTGACCCTGATTTTTCCACTCAAACACGATACACTGGTGGAAAAATCAGATTTAAACATTCTGCAGAATCCTCATTTGGTAAGGGTTCATTATAGTCAATTGAGTACACTATACCAACAAAAAAAAACTGCCATCACCAGCAGGAATAATACCACAATTCCCGACTACTGAATATTGGTTCTTGTACGGCCTTACAAACATGACTATCAATACCATAATGATAAGGCCATTGTCAGGAGAAGGGTTTATCTCTTTTCACATCAATTATTCCTTTCAACCTCAAAAAGTGATTGAAACCTTGACCCAGGAAATTCAAGTGTCCGGAAATAATCCTGGACCGTCTCTGCCCTTCGTATCAGTCTGGATTCCCCGTCTGCTCCAAATAATATTTCTGCTGAGCGCAGTTTCCCATTGTACTGGAATCCCATCGCATGCCCATGCGCTCCAGCATCATGGATGATCAGGATATCTCCTCTATCGATAGTCGGAAGCTGCCTGTCGATCGCGAATTTATCATTGTTCTCGCACAATGAACCGGTCACATCATATGTCTTACCTGGTGGCAGGCTCTGTTTTCCAAGGACAGAGATATGGTGATATGCACCGTACATCCCAGGACGCATCAGGTTTGCCATACAAGCATCGACACCCACATACTCCTTATGCTTGCTCGTCACATGCCTGACCGTAGTGACCAGATAACCATGCGGGCCGGTGATGACCCTCCCGCATTCCATCATTATCCTCAACGGATGATGCCCTTTCTCAACAATCATCTCTTGGTATGCGTTCTGCACTCCTTCAGAAACAACCTTCAGATCGACTGGTTCCTGGCCTGGCTTGTAGGGGATGCCGATACCTCCGCCCATATTCACGAATTCAAAACGGATTCCATGTGCATGCGAAAGCTCATCAACAAGACCAAAAAGCATCCGTGCAGTATCCACAAAATACTGAGGATTCAATTCATTCGATGAAACCATGGTGTGCAACCCGAAACGCCTGACGCCTTTCTTTTTCATGATTGCATACGCTTCAAACAGCTGCCCTTTGGTGAGACCATATTTCGCCTCTTCAGGTTTTCCGATGATATCATTCCCGACCCGAGTTGCACCAGGATTATATCTGAAGCAAATCAGTTCCGGAAGGCCTGTATGCTGTTCTAAGAAAGGGATATGAGTGATATCATCAAGGTTGACAATCGCTCCCATCTCTCGTGCTTTCCTGAATTCTTCAGCAGGAGTATCGTTAGAGGTGAACATTATCCCTTCACCTATCATTCCGACACTCTCTGCAAGCAGCAATTCAGGAAGCGAACTGCAGTCAGCTCCAAAACCTTCTTCTTTCAATATCTCAAGGATGTATGGATTAGGATTCGCCTTCACCGCAAAAAAATTCCTGAATGATGAGGCCCATGAGAACGCATCCTTCAATCTTCGTGCGCTTTCCCGTATCCCTTGCTCATCATAGACATAAAATGGGGTTGGATACTCTTTTACCATCCGTTCTATCTGTGATTCTGAAAAAGGTAATGTCTTTTCAGGCATGTTCAAATTGGAAAAAGAAGAGACTATATTAATCTTGCGACTGATTACGACTATAGAGTGATAGTAAATTTAAGAATACCAAGGTATCCATAAACCCCTACCGCGTGACCTCGAATCCCTGGACGGTCTCAAAAAGCTTCCTCGCCCTGCTGTTCTTCTCGAAATGTTCCCGGACTGGCGCCACGATCTCATCGATTCTCCCTGCGACAGCTGCCTTCAGGTCCATGGGATGCACATCCCCTTTCTCATAGGCAGCGACCAAGGAATCATAGGATTCATACTGGAGATCCCCCCCCCATTTCTCAGGCCTCTTGATCTCAAGCGTCGGGAACTTCTCAAAGACGATATATCTGCAATACTCCATGACCGGGTTCTCTTTTACAGTCTTCTCAGGGCACCAGGCCTTCTTGAGTTTCCTCTTGATATCCTCCTCAGAATCCGTCATGAAGATCGCGGTGTCAGGCTTTGACTTGCTCATCTTGAGCTCGATAGCGCGTTCTGCTGCGTCGCTCGTCTCAGTCGCCGGCTGCCCGAGACCCATGAGCATATGATGAGAGACCACGACCGGCTTCCACCAGCCGAGCTTCGGCCCGACCTCCCGTGCGAGGACATTCACCTTTCTCTGATCCATCCCGAGCTGGCAGATGTCAGCCTCAAGCTCGAAGATGTCTGCAGCCTGCATGCAAGGGTAGATGATCTGAGAGGCCTGCAGCGCCTCGTCCTCCTTCCTCCCCATGATCTGGGAGCAGCGGAGTATCCGTTTCACCGTCGAATTCCTGGCGATCTGCATGACCTTCTTCCAATACTCATCCTTAGAGATCACATCGGTCGCCCGGACGAACTTGACATTGTCAAGATCCATCCCGGTCTGCTTCCAGACTTCGATCAGATAATCGCCTACGAGGTTGATCTTCTCGAGATCCCCCCCCATCTTGTTGTTCGCCCAGGCGTGCCAATCCGCTGCATACATCTTGAAAGTGATCCCTGCCTTTGTCATCTTATTGACATTGATGGCACGAAGAACCCCCTGCGCGATGTGGACTTTCCCCGAGGGCTCAAAGCCGTCATAGGCATAGATCCTGTCCTTTGTCTCGAAGAGCGTCCGAAGCTCTTCCTCTGTCAGTATCTCCTCTCCTACCTGCTTGACGAGTTCAATCCTTTCCTGGGTATCCATGAAAGGAAAAGAACAGTCGAAGATATTTAAAATCTGCTTTTTCTACCAATATTACACTGGTGGTGTAACCTCAGAAGGTTTGTGGAAAAAACAGGGCCTGAGAAAGTGTGCTTTTTGCACACCTCGGAGAACGCATTCGACTGAGATCGTCCAAGCCCATAGGGCTCAGCATACCCCTGCCCTAAACCAGAAGTATCGATTTTCGTTGACTATGTAGTCGCTATGACTCCCATCGCAGTCATCACTCAGACCTTCTCATCATAGTTAACAGGGACCAGGTTCAGCATGTTAAGAATCTCTTGACGGGGATGTAAAGGACGTGTATGATATATATCCTGCATCTTTTCCGTGATATCCTTGATGTTCCCTTGTGAGATCCTGTCGATATAATTATGAAGAGCCTCTCTACGTATACCGAAATGGGTAGTATGTCCAGCCTTGACAAAATAGGGTTCTTCTCTACGTATCCATCTCGCGCCGATGATCCTCCTATCAGGATCTGTTTGGTAAATGATGGAAGGCATATCAGATTTTTGATGAGACGCCGCGGATGAGAAAAGTGAATCGAGATATTCTTTTGAGACATCTAACTCGATGATTCGTTCCTGACCAGGCCGATACCCCCATTCCGATCTCCAAAGCGTCCATAAGATTGAAGTCTTGATCCATGACATCCGATCCCTGTTGATAAGAGAAGTAAAATGCCTTTTATCCAAAAATTTCGGGGAGAACGCCATGAATGTTGCATATTCATTTTTCTCGTTCATGAGAAGTTCTGGAGACGGGTTATTGGTGAATTCAGTAAGGACATTATTTGTAACCTGTATCGTTTGAGTCTTGATGATCCTGTTATTGAACCAATCGCACAGCGCCGGAGGTATGCCAAAGGATCCTCTCGGACCTCTCCTCACTCTCATCGATTTATCATCGCTGTCCCTGTATATTCTAAGCGCCTCTATGGTCCCAGGAACAACATGGAGGAGGACAGCGCAAGAATAATTTTCCGGTTTAACCCCTTTGGGAGAATACTGATTTATGAAATCAATTTTTGAGGAGACCCATTTTGAACAATCGCTTGAATATGTTATTCCATTGACCTGGTATTTGACTTGTGAAGAATCAAGCGAATTGTTCCTTCTGATATTTTCGGCTTCTTCCTCGCTGCATTTTCGGATAAGCAGTTCCAGATCATTCATTGATAGAGAAAACGATGATGAATTAATATAGATTACGATTATTGTCCCCTTATAGTGAGTAAAGAAAAAAGATCATAACACATAATCGATTTCAAAACCTAAAAAATGACGTTCCAAATTCAAAACAACCCTGATTTCATCAATTTCATCGGAGTCTCATCATCCAAAAAAAGCCGCTTCCCCAATCCTCCTATCGCCAAAGCAAAACATTTAAATAGGAATGGGTCTCATCAGTTTCCCATCCATTTGTCGCGATGTCATAACATTGTGAGGGGAAATTCATGGCAGAAGAAGAGAAAAGATTCTCAAAACAGCTCATTGGAAAGACAGTCGTCAGCAAGTCAGGCAAGAGATTCGGAGAGGTCGGCGATGTCATCTTCGAGACAAGGTCCGGCGAACTCATCCATATCGTCCTCGTCAACCCGACACCGTACGCTGATAAGATTGAGCTTGAGAAAGACAAAGCGAATAACGCGCTCATACCCTTCTCCGCGGTCATCGCCATGGGCGACTTCATGGTCATCTCTGAAGAAGACATCATCTGAATCTTTTTTTTGTGATTATATCCTGCCATTTGAGGGTAAGAAACAATTCTATTCCTTCTGGTCGAAATATGATCATCCCATATCGATAATAAAGAAAGCATTCAGCAACCGGATTTCCATCTCTTGATTGTTGCAACCACTTCCAGTATCCCTAACTCGTTTTTCTTCCACCTGCTTATGGAGTCAAGCACAGAAGCGAAGCAGTCTTTTTCCTGAGCCAAAACCAAAATCTCCCCTCCGGAAAGCGGACCATCATAAATTCTAACTTCATCGATAACCCCATTAAAGGGAGGGAACCCGGGGAGCGTCCCGATATAAAGCGGATCATCATCGGTGAGTATCGGCCCTGACACCTGGACTATTGACTTAATCTTTGTCCCATTGATATAGACCTGGATCGCGGACCCGTCATACGTGTAAGCAGCATGGTACCATTCCCCCTGCCTAAGAGAAAACAAATAGTTTTGGTACACCCCTTCATCGACCTCTAAGCTCAGGTTTCCTTCATGAATCCATGTCCAATATTGCCGGTTCACATTATCCCCTTTCGCGATAAGGCCGGCGCTGGTCCGAAGCGTCTCAGGCCTGAACCATAAGCTGACCGTCAAATAGCTAGGGTTGAGCGATACACTATTCTGGACAATCACATGATCGTCCACTCCATCGAATAAGAGGGCTTTCCCTTTCCTTCCATCGGTCCAGGTCGCTCCATTGATGGTACCCCCATTCTTCCCAGTCTCGTCTTTTGCGACCGTCCCTGCGCCCTCATCGAACTTCCAATGTCCGATCAATGAAACAGTCGATACGCAGGCCTGCGTCTCGGTCTCTGTCTTGTCAGCCACGCACTTGTTCGCGTCAGTACAAGTCCGTGTCCGAGTCTGCTGAGAGTTTACGCAAGCAGACCAGGAAGACCATGTTGAACAGATCATGCTCGGCTGACAGGCACAAGCCTGTGTCTCAGTCTCTGTCTTGTCAGCGATGCACTTGTTCGCGTCCGTACAAGTCCGTGTACGGCTCTGCTGAGAATTCACGCAGGAGGACCAGGAAGACCATGCCTGGCAGATGAGATTAGGAGTGCATGACGCAGCGCCTGTCGAGACATACGGCCCGATCTCCCAACCAGACCCATAAGAGTTCTGATCTGCCCTGATGACTGTCAGAGGTTTCGCAGTGAAATCCGTCGCAGGAGAGATCCCCTGGGCGAAACCCGCCCCGAGAGGATCAAGATCATATCCCGAGTCAATCGCAGGAGATCCGGTTTTGAGGGCTTTGCTGTACTGCGCTCCAGGAGAGATGCTCACAAGGAGCGGATCGACATTCCTGTTGCCTGAGGCATAAGTCCTGTCCACATTATAGCATCCTTTCGTGGTGCATCCGATATGATCCCTGTCCCAAACAACACCCCCATCCAGGATGACCGCTTTGTTCCAATCCGATGACGCGTCCTCAAAGAAGATATTGTTCTTCACGCTCACGGTCCCGCTATGCTGTCCGAAAGAGATCTCATGTAATGCGCCGTTTTTATAGAAGATATTGTTTGAGACCTCGATGGAATCAAACTTATCGAATTTGAACACCAGGGTCGCCCAGTGCCAGTCAGACCATCCATCCTCATAAGGTTCCTTCCATCCATAGAGATTCCTTCCGTTGATGAAGAGATTGTTCGTGATGATGACCTTTCCAGAATGATCGCCATAGCAGGCTGCCCCAAGGGAAGGATAATTTGTATCGCAGTCCGGTTTTACCTGTTCATAATTCCTGCAGCATCCGATGCTGACGCCTGTTGTATAAAAATCGTCATTTATCTTCGACCCTCTCCTGTCAAAGATATTGTTGCGGATGGTGATGTCTTTTGTTGAAAGGTCAGTCCCCCCTCCGCCGGTCTCGATATGCCGCGATCCCGCGTCATAGAAATAATTGTTCTCGATGAGGATGTTCCTTGAAGTGACGATCGCCACCTGATTGGAGAGATGTTGGAGCTCCCCTTCATAATCATGCGACTGCGTCCCGAGATAATTGTTCCTCACCGTCCCCCCATCAATACCCAAGAAACCGATGAGCTCCCTGTCGCCTTCCTCCTTTGGCCGTGTCCCAATTTCATATATTCGTGAGTTCTGGACAGTCACGTTCTTGGAGTTTTGGGACCCCTGGACATGGGGAGAATAGGTCCCTTTGAAATGCATGGCGAACGGCATATGATGGATATCGACATTGTCAACCATGATATTCTTGCTGAGTGTCGATGATCTCAGTTGTAGGGCGAAATAGCCGCCATAGCTTATTTCAAGATTCTTCAATATGATATCCTGGGAATTTACAAGACTCACCGCTTCTGTTGTCAACCTGGCGTTCCATGCCTCTGAATTATCGACGCTGCAGGGAAAACTGCCTGCGAACGACTCGCTGCACCCTCCAGGTCCGAAGACATCGATATTATCGATGACGAAATTTTTACTATTGCTCAACACAATGCCCTTCGGACGGAAACCTATCTCCCATATCGCGGGGATGACACCGTCATCGCTCCGATAGTACGCATAGCTGTTGGTCTTCGCATAAGGCAGGAAATACCATTTATCCTTGAGGTTTTCCACCACCCCCGTTTCTGACCAAGTGCTCGGTAGCTCCATATTCGGCCTTTGCCAGCTCGTCCCATCATTCGAGGTCACAGGATACCAGGACCAATACCCCCTCTGTCCGTTCTTCTGGATGTTGAGGCGGTAGATCTTCTTCCCTCCTGAATTATAGAAGAGCTGCCAATCCGAATTGGCAAACCGTTCGGATAAGACTATCTTAGGATTGTCATCTGCCTTCGCTTTGAAAGTGATCGGTTTCCCAGGCAAGCCCGAAGCGCTGATGGTCAAGACCCCGCGGAACATCCCTCCGTCATCGAGGAAGATGACCTCGTCGTTCGGCCCGATCTTGCCATCGCTCGCATCCACAGCCGCATATGAACCGAGAAGAGAGAGATGGGTGATGTCAAAAGCCCCTACGCAGGTTCCGAATTTCGGGTTTGCCGCTGTGCCCCCATTGCAGGCATAAAACGTCTCGGTCGCGCCAGCGGCGATCCCAGAAAAGAGACAGAAGAGGGAAAAGATGATTGCCGATATCGGAAAATGTTTCGCATCCAAGGCAGGACACTTTCCGCTATTTGACTTAATAAAAGTTGTTATTAATACGATTTCCAAAGGAAGCACCGATGTCAAATAGATAAACAGTAATGCAATGCCAGACCACGTGCTCATTTGACATAATCCCTTTGCGATTAATGCATCTTCTTCTTTCATAATCCCCCAACCAAAACCATTAAATAATCCGCTCCCTTACTCAGTCCCATGAATGAAAGCGCGATATGGACAGAGAAGTACAGGCCACAGACATTCTCAGAGGTCCTCGGCCAGGACCAGATCGTCAGGCGCGTCGAAGCCTTCGTGAAAGCGAAGAACATGCCACACCTCCTCTTCGCGGGACCTGCCGGTGTCGGCAAGACCACCCTATCCCTCGTCATCGGTAAACAGATATTCGGGGAGACCTGGACCACCAATCTCCTCGAGCTGAACGCCTCAGATGAGAGGGGGATTGATATCGTCAGGAACAAAGTCAAGGATTTCGCAAGGACCAAAGCGATAGGCGACTATCCCTTCAAGATCATCTATCTCGATGAGTGCGATGCGCTCACGAAAGAGGCCCAGCAGGCGCTGAGGAGGACCATGGAGAATTATGCCACCACCTGCCGCTTCATCCTCTCCTGCAACTATTCCTCGAAGATCATCGACCCCATCCAGAGCAGGTGCGCGATCTTCCGTTTCAAGCCCCTGGACAAGGAACATGTCTTCCGCATCCTCGACGATATAGCCAAGAACGAGAAGATCACTATCGACGTGAAAGCCAAGCAGGCAGTCTATGAGATATCAGGCGGCGATTGCAGGCGCGCAGAGAACATCCTCCAGAGCGCTGCTGCCTTGACAGATACCATAACCCAGGAGATCATCTATTCCATAGCCTCTGTCGCAGAGCCAAAAGAAGTGATCAAGGTGATCGAACTCGCTGCCGAGAACAAGTTCGAGGCGGCGAGGGACAAGCTCCTTTCAGTCATGCTCGACTATGGCCTTGCAGGGACCGATATCATCAAGCAGATCCAAAAAGAGATCTGGAACACCGGCCTTGATAAGCGCCACAAGATGCGCATGATCGAACGATGCGGCGAGACAGAATTCCGTATCGTAGAGGGATCAGATGAATTCATCCAGTTGGAAGCCCTCCTTGCCGCATTCGGCGCGATAAGCGCGGAAAAACCATGATCAAGGAATCCACCATCATCGCGGTCTTCATCGGGCTCTTCTCAGGGATCATCTCAGGATTGGTGTTTTATATCCTCACAGCGAAAAAGAAATGGAGTCTCCCGCATAAAGTCGCCTATCTCTACCTCCTTGTGGCGTTTCTCGGAGTGATGGTCTGGACCATATGCTATATCCTGATAAAAGCAGGCGGATGGGCAGGCATGGTCGGTTAGCGAAGTTTCTTTGATTCAGAGATGAGCGTCAGCGTGCAGACTTCGAGCCCGAGCTTCAGGAGATTCCAACGCTCTGCCCCTAATTCCTTCCCTTCATTAAGTACCCCATGATAGAGCAGCCTCAGCCCCTCAAGCGTCTCCCAATGAAGCTCATATCCAGGATGACGGATGCAGATGCAGGCGAATAATGCCTGGTCATCTGCCGCCCTCGCACCTTCAAGCGCCAGTATTCCCCGTGCTAATCCGCGGATGATCCCGTACCTGACAGCAAGCATGAGCCCGTAATTCTTTCCCCCCTCGAGCTTTCCCGATATCTCCTTCCATGATGAGAGATCAAGATCAGCCTGTGTGAAGCAGGATTTCCCCATGCCATCATCTTCCTTATCTATAATCCTCCCATCCATCAGGCAGGTGTCGTATATCCGTTCGAGATCCATAGTATCAGCCATCCAAGATCAGGCACAGCCAGGATATAATAAGTCTTCGGATTTCCGTGCAGAAAAAAAAAGAGAAACAAAGGGACAGAAAGTGCTCCTCCCAGTCAAAAAAAATAAAAAAAAATCAATAGTCCTCGATATGTTTCACCAAAATGCTCGCGGTCTTGGTAGACTCATAATCGTACACCAGCTTGATATTGACCGGCGATTCATAATCCGAATTGGTGGTGACTTCCTGGGTGCAGGTGATGGTGTTCTTTCCCTGGCTGTAGAGCTTCACATATCCGGTGCTGTCCGTCCCGTCCGCGAGTCCGCTGCATTTGATGGACCCTCCCTGGATAGTGGACTTGACCTCGACCCATATCTTGTCTTCTGTAGACATGGACTCCCTGCTGCATTCGGTGTCTTTCTGGTACACGTCCCCTGTCCCGCGATGGACCACATCGAAAGTGAATCTGACCTTGTCTTTCGCCGCAGGCACTTCCTTGAAATTCTCGACGATCACCGGCGCTCCTGAGTTGTAGACGATTTTCGACTCTGACACCGTGCACATCTTGCCCTCGGTCTTCACGTCGAGATTGTCTTCCTTGACACAAAGCATTGCCTGGGCGTCGGTCTGGTAGTTATAGCAGATCTCAGCGAGGATGGTGAACGGCGTGTTCCCTGTCAGGGGGTCAACATGATTGAACTCCGTGAACTCGACATAGACCTGGGGTCCCGCGATGATATCCCCTTCTGAATTCATCATGGTGGCGACGACATCCTCCTCAGGGCTCCTGATGAGGTCACTTTCGGTCTTCCCGAAATCGCTCGCGAGGATACCTTTCACCTTGACGCGTATATCCCCTGCCGGGACATCATATTCCCCCTTGTTCTCAAGGATGATGACCACATCGAATGGGGAATCTCCGCCGTCAAAAGTCTCAGGCGGCGGCGCGCCTGGCGCGAAATCGACTGCGATGCCGGTCGTACCGCCCACAAATGGGTTCATTTTGGTCCCTGTAGTGGTGCTGCCAGTGCAACCGAAAAGCACGAAAACCAAGACAAGTATCGGGATTATCTGCCATTTCATTTCTTTCTCCTCCTTTTATGGTGTCTGGACGATCCTAATGGTCTTCTCTGTTGTCGTCCTGTAATTATAGCTGAGCTGGATGGTGATAGGCGTCTTGTATGCTGAGCCGACCAGGTTTTCCGCCTCGCACCAGATGGTGCCCTGGCCGTTCTGGAGCCGGATGTTCTGGTCGTTGAGGGGCTTGCAATTCCCGGTCAATGAGAGATCCCCGACAACCACTGATTCAAGCCTGACCTGATCCACATCCTCATACTCAAGCTTATCCATGCTGTAAGGGCTGCACTGGGCGAGATACGTCGCTCCGTCCTTGATGACTGTCCCTCCGCCGACGTTTGATATGGTGATCTTGAACCGTGATTTGCCAGGAGCTGGCTCGACCTCGACAGACGTGACAGCGATGGGAGCTCCCTGGCTTCCTTTCAGGTTCTCGACACTGGACGGACTGCACACCTTGGTCTCTTTCGCTGATGAGTAGGGGTCAGGATCGATGCAGACCGAAGGCGCTGCGATGGTCTTATAACCATAACAGGCTGTCACGAGGAGCGGAGTATCATAGAAATCGACGTTCCTTGACTCAAGATCCCGGAGATTGCCCTCGAAAAGGACGGTGTCGAATCCCCCTTCGCTGTTGTAGATGTTCTTTCCCTCAAGATCCTTGACGAGGATGCCTGTAGAATCCAATCCCATGATGATGCTCGGATCAAAACCGCTCAGGTAGATCCTCGCGTTGTTATTGATATCTGTGGACCCGACATTCCGAAGCTCAATCAATGCCTTGAACTCCTCATCGTCATACATCCTCGAGGGAGGGATATTCTCAAGGAACACCATGGTCAGCCCCTGGGTCCCCACCCGGTAATCCTCATTACCATTATCCCTGCCTGAGGAATAACCTGTGCATCCCGCTGCCATGATGAGGAGCATGAAACAAGCCGATATCCTGAAGATGTCCATTTTTTTTGTTGTGATGATGATAATCTCAATCCTCATGTTTTAATCTTATAAACTTTTCTACTTCTGACAATGAAGGAAAAGGACAGAAGCGGCCATGAGGGGAATCCTTCAGGCTGCCAAAGCGCTTGAAGCAATTCTGGTCCAAAGGCGAAAAAAGGATCCCTTTGGATAAATAAGCGCTTCTGATACTATGTGTAATGGGAATCCAAATTCCAATAGCCTAAGAGGAGAGAGATGGGGTAGAATGATTTATAAATAATGATTTCCCATGGAGAAAAAGAGGTGAGATTGAAGAAATGAAATTTTTAGCGTTGTGTCTCGGCATCATATTGATTATTTTGTGTCCTGTCTTCGCGACCGATTACTATATCGATTCTACGGCAGGCAATGATCAGAATAATGGCTGCTGCGACCCGGCAGCCGGATACAAAGAATGCCAGGGATGCGGAGGGACCAACGGTCCCTGGAAGACGATCGCGAAAATAAACAGTTTTGCCGGGTCTCCTGGGTTTACAGACGGAACCCATATCAGATTCAAACGGAACCTGGCATATGGTGACGCGATAATTGGTTGCACTGATCCATGGGGCTGTTCCGAGAGCAATCCCTTATGGGTCAGATTCAATACCAACGGCCTGACCTTTGAGGATTATGGGACCGGAGAGAAACCTCTTATCCGCAGGCAATATACCGCACCAATTTCGATCAATGACAATACCCTCAAGAACCTGACTATAAGAAATATCGACGTGAGCGGACAGGAATGGCAGAAGACTGCTTCCTTCCATCTCTGGCTAAGGAACATTGAGGGCATAGTGCTGGACAGTATCGATGGCGACGGCCATAAGTTCGGGGGTATCACAAGCCAGTCAGAAGGGAAATTTGTATTTAAGATAGATTATCCAAGCGGGACAGTGGTGATACGCAACTGCAATCTGAAGAATTGGGGACCATCCCCAATGCCTATCTGCGATATGGGTGATGTCTATGCCATAGAGATCAATAAAATGACCTCCGGATCATTCAAGATATACAACAATACCATCCACAATAT
>Ga0209575_10000878_pt1 | contig 14522 bp, 11 predicted proteins | sample Medcelwee11metaG_FD_187172 | JGI IMG/M metagenome (GOLD analysis project Ga0209575, IMG submission 187172) | Freshwater pond sediment microbial communities from the University of Edinburgh, under environmental carbon perturbations - Medium... | ecosystem: Environmental > Aquatic > Freshwater >...
TATTTGTTGGTAATTTTTTTTATTTAAAATTTTAAATTTGACTAGACCTGTCGGGGGGGGGGTAAAATAAAAATAGTTTTATATAATTTTTTAATAATAAAAAAAATAAAAATGAAAACAAATCTTCAACTTATCCTTAGAAAATATTCCTATTGGATGGGAATAATCTTATTCGGCACTATCTTTGGAATCTCTCTGCAATTTGCCCGGGCTTGGGTTGAACCAACAACCTCTGCTCCCAACGGCAATATCGGAGCTCCCATAAACACAGGAAGCACATCTCAAACTAAATCTGGTAACGTAGGTTTTGGCGGAGTCCCTGCCGGTGCCAATTACGGAGTGCGTTCAACTGGAACTTATGGAGTATTGGCTAGTGGTACAACTTCTGGTGGATATTTCAGCGGATCGGGCGCTACGACTGGTCGAGGAGTAACTGCGGTTGGAGGCACTAGTGGTTTTGATGTTTACGCCGGCGGACCTAAATCCTATTTTGCCGGAAATGTTGGAATCGGCACGACTGCTCCAGTACAAAAACTGCACGTAGCCGGAAATACCTATGTAACTGGAAACGTGGGAATTGGAACTTCCGCTAACAGTACCGGACTTAAGCTGGATGTCCAAGGCAAGGTAGGTGCAACGGAATATTGCGATGAGAATGGAGCGAATTGCAAGGATATATCGACAATAGGTGGAGTTTATTGTGAATGGAAGTATGCGGATGCGCCATTGACCGCCCAGGATGTTATTACACAGGGAGTTACTGGGATTTGTCAGATGTCAAATGGAGGTTTTGGTTATATTGGAAGGTCAAGTAGCAGTATTAGTCCGGTATGCGAGGAGGATAGCACGGGTGCGCGAGCTTCCGATTATCATTATTATGTTTGTAAATAATATTTGTTTGTCAATTTTTTGCAATAAATTTAAAAACCGGGAAACCGGTTTTTAAAATTGACGAGGAAGATTAAAGGATGTAAATTGTGATATGGGATAATTTGATGATATTTTTTAGAAATTATAAGATTAAAAAGGTTTTTATGGCTAATAAATCGATTGAAAAAAATAAAAAAATAGAACTTTTAGCTCCGGCTGGCAGTTTGGAAAAACTTAAATACGCTTTGCATTATGGAGCGGACGCAGTTTATTGCGGTTTGCCGGATGTTTCTATGCGTGCTCGAGTTAATTCTTTTTCAGAAGAAGATTTTCAATTAGCAACAGATTATGTACATGCCAGGGGCAAGAAGATTTTTGTAACACTGAATATCTATGCGCATAATTATCATCTGTCTAAGATAAAAAAACATTTAAAGTTTCTTCAAAAAATAGATATCGACGGAGTGATAATTTCAGATTTGGGAGTTTTACAATTAGTGCGGGAATATTTGCCAAAAATTGATATTCATTTAAGCACTCAGGCAAACACCACTAACTGGCAAGCGGCCAAATTTTGGTATGATTTAGGTATCAAGAGGGTGGTGCTGGCTCGAGAGGTTACTTTGGCGGATATCAATGAGATTCATAAAAAAGTCCCCCGATTAGAATTAGAGTATTTTGTGCACGGAGCGATGTGTATGAGTTATTCCGGTAGGTGCATTCTTTCTAAATGGATGAGCGGTAAAAGCGCCAATTTGGGTGATTGTTCCCAGCCATGTCGCTGGGCTTATAAGAAAAATAACTTAAAGGATAAAAAAGAAGATTTATTGATGACAATTGAAGATATTCAAGGTGAACACCAAATTGAGCTAGAGGAGGATGATCACGGCACCTATTTTTTTAATAGTAAGGATTTAAATTTGTTGCCTCATTTGAGTGAATTACGAAATGCTGGAATAACGTCTTTTAAAATTGAAGGTAGAAATAAAAGCGAATAAAAGCGTTTTTTATGTAGCGTCTGTCGTAAAAGCTTACCGATCAGTTTTGGATGCATTAGAAAAAAAACTAATTCCTAAGGAGATTAGCAGAATAATTAAGAAAGAAGAGAAGGAATTAAATTCTTTGGTTAGCCGAGGTTATACAAAAGGCTTTTTGTTTGGTAATGAGCCCGTGCATAATTTTAAAAATTCCCATGAAAACTCTAAATATCAATTCGTGGGAGAGGTAAAAAAAATTGATAAGAACAAAATTTTAGTTAAACCGCATAATGCAATTTGCATTGATGATGAGCTTGAAATTATTGGAAAAAATGGGGTTGTTAAAGTTTCGGTTAAAAATATTTTTAATGAAAAAGGCGAAAAAACAGTCTCTGCGCACGGCGGTCAAGAAAAAGATTTTTATTTAGACCTTAGTGGATTTAACTCGAAAAATAGAAATTTCGTTGAACCATTTTCACTTTTACGAAAAATAGTTAAATTAAAAGATAAGCTGGTATAATAAATTTAAGTAGTTTTAATAAATAAAAAAATAATTTATGACAATAAATGAAATATACGCTTTAGCGATAAAAATGGGAATGGAAGCTGATTTTCGACCTAAGGAGCAAATTGAAAGAAGATTGCAAAGGATACGGGATAAATATGAAAAACTTTCAGTTGCAGAAAAAGAAATATTCGATCCAGAGAGATTTGAGAATCCTTATTTGGACTCCAGGATTCATTTTGACGGAGGCAATAAGGATATAAAAAAAATAATGGCTGGAATTGATATTGATAGCGCTGAGATTATGTTGGCTAAACATATTTCCGATTGCAATCCGGAAAGTCCAATTGATGCGGTTTTAGGGCATCATCCAGAAGGAAAAGCGTTGGCGGATTTGGGGGAGGTTATGGATTTGCAAATTGATACCTTGGCCCAAGCTGGCATTCCCGTGAATATTGCGGAGGCTTTAATGAAAAAAAGAATTGCGGAAGTGCATCGGGGAATTAATCCGGAAAATCATTATAAGACTGTGGACGCATCCAGGCTATTGAAGATGAATTTTTTAAACATTCACACACCAGCGGATAATTTGGTAGCCAGGTTTGTGGAAAAGAAAATTAATGATAGTAACCCGGAATACGTGGGAGATATAGTTCAATTATTACTGGAAATACCTGAATATAAAGAAGCTGCCAAGCTGGGAGCTGGACCGGTTATTTCTGTGGGTGCGGAAGATCATCGGGTGGGTAAAATTGTTTTTACTGAAATTACCGGTGGAACTTCTGGTAGCAAGGAAATGTATGAAAAAATGTCGCAAGCCGGAGTTGGGACAATTATTTCAATGCACCAAAGTGAAGCTTATCGGGAACAAGCAGAAAAATATAATATTAACGTTGTTATTGCTGGGCACATTTCTTCAGATTCTTTGGGTATGAATTTATTTTTAGATGAATTAGAAAGGAAAGGTTTGGAAATAATTTCATGCTCCGGATTGATTCGTGTCAGCAGAAATAAATAAGTAAAATAATTTTTAGAAAAATTTATGGATTATAAAAAAATAACATTGAAAAATGGTTTGCGAATAATGACCATTCCAATGAAAGGAACTCAGACGGTTACGGTGATTATCATGGTGGGGGTCGGTTCTCGTTATGAAAATGAAAAAGAAGCCGGAATTTCTCATTTTATTGAGCACATGCTTTTTAAGGGCACCGAAAAACGTCCAAATACCTTGATTATTTCTGAAGAATTGGATTCAATCGGAGGAGAATTCAATGCTTTTACCGGGAAGGATAAAACAGCTTATTATGCCAAGGTGGATGCTAAACATTTCGAGAAAGCCCTGGATGTGGTAGCCGACATGTATCTTAATTCCAAATTTGAAAAAGAAGAGATTGAGCGGGAGAAGGGAACTATAATTCAAGAAATAAGCATGTATAAAGACACCCCGATGCGAATTGTTGGGGATGAGTTTGAAAATCTTTTATATAAAAAAAATAATTTAGGTCGTGAAATTACTGGTTTCAAAGAGTCGGTCGCTTCTTTTGAACGAAAAGATTTTATTAAATTCATGAACAGATTTTATTTATCTAGCAATACAGTTGTTTGTGTAGCCGGTAAAATAAATGAAGAGCGAGTTATTGCGAAGGTTAAGGAATATTTTGAGGCTATGCAAGATGGAAAGAAATCAGTCTTTAGGCAGATCAAGGAAGTTCAGTCTAAACCGGAAATTACGATTAAACATAAAAAAACTGATCAAACACAATTAATTGTTGGTGTGCGGGCGTATCATCAGAATCACCCTGATCGTTTTGCGCTGGGATTGCTCGCCACAATATTGGGCGCCAATATGAGCAGTCGTCTTTTTATTGAAGTGCGTGAAAGACGGGGATTAGCTTATTATGTGCGCACCAGTGTGGATATGTATCAAGACTGTGGATACATTGCTACGCAAGCGGGAGTCGAACATAAAAATTTAAAAGCCGCTTTAAAGACTATCTTGGAACAATATAAGAAAATTTCTTTGGAAAAAGTGACAGAAAAAGAATTGCAAAATGCTAAAGATTATATTAAAGGCAAGAGTGTCATGGGCTTTGAAGCTTCGGATGAAGTAGCTATGTTTTTTGTTGAACAAGAAGTTGAAAAAGAAAAAATAATGACATTGAAAAATATATTTGAAAAAATAGACAAAGTTACGACACAAGATATTCTACGAGTAGCTAACGATGTTTTTCGTGATGTGAAATTGAATTTGGCAGTAGTAGGTCCGCACAAAAACGAAAAGGAATTGGAAAAAATCTTGCATTTATAAAGAAAAAATTAGAAATAGAGCATAAATTAATATAGGGTGATTTTCTATTTCTGTTTATTAGCTATATGTCCGAAAAAAGGATACCGGAAATTTCAACGGAATTTATAATAAAAACAATAATCATATTATTGTCTGTTTGGATTCTATATTTAGTTCGGGATATTATGATTCTTCTTTTCGTGTCGATTGTTTTGACCGCAACACTGGATCCCTTGGTTGATTGGATGAAAAGAAAAAAAATTCCTCGACCATTAGGCGCTTGTATCATATACGCGCTGGTCATAACGGTAATAATTCTTTTGGTTTCCTTTTTGACTCCACCCCTAATTGGACAGTTCCGTGATTTTAATGAGAAAATCCCTCAATATGCTGAAAAAACAAACCAAGTTTTTCGTCTTATCCAAGATTATGCGCTTTCATATGGATTGAATTTTAATATAGAAGAATTTATTAAAAACAATATTGGTGGGATTTTTAAATCTTCCAGTGAAATTTTTTCCAGAACAATTGGTTTTTTTCATTTTTTTATTTCAGTGATAGTGATCTTTTCCCTGACGTTTTATATGCTAGTGGAAGAGGATGGAATGAGGAGATTTATTATCGCCATAACACCGTTTAAGCACAGGGAATACGCATTGTCATTGTCTGACAGAATACACGATAAAATAGGACGTTGGATATTTGGTCAGTTGATTTTAATGTTAGCAATTTTTTTGGTTACTTGGATAACACTTTCGGCTTTCGGTGTGCCGTTTGCCTTATTGATAGCACTGGTGGCGGGACTTTTGGAGATAGTGCCCTATATTGGACCGATAATTTCGACAATAATCGCCACTATTTTAGGATTTTTAATATCTCCAGTTATGGGGTTGATAGTTTTGTTGGCGTTTATTGTTATTCAGCAAGTTGAAAATCATATTTTAGTTCCACAAGTAATGAAAAAGGCGGTTGGATTAAATCCAGTGGCCGTGATAGTGGTTTTATTGGTTGGAGCTAAATTGGGCGGGGTTTTGGGCACTATCTTGGCGGTTCCACTAGCAACAGCTCTAGGAATTTTTATAGAAGATTTGATAAATAAAAAAGAAGAAATATAAATGAATGCATTAAGAAATTCCAAAGAAATTTCAAAAGACATTTTAGCGACGATTGCTTATTATGACATTTTTTCTTATCCATTAACTTCTTTTGAAGTATGGAAATATATGATGCGTTTGAATTATTGCGATGATTGCACGGAAAGAAAGGAATCTTTGCATCAAATTTTGCACGAACTTAAACAAGAGCCGTTAATTGGATTTATAGAGGAATACAACGGATTTTATTTTTTAAAGGGCAGAAAAGAAATTGTTAGCAGAAGAATTGAAAATGCTAAAATATCTTTTGCCAAAATCAAACGATTAAGGAGAGTTGTATTTTTTTTGAAATTCATCCCTTTTGTTAGAATGATTGGAATAACTGGACGCTTGGCAATGAAAAATGCCAGACCACAAAGTGATTGGGATTTATTGATTGTGCTTAAAGCTGGACATATTTGGATGGGACGAACACTGGTAACTTTGATTACGCAATTGTTGGGTAAAAGAAGATATGGAAAAAAAATACAAGACAGGGTTTGTCTTAACTATTTTATTACCGAAGATAATTTGGAGATAGCCACAAAAGATCTTTATTCGGCCAATGAATATTTTTTTATATGTCCACTTTTTGGCTTTGAGATTTTTTATAAATTTCAATTAAAAAATCGATGGATTCAGAATTTGCGACCTAATTATGCATTAACTGAAATTGAGCCAATCAATATGGTAGCAGATTCTTTTTTGGCTAAAAATTTGCGTTTATTGGGAGAGAAAATATTAGGTGTAGTTTTTTTAGAGAATTTTTTGAGTAAAATAGAAAAAGAAAAGATAATGAAAAATCCCAGAACGCATCGAAATGGTAGTTTTATTCGGGCTTCGAACGAGGCTTTAGTTTTTTTGCCGGAATTGAAAGGTCCCAAGGTTTTTGATGAGTTTAAGAAAAAAATAGAAAACTTAGGGAAATAAAAGGATAATTGTTAGTATTGGAAGATATTGATAGTCAAGTTTGATAGGGTCCTTTTTTTGTTGTAAAATTAATAAGTGAGTCAAGGAATCAAACCGTTTATTTTTTCTGATTGCTTGACTTTTGACGCATATTTGTTAAATTAAAGCTTGCGATGAGGATAGTATTTATAATAAAAAAACAATAAAATGAAGGCTATAATAATAGCGCAAATAGTAGTGGCGATATCTCTTATAATTTCAATTCTTCTTCAAAACAGAGGAAGTGGCCTAAGCGCAGCTTTTGGTGGTAATTTTGGAGGATATCACACGAAAAGGGGAATGGAAAAGTTTCTTTTTTACGGATCGGTGATTTTGGCAGTTGCTTTTGTGGTGTTGGCGGTTGTTAGCGTTAAGGTGACTGCAAACTAATTGTTTAATCGCAAGTTTATTAGTATCAAAGATAAATTCAAATTATTATTGCCGGGAAATTGGTTTGCTGTAAGCAGAGTATTAAATTTTCGGGAAAAAATTATCGTTTTTTTTCTTGTTTTGACAATGACAGTGGCCTTTGTGTTTTGGATAAAAAATATTTATTTCGGATTAACGCGACCAATGCCTAAATCCGGAGGCGAGTATACCGAAGGAATTGTTGGTCAGCCGATATACATAAACCCGTTGCTTTCACAGACTAGTGAATCGGATGCTGACATAACAGCATTGGTTTATAGTGGACTTTTTGGTTATGATAATGATGGAAAAATTAGAAATGATTTGGCGGAAAGTTATGAAATTTCCGAAGATAAAAAAACTTATACAGTAAAAATCAAGAAAGATGTACATTGGCATGACGGAGAGATTTTGGATGTAGATGATGTTATTTTTACTTTTAATTTATTAAAGGACCCGGCTTATAAGAGTCCTTTGCGGCAGAATTGGCAGGGTGTAGAAGTTAGCAGTACCGAAGATGGTTTGATAAAATTCGAATTAAAAAATCCTTATTTTGGATTTTTGGAGTATTTAACAGTTGGAATTATACCTAAGCACATTTGGCAGGAAATTCCAGCCGACCGTTTTTCTTTAGCGGAAAAAAATCTTCGACCCATAGGATCCGGGCCGTATATGTTTACTGATTTTCAGAAGGATTCTAATGGTAATATTATTACCTATAAGTTGGTGGCGTTTAAAGGTTATCATGATGGAACTGCTTTTATCTCAAGAATAAATTTTAATTTCTATCCCGACGAGGAAACGTTGATAGTGGCTTTTAATAAAAAAGAAATCGCCGGCATGAGTGATATTTCTCCAAGAAAATTGGGAGAAATCCAATCATTCAAAAATATTGAAGTTCGCGAATTGATAATTCCTGGTTATTTCGCGCTATTTTTAAATCAAACTAAAAATGTAGCATTGGCTTATGATGAAGTACGCAGAGCACTGGCTATTTCAGTAAACAGGAATGATATAATTGAAAATGTTTTGGCTGGCAAGGGACTGCCTATTTATTCAGCTCTTTTTCCTCAAATGAGCGGGTTTGTTGATATGAGCAATGATTATGTTTATGATGTCGAAAAAGCAAAAAATATCTTGGAAGAAGCGGGCTGGAAACAGGAAGATGGCAAGGATGTGCGAGAAAAAAATGGAAATAGATTGGAGTTTGAAATAATCACCACTGATTGGTTGGAACTTACGGAAAGTGCTGAAATTCTTAAACAACAATGGGCTCAAATAGGCGCAAAAGTTGATATAAAAATTCTTTCAGTTTCTGATTTTCAGCAAAATTATATTCGAACCAGGGAATATCCTAGTATTCTTTTCGGTCAATCCTCCAGTTTCAATCCAGATTTATATTCTTTTTGGCACTCATCTAATAAGCGTGACCCAGGACTTAATTTGTCTTTGTTTGAAAATAAAAGAGCGGATGAATTATTGGAATCAGTTCGAACTGAAACTGATGAAGAAAAGAGAAAACAGGCATACAAAGAGTTTTCCGATATTATGAAAGAAAAAAATCCCGCTATTTTTCTCTATAGTCAATATTATCTTTATCCAATGAGTAAATCAGTCAAGGGTGTCGACATTAAGAATATAAATTCTTCGGCCGGAAGATTTACTAATATAAATAAGTGGTATATTAAAACCAGTCGTGTTTGGAAATAGATTTATTTTATTTAAAAATAGATGATAAAAAACAACCCTCAAGATAAGACCGGTTGTTTTTTTGTTAATATGTTTAGGTGTTTCTTAGTTTCCGGATACAATAGTTTCAAATGGTTCATTTTTTCCATAAGCTTTTGGACCGTAATTCTGGCAATAATTATTAATATTGTCAGCGAAATAAGGCGGTCGATTTTCTTGTATTTTGCCACAGATATAGTAACTAATTGCCATCATGGCGCCAAAGCTTAAATCCTGCGGAATGGTTATGTTCCAGCGATGGTCAGGATGACCAAAATACTCATTTTCGCCATTAATGGTTATTACTAAGTCTTTTGGGGAACGAACGATAAATTTAGCGTGACGGGCGTGTCCTTGAGAAAAAGCGCGTATCGAAACGTATCCGCCGAATAATTCATGTTCCTTGGTTTCAATCATGGGACAAACGTTTACAAAGCGATCTGGAAGTATAAAGGCAAAACTTTCATAGTTAGAAAAATTTAGCGGAAAATCAAGATTTTCAATGACTTGGCGTATTTTTTGAGAATTTTCACCGGTTACCGAAAGAATCATTCCCAGATAAGTTGACACATTATAACTATAGGGCTCGGCTATTTTTCGATAAACAATTGCTTGATCAGCTATTTTGGCAGCCGAAGAGTTGGCATTGCAAGTAAGCAAAGTTGTTTGCAGTCCATACTTTTGAGCTAATTCAACTTCCCAAATCGAATCCTTCTCTCCAGAAGCGGATATGACTAAAGCTTGTTTGATTAATCCTTTCTCCAGGATAGGCGCGTAGGATTGAATGACGGTTTTGAAATTGCTTTCATCGGCAAAAACAGCAGCTTTATCAGAGAAAAGTATTTTGCCGGTATTGAAAGCGTTAACACTGCCTATGACAAAAGGGAGTGAAAAATCATTCAAGTTTAATTTGGGTGGTTGATTTTTAATAAAAAAATCTAGTGCTTGTAAAACATTTTCATTAATATTTATTATTTTCATAAGCGTGAGTTTATTTTTTATAATTTAATTTTAGCATAAAAGATTTTTTTTGGGTAAAAATGATTAGACAGGGTATTTTTTTGTAGGTATAATAATGGAGGAAAAAACACAGTAGAATTATCAAGCAGTTTTTTTAATTGGTAAATGGTTAAATATATGTATTCAATTATTTTGTGCGGAGGTAGCGGAACTAGATTGTGGCCGCTTAGTCGTAAAAATTTTCCTAAACAATTTTTAAAACTTTATTCGGACAAATCTCTTTTGCAAGAAACTTTTTTAAGGATGCAACAAATAATGCCAGTAGAAAATATTTATTTGGTTACTAACAACGATGGTTATTTTAACGTTCTTAACCAATTAAAAGAAATTTGTCCGCAAATTAAAAATAACCAAATAATAATTGAATCAATCTCTCTTAATACTGCTCCGGCAATAGCACTGGCCTTTAAATATCTCAAAGAAAAAGAAGGAATTAATTCAGATGTGCCTATAATCATTCTGCCGGCGGATCATTATATCGGACAAAATGAAAAATATGCTAAATTGGCGCAAAAAGCATTAGAAAAGGTTGGTGATAATATAGGCACAATTGGTATCACGCCAACTGCTCCAGAAACCGGTTATGGTTATATTAAAAAAGGTCAAAAGGAAGAGGACTATTTTAAAGTGGATGAATTTAAGGAAAAGCCTAGCAGAGAAACAGCTCTAGAATATTTGCAAACCGGAAAATACGTTTGGAATAGCGGTATGTATATTTTTAATGAAAGAACTTTTTCTCAGGAATTGGAAAAATACGCACCAGAGATATATCAAATTTATTCGGCAAAATATGAAAATTTTTTGCGGGATTTTGAAAAATTATCCGCGGTGTCTATAGATGTTGCTATTTCTGAAAAATCACAGAAAGTGATAGTTTTTGAGGGAGAGTTTGGTTGGAGTGACATTGGCTCATTTGATGCCTTGGCTGATGTGATTAATGAAAAAGGAATTGCCCAACAATACCACGTCATTATTGATTCGGAAAATATTTTTGCGCACTCTTCTTCGGGTAAACTGATAACGGCAGTGGGAGTAAGGAACTTAATTATTATTGAAAATAATGATGCTATCTTAGTCCAAGAAAAAGGTAAAAGCGAAGATGTTAAAAAAGTTGTAAACTATTTAAAAGAGCATAATTACGCGGAAGTGGAGCACAACGTGATCGGATATCGACCTTGGGGTAAATATGAAGTTTTAGTTAATGATAAAAATCATAAAGTTAAAAAAATATCAGTTTATCCAGGGGAATCATTATCATTGCAATCACATGAACATCGCAGTGAGCATTGGGTGGTAGTAAAAGGCGTGGCCCTTGTAATCAATGGGCAGGATGAGCTTACTTTAAGAGAAAATGAAAGTACTTATATTCCAGCTAAAAGTAAACATCGCTTGGCTAATCCGGGAGAAAATGAATTGGAAATTATTGAAGTTCAGACTGGAGATTATTTAGAAGAAGATGATATTATTCGCTACGATGATATATACGGCAGATAGCATAAATAAAAATTGATGCTATTGGGTGCTGTTGACAAAATATCCACTTGGATGTATAATTAAGAACAGGATAAAAAACTTTGCTCATATTTGCCTTATTTAAGCTATATTACTTCTTTTTTGTCGATAAAAAATAGTTTTTTCAACTGATTTTTTAATTGGGAATTTTTTAAAAATCTTAATTAGTGCTATTGGTTAGTTAAAAATCTTGTCTTTTGTCGGCAAAAAATTCTTTAGATTTAGTTAAAATTATTTAAATTAAAAAAAGATTGTCGTTTCAAAATCAATCTTAAAAGAACGGTGAAGTTTTTCCATCAATAATAAAATTTAAGCCTTGGTGGCGGAATTGGTATACGCGCTAGCTTCAGGAGCTAGTTCTTGTAAAAGATTGGAAGTTCGAGTCTTCTCCAGGGCACATCGCAATTACTTTTCTAGACACTTAATTATCAATAAACACCCCGGTCATTGATTTTTAGGCTATCAATTGTTTTCACTTGATAATTCTTATTGAAACAAAACTAGCTAATTGACGATAAATGTAAGTTTTATAAATAATCTGATTAATAATAAAAAATGAATAATAAAGCGAGTATATTTTCACAATGTTAATAATTAAAAATATTTTTGTGAATAATTATATAAGTTAATAAAAAATATGACAGAACATAAAAATCAAAGTGGTTTGACTGTAGATAAAAAGCCAATGATACAGGGTAGAAATAAACATTCAAACGGAAAATCACATATGCGCAAGAATCCTCAGGCAATAACCCTGGGTAAGAAAAAATTTAATCAATCCGCTCCGGTGGAAAATTCCAAAAGTGAGCATTTGCGCATTACGCCTTTGGGTGGAAATGAGGAAGTTGGCAGAAACATGACAGTTTTTGAATATGGCGGAGACGTTATAATCTTGGATATGGGAATTCAATTTCCGGAGGAGGACATGCCGGGAATCGACTATATTATCCCTAATATTAGTTGTTTGAAAGGCAAAGAGAGAAATATTCGAGGGGTGGTATTAAGTCATGGTCACTTGGATCATATCGGTGCCGCGCCAATATTATTGGCTGAGTTAGGTTTTCCGCCAATTGTTGGACGTGATTTTACTCTGGCTTTGGTTAAGAAAAAAATGGAAGATTTTGAAAAAAATTCTGCTCAAAAGCTTCGAACAATTCGTGTTAATGCGATATCTGATAAAATTAGATTGGGAAAATTTCAAATAGAATTTTTTGATGTGGAACATTCCGTGATGGATGCGGTAGGAGTAATCATTAAAACTCCAGATGGAACAGTTATTCATCCCGGAGATTGGACAATGGATAAAAATCCTACTGATCATCAGATGGTAACTTACGAACATCTTTCCAGCTTGCCTTCCCCGAGAATATTGATGTTGGAAAGTTTGGGATCAATCGATACTCGACCAGTCCAAAAATCAGAAGCGGATATGTATAAAAATCTGGACAATTTGGTAGGATCAGCCGGTGGTCTGGTGATCATCGGAACTTTTTCTTCGCAGATAAAAAGAATTGGCAAAATAATTGAATACGCTGAATCGATTGGCAAGAAAGTCGCACTGGATGGTTATAGCATGAAAATGAATATTGAAATTGCTAAAGAGTTGGGTTATATTAAGGCGCACAAAAAAACTTTGATTTCTGTGCAGGATGTTCATAAATATCCTCGGGAAAAAGTGGTGGTAATATGCACCGGCGCTCAAGGCGAAGGCAATGCCGTGCTTTCACGTATTGTTAACGACGAACATCGTTTTATTCGAATTCAGAAAAAAGATACCATTATTTTTTCTTCTTCGGTTATTCCAGGCAATGAGCGAACTATCCAACGTTTAAAAGATGATCTTTATCGAAAATGTGACAATGTTATCCATAGTGACATTTTAGATGTTCACACTAGCGGACATAGCAACGCTTTCGATATTCAGGATATTTTGCGTCAGATTAAGCCGGATTTTTTCTTACCGGTCTACGCTAATCATTACATGTTAAAAGAAGCGGCCAAATTGGGAGAAAAAGTTGGCATTAAAAAAGAGAATATTTTTGTTTTGGATAATGGCAATCAATTGGAAATTGCCAATCAGCAGGCAAGAATTTTGCCACGCAAAGTCGACACCAGTTATGTTATGGTGGATGGACTGGGAGTGGGCGATGTCGGCGAGGTGGTGCTACGCGACCGTCAACTTTTAGCTAAGGATGGTATGTTTACTATCGTGGTAATAATTGATAGCAAGACTAAGAAAATAATCGGTACACCGCAAGTAACCAGTCGAGGATTTATTTTTGTAAAGGAAAATTTTGATTTGGTTAACGCTACTAAGCGGGTGGTGGAAAAAGTAGTCAAAGAAAAAACTTCCGTAGATGTTCCAGTAAATTGGGATTATGTGAAAAACAATATTCGCGAGGCGGTCGGCTCTTTTTTATTTACTAAAACCGAAAGAAGACCAATGGTTTTGCCGGTAGTTATTGAGGTTTAGTTGAGGTAATAAGAATTGATTATATTGAAACGGCTGTAAAAGCCGTTTTAATTTTCCCCAGCGTTTGTTTTTATTTTAAAATTTTTGTATAATAAGGATAGATTTTTTAATTATTTATTTTTAAAAAAATGAAAACTAATCTTCAACTTATCCTTAGAAAATATTCCTATTGGATGGGAATAATCTTATTTGGCACTATCTTTGGAATCTCTCTGCAATTTGCCCGGGCTTGGGTTGAACCAACAACCTCTGCTCCCAATGGCAATATCGGAGCTCCCATAAACACAGGAAGCACATCTCAAACTAAATCCGGTAACGTAGGTTTTGGCGGAGTCCCTGCTGGTGCCAATTACGGAGTGCGTTCAAATGGAACTTATGGAGTATTGGCTAGTGGTACAACTTCTGGTGGATATTTCAGTGGATCAAGCGCTACGGCTGGTCGAGGAGTAACTGCGGTTGGAGGCACTAGTGGTTTTGATGTTTACGCCGCCGGACCTAAATCCTATTTTGCCGGCAATGTTGGAATCGGCACGACTGCTCCAGTGCAAAAACTGCACGTAGCCGGAAATACCTATGTAACTGGAAACGTGGGAATTGGAACTTCCGCTAACAGCACCGGACTTAAATTGGATGTTCAAGGCAAGGTTGGCGCAACGGA
>Ga0209575_10000879_pt1 | contig 14520 bp, 10 predicted proteins | sample Medcelwee11metaG_FD_187172 | JGI IMG/M metagenome (GOLD analysis project Ga0209575, IMG submission 187172) | Freshwater pond sediment microbial communities from the University of Edinburgh, under environmental carbon perturbations - Medium... | ecosystem: Environmental > Aquatic > Freshwater >...
CATGGATGATGCACGTGCGGCGGGCGCGCGGCGCCTGTTGCTCGAGGTCCGCCCGTCGAACGGGCAGGCGATAGCCTTCTATCGCCATTTCGGCTTTTCGCAGATCGGCGTGCGGCGGGCGTATTATCCGGCGGCTGCCGGGCGCGAGGATGCGCTGGTTTTCGACAAGGAACTGCAATGAGCCTGACCCGCGAACAGATGCTGGCCGAGATGGGTCTGGCGCCGATCTGGCGCTTGCGCGAAACGGCCACCGAAGCGCCGGTGACGGAAGCCGTGCTGGCTCCCGCGCCATCGCCGACGGACGTGACGCACGTCCTTACTTCGCCACCACCTGTGCCGGCTGCACTCCAAGGGCACATGCGCCACGCGCCCGTTCGCCCGCCGGGCGCGGTCGACGCGCTGGCTTGGCCGGAATTGGCTGAGGCGGTGGCTGCGTGCAAAGCCTGTCAATTATGCCAGCAGCGCAAGCAGGCGGTGCTCGGCGTCGGCGACCTGAATCCGGACTGGCTGTTCGTCGGCGAGGGGCCGGGCGCCGAGGAGGACGTCAAGGGCGAGCCCTTCGTCGGCCAGGCCGGCAAGCTGCTCGACAACATGCTTGCCGCGCTCGACATCGCGCGCGGCGACAAGGTCTATATCGGCAATGCCGTCAAGTGCCGGCCACCCGGCAACCGCACGCCGGAAGCGGCTGAAATGGCGGCCTGCCGGCCGTGGCTGGAGCGCCAGATCGCCTTGCTGCAACCGAAAGTCATCGTCCTGCTCGGCAAGGCGGCGGTGCATTCGGTGTTGCGTGACGACAGTTCGCTCGCCTCGCTGCGCGGCCGCCGTTACGAGTACCAGGGCATTCCGGTGGTGGTCACCTATCACCCCGCCTATCTGCTGCGCAACCTGCCGGAGAAGGCCAAGGCCTGGGAAGATCTGCTGTTCGCACGGCGTTGCCTGCGCGAGCGGCTGGCCGGCGGTGGCGGGGAGTTGTCGTTCTAATCTAGAAGTGGGCGCCGTCGTCGAGATGACGGACGTCGTCGTTCTCGCGCTGGTTGGCGAGGTGGCGCCGGCGAATCAGGTACATCAGGCCGCTGACGCACAGGCCGAACAGGGTGACGACGACGTAGATCGAGACATCCATGCGGATCATGACGAAATAAAGGCCGGTCATGATCAGGATCGACAGGTTCTCGTTGAAGTTCTGGACGGCGATCGAATGCCCGGCGCCCATCAGGATGTGGCCGCGATGCTGGAGCAGGGCGTTCATTGGCACGACGAAGAAACCCGACAGGGCGCCGATGATAATCAGCAGCGGCACGGCGAGCCAGATGTCGTGTACGAAGTTCATGACCAGAACGATCACGCCCATGGCGATGCCCAAGGGAATGACGCGCAGCGACTTGCGCAGGGTGATGAACTTGGCGGCGGCGATGGCGCCGATCGCCACGCCGACGGCGACGACGCCCTGGAGCATCGACGATTTGGAGAGGTCGAGGCCGAGCGCCACCTCGGACCACTTGATGACGATGAATTGCAGCGTCGCGCCGGCACCCCAGAACAGCGTGGTGACGGCCAGCGAAATCTGGCCCAGCTTGTCGCGCCAGAGCAGCGCGACGCAATGGTGGAACTCGTGGGCCAGGTAGAACGGATTTTTCTTCAGCGGCTTGTGGTCGACTCCGGTTTCCGGCACGTAGAGATTGAAGATCGAGGCAATTACATAGAACACGCCGACGACGGCAATCGCCATTTCGCCGGTGGTATCGATGCCGGTGTCGATCACCGGAAAGTCGAAGGCGAGGAGGGTACTGGATATTTCCGGCGTGATCAGCATGCCGCCGATGACGACGCCGAGGATGATGGCGCCGACGGTCAGACCCTCGATCCAGCCGTTGGCGACGACCAGCAGGCGATGCGGCAGGTATTCGGTCAGGATGCCGTACTTGGCCGGCGAATAAGCGGCGGCACCGAGGCCGACCACGGCGTAGGCGAGCAGCGGATGGACCATGAAGAACATCATCGCGCAACCGACGATCTTGATCGAGTTGCTGATGAACATGACCCGCCATTTCGGCATCGAGTCGGCGAAGGCGCCGACGAAGGCGGCGAGCAGGACGTAGGAGACGGTGAAGAAGGTCTTGAGCAGCGGCTCGTATTCGGACGGCGCCTGCATCTCGCGCAGGGCGGCGATGGCGGCTATCAACAAAGCGTTGTCGGCCAGCGCGGAAAAAAATTGCGCCGCCATGATGATGTAGAAGCCGAAAGGCACTTGGGCTCTTGTCTCGTTATAACTTTGGTCGCAGGTTATACCACGGAATCGTGACGAGGCAAGCTGTGCGCAGTTGTCTCCCGGCGTGTCAGGTGCTTGCGGTCGACGCCTGAAAACAGGTGATTTTCAGCATTTTGCCATGTCGCCGGGTGGTCAGCGGGGCGCGGATTGTGATTGAATAGCTGGCGCGACCCAAAAGGAGGATAACAATGGCAGACCGGCGTTTACAGGTCTTTTATGCCGTGGCGAAGCATCTCAGCTTCACGCGGGCCGCCGATGCCTTGTTCATGACCCAGCCGGCGGTCACGTTCCAGGTGCGGCAACTCGAGGAGCAATACAATACACGCCTGTTCGAGCGCCGGCATGGCAGCATCTCGCTGACGCCGGCCGGCGAGCTGGCGCTGTCCTATGCGGAACGGATTCTCGGGCTGTCCGACGAAATGGATACACGCCTCGCGGAAATGAATGGCGAGATGCGCGGTTCCCTGTTGCTGGGGGCCAGTTCGACGATCGCCGAGAGTTTGCTGCCGGGGATTCTGGCCGAATTCAACGCGCGTTATCCGCAGGTCAGGCCGCGACTGATCGTCGCGAATTCTGAAGGCATCGCCAGCCGCGTCGCCGACCACGGCCTCGAGGTCGGGCTGATCGACGCCCCGGCCAAACTGCCTGGCCTGAGCTGCGACGTGTGCTGCGACGATGAGCTGGTCGTGATCTGCGCCCCTGGCTATCCGCTGGCGGAGCTGAAGAAGGTTGGCCCGCGCGCGCTGGTGGACTACGAGTACCTGTCGCGCGAGCCCGGTTCGGGCACGCGTGAAGTCGTCGATAACTACTTCCGCACCAACCGGGTCGCCGTCGAGCACCTCAAGATGCAGATGGAACTCGGCAGTACGGAGGCGCTCAAGGCGGTGGTCGTCACCGGCCTCGGGTTCGCCATCGTCTCGCGTAGCGCTGTCGACAAGGAAGTGCAGCTTGGCAGGCTGCTGGCCATGCCGCTCAATCCGCCGCTGCGGCGCAATATCTACCTGATCCAGGTCGAGGAGCGCTTCCGCTCGCGGCTGGTTACGACCTTCGTCGATTTCGCCAAGCAGCAACTCAAAGATATGGCGGCATGAAGACTTCCCGTCCGATTCGCGCCCGCATTTCCGGTGGTGCGCTGCTGCACAACTACCGGCTGGCCAAAGGGCTGGCGGCGAATGCGAAGGCATGGGCGGTGATCAAGGCTGATGCCTATGGCCACGGGCAGTGGCGGGCGGTCGAGGCGCTGCGCGCCGAAGCCGACGGCTTTGCCTTGCTCGAGTGCGAAAACGCCGTCGCCTTGCGCGAAGCCGGCGTCACCCAGCCGATCCTGCTGCTCGAAGGCATTTTCAGCGCGCGTGACGCGCGGGCCGTCGCGGAATTTCGTCTGACCTCGGTCGTTCACTGCCTGGAACAACTGGAACTGCTGCTCGCCTCGGTGACCGGCGAGGCGCCGCTGGCGATCTACCTCAAGCTCAATACCGGCATGAACCGGCTCGGCCTGACTGCGGTCGACCTGCAAAAGGCACGTGAAATGCTCGCCGGGAAGATAAACGCCGAGCTGACCCTGATGACCCATTTCGCCGAGGCGGATGGCGGCCGGGGCATCGACGAACAGATGGCGCGATTCGCGGCGCTGCGCGGCGACTGGCGTGGGCCCGTGAGCCTGGCCAACTCGGCGGCCCTGCTGCGCTACCCGCCGACCCATGCCGACTGGGTGCGACCGGGCATCATGCTCTACGGGTCCAGTCCCTTCGCCGAGCGCAGTGCCGACGACCTCGGCCTGCAGGCGGTGATGGCCCTCGAGAGCGAGATCATCGGCGTACAGCGCCTCACGGCGGGCGATCGCGTCGGCTACGGTGGAACTTTCGTCGCCGAGCGCCCGATGCGCATTGGCATCGTCGCCTGTGGCTACGCCGACGGTTTTCCGCGCCATGCGCCGAGCGGCACGCCGATTGCGGTAATGGGGCGCCTGACGCAGACGGTGGGGCGGGTGTCGATGGACATGCTGGCCTGCGACCTGAGCGACATTCCCGACGCCGGCATCGGCGCGCCGGTCACGCTGTGGGGCAACGGGGCGGCCGGGCCGGTGGCGGCCGATGCGGTGGCGCGTGCCGCCGGAACGATCGCGTATGAACTGTTCTGTGCGCTGGCGCCGCGAGTTCCGGTAGATCCGGAGCGTTAGCCGGCCGCGGGGTCTGGTGTATCCTCGCGCCATGGCAAAAAGCAAGTCGATCTACAGTTGCACCGAGTGCGGGGCGACGAGTCCGAAATGGCAGGGGCAATGTCCCGGCTGCGGGGAATGGAATACGCTTGTCGAGAGCGTTGCCGAAAAGGCCAGCGGTCATCGTTTCGAGTCGCCGGCCCCGGTCGCGCGACCGCGCAACCTGGCAGAAATCGAGGCGCGCGAGAGTGAGCGCATCGCCACCGGTATTGCCGAATTCGACCGCGCCCTTGGTGGCGGCCTCGTCGCCGGCGGCGTGGTGCTGATCGGCGGCGATCCCGGCATCGGCAAGAGCACGCTGCTGCTGCAGGCATTGTCGCTGCTGTCGGCGGCCAACAAGGTGCTTTACGTCAGTGGCGAGGAGTCGGGCGAGCAGGTCGCGTTGCGCGCCCGCCGGCTCGGGCTCGACACCCGCGCGCTGCAACTGATGGCGGAAATCAATCTCGAGCGCATCCTGTCCACATTGCAGGCCGAACAGCCGCAGGTCGCGGTCATCGACTCGATCCAGACGCTGTGGTCGGACGAACTTTCGAGCGCGCCCGGCTCGGTAGCGCAGGTTCGCGAATGTGCCGCCCAGCTTACCAGGCTGGCCAAGCAGACCGGCATCACCATCATCCTGGTCGGTCACGTCACCAAGGAGGGCGCGCTGGCCGGTCCGCGCGTGCTGGAACACATCGTGGACACGGTGCTCTACTTCGAGGGCGACACCCATTCCAGTTTCCGTCTGGTGCGCGCGGTCAAGAACCGCTTTGGCGCGGTCAACGAACTCGGTGTTTTCGCGATGACCGACAAGGGACTGAAGGGCGTCAATAACCCGTCGGCGCTATTCCTGTCGCAGCATGGCCAGGACGTCGCGGGTTCGTGTGTGATGGTCACGCAGGAGGGTACTCGTCCCTTGCTGGTCGAGATTCAGGCGCTGGTCGATGCCGCGCACGGCAATCCGCGGCGCCTGACCGTCGGTCTCGACGCGCAGCGCCTGGCGATGTTGCTGGCGGTTCTGCACCGCCATGCCGGTATCGTCTGCTTCGATCAGGATGTCTTCGTGAACGCCGTCGGCGGGGTCCGGATCAGCGAACCTGCGGCCGACCTTGCTGTATTGCTTTCGATCACATCATCATTGAAAAACAAGGCATTGCCATCGAAACTTATTGTGTTTGGTGAAGTTGGTCTCGCCGGCGAGATCCGCCCGGCGCCACGCGGTCAGGAGCGTCTCAAGGAGGCCGCCAAGCTCGGCTTCACCCGCGCACTGATTCCCGAAGCGAATCGCCCCAAACAGCCGATTGACGGTATGGAAGTCATTGCCGTGCGGCGGGTGGAAGAGGCGGTGGCACGGATTCGCGACATCGAATAAGCTCTGTCGAAGCCCTGACCCGCACCCATGTTCAACCTTTCTCGCTACTTTTCGACCCTCAGCCTGATCCTGATCGGATTGGCGGCCGGTTTGCTCGGCCTGATGTACCGCGAGGTGTCGGTGCGCCAGATGACGATGCTCGCCGAGGATCGCAACGTCGCCATGGCGCAGGTTTTCGAGAACGCGCTCGGCGGGCCGCTGGCCGGCCTGATGGCGGCGTCGGTCGGCAAGGATGCGTCGATGCTCAAGGAAGCGGACGAATCGCAGGCGATGCAGGCTAGCGTCGCGGCCCTGATGCACGGCACGGCCGTGGTCAAGGTCAAGATCTACAACCGCCTCGGCGTGACCATCTTCTCGACTGACCCGACCCAGATCGGCGAGAGCCGGCTCGCCAATCCCGGTTTCAAGTCGGCCCTCGGCGGAACGGTGCTCAGCGACCTGACCCATCGCGACAGCATGGATACCTTCGAGGGCGCACGTTCTGACATCGACCTGCTGGCCAGCTACGTGCCGATTTCAGGCGAGGGCAAGGCGGTCGAAGGCGTTTTCGAGCTTTATCAGGACGTGACGCCGTTCGTCACGACCTTGCGTCAAACACTGTGGGTGATCACGGCGATCGTCATCGGCGTGTTCGCTCTCCTGTTCTTCATGCAGTTCCTGGTCGTGCGGCGGGCGCAGGGCATTCTTTTCGAGCAGGCGGAGCGTATCGAGGCGGCGCGCAGCACGCTGGAAATCCAGGTCGATGCGCGGACCGAGCAACTCAAGCGTGCCAACCTGCTGCTCGAGGGTGAAGTCATCGAACGCCGGCAGGCCGAGAGCAAGCTGAATTACCTCGCCTACCACGATCCGCTGACCGGTCTCGCCAACCGCCGCTATTTCCTCGAGCGTCTCGAGACGAGCCTGGCCGACGCGGCGCGTAGCAATACCCGGGTCGCGGTGCTGTTCATCGATCTCGACCAGTTCAAGCAGGTCAACGACTCGCTCGGCCACGGGATTGGCGATGAATTGCTGGTCTCGGTGGCCGCCGGGCTCTGCGAGCACGTGCCGCTGATCGACATGCTGGCCCGCCTCGGTGGCGACGAGTTCATCTGCGTCATGGAAGCGGTGCGCACCGACGACGATGTCGCGATGCTGGCCAAGGAAGTGATCGCCGCCTTCGATGCGCCGTTCCGTCTCGGCGGGCACGAGCTCTACCTGTCCGCTTCGGTAGGCATCAGCGTGTTTCCGAATGATGGCGTTTCGGTGGGCGACCTGCTGCGTAACGCCGATACGGCGATGTACCGCGCCAAGGCCATGGGGCGCGGGCAATTCCATTTCTACACGCCGGAAATGACGCGTGACGCGCAGGAAAAGATACAGATCGAGTCGTTGTTGCGCCGTGCCCTGGAAAATGGCGAGCTTTCCGTCCACCTGCAGCCGCAGGTGGAAACCAAGGGCGGGCAGTTGGTCGGCGCCGAGGCGCTGGTCCGCTGGGACAGCCCGGAACTCGGCAGCGTGCCGCCGGCACGCTTCATCCCGCTGGCCGAGGAGACCGGCATCATCATCGCGCTCGGCACCTGGGTGCTGCGCGAAACCTGTCGCCAGGTCATGCGCTGGACGGCCAGCGGCTTCGAGTTGCCGCAGGTTTCGGTCAATCTGTCGGTAAAGCAACTTGAGCGCCCGGAATTTGTCGAAATTCTCGAGACAATCCTTGAAGAAACCGGGATCGAGCCATCGCGGCTCAAACTGGAAATCACCGAATCCGTGGTCATGGCTGTTAACGATGCCTTCACCCTCCTCGATCGCCTGCGCAAGATCGGCATCAGTCTGGCGCTCGACGACTTCGGGACCGGTTATTCGTCGCTCAGCTACCTGAAAATGTTGCCGGTGCAGCAACTCAAGATCGATCGCTCGTTCGTGATCGGCATCGGCCAGAATCCGGAGGATGAAGCGATCATCCGTTCGGTCATGGCGCTGGCCCAGAGTCTCAATTTCGAGGTCGTCGCCGAAGGCGTCGAAACCGCCGAGCAGGCAGCCTTCCTGAGCGCTTCCGGGTGTCACCAGTTGCAGGGCTTCCTGCACGGATCGGCCGTGGCGCCCGCCGAATTCCGGGCGCGCTGGTCCAGCCTGCCGCGATGAGCGGCCTTGCCTGGCGATTACTGGGCCGGGAACTGCGCTCCGGCGAACTCCGCCTGCTGCTGGCGGCGCTGGTCGTTGCCGTGGCGGCCGTTACGGCCGTCGGGTTCTTTACCGACCGGGTCCGCCTGGCGCTGGAACAGGAGGCGCAACAACTGCTCGGCGGCGACCTGCTGCTGATTTCGGATCATCCATGGCCGGCGGCGATTCGCGAAGAGGCGGAGGGGCGCGGCCTTAATACGGCGGAAACGGTCAGCTTCCCGAGCATGGTGCTGGCTGGCGGACAGACGCAACTGGCGGATATCAAGGCGGTGAGCAGCGCCTACCCCCTGCGCGGCAGCCTGCGCCGGGCGGATCGTGCCGGCGAGGCGGGTCAGGCGACGGCGGGCGGGCCGCCGTCCGGCACCGCATGGGTCGATGAGCGGCTGGCCAACGCGCTGGATTCCGGCCCCGGGAAAACCGTGCAACTCGGTCAGCGCGATCTGCCGGTTTCGGCCATCCTGACCCTCGAACCTGATCGCGGGGTCAATTTTTTCAGCCTGGCGCCGCGCCTGATGATCCATCTCGACGATCTGCCGGGAACCGGCCTGGTGCAGACCGGTTCGCGTATCACCTACCGTTTCATGGTCGCCGGCGATGCCGGCGCGGTGGCCGGATTCCGGAACTGGATCGAGCCGCGCCTCGGACGTGGCGAACGCCTCGAGGACACGCGGAATGCGCGCCCGGAAATCCGCAATGTTCTTGATCGGGCGCAGCGCTTTCTGGGCCTCGCCACGCTGTTGACCGTGATCCTGGCTGCCGTGGCCGTGGCGCTGGCGGCGCGTCGCTACATGCAGCGCCATCTCGACGCCTGCGCCGTCATGCGTTGCCTCGGTATCACGCAGTCCGGCCTGATTCGTCTGCACTCGGCGCTCTTCGTCTGGCTGGCGCTGCTGGCGGCGGCGCTAGGTTGCGTGGGCGGATTCGCCGTGCATTTCATCCTCGTTTCATGGCTTGCCGAATTGCTGGACTTGCGCCTTCCGCTGCCCGGATGGCTACCGCTCGTTCAGGGCGCGGCGGTCGCCGCCGTCCTGTTGTTCGGCTTCGCCTTTCCGCCGCTGCTGCAACTTGGCAAGGTGCCGACCTTGCGCGTCCTGCGCCGCGAACTGGGGCCGCCGCAACCCTTTCTGCTTGGCGGCTATGCGCTCGGCGTTGTCGTGCTGGCTGGCCTGTTGCTGCTGGTTGCGGGCGACTTGCGGCTCGGCGCCTATGCCATCGGCGGCTTTGCCGGCGCCCTGCTTGTATTCTGGCTGGTGGCGCGCGCGAGCGTCCGGGCGATTTCGCGTCTGCGCGGTGGTGCTGGCTTCGGCTGGCGTCAGGGGCTGGCCAATCTCGAGCGGCACGCGACGGCAAGTACCCTGCAGATTGTCGCGCTGGCCCTCGGGTTGATGGCCATGCTCCTGCTCACGGTGACCCGCGGCGAACTTGTCGCGGCCTGGCAAAAGGCGACGCCGGCAGATGCGCCGAACCGCTTCATCATCAATATCCAGCCCGATCAACGCCAAGCGGTCGGCGACACGCTCGCGGCCAGCGGGATAGCGGCCGAGCTTGCGCCGATGATCCGCGGGCGCCTGATGCGGGTCGGCGAGCAGGCCGTCAGTGCGGCCAGCTATCCGGATGACGAGCGCGCCCAACGCCTGATCGAGCGCGAATTCAACCTTTCCTGGCGTGCCGGCTTGCCACCCGGCAACCGGGTCAGCGCCGGCGACTGGTTTGCGCCGGAAGATGCCGGGAAGGACCTCGCCTCGGTCGAGGAAGGCCTGGCCAGAACGCTTGGGATAAAAATCGGCGACGAATTGCGCTTCGTCATAGGCGGCAAGGAGACGACGCTGCGCGTCAGCAACTTGCGCAAACTGGATTGGGATTCGATGCGCGTCAATTTCTTCGTTCTGACCCCGCCCGGCGTACTTGATGGAGCGCCGGCCAGCTATATCACCAGTTTTCATCTGGCGGAGAACCAGGCGACACTGGCGCGGACGCTGGTCGAGCGCTTTCCCAATCTGACGCTGATCGATGTCGGCGCCATTCTGGCGCAGATCCAGGCGGTCATGGGGCAGGTGACCCGGGCGGTGCAGCTCATTTTCCTTTTCTCGCTCGCCGCCGGTGCGATCGTGCTGAGTTCGGCGCTGCTCACGGCTTTCGATGAGCGGCGCTACGAGCTGTCGGTAATGCGGGCGCTCGGGGCGGGGCGAGCCCAGTTGCGCCAGGCATTGCTGGCCGAACTGGCCGTGGTCGGTGCGATTGCCGGCCTGATCGCCGGTGCCGGCGCCGCGCTGGTCGGCAGCTTGCTGGCGCGGAATGTCTTCCAGCTCGATTTGCAGCCTGGTCTCTGGCTGTTTCCGCTGGCAATCTCTTTCGGTGTGCTGCTTTCGGTCGGTATCGGCTGGCTGGCGGTGCGCCGCTTGCTTGCCACGCCGCCGTTGCTGGCGCTGCGCGCCGGCGCCTGATGCCTTGTAGAATCAAAGACCTGTAATGTCGCAGTGGAGACGAGCAATGAAAATCAGGAGCTGCTGGATTGCCATTGCACTGGCCGGTCTGGTCATGAATGTCATGGCGACCGAAGACGGGGCGGCCGGCATGATCAAGAACAGCAAGGGTGAAGTCAGCATCGAGCGCGCCGGCGGGCGGATTCCCGGCGCGGTGGGGACGGCGGTGTTCGCTGCCGACCGGGTGCGTACCGGGGCCGACGGTTCGGTCGGGGTGACCCTGCGCGACAGCACGCTGCTTTCCGCCGGGCCGAATTCACTGTTCGTGCTGGACAGGTTCGCGTTCGACAGCACGACCCATGCCGGGACGATATCGGTCGGTGTCAGGAAGGGCACGCTGGCAGTCGCCACCGGCAGGATCGCCAAACAGACGCCGGAGTCGATCGATTTCCGTACGCCAACGTCGGTGATCGGCGTGCGCGGGACCGAGTTCGCCATCGAGGCGGGGAGCGGCAATGAGGATTGATCGGCCCCTGATGATTTTCGCCGGATTCCTGCTTGGCGGCTGCGTCAGCGAACGGGTGGTGCTGCTTCCCGCGGCGGACGGCCAGCCGACCGCCATCGTTGTCCGCGATGCGCAGGGCGAGGTGGTTCTCGACAAGCCTTACGCCGGCACGCAACGGCGGGCCGGTGAAACCAGCCGGGTGCAGTCGTCGCCAGCGGAAGTCGAAAAATGGTTCGGTGCCGCGCTGGCCGCGCAACCGCCGAAGCCGCGCAGCTTCACGCTCTATTTCGCAGGCGGTGCGGAGGCGTTGACAGCGGAATCGGAAGCCGAACTGGCAACGATCACTCTGGAAATCGCCAGCCGCCCGGCCTTCGAGGTCATGGTCATCGGCCATACCGATACCGTGGGCGGCCTGGAGGCCAACGACAAGCTGTCGCTCAGGCGCGCAGCGGTGGTGCGCGATATCCTGATCGCTGCCGGCGTGCCCGGGGAAAAGATCGAACTGGCCGGGCGCGGCGAACGCGAGACGCTGGTGAAGACCGGCGACGAAGTGGCCGAAGCCCGGAACCGGCGCGTCGAAATCAGTGTTCGTTAGGCGGTCGACCGTACCATTCGGCGAGCAATATGGTCAGGTCGTCGAACGGCGGCTGGCCGGCCTCGAAGCGGCGCACGGCATCGCGGATCGCCGTCGCCCGCGCCGCCAGTGGAGCATCCGCAGCGGTGGCCAGCAGCGTCGCGGCCAGGCGTTCGGTGCCGAACATGCGCTGCCTGTCGCCGGCCTCGCTGACCCCATCGGTAAATAGACAGAGCAGGTCGCCCCGTTCCAGTTGCTGGCGTGCGCTGGCGAACGGATAGCCGTCCAGCGCACCCAGCGGCGGTCCGCCAATCTCCCGGGTAGCGATGGGCGATACCGCACCGCGCCGCAGCAGCAACGGCGCATCATGGCCGGCGCAGGCATATTCGAGCACGCCGCTGTCCACATCGAGAATGCCGATGAAGGTCGTCACGAACTGGTATTCCGGGTTGTCGCGGTTCAACTCGCGCTGCAGGGCGCGAAGGGCTTCGCCGAGGTTGTCGTGGCTGCGGGTCAGGGTGCCGGCCAGCGTTTTTGAAATGGCCATGAACAGGCTGGCCGGAATGCCCTTGCCGGAAACGTCGCCGATGGCCAGGCAAAGACGCCGCGCGTCGAGCATGAAACAGTCGTAGTAGTCACCGCCGATGACGTGCGCCGGTTCGAGCAGCGCCCCCACCGCAAAGCGCGTTTCGCCGGCAAAACACCGGGCCGGATCGGGCAGCAGGCCGACCTGGATGCGCCGCGCCGCATCGAGTTCGCCCTCGACCCGGGCGGCGGCTTCCCGGCTCAGTTGCAATTGCGCTTCGGCATTGCGTCGCCGGGCATCGGCGGCGATCAGCGTCACGCTGAGCAGGGCCATGAACACGGGCGCCAGCAACAGGACGATCGACAGGCCGCTGAACAGCCAGCGCCCGGTGGCGAAAGCGGCGTAACCGGAAACGATGAGCAGGAGCGCAAGACCGACGAAGGTCAGGGTCGCGTAACGCGGGCGCAGGTTCGGTACGGCGGCGATCAGCAGCAGGCCGCCGATCAGCAGGCTGGCCAGTTCGAGTAGCGGCATCCAGGACGGACGCTTGAGGGCGGTGCCACTCAACAGGCTCTCGATGATCTGGGCGTGAATATCGACGCCCGGTACCAGTTCGCCCAGCGGTGTCACGGTACTGTCCTGCAGGCCGGTGCTGTTGAAGCCGATCAGCACGAAGCGCCCGGTGAACGTATCCGCCGGGTAAACGCCGGCCAGCACGTCGGCCGCTGACAGGTAGTAGCTCGATTTCGCACGGCCATGGTGCAGGATCAGTTCGCCGTTGGGCTGAATCGGCAGGGTGTAATCGCCGATCCGGATGGCGGCCATGCCGTCCGCGCCGGTATCGACGACGACCTTGCCTGCTTCGCCGAGCGCGACCCGCACCATTTCCAGCGGCAGCGACAGGAAGGGTTGCTCGCCGATCAGGGCCAGAGTCGGAATTCGCCGCAGGACACCGCGCTCTGTAGTCGACCGCCGGCCGTCCAGCGTGGCATTGATCAGGCCTTCGCCAGCGGCGGCGCGTTCGAGTTCGGGAAGGCTGGCCAGTGCCGACGGAAAGCCGGTCAGCGGCATCGGCGTTCGCGGATCGTTGCCGGACAGCACGGGCAATGGCTTGTGCGGCTGACGCGAACCCGGCAGATCATTGGCCAGGCCGACGACGGCCAGTACCGTCGGGCCGCCGGCCAGGGCCGCCGCCAGCTTGCGGTCGGGATCGCCCGCGCGCGCCAGATCGAGCGTCGGAAAGCGTTTGGCAAGTGCCTGCGGCGCGAAGCGGTCGGGCTCGGCGAAGACGATGTCGATGCCGAGTGCGTGCGGATTGCCGGCCAGCACCGTGCGCACCAGATCGGCCATGGTGTCGCGTGGCCACGGCCATTGGCCGTACTTGACCAGACTCTGGCTGTCGATGCCGACGACGATGACCGGCTCCGCGTCGCGGTCGCGCGGCATCATTCGCTGATAACGGTCGAACTGGGCATTACGCAGGCTGGCCAGCGGCGTCGAATCGAAATCGCCGAGCGCCAGAGCGGCCAGCATCAGGAAGAGCAGGGGCAGGGCGCGACCGCGGCCGGCGCGCAGCATGGCGAAAAAGAATGATCGCAATCGGGTCAGAATCTGGCGCTCCGCTCGGTCCCGGCGGAAATTCCGCCCCGGTTCAATTCGCAGACGATTATGCCACGCCGGGCAGGGCTGGCGGGCTCAGGTAAAATACGCCATGAATTCGATTCAGCAAGCTGCCCGGCCCCTGTTCGGCTACCGCAAGTTCTGGGCCAGTCGTTTCGGCCCGGCGCCCTTCCTGCCCATGTCGCGCGCCGAAATGGACGCCCTGGGCTGGGATTCGTGCGACATCATCCTGGTCACCGGCGACGCCTACATCGACCACCCGAGCTTCGGCATGGCGCTGATCGGGCGCCTGCTCGAAGCGCAGGGCTTCCGCGTCGGCATCATCTGTCAGCCGGACTGGAACTCCGCCGCCGACTTCAGGAAACTGGGCAAGCCCAACCTGTTCTTCGGCGTCACCGCCGGCAACATGGATTCGATGGTCAACCGCTATACGTCGGACCGCAAGATCCGCTCCGACGATGCCTACACGCCCAACGCCGAGGCCAACAAGCGGCCGGACCGCGCCGTCACCGTCTATGCCCAACGCTGCCGCGAGGCCTTTTCGGGTACGCCGGTGGTCATCGGTTCGATCGAGGCCAGCCTGCGCCGCATCGCGCACTACGACTACTGGTCGGACAAGGTGCGCCGCTCGGTGCTGCCCGATTCCAAGGCCGACCTGCTGGTGTTCGGCAACGCCGAGCGCGCCATCGTCGAGCTGGCGCACCGCTTGGCGAGGGGCGAAAAAATCGGCGAAATCCGCGATCTGCGCGGCACCGCCTTCATGGTGCCGTCCGGCTGGTTGCCTTCCGATCAATGGGAGGCGGTCGACTCGACCTCGGTTGACACGCCGGGGCCGCTGGTCAGGCATGCCGACCCCTACGCCATGGAAAATGGCCCA
>Ga0209575_10000881_pt1 | contig 14478 bp, 12 predicted proteins | sample Medcelwee11metaG_FD_187172 | JGI IMG/M metagenome (GOLD analysis project Ga0209575, IMG submission 187172) | Freshwater pond sediment microbial communities from the University of Edinburgh, under environmental carbon perturbations - Medium... | ecosystem: Environmental > Aquatic > Freshwater >...
AGTCTACTAATTTTTATAAAACACTTAATAAAAGCAATTCTCCTGATTGTGTAGACATGGCACTGGAAGGAATTAGTCAAAAAGGTAAAGCATTAGTTGATCGAATTGTTGTTGCATCTGAATATAGTTACAAAAAACCAGCAAAATTTTAAATCACTCATTAAAATCTACAAAATCGATTTTAATGCTTATTACAAGCGTAATAAATGTTTTTATGTACGATTGCTTATATAGACATCATAGCACCTTTAAAAACCACCTTAAAACTTGTTTTAACCGTATTTTACCTAGCTACAATCGTTCCATTTAGTAAAAATTCTAAAAACAACAAAGAATCTTCTATTGCCAACCTCTTAAAATAAACTCTAGTTTTGTGAGCGTAGCGAACTCAATATTGCTTTTTATTGTTAAAATTTTACTCAAGTTTTAAGTTGTCCACAGAAGTTATCCCTTTCATAAATCTATTTATATTATATTTGTAAGTATATTTGTACCTCACCGAAACGCTTTATGGAAAAAGGAGTTCTGGGATTGAAATATGACTTTTTTACAGTCTAACTATGACTTTTTTACAGTCTAACTATGACTTTTTTACAGTCTAACTATGACTTTTTTACAGTCTATTATTTGTTTTATTCACAATTAATCTGCCTTATGGTATAAAGTCATAGTTACTTATTTTAATATGGTATTAAGGGTTGCATGAAAAATCTCATTCTAAAATCAAAAACACCTAAAGTTTATAAAAACAAGAAGCTGAATAATGCTAATTTTGGTAATTTTACTCATAATGATTACCAAGTGTTTTTGCATCTAGTTAGTAAGATAGGTGGTGTTGATGAATTTGGAAAATATTTACAACCAGATAAGTTAGAAAGAGAGCATATTTTAACGGCGATGGAGTTTAGTAAACTCTTTAATACTGACGTTAGTAATTGCTATAGATTTCTTCACAAAGCCTGTAAAAAATTGATGAAGACTAGTATTATTTTAGAAAAACCCGAGCTATCAGAAATTTGGGAAATAAATATTTGTTCGACTGCAAAATATAATACAAAACAAGGTACTATAACTATTCAGTTTACTGATAGTATTATGCCTTATCTAGCTCAAGTGAGAGAAAGATTTGTATTATATAATCTTAAAGAAATAGCTAATTTTGGCAGTCTGTATACGACTCGTTTATATGAACTAATACAAGAATTTAAGGAAACAGGTTGGCTTTTAAAATCAGTAAGTCAGTTGAGAGAAGTTTTTGCCGTTGGCAGCAATTTAAGACTTTATGCAGATTTTAAACGCAAAACTTTTGCTCACGCCTGCCAAGAAATCAACGATAATTACGATATTGGATTAAGATTTGAAGAACTAAAAGAGGGGCGTAAGGTAGTAGCCGTCAAATTCTTTTTTAAACAAACTGTCGTTACTCAAGTTACTAATCAAAAAACAGGTAAAATTACCAATATTTACAGCAAGCCTAAAACTCAACCAAATACTAAAAAGAAAGTAAAAAACGATAGTTTAGTAAGCTCTTCAGATGTCTTAGATGGGCAACTTTCTTTTATGGAATTAAAACCAGAAGTAAAGCCTATGAAAAGTATATTATCTTCTATTCTTTCAAAATTCACGTCATCAAAAAAATAATCTTTCTTTTAAGAATACTTTTCTTATCTTTTGAATCGTGTGTTTCTATCTGCTTTTAAGGTTTAACCTTTTATTTTATAAAAATGAATTTCAAAGAGCAAGCAAATTTAGTTTGCAGATTGCGTATAACAAAATTCTACAAATGTTTGTTATAACTTAAATTTCCAAACTCAAGAAATAAGAAAATTCCCCGAAGCCGACCAAACCGAAAATAATCATTTTTACAAGCTAGTTGGGTTTTCTTTTTTTTTAATTAGGACATTGGTTATAACATCTCATTTCGAAGAAATAGTATTATACGCAAGATGCACTGAAAACAGTGCTTGCTTTTCATTAGCTCTATATCAGTTGTTTTCTAAGGTTTACAAAGGATTTTGTTTGGATTTTAATGAAGCAACAAATATCGACAGATTTTTACACAGTTTTAACTACGATTAGCATCTCAAAATCTACATTAAATTTATGTCGTGGTATGTTTAAACTCATAACACCGCCTTAAAAAAACTACTTTTTCTTTTTAACTTTCCTTATACCGATTTTGAATTCCTGTATTTCTAATTTTACTATCTAGATTACATTTCTCATTTTCTGAGCCTGCTCTTAAAGTTATAGCAAACATTCATGAGAATTTTGTTATACGCAATAGGCAAACTAAAGTTTGCTAATTTTAAATAGCTTGTTAGACCTTTCGTTATAATACTTACGTTGATTTTGTTGAAACTTTGATTGCCAACTCAGAAAAAAGGTTTTTTTTATTAAATTTGGCATTATTTTTTAAAATTTGAATAATTTTCTTACTCTATTGAACCAACAAAAAATCTTTAAATAGAATCCTTTGTAGATCATAAAAATTAAGCGTTGCAAAGAGAGTAAGATCGAGTGTTGCTTACAACACATCTTACGTATAACAAAATTCTGCGAATGTTTGCTCTAACTTTATAGCGGCAATTCAGGAAAAAGAACTTTAGTCGGTAGGTGAAAAATCGAAAACAGAAAAAATACAGCAATAGTAGGAAAATTTAAAAGACAACTAATGTTTTCTTTTTGTAAGGTAGCGGTTGAGTTTAATTTAATAGAAAATATTTTGTTAGATGTTACTATCAGTTTACAAATTTTTAGTTTGAAATTTTTTATGGAATATATAAAAAGCGCCTTTGCTTCTTTTAAACAAAGAAAACTACTATCTGTTTTTCTATTGTGTGTTTTATTACTTACGGTTTTCTTTAAGAGTATTATCGATAAAATATATATTTATTTAGATGACGGTTACGATAGGCAAAGTGCTCAGTTAGTAGAGATGATGGATTCATTATTAGGTATTCCTTATTATCAAGAACCATTCTACAGAAATGATAGTGTTGATATAATTAAACTCTCCAAAGAGGAATGGTATACTTTCCCAGATCCGAAAGCAGGCAGGAATAGAGAAAGAATAAAATTAGCAGAGGGCGAGTATCCTTTACCGATAAAAGACAGTCTTGGTAAACCTTTATATGCCGATTACAAGGAACCTTTTTATGAAGATGAAATTCAAGACGTACTTAATCCTCAGAAGTTAGTAGTACCTTTGCCATCCGTAGAAGAAGCTAGACATGCAGAATCTCTAAAGCTTTCTTCTATATGGTATGGAATCCAGTCTAAACCCGTATATCGTCAGCTATGCGGTCATTTTTTAACTTGTAATTCTTTAAACGTTGTGATACGTGAAGAGTTTTTACAAAACCCTACAATATTACAGAACATACTCAAAATAGCCGAACGCCCTTGCGACTATATAAGAACTATAGAAGAGGTAAAACCCGAAGACGAAATAATTTATTCCACTAGGAGTTATTTGGGATGTAAAGCTTTCTTCCCTTCAAAATATAAGGACAGAAAAGAGATTGCACTAGGGATAAAATTGGCTAGAGAAAGATTAGATTGCGACAATAAAAGCTTTTTTACTTTTCCGTCAATTAACCATCCTTCAATTAACAATAGAAAATTCGTATTGCTTATCTTCAATAAAGAAGGCATAGTTAATAAAAATAATGAACACGAAAGAAGCGTTAATATACTAGTCGAACGCAAAGATATAGAGTAATTTATAAGATTTATTATGAAATCCAATCAGACTGAAAGTCCAAAATACTTCTTTAACATTCATCACCGAAATATTGATGTTCTTATAAATCAAGATGGGACTTTTGAACCTGATACTTCATATACTGGTCATCTTTACCTAACTTTACATGCAGACGATCAAGTCGATTATTTTGGTAAATATCCCGAAGAAGGTAATTTACTATTCGGGCAAGCAAAAATTAAGACTGAAGAAGAAGCTAAAAAGCATGGTGTAATTACCAATCTTCCCAATCAAACAAGTAACCCACACGTCTTTACTAAGCAAATTATAATAACAAAAGAAGAATATGAACAAGGAATTAAATATGCTAAGGAAATTGCTACAGGTAAGATTGAGGGTAATAAATACATTATAGGTTTTGCGGACTGCGTGGACTTCGTACAATCTGTATATAATGCAGCGGGTTTGCCTTTACATTTTACCACCGCTTATAATAAACAAGAACTAGCTAACCTTGACACTTTAGCGTCCAGCAAGATGCTCTTTAAGTACGGTAGCAGAGATACGATAAAGCAACATTTAAGCATCACTGAAGGCATTAGCAGAGAACAACTTGCAAAATCTTTAAATATAAGTATTGATAAAATCAGACCTTCTTCTCCAGTTATTGATTTGTCACTACAAGCTTACGACTCTCTTTTACCTAAGTTTAAAATAACAATAGATGATTCAGATATATTACCTTTAGATAAAATACGTGCAGGTATAGTTCGTGAATCAGAAATAGGTTTAAGCCAAGCTGAGAAGCTCGAAAGAAAAAATGCTGCGTTACAAATTAGCGAAGAAGAAAGAATAGCGAAGATAGAATTCTTATCAGAAAGAATTAAATTATTTTCTGATAGACATATTCAAAAGTTAGAAAATCTCAATGAGAAATTTATATCCGAATTAGCAATTAAATCTCATGTTAGAAAAATAATCGATGCTAATATAGAAGGCTTTAACAAAAATATGCAAGAGCATTTAGTTAAAGCTAAAGAAGCTATAAAAAATGGCGAAGCCGTAGATATAGATAAGTTTATTTTGAATTTGTCACTAAGACACGCGGGACATGCAGATTCCTTAGAGCATAAATTGTTAAGTCTTAATAATAAACTAGTACCAGACACTCAAACATTACAAGAAATGTTAATGATGCTTGTCTTGAGAGAACAAAATAAAAAGATAGAAAATCAAAACAAATACAATAAGTTAGTAGAAAAAGTTAAAGCATTATTAGATGAATATGAGGACAAAGCAAATACCATATTTAAAAATTTTGTAGAAGCAAAATTTGATAATTTACGTAAGAACGGAGAAAATCTAAATAATCAAGCAAATGCTGAAATACAACAAATTGCAGCAAGCATAGAAACAAAAAATGCTGCTTTATTGGCTCAAAAGCAAGCAGAACTTGATATGATACCGCCAGTTAGAATTCAGACCGGTCCTAATAGTTATCTAGATACTAATGAAGCGGCAAGAAATCAGAAGCAGGCAGAATATGAAAGTTTACTTGCTCAATATAAATCGCAATGTGAAAGCCAAATAGCAAATATTAAAGCTAAGCATGAAATGCAGTCAAATCAGCAAAAGCAATCTGTTGAATCCGATATATCTAATAAAGCTAGTGCGTTTAAAGAACAAAAAGAAACTTATGCTAAAGAGGTGTTATCAAAACTTGATGAAATTAAGGCTAAGCTTAGCAAAGGAGAAGATGTTGATATAGATAATATAATTAATGAGATTGATATATCTACTTCTGTAAGTTTATCAAATATTCAACATAGCGTTAATCAAGGCAATACGGTTGTTTATGCCTTATCTGATATAATTTATGATAATCCTATTTTAAATCATCCAGAATTGATAAAACATATGGCTGCCAAGTTTGGAAGCGGTATTATTGACAAGCTGATTAGCTTCGGTATGCAATTTACCTCTTCGGAAGATAAAAGTTTATTAGATAATATTTACGATGAACCTAATAGCTTAGAAACCTTTTCTCTATTAATGGGATTAGATACGGTAGATTCGATAACCTACAATTAAAGGTTTTCTAGAATTCATATTTAAACAAGATATGCCAGTGAAAGAATATACTAAATTCTGATTTTCATTTCCATGTCTGCAAACTCCGCATTGCAGACATGGATAACTTGAGTCTTTAACAAAAGATGCGGTGATTTTTATCTATAATGTAGATTTGTATAAAATATTTGTTAATTAATTTTTTAGTTACTTTGCAATGAGTTATTTAAATCCTTGTTATTATTCGAATAGATTAATAGCAAAATTAGAATTATTAGATGTTAAAAAACAATTAGATTTTATCCTCATTAATAAAGCTATTTATTGGGCTAAAAAATATCATGGCAACCAGTTACGCAAGTCAGGTGAACCATATTATTCTCATCCATTAGAAGTTGCTTATTTATTTTCTGAATACGTTGAAAAAGAAGAATTGCAATATTATACAACCGACTTAATAGTTACTGCAATATTGCATGATACAATTGAAGATACTGTACTAACTAAAGAAATGATTGCAAAGAATTTTAATGCGTCGATCGCAAATAAAGTTGATGATTTAACTAGAATTAAAGTAGATCGCAAAATTAGCGCTGGTGACACTTTAGAATTGCTTTATCCTCAGAATAAAAAAGATATATTATATATTAAAATATTTGATAGATTGCATAATATGCAAACTATCAGTTTCATGCCCGAAGCAAAAAGAAATAAGATAGTTGATGAAACTATAGAGTATTTTGTATCTCTTTGCTCTATTTTAGGCCTTTACGAAGTAAAAAAAGAATTAATAATGTTAAGTTATCAAACTAAATCACCTAATAAATTTTCTGTTTTTGCCATTGATTGGGATGTCTTATTAGTTGATCCTTTTGCTTTCTCATCTTCAGTTCTAACAAAATAAAATAATCCTAATCCATATCCTATAACTATTGGAAAAAGAAGAAACAATAACCCTAAATTACCGAAATATTTTATTAAGTAAATAACCCCAAAAGAGCTAATGATATACATCAAAGCACGAGATGTAGCGTATGAAAAACAAGTAGTAGTAAATCTCTGAAATACTGGAAAATATTTATAAAAAATTGGCGTAGCGGGAAATTCGACAAGAAGTGACAAAGATAAAAATATTTGAATTAGCATTAATTCAGAACCAGTAGTAACGTAATTTAATAAAAAAGGCGAAGCTAAAACAAAAGGCGAAGCTAAATAAAATTTTATTTTAAGAAACTTTAAAGGATTTACAAAATATACCAAACATGTAATCAACATGGTAAATACAAGATCTATAGAGGATACAATAAAATTTTGATGTATTACTTGCTCCGCAGTATATCCAAACTTATCTTTTAAAAGATTAGAACTATGTATAAATATAAGATAAACACACACAGGATATGATAATTGCATAAAGAAAAAAGATATTACTGCTTTTTTGTTCATTTTTTCTTTAATCCAAGGCTTGTCTAGCATTTTTTCTTTGGTAGAGTCAATATTTAGATCCTTGTGTAAATTAGTGATTTGTCGCTTAGCGTTGGCAAAATCAGGAGTTTCTCTTAAACATCTCCTAGCAAAAGAACCAATAACAGCAACTATGGCTCCAACCCAAAAGGCTACTCTCCAATTAAAAAGTTGAGACAGAGAAATATTAGCAATAAATAAAGCCATTGTGCTACCTAAAGTAAGACAAACGCTAATAAATGCAACTGCTGGATAAACAAAAGGTGGTCGAATAAGTTCTGTTAAGTAAACTTCAGCTCCAACACGTTCACCCATCGAAGAAATACCTTGTAAAATGCGACAAATTGTAACTGCCCACGAAGCAATAATTCCTACTTGTTCGTATGTGGGAAGATTGGCCATAACTATGCAAGATATAGACATTGTAGTAGTTGTTATTATTACAGTTGCTTTCCTACCTATCCTATCTCCCAATCTGCCAATTAATATAGCTCCTATAGGACGAAATATAAAAGTAATACAAAAAGAAAAAGCACTTAATAACTGTAAAGAGAACTCATCCTCTTTTGGAAAAAACAAATCATTTAATAGTACCGCCATATGAACATATAACATTAGATCAAAGTACTCTAGAAATGTACCGATGGATAAAATCCCTACAGCCTGTTTTTGTTCTTTTGTAAGTTTTTGTACTGATGCTTTCAAAAAACTAATGATGTTAATTAAACTATTGTTAGTTCAACATTTATATTTTAGTTTTTCAACTAAAATTATAAAATGTGTCTAATTTTTATATTAAACCTGTACATAATATGTCATACAACCCTTGTACAAACAGGCTTTTTATGCTAGTATACACCATGATAATTTTAAGAAAAAAACTATAATATGAAGGAATACGTACCTACTCCTCAAGACATAATCGAACTAAACTTAGCGGCGGAAAAAATAACAGATGAGGCTCTTAAATCTAAGCCTTTATGTAAAATTGCTAAGTCTACTAATTTTTATAAAACACTTAATAAAAGCAATTCTCCTGATTGTGTAGACATGGCACTGGAAGGAATTAGTCAAAAAGGTAAAGCATTAGTTGATCGAATTGTTGTTGCATCTGAATATAGCTACAAAAAACCAGCAAAATTTTAAATTACTCATTAAAATCTACAAAATCGATTTAAATGCTTGTTACAAGAGTAATAAATGTTTTTATGTACGATTGCTTATATAGACACCATATCACCTTTAAAAACCACCTTAAAACTTGTTTTAGCTATATTTTACCTAGCAACAATCGTTCCATTTAGTAAAAATTCTAAAAACAACTAAGAATCTTCTATTGCCAACCTCTTAAAATAAACTCTAGTTTTGTGAGCGGAGCGAACTCAATTTATTGTTGAGATTTTACTAAGGTTTTAAGTTGTCCACAGAAGTTATCCCTTTCATAAAGTTATTTATATTTTATTTGTAAGTATATTTGTAGCAGCCTTGTAGGCCTTATGCTCCATGCTGTTCTGGGATCAAACTAAGACTTTTTGCCACCTGAACTAAGACTTTTTGCCACCTGAACTAAGACTTTTTGCCACCTGAACTAAGACTTTTTGCCACCTGAACTAAGACTTTTTGCCACCTGAAATTTTAAGTAATACACATTTGATTTAAGAAGACTTTTGTTGTAAAGTCTTCTTAAATCAAATAATCATCACATATCCTAATGAAAAAAGATAGTTTCCCCGAAGTTTTTAATTCTAAAACTCCTAAACTTTATAAAAATAAGAAACTGAATAATGCTAATTTTGGCAATTTTACCCTTAATGATTATCAAGTGTTTTTACATTTGGTTAGTAAGATAGGTGGCGTTGATGAATTTGGAAAATATTTACAACCAGAACAATTACAAAGAGAGCATTTATTAACTGCTAAAGAATTTAGCGATATTTTTGAAGTTGATATACACACTTGCTATGGGATTCTAAAGAAAGCGTTAGATAAGTTAATGAAAACAGATATTAAGGTAGAAATGATAGAATTAAAAGAAGTATGGCGAATCAATATCTGTTCAATGGCTAAGTATAATAAAGGAGAAGGTTATGTTTCAATCAAATTCACAGATGATATAATGCCTTACTTATCTCAGGTTACAAAAAAATTTGTATTATATAATCTTAAAGAGATATCTAATTTTGGCAGTCTGTATACAACACGTTTATATGAATTAATACAAGATTTTAAAGAAACTGGTTGGATGCTAAAGTCAATAAGTCAATTAAGAGAAGCGTTTGCAGTTGGAGATAAATTTAAAGCTTATAGAGATTTTAAAATAAAAACCTTTGCTCATGCTTGCCAAGAAATCAATGATAATTACGATATAGGGCTAAGGTTTGAAGAACAAAAAGAAGGTCGTAAAGTAGTCGCCGTCAAATTTTTCTTTAAACAAACTATTGTTACTCAAGTTACTAATCAAAAAACAGGTAAAACTACCAATATTTACAGCAAGCCTAAAGCTCAAAGAAATACTAGAAAGAAAGTAAAACAAGCTAGTTTATCAAGTTCTCTAGATGTCTTAGAGGGGCAACTTTCTTTTATGGAGTTAAAACCAGAAGTAAAGCCAATGAAGAGTATTCTCTCATCTCTTCTTTCAAAATTCACATCATCAAAAAAATAATCCTTCTTGTAATAATACTTTTCTTATCTTTTGAATCGTTTGTTTCTATCTGACTTTAATGATTAACCTTTCATTGTATGAAAATGAATTTCAAAGAGCAAGCAAATTTAGTTTGCATATTGCGTATAACAAAATTCTACGAATGTTTGTCATAACTTAAATTTCCAAACTCAAGAAATAAAAAAATTCCCCAAAGCCGACCAAACCGAAAATTATCATTTTTAAAAACTAACTTGATTTTCTTTTTTTCTGAATTAGGACATTGGTTATAACATCTCATTTTGAAGAAATAGTGTTATACGCAACATGCAAACTGAAGTTTGCTTATTTCAAATACCTTGTTAAATCTTGTGCTATAAGCTTTACAAAGATTTTTTTGAATTTTGATTAACCAACTCAAAAAGATGAAATTAAGTGAGCTTATCTTTACAATCAATTTTTGGTTTGGTCGATTTCGGGTAATTTTGTTAAATAATATTTGTTGGTATAAATTTTGCTTTATGTAATTTTGGTATAGCATTGGTATTATCAATATTGGTTGTAACGACTTATCTTGTTGAAAAATTTTTTCTTGACTGAAATTACAATCGCTAATTAAATAACGAGATACAATTTTTATTTATTAAAGAGGTGATTTATGTTTAATGATTTAGATAATTTTGTTCAACAGTCTTTACAAAGAGATATGCAAAACAAAATAATACAAGCTCAGCTACAGGCTAAAGAAGCTGAGAAGCGTTTAGTTAGCAAGAAATATGATAGCGGATATCCTGGTGTATTTGGTGCTATGACTAATGCATTAGATGACGCATCTATTGCTTACGGCAATAGATTTAATGAGACCATCAGGAGTAAGCAAGGTTTTACCCAAGAATTACTGACAAAAGTTTGGGATGACGGTATGTCGTCCGATCATACCAAATTTTTAAATGATATTAATTCTTATCGTGATATGGTGAGAATTAATAAAATGAAAGTTACTGCTTGTAATACATTAGCTGAGGCGGATTTAGAGTTTTCTAAAACAGAAGACCAGTATAATAAGTTTTTTAGTGAATGGAAAATTAAAACCGCAGAATCAGCTCAGCGCTGGACTTCTCACTTTGATAAACTAGTAATTGAAGCAAATAATCCAGTTGCCAATGTCGCTCAAAACGTACCAAATCAAAATCCCGTTCTTCAAGGTGGCAATGATTTATTACAGCAATTAAATGCGATTAAGGCTGAAAATGATATTATCAAAGCTCAATTAGCTCAAAAGGATATTGCTCTTGATATGTATAAAAGTTCTTTAGATCAGGCAAAGCTCACGATTGATGATCAAAAAATAACTATTACTGATCTTAGAGAAGATAAGATTGAGTTAAAAGAAAAAGTAAATGAACAAAAAATTAAAATTGATACTTTGACAGAAGCTAATTTAGAACAAGTTGAGAAAATTCATCAAGTTAGCGATAAATATCTTGGTTTAAAGACAAATTTTATCGACTTAGTAACTTTACATCAAGAAATTGATCCTGATTATGTACCAGTTGTAGATTTAGCTGGATTAGATTTAAATCAATTATAATCTAAGGAAATTTTAAACAATATACAAAAAGGTTTTTTATGGCTGCAAATATTAGTTCTAACTATCCGTCAATAAATTTTTCTTCGCATAATTTACAAGTCAACTCTAGAACACAACAAATTCAAGCTTTAGCCAATCAGGTTAAAAGCAACGAGGGTAAAATTGCTAAAATAGACAAAGAAATAGTCGCTCGTGAAAAAATAATAGAAGCCGCTGAAATACAAAGAAGCGTTGGTATTAAAGGCATAAAAACTTGTGAGGAGGGTAAAGATCTTTTGCATAAAATGCTAGACAATAATGAGAAAATGATGAGCATTTTAGAAACTTTAATAACTCGTAATGAAGCAAGTAAAGCCTATTCTAAAGCGTCTGACTGTTCTATACCTGGCAAGGCGTACACTACTCCTTATGACGAAAAATATGAAAAAGCTTTTCAAAATGCTATGGACACAAGTAGGACTACAGAGAGTTTAGGATTTAAGAAGCCAGAAAATATAGATTTTTTTGATCGTATTAGTCATAATCCTGTAGAAAGGAATTATTTATTTTCTATGTTTACGGAATGGTTCAGTGGATTTAGATCGTCTACTTCGTCTTTTTTCAGATGGTTTTAACTAAATTAATATCAAATATTACCGCTCATATCCATGTCTGCAAACTCCGCATTACAGACATGGAATTTATCTCGCTACAAATAAACATCACTTTTATCCGCTATATCTTAGCGAAATAACCCCATAGCCCTTGTGATAATAAGCTTTCTATGCTATAATACACCAATAATATTTAAAAAAATAAAATTGATGAATAAAGCTCAGTTTAACAAACATATTCGTACTGCCTTAACTAAGCGTTTAAGAAATAGTAATATCGATGAAGCTAATGCGGTAATAGACGTATTTATCGACGGCGTGTTAACGGCATTAGAAGAAGATAACGAAATATCTCTAATTGGTTTCGGCAGGTTTTATAAAAAACTCACAGAAGCAAGAATTGGGCGCAACCCTAAAACAGGAGAATCTATAAAAATCGCTGCTTGTTATCAACCGAGATTCACGGCAGGAATAAAACTTAAAGAAGCTTGCAATAAGAAAGAAAAAAACAAAAAGCCTAAAAAGTAATTTAAATGATATTACAAGAGTAATAATACATACTATGTATGAATTATCGTAAAATCTTAATTCCCTCTTAAAAACCATCTTAAAACTTCTTTTTACCCTACCTTAACATCGTACTAAAGCTTCATTTAGTAAAAATTCTAAAAACAACTAAGAATCTTCTATTGCCAACCTCTTAAAACAAACTCTAGTTTTGTGAGCGCAGCGAACTCAATATTGAAAAAGCCTAAACAAAATTTCAGAAGAAAAAGCAAGAAAAACGAAAACAAAAAATAAGTGGGTTATCCACAGAAAAAGTAAAATCTTTTTTCTTGTTTTTTATTACTTTCAGTATTTTAAGTATTTTCGGCGTCTTGGAGACCGCTTGAAATAAGAGGTTCAAGACGCGAAAGACGAGGAATTTGGTGTGAAAGACGAGGAATTTGGTGTGAAAGACGAGGAATTTGGTGTGAAAGACGAGGTTTTTTTTGATATCCTTTTTTGTTGAAAGACGAGGTTTTTTTTGATATCCTTTTTTGTTGAAAGACGAGGTTTTTTTTGATATCCTTTTTTGTTGAAAGACGAGGAATTTGGTGTGAAGTTATGAAGCAAATAAGCGTACCCGTATCGGTAAATCTAAAAAAAATGACTCTTAAGGAGAAAGCAAGGCATAATTTTAAGAATTCTATTATAGCCATACAGCATAATAACCTAGTACAAGCTAAGTACTCTATGACTTTGCAACAAAAAAGAGTCATGATTTGGCTAGTCTCTCAAATAAAGCCTACGGATGAAGATTTCAAAGAGCATATTTTAAGCGTTAAAGAACTAATCGAGGTATGTCAATTATCAGGAGAATCTGCTTATAAACAACTCAAAGATATTACCTTTTCACTGATAGAAAAAGGCATCAGAATTATCGATATTACAAACCCTAAGGAGGATATAGAGACCCAGATATCTTGGTTGTCTTCCGCTAAATATCGTTACGGCAGGGTTACACTAACTTTTAGTCCAGAATTAAAACCCTATCTACTTTTGCTTAAAGAGAAGTTTACGGCTGTTAACATGATAGACATGATGCAATTTAAAAGCGTTCATGCAATACGCATTTATGAGCTTTTAAAACAATATGAGAATATAGGGGAGAGGATTTTAGATATAGAAGAAATCAAGGAATGCTGCGGTGTTAAGGATAAATTAAGAAAATATGCTGATTTTGAAAAATATTTACTTCTTATTGCCCAGAGAGAAATTAACGAAAAATCTGATATTCATATCGAATTTGAGCGCATAAAACCTTTTAGAAAGATAGAGGGTATCAAATTCATCATCACTAAAAATAAAGCTTATGAACTACGAAATAATCCCTCAAAACAAGTGCAAGAAGTAAAGAGAAAGCCTGCTGTTATTATTACGCTCAAAGAATTCGGTTTAAGTACAAGAGTAATTAACCAACTTCTAAAAGAAAATACGGAGCAAGTTATTCAAGACGCTATTAATGCCGTTGATTTACAATTAGCAAAAGGACAAGTTAGAAATTCAAAAGCAATGTTAATGACTGCTATAAAAGAACAATGGCATCCTGAAAAATATAAACAAAGATAAAATCTTCGTTTTAATTAATTTCACGAACACTACTTTTTCTTTTAGATTTTTTTTCAAATTCACATCATCAAAAAATAATCTTTATTTAAGAATACTTTTCTTATCTTTTGAATCGTGTTTTTCTATCTGCCTTTAAGGTTTAACTCTTTATTTTATAAAAATGAATTTCAAAGAGCAAGCAAATTTATTTTGCATATTGCGTATAACAAAATTCTACGAATGTTTGTCATAACTTAAATTTCCAAACTCAAGAAATAAAAAAATTCCCCAAAGCCGACCAAACCGAAAATTATCATTTTTA
>Ga0209575_10000883_pt1 | contig 14474 bp, 12 predicted proteins | sample Medcelwee11metaG_FD_187172 | JGI IMG/M metagenome (GOLD analysis project Ga0209575, IMG submission 187172) | Freshwater pond sediment microbial communities from the University of Edinburgh, under environmental carbon perturbations - Medium... | ecosystem: Environmental > Aquatic > Freshwater >...
TGCAATTCTTGATGGGCTACGCTCAATCAATTCGCCGTAGGCGATAAAGCATTGTAGAAAATGGACATAATATTTATCTACCCCGTAGGGGTTAAAGCATTGTAGAACAACAGAATAGAAAGGAATAAATTCTTTATAGAGGATAAAGAATTGTACTGAACCTTCCGTCAACTGATCTCACTCCATGTATACTTTTTCCCGAACAACCTCTTCAGATTGACCTTCAGCAGACCATTCTCCGGTGATGCCAGCTCCGGGTCATCAGCCAGGATCTCCGCAGCACGCGAACGGGCCAGATTTAAAATCTGCCCATCCTTACCCAGGTCAGCTATCTTAAGATCAAACGCCATCCCGCTCTGCTGCGTCCCCTCCAGGTCACCGGGCCCGCGCATCCGGAGGTCAGCTTCCGCGATCTCAAAACCGTCAATTGTTGATATCATCGTATTGATGCGCTCGGTAGCGTCCGCCGAGAGCTTATGCGAGGTCATCAGAATGCAATATGACTGATCTGCGCCACGGCCGACCCTGCCGCGCAACTGGTGCAACTGAGAGAGTCCGAACCGCTCCGCACTCTCAACAACCATCACACTTGCATTAGGCACATCAACACCCACCTCTATCACAGTTGTTGCCACCATTATGTGAGCCTGCCCCCTCCGGAACATGTTCATCGAGATCTCCTTGTCCTTCGTGGTCATCCTCCCGTGAACAACACTGATACAGTACTGCGGCGGGGGAAAGGCGCGGGCCATGCTCTCAAGACCATCATCAAGATTCTTATAGTCAAGTGTTTCCGACTCCTTTATAAGCGGATAAACCACGTATATCTGACGCCCGTCCTCAATCTGCCTGCGCATGAAACCGAACACCTTCTCACGCTCGGCATCAGTGAACGCCATAGTCTTGATAGGCTTGCGCCCCGGCGGCATCTCATCAATGACCGAGACATCAAGATCACCGTACAGCGTCATTGCAAGGGTGCGGGGAATAGGAGTGGCAGTCATTACAAGCACATGCGGCGGACAGTCGCTCTTCTGCCACAGTTTGGCACGCTGCGCCACACCGAAACGGTGCTGCTCATCAATTATCACCAGCCCGAGGTTCTTATACTGTACGTTCTCCTCAATCAGCGCATGGGTGCCGATAAGTATGTTTATAGTGCCGTCAAGGAGCCCCTTTTCAATACGGTTCCTCTCACTGCGCTTTGTGGAACCAGTCAGCAGAGCCACCTCAACATCAATGCCAGCCACAAATTTGCTGATCGAATTAAAGTGCTGAATGGCAAGCACTTCGGTTGGCGCCATCAGGCACCCCTGAAAGCCGTTATCAGCTCCAATCAGCATGCTCATCAGCGCCACCATCGTCTTGCCGCTCCCTACATCACCCTGCAGCAGCCTGTTCATCTGCCGCCCGCTGCCGAGGTCAGTACGGATCTCACGGATCACCCTCTTTTGAGCCCCTGTGAGGGCAAATGGTAGGTTGTTTGCGTAAAACGAATTGAGCCTTTCACCAACTACGGGAAAAACGAATCCGTGAGTGCTCTTCGTCCTGTTGCCTTTGTATCTCAGCAGGTTAAGCTGGATATAAAAGAGCTCCTCAAACTTGAGCCTGAAACGTGCATTTTCGATATCCGTGTTTGAATCGGGAAAATGTATGCGAAACAGTGCATCCTGCAGGCTCATCAGCTTCATCGGCGCAATTACGGAAGGAGGGAGGGTTTCCGGAAAACGGAACCCGGGCATCGAGAAGGCCGTTGCCATCAGCTTCGCAACAGCCCTTGAGTGAAGGAAGCGATCCTTCATCTTCTCCGTGGTGCTGTACTGCGCCTCGAGCGCCGAGGCTACCCTTGTGGATCGCTTCTCAAGCTCCTCAACTTCGGGGTGGACTATATTGAAGGCTCCGCTGAAGAGAGTCGGTTTGCCGAAGATAATGTATTCTGTTTCAGGTTTGTAAGTGTTCAATACCCACTTATGACCCTTGAACCATACGAGTCTCACCATACCTGTTTCGTCATAGAAGTCGGCTGTGAGTCTTTTCCCTGCACCTCCGCCTTCGGATGAAAAGCGTCGGATTTTCCCCCTGATCTGCACATATTGCATGTCGGTGTCAAGCTCCTTCACCTTGTAGAAGCGGGTCTTGTCGATATACTTATAAGGAAAATAGTAAATGAGGTCCCTGAATGTGAAAATACCGGCTTCAGCTTCCAGCAGTTCGGCCCTTTTCGGGCCGACGCCGGGAAGGAATTTTATCTCACTGTCAAGCAATTCAGACATCAGTAACAGTAAAAATGTTAATCTCCGAAAATAGTTAAATTTGGGCGTGATTCAAATGACCTGTCCGAAGAAATGAACATCCACGCGGTGGCGGCATATGCCGGACATCTCCTCAGAGCCCGTAGCACGGCTGGGCACGGTGTGCACAGCCCGCTGATGTTCAGGTTCATCACTGAGGTGATCGGTGGCCGTGCCGATAAGCATATCATCAATGAGGTCAGGAGCCTGAGACGGGAGATGCTTTCTGACGGCGGGGTGGTGAGGGTCACCGATCTGGGTGCCGGCTCTGCATTGATGGGCAGCAATGAGAGAACTATCAGCAGGATTGCCTCGGTTGCTGCGCTGCCATCAAGGGAGGTGGCGCTACTGATCAGGATAGCTGCCAGTCTCGACTCCATCCTGGAGCGGGCCCCGGAACAGCAGGCAGGAGGTAGCCGGGCACATAAGATGCCGGCTGGTGATTCTCAGGCATCCGGCCGGATTACAGGTGACGTACACGATACAGGCTCGCTGGAAAAGGAACTTCCGGTAACTGACTTAATCGCATGTGATCCCCACCTTTCTGTCCATCCGGGAGATAACCGCCCGGAGTCACACTTTCAGATTACCAGCCAACCGGGAGATGACCGACGGGCAAATTATCTCCATGCAGACTTCGGCCAGGAAGCCGGTTCTCCGGCGCGAGGTGGTGGGAGTGGTGATAATAACCAGACCATAGAGTCATCACTGGCTGATCCTCTCAGGCCGGAGAGAGAGAGTAACCATCACGTAATCCTCGAGCTAGGTACTTCGCTGGGCATTAGTACACTGGCTCTGGCACTTGGGGCACCCCACAAAAGAGTGATAACAGTCGAGGGATGCCCGGAACTGGCAGCCATAGCCAGCGAAAACCTCCTCCTCCATGGCGCCTCAAACGCCGAAGTGCTCAATATGGAGTTCAGCCAGGCCCTCAGCCACCTCAAAAGCATCGGGACCAAGGTTGAGATGGCATTCATCGACGGCAACCACCGAGGTGACGCACTGACTGATTACACAAACCGGATCATGGAAATGGGTGATCAGATGATAATTGTGGCAGATGATATACATATGAACCGGGACATGCACCAAGCATGGCATGCCCTGGTGGCCTCTTCATCTGCAATTGTCTCCCTCGAAACATTCCGTCTGGGCATCCTTTTCTGCCTCCATAACCTTACTCCGGGCCGTTACCGCATCCGTTATTAACAAAAAATAACAGCGCCGCAGCGTCAATTATAGAGGAATTTGAACTAATTTCGGGACTTTAATGTAAAAGGCATGGATAAAGTCATTGAGATTAAGGAAATCGTTAAGAACTACCAGGTAGGTTCAGTCATCGTAAGGGCACTCCGTTCAGTATCGCTCGATATCAACAGGAATGAATATGTAGCCATCATGGGCCCGTCAGGATCCGGAAAATCAACGCTCATGAACATCCTCGGTTGCCTCGACACACCGACGAAAGGTGTGTACGTCCTGAACGGGACCGATGTCAGCAAGATGGAAGACGACAGGCTGGCGGAGATACGCAACAAGGAAATCGGCTTCGTGTTCCAGACCTTTAACCTCCTGCCAAGATACACCGCCCTGGAAAACGTCACCCTTCCTCTTATCTATGCCGGTGTACCGCGCCACGAGAGGGAAGGTCACGCAGTCAAAACCCTTGATCTGGTTGGCCTGGGCGACAGGATGACCCATAAGCCGAACGAACTCTCCGGCGGTCAGAGACAAAGAGTTGCTATCGCCAGGGCGCTGATCAACAATCCTTCTATTATCCTTGCAGACGAACCAACAGGTAACCTCGACAGCAAGACTTCATACGATATCATGGGCCTCCTCGATAAGATTCATGAGGACGGTAATACAGTGATAGTTGTGACCCATGAGGAAGACATCGCACGCCATGCCCACCGGATTATAAAACTGATGGACGGTGAGGTATCAGCAGACTATATAAATGAAAACCGGATCGAGGTCCGAAAAAAATAGTTATCTGGCAATCAACCAGATGACGAAATTATCCGGACCGGCAGATAATAAACACCTTCAGCCAGGGAATTCCGATGAAGATCTATACCAAAACCGGCGATAAGGGCGAAACGTCAGTCATCGGCGGTGTAAGGCTCCCGAAACACCACCCGCGCATCGAAGCATACGGGACGCTGGACGAACTGATTGCCTGGATAGGGATGCTTCGGTCCGGAGAACAGTTCTGTGTACCTGTCACCGAACTCATAAATATACAGTCGGCCCTGATGTCGTGCTGTACAATTATTGCCACTCACCCGTCGGCGAAGGTACCTGACGGGATCGAAGCCGAAGACACAACAAAGCTTGAGATTTCAATTGACAAGATGGAATCGCGGTTACCCAAACTGCAGTCCTTCATCCTTCCGGGAGGAAATCCCGCAGCTGCCACAAGCAACATCGCACGATGTGTTTGCCGGCGTGCCGAACGGGCTCTTCTGCGCCTTAATGAGACCGAGAAAACCGATCCGGATGTCATAAAATATATCAATCGCCTCTCTGATTATCTCTTCGTGCTTACCAGGTGTCTTACTTATGAGCTTGGAACAGAGGAAGTTAAATGGCTTCCTGGCAGAAAGGCAAAATAATTCTTTTAAAAATCCTCTCAACCCTTTTTTTATTCTAAATAATTTTATATTTGCGGACTCTTATTAGGGTAATAAACAATTATTGATTTTTATGTATTGGACACTTGAATTAGCATCAAAACTTGAAGACGCGCCATGGCCCGCCACAAAGGACGAGCTCATTGATTACGCGATAAGGTCAGGTGCCCCTATGGAAGTCATAGAAAACCTGCAGGAGATTGAGGATGAGGGAGATATCTATGAAAGCATTGAGGATATCTGGCCGGACTACCCGTCAAAGGACGATTTCTTCTTTAACGAAGACGAATACTAGCAATTTTTTGTAATAAGATTTTGGTGTCTGATGGGGTCATTTAATGACAGCTTCAGGCACTTCTGATTTTATGGGAACCGTAATATCTTCAGGATCTGATTCCGGCAGAGGCGGAAGTATTTCATCTATCTTCATGCTTTTCCGGTCAGGACGCAAATCGGGATGCCATCTGTACCCCTCAAGCCTCATCTCACTGTCAGGTATCTTCAGCGGCGGACTGAGAGTCCCGTCAGGACTCTGATTCTGGTATATCTCAACAATCTTGCTCTCTTCGAAAAAGATTTCGATTGTGGAACTCCGGGCACGGTTCACTCCCACAAGCTCATTGCCATCAACAACATAATAAATTGCCTCGCCGTTTCCTGTGACCTTGATCCTGTGCAGTTTGTTGTCAACAAAATAGCCTGAGAGATTCTTCCCGCTGATCTGGTCATACCTGGCGGTATCAACCTCGCTGACAACGAAGGCCCTGTTGTACATTTCCATATGGTCAGCCTTGCTGTTCACTGTGAACAGCGCAATTGAGTCGGCTGTCATCTGGTTCTCCCTGGACCATACAATCGGATCGTCATAGAGCCTGATTACCGAGTCAAGGAAGGAATATGCAAGAGAGTCGCATTTGCCCTGCATTTCACGACTGAAGATCGTGCAGCGGTGATAGGCCTTCAGAAGCCTGTGGCTGACGCCGGCGGTATCCTCAACCGGTATTGCTCTCAGGGTGTCCGCTCTCAGGGTGAGGGTGTCATCATCAGTGAACATTGAAAACCATGGTGTTCCTGTAAAAAGTAACCGTTCAGGGCGCTTTTCATACCAGGCATAACTGCCTCCTCCTTTGATGTTGTCAGTTGTATCGGTAATAGTCACATGGCCGAACGCTTCGCCCTTGCCGCTTTTCTCATCATACCAGAGGGTGTCGCCTGTTATCCGTTGCTCGCGGTTGTCAAGAATAGCATCTTTCATCAGTTGCGAGACATCATTGCGGGTGTCACTCCACCCGTTCTCACAGTAGAGATAGATGCTGTCACCCACGGCCTCTGTCGGTCCGGCAAACCAAACGATCTCCCTGTTTGTGTCATACCTCATCGTATCAGCTGTCATCACATAATCCGGGTTGACAATCCTGACGCTGTCACGAAAATGGAGCATCTTCCTGTCCGAATAATAGATGCCCACGATGCTTGTGAGAGTGTTGTCGCCGCTTAGAATTCGTCCACCTGTGTCATAATTGGCAACCTGGGTGTTGACATCATAGTCAATCTCATCGGTAAAGAGCTGCATCTCCTTGTCGGATAGCACCACGCTGTCAGTGATCACTGCCTTCCTTGTGTCGCCGTTATATGACAGAAATTGTCCGCGGATGTGTATAGTGTCTCCCTGCCAGATATGAATATTGTTGTAAGCAAGTACCACATTGGTTTCGATGAAGTACCAGGCACTGTCACAGTTCATGTAGAGGTCATTGTGCATCAGCCGGACATTGCCGTTCAGCCTGTTCCGGGTCATGCCGTCAACCCGCTCATACTTCATCGAGTCGGAGTGAAGTATCTCAACCCTTCTGCGTTCCGGGTCATCCTGGGCCTGCAGGTTGCAGGTGATCAACAGGAAGATAAGAGGCAGAAAGATGCGCACCGGGCTCTGTGAGGAGAAAGCGTCAGTCGCTATGGAGTTTATTCGAACCATCCGGAATAATGGAACTGGCATCCCCGGAAGTCTTCGCTGACACGGATATATGTTCTCTTGATCTTTTCCCTGATCCAGTCCTCGTACACCTGGGTTTGTTTGTTCCTCAGGGCTGCCTCCGCAAGAAAGTTGTAGTCATCCTGCATGTTAACGCTGTGAGCCGGGACCTCCGCATCGAGCTTTATGATGCAGTAGATACTGTTTCCCTTGGCGTCCGTCGTGCGGAACGGCTCGGAGATCTCTCCAAGCTTCATGTTACGAACTGTGAGGTTAACCTCCCTTGAAAGTTCATCAAGAGTCATCCAGTTGACCCTTTCCGATGGATTCTCACTTACCATCTTGCCGCCGTTGGCCCGGGTGGCCTTGTCAGAGGAGAACCTCATCGCAGCCTGGTTAAAGGTAAGACTGTCAGTGCGTACCAGGGTTGCAATGCTGTCAAGCTTGAGTATTGCCCATTCAGTCTGATCAGCGGATAACTTCGGCTTCATCAGGATATGACGGGAGTTAACCATGTCTCCTTTTCTGTCAATGAGCTGAATTATATGGAAACCGAACTCGGACTCAACAATCTTTGAGACAACTCCCTGCTTAAGGCTCCAGGCAGCTTCGGCATAGGGTTTGGCAAGCTCACCCCTGGTCATGAAGCCCAGTTCACCTCCCTTGGGAGCAGATCCCGGATCCTCAGAGTAAAGAATGGCGAGCGTGCTGAAACTCTCACCGTTTATGATGCGACTGCGCAGATCGAGAAGCCTCTGACGCACCTCAGCCTTGCTTGCCTCCATGTCAGGCGGTTCCACCGAAATTATGCTCAGCTGCACCTTCCTGGGCATCAGTGGCAATGAGTCTCGCGGTATTGTGTTGAAATACTTTTTGACCTCCTCGGGTGTCACTGTGATGTTCTGGGCGATGGTCCCCTGTGTCTCCTGTACGATATACTGGTTAGTCAGCATCTCCCGAAGATCCTTCCTGATCTCAGTCATGCTCTTGTTGAAGTATGACTCCAGGGCCTGCTCCGAACCGGCCCGCCTTATATATTCAGTCAGCCTGCTGTTCAGATCAGACTCGACAGACTCTGATGATACCTCGATGGAGTCAATCCTGGCCTGGTCAAGAAAGAGCTTCTGTATAAGCTGATCCTCATAGATGCGGCATCTGAGCTGTTCAGCAGGGGTGGGGTCACGCTCGGCCTTAAGCTGTACCAACTGGCCTTCGATCTCCGAGAGATAAACGACCTCATTGCCCACTACAGCAACAACTGATTCAACAATCTGCTGGCCTGCGGCACTCTGTCCCGCGAATATCGCCAGTACAAACAATATAATAATATTTCTTTTCATCCTTTTCAATGTCTTCTAGTAAAGCTTCAGTGTGTTATTGCTGACAGCCTCGTTGTAAATTCCGTCTTCAAGTTTCTGCAGGAAGTCATTCCTGCGATTGTTCAGAATAATTGTTCTGACCTGCCCCCGTATATACTCGAACGGGGCCACGCTGTTCCTCAGCCTGTATTCCCTTATTGCAACAAAGTAGGAGTACCGGTCATCCCTGAGTTCTACGGAACTGTTCCTCTGTAGCCATTGTTCCTGGTCGTCAGACTCGAGCGGTACCTCAAGGAGAAGCTGGGTAAACGTAATCCATTCATCGTTGTAGTCGTCATACCGAAGGCCATTTTGAATGCAAAGATCCTCCAGCTCTCTCATATCGCCTGGCTCCTGCGACCTGTACAGTTTTCTTATTTTGTCCAGCTCTGCCATTCCGGCCGGCACTCTGATGTAGAGTGCTCTTACAATGTTCGTTGTAAGCGTGAATGTGCTCAGATTGCTCACATAGTAATCCTGCAACTCGCTGCCTGATACGGTGGTGTCCATCTTCTGGATTATCATCTGCTGCTGGTACTGGTAGATCAGCAGATTGTTACGCATCTCATTGAGCTGCCTGTTCACCTCTGTCTTGTACTCCGGAGTCAGGTTCTCCTCAGCCCTCATTGCCAGCAGTTCCTTGCGTGACCATTGGCGGATGTAACTCTGCACTGCCGAGATACTGTCAGACTGGCTCATTCCCTCAACAACCAGACCCGTAGGGATCTGATCCAGGTAAAGAACCCTGTCTCCCGCACGCGCAGCCGCCTGGCGTGTCGTATCGCTGGCTGTATCACGACAAGCCACTGCAAGAAAAAATATTATCGGTATCAGGAGTCTGGTCATGATCAGTATTCGTTGACCTTCCTGCTGTAGTTTGGTGCCTCACGGGTGATAGTTACATCGTGGGGATGGCTCTCAACGACGCCGGCGCTTGTGACACGGACAAAGCGCCCTTCCTTTTTCAGGGTAGGTATGTCAGGCGCTCCGCAGTATCCCATTCCTGAACGAAGACCTCCGAGGAACTGGTAGACCACCTCACCCAGTGTTCCCTTGTATGGCACACGTGCTGTAATACCTTCGGGAACCAGCTTATGGATGTCATCTTCCATGTCCTGGAAGTACCTGTCTTTTGATCCCATCTGCATGGCTTCCACAGAACCCATGCCGCGGTATGTCTTGAATTTCCTGCCGTTATAGATGATTGTCTCACCGGGTGATTCTTCCACTCCGGCAAAGAGTGATCCGGCCATTACGCAATCTGCCCCTGCAGCAATGGCCTTGACAATGTCACCGGAATAACGGATTCCACCGTCAGCAATCACCGGCACACCGGTTCCTGCAACAGCACGGGCTACATTGTATATTGCAGACAGCTGCGGCACACCAACACCTGCAACAACTCTTGTGGTGCAGATCGATCCGGGACCTATTCCAACCTTGACTGCATCGGCACCCTCCTCCACCAGCTTCGCGGCAGCCTCTGCTGTTCCAATGTTACCAACCACTACCTCAGTTCCGGGGAAGATTTTTTTGATTTCCCTCAGTATCTCAATAACGCTTTTAGTGTGTCCGTGTGCAGTGTCGATTGCGATAGCATCAACACCGGCGCCGACAAGGGCCTCTACCCTGGAGAGGGTGTTTGGCGCAATTCCGACCGCGGCGGCAACCCTCAGCCGTCCCTTCTCATCCTTGCACGCATTGGGCCTGTCCTTGGCTTTCGTTATGTCCTTGTATGTAACCAGCCCCTTGAGTCTTCCCTTTTCATCAACTATTGGAAGCTTCTCGATCTTATGAATCTGAAGTATCTCCGCCGCGGCTGCAAGGTCAGTGGAATGACTGAGAGTGATCAGTCTTGACTGCGGGGTCATGATCTCACTTATTCTTCGCGAATAGTCAGTCTCGAAACGCAGGTCCCTGTTGGTCACAATACCTACGAGGGCTCCCTCATCATTTATCACCGGTATGCCGCCTATCCTGAATTCCTTCATCAGGGCCAGGGCATCCGCCACAGTGGCGTTATCGGCAATTGTGACGGGATCAAAAATCATGACGCTCTCGGCGCGCTTGACTTTACGTACCTGCGCAGCCTGCTGACCAACCGACATATTCTTGTGAATCACGCCAATACCACCCTCACGGGCGATAGCAATTGCAAGCTCGGCATCAGTCACAGTATCCATGGCAGCCGAAACTATCGGTGTATTGATTATGATGTTCCTGGTGAACTTCGTCCTCAGGTCTACATCGCGCGGCAGTACCTCCGAATAGGCCGGAAGAAGCAGCACATCATCGAAGGTCAGACCTTCGAACAGCAGTTTATCTTCAGAGAATGACATCGGGCAAGGTTTTTCTGGGGCGAAAATTACAAAAAAATGATACGCACCGGCACATCTAAAATGTCAATAAAAGGTTAAATGTGAGTTTGAGTTAGTAAATTTGTATAAACTGCATTTCAAACCATGCTGCCGGACATCTACAGGGAAACCCTCGCAAGGTACTGGGGATTCACCTCCTTCAGGCCATTGCAGGAAGAGATCATCGAAGCGGTGATCTCCGGCAAGGATGCCGTGGGCCTTCTGCCTACCGGCGGCGGAAAATCGGTGACATACCAGATCCCGCCAGTGGCAGGTGAGGGTCTCTGTCTCGTCATCACTCCCCTTATCGCCCTGATGAAAGACCAGGTGGCCCGACTGAAAACCTTGAATATCAAGGCTATGGCCATACACAGCGGGATGGCACGTGAGGAGGTGGAAATTGCTCTTGACAACGTTCTCTACGGTGACTACCGGTTGCTTTATGTCAGCCCCGAGAGACTGCAGACTCCGCTCTTCAGGGCACGTCTGCCACGATTCAACTTCACACTTGTGGCAGTAGATGAGGCTCACTGCATATCGCAGTGGGGGTACGACTTCAGGCCCTCATATCTCCACATCGCTGAAATAAGGGATATGATGAGCGAAGAGGTGCCTTTCCTCGCTCTGACAGCTACCGCGACACCCCGCGTGGTTGATGACATAGTCTCAAGGCTGAAAATGAAGAACCCGAAGGTACTGCGAACAAGCTTCCGGAGGCCAAATATCACCTATGTCGTAAGAGAAGTCGAAGACAAAAGCTACTATGTCCTGCGAAGCCTCAAAAAGGAGCAGGGTTGCGGCATAATCTACGTCAACAGCAGGAAGAGGTCAAAGGAGGTTGCTGAACTGCTCGTCGCCAATAATATCAAAGCCGATTTCTACCACGCCGGCCTGCCACAGGAGATGCGTGACAGGAAACAAAATGCATGGAGCACGGGTGAGATCCGCGTTATCGTGGCAACCAATGCCTTCGGGATGGGGATAGATAAAGCTGACGTGCGGTTTGTCATTCACTGGGACTGCCCTGACTCGATCGAGGCCTACTACCAGGAGTCAGGCAGGGCCGGACGTGACGGTAAGCCATCATTCGCAGTCCTGCTGTGGTCACAGGATGAAAAACGAAAACTGGCTGATTCGGTCAGGATAAAATTCCCTCCGGTTGAGAGAATCAAGGATATATATGATGCAATCGGGAATTTTTACCAGTTACCGGTGGGGTCAGGAAAAAACGGAGTACACGACTTTGACCTTTGGAAGTTCGTCACAGCATTCCGGTTCTCCGTCACTGAGACCTACAACAGCCTCAACTTTCTGCAGAAGGAGGGTTATCTTGAGTTCACCGATGAGATCAATAATCCATCGAGGGTGCACTTTGTGGTAAGTCGCGATGACCTATATAAATTCCAGGTGGCAAACGAGGAGTATGACAGGTTCATCAAGCTCCTCCTTCGCACTTACAGCGGCATGTTCTCTGAATTTGTTCCTATAAATGAGGAGGCGCTCGCATCCAGATCGGGCCTCACCCGAGAGGCGATCTACCAGTACCTCCTCCGCCTCTCATCGCAGGGCATAATACATTTTATCCCGGGCAAAAAGAGCCCTCTTGTGATCTTCACGGAAGAGCGTCTTGACAGAAGCCACCTTCATATCTCTCCGGAGCTCTACCTGAAGGTGAAGGAGAACTACATTGAAAGGGTTTCAAAGATAACCGAATACGCTGATAACAAGACCCGCTGCCGCCCGGCATTCCTGACTGCCTATTTCGGCGAGGAGAACGGCCGTTGCGGACTGTGCGACACATGCCAGGAAAGGAATGAACTGGAACTCAGCAAATATGAGTTTGACATAATAATTGAAAAAATAAAGGAACTTGTTGGCGAGAACCCGATGAGGCCCGAAGATCTGGAAGCTCAGATGGAGTTGCCACAAGAAAAGAGCATCAAAGTGATCCGCTGGCTGCTTGACCATGAGAAACTGGTCTATGACAATGAACACAAGCTCACCTGGAAGCACTGACACACCTCCTTTTATCAACATTTCCCCGGTTTTCAGGCTGAAATGAATACTTTTGTGACGTTATTTGAAAATGATGGAAAAAGAGGATAAGGTTATCTACTCAAGGCAGGTAGTTGAGTTTGCCGCTTCGGCCAATGAGTATTGCAAATACCTTGAAGGAACCAAGGATATAAACGGTATCGAGATACTGAAGGTCATGCAGAGACTGCTCCCCTTCATCTACCTGAGGACTTCACTGCTGCCGATGCTGGAGCCGCTGCTTGAAGATTCCAACGAGAAGACCGTTACCGAATTCGACTGGACGAGAATGCATGACAACCTGCTGTCGAAAATGGGGAACAACGATCCATTCCCGGTCATCATATCAGCGGGTGACCCTTCCGACGGACTCTACACGGGAAGCATGGCTGAATACCTGACAGACATCTACCAGGATCTGAAAGACTTCGTTGTCAGCTATAAGAGCGGCAATGAAAAGGTGATGAATGACGCTGTCTGGGAGGTGCTGATGAACTTCGAGGAGTTCTGGGGAAAGAAACTGCTGAATGTGCTTACTGCAATACACACGGTACTGTACTCGGAGGCCGAAGGGAATGTCGATAATGAATCAAAGGACGATGACGAATCAGTATAGTGAAAGTATAAATGACGTTGATCTGAGAAAACTGCCGCTCCTGCAGTTTGATGGAAGGGTAACACTTGTTGACACGCTGGACAAGTTCAGGAGGGCGATGGCCGATATTGGTCAACCGGAGATCCTTGGCTTTGATACTGAAACCAGGCCATCATTCAAAAAGGGCCGCAGATATAAGGTAGCACTTCTTCAGCTGGCCGATGCCAACCGTGCCTGGCTCTTCAGACTTAATATGATTGGACTGCCAGCCGAACTTGCCGGATTGCTTTCAAATAAAAACATTATCAAAACCGGCGTGGCTATCCATGACGATATAAAGGCGCTCAGGGCACTCACACCCTTCGAACCCCATGGCTTTCTCGATCTTCAGAGCGTTGTGGCTGACCACGGGATAAAGGAACTGGGGTTAAAAAAACTCTCCGCGATAATTCTCGGGTATTCAATCTCCAAGTCGCAGCAGGTATCAAACTGGGAAGCTCCGGCACTGACTGAGCCGCAACAGCTCTACGCAGCCACCGATGCCTGGGTGTGCCGCTGCATCTACCTGGCCCTCAACGGCAGGGAAAACAATCATGACAATTGAACTGACCCTGGCACACCTTAATTGAAAGAATGGAAAAGAGAACAGTACAAACCACAGATAAGACTTTTGCAGGAATAACCCTCAAAAAGGGAAAGGAACAGTCAGTAAGACGATACCACCCATGGGTCTTCTCAGGAGCAATCGGCTCTGTACGCGGAAATCCCAGGGAGGGCGACACAGTTGAAGTGTTTGCATCTGACGATACATACCTTGCAACCGGACACTGGTCCCCCGGATCAATAGCCGTGAGAATCTTCTCGTTTGCCAGGTGTAATCCTGACATTGCATTTTTCAGAAAGAAGCTCTCAGATGCTTTCAGTTACCGTGTAAATACAGGCATTGCAGGAAACGATGATTCAAATGCCTGGCGTCTTGTACACGGCGAGGGCGACGGACTGCCTGGGTTGATTGTTGACATCTATGGCAGCGTGGCAGTGCTGCAGGCACATACTGCCGGATTCTGGCACATCCGTGAGATGATCGCCGGCTTGCTTCCGGAGGTGACCGGAGGATTGGTGAAGTCGGTTTATGACAAGAGCGAGGGAACACTTCCCTTCATGGCAAAACTCAATCCTGCAAACGGTTACATAGCGGGTGAGTCAGGAGAGTCCGCAGCAGTTATAAATG
>Ga0209575_10000884_pt1 | contig 14466 bp, 19 predicted proteins | sample Medcelwee11metaG_FD_187172 | JGI IMG/M metagenome (GOLD analysis project Ga0209575, IMG submission 187172) | Freshwater pond sediment microbial communities from the University of Edinburgh, under environmental carbon perturbations - Medium... | ecosystem: Environmental > Aquatic > Freshwater >...
CCCATCTCCTCCTCAAATCATTTTACTAAAGACACTATCAGGTGTTTTTCCAAGCCGATTTTAAAGGACCCCCATGGAAAGCAAAGAAGCCGTTTTGAGCGCATTAAAAGAAGGTAAAAAGCTTACCAGTAACGTTACAGGGTTACAATACACCCTTATCGGCGGTCAACTTCACGCCCGCAACAGTGAAAAAACCGACTGGCACGAAAGTGAACTCAGTTTCGACAATCCTCCCTCGTGGCTAAACCTTCGCGCGTAAGCGCAAGGTCTTTATGCCCTCACCTTTACGATTCCGTTATCAAACCCTCGAATTTATCAACGCTGACATCCACGTCCGAACCCTCAGAGATACCCAACAATATTACGATACCGACGATATGGCACACAACCTCGGAATATCCTCCGCATCATGGCCGTTGTTCGGCGTGATCTGGGATTCGAGTAAAATTCTCGCCCATCTGATGAGCGACTTCGATATTACGGGAAAACGGATTTTAGAGGTGGGCTGCGGTATCGGTTTGGCGAGCCTTGTTCTCAACCACCGAGCGGCCGATATCACCGCTACCGATTACCACCCCGAAGCAAAACGGTTCATGGATGAAAATGTCCGTATTAATAATGACAAACTCATCCCTTTTATCCGTACCGGATGGGGAGATTTAGACGATACGCTGGGTGAATTCGATCTTATTATCGGAAGTGACCTTCTGTATGAGAGAGACCACATCAACCTTTTAGCGGGATTTATTGATCGTCATACGAAACCCTCATGCGAAGTGATCATTGTCGATCCGGGGCGTGGCAACCACTCCCATTTCAGTAAAAAAATGGTCACTCTCGATTTCTCCCATACTCAGAGCAAACCGCTGGATACTACTTACCTTACTCTCCCTTTTAAAGGGCAGCTTCTCCGATATGTACGTTAAGAAGCAGCCGTGAGAGTAGTATAACTATTTAATGTCGAGTTTTAAATCAGGGTATTTTTCATGAAACACACGTTCGCTCTCATCGGTCAGTTTCGTCCCCTCGATAATATCTTTATTCCCTTGTTCAATCTCATTTTTACCCGTCGTGATATCTTTATCACCTGATTTAACCAGTTCTTCACCATGTTTGACCAATTTTTCACCTGATTTTTTTAAGGCCAACCCCTTATCCCAATTTTTAGCTATCTCTTTTTGATCTATACCTGTTGCTTTTTCATCTGCGGCATGCATACGCATAAAATCACCCGTAGTAGGAGCTTTTGCAGTACATCCAGCGAGAACTGTCATTGCAACAACGACAGTACTTATCATTTTAAATCTTTTCATAATTATTCCTTATATTTTCTATTGTGATTTCTCACTGAATTCAGTCTATCCCAGCAAGATCACTTAAATACTTTATATTGCAACTATCCATTTTTATTTATATTTCATTAATAAATAGAATTATTATTATTAATTTTATTTATTTATATGTCATGAAGTTGTCCGGTTGTACTCTGTTATCAAATTATGTATTGGTTTATTACTGAATAAACTAAAATAGCATAACGTCTAGCACTGACGCGTAATATTAGAGCTGCAGACATTGGTCTGCATCATTTACGACACGCTAAAGAAGAAAACATGCTTGAAACTATTGCAATCCTTCTCATTGTCCTCTGGGCATTCGGCTTTGTCTCTTCCTATACAATGGGTGGCTTTATCCATATTCTTTTAGTTATTGCGGTTGTGGTACTTCTCATTCGTATCATTCAGGGACGAAAACTATAAATCCCACATTCTTAAAAATAGAGGAAGTCTGTCATAGGGTTAATATTGATGCTGATATACGAAAAGCATAGTATGTCGGCGCTAACTTTTGTTTTTAATTCTCTCATTTTTTAACTCTCCTATGCTACCCTTTCGTACTTAACCATTACGAGGCGACTATGTATCTGCACAAACGTATCGACACCATCGAAGCAACTCCCCAAAAAGCGGGAAAAGGGGTTAGTATGAAAATGCTCCTCTCTAGCGATGAATCCCCCAATTTTGCCATGCGTAACTTTACCATCGCCGCAGGGGGTCATATGCCGCTGCATACCAACACGGTTGAGCATGAACAATACGTCCTCGGCGGTCGGGCGCGTGTCGTGATCGGGGATAAAACGATTGAAGCGGAAGCGGGAGATGTGTTACTGATCCCTGCGGGGGTGCCTCACAGTTATGAGACACTCGGAGACGAGAGTTACAGTTTTTTATGTCTCGTCCCTAAGGGGGTAGACGTTATCGAAGTATTGGCGTGCTAAAGAGAATGCGGGATTAGTTATTGGTCCCGCGAACGACACGCTTCACATCATCGATACCGTCACTCACACCGTCCCCAAACTCTTTTACCGTACATCCGCTAAAAAGTAATATTGTCACTATTGAGAGCATTACGAAACGAATCATTGATTCTCCTAAAATTGTAAAAATGTTTAGAATTATAACGCGTTTGCCGTTCACACTCTATTACTCATCGCTTACGAAATCCGAACAGTTCAAGTGAACTTTTCGTCGCACGGGCAATAATACTTTGTTCGGGTCGAAACATCGCATTCGATATCACTTTTACCCCTTCCATGATTTCATCGAATCCGTGAGTAGGATAGGTACTTTGGAGGAGGATTTTGTCCATGTTCATCTTGGCTAACACCTCCGTATCAAACGCTCCGACATTCCCTGGGCCTATCGCGAGGTAAAAACCGTTCAGATTCTCGTATTCACGGGTGGCGTTTAGGATGATCCCTCGACATTCACCCAACGAAGCCGCAACCGATTCACTCAACTGTGATTCATCAATCACAATAGGTTTTTCAGACGTCGCCAGAAACGGGCTATCCGCATCACTCATAAAAGAGAATGCGACACAGTTTCCATCCGCTTCATGGTGCAGATGCAGCGGCAGGGAGTAAAAGATACTCTCGTATTCCTCTGCCAACGCTTTGGTTTCCTCAATTTCAGAAGGGTTGGAGGGATGGAGGATAAACATCTGTACCATCGACTCTTCCATGATGTCGTCTAAATTCTCTAAAAAATTCTCATCAGCACGGCATAAATTGACGTCAATCGTCATGATTCCCCTTTGGATTCTATCTCTTTTAGGGTATGCAAAAGCGGTTCTATCCGCTATCATTGCATCCATAAGAAAAAGGATCAACTATGGACGGTAAAGAACGAAAAAATATTATGTCCGGCAAACGGGTGAGCATCGTCCTCAAAGAGGATCAATCGACGGGGAGACTGACGGAGGGGGTGGTTCGTGATATCCTCACCAAATCACCGAACCATCCTCATGGGATTAAAGTGCGGTTGATGAGCGGAGAAGTGGGACGCGTTAAAAAGGTGTTTTAGACTTACTTCTGCCGAGATAATATTCGCGCAAAAGCATCCGTATACACTTTCATACGGTTGCGTTCGCCTACGGCTACAACTTCCACAATTTTTGTCACCCCTTGCTCGACTTTAATAATAATGCGATACGTTGCATTGGCAACATATATTTTTCGATATCCGCGAAGATCTCTTCCGTCTAGGTCGTGAAGGGGAAGACTACAGGCGAGAGGATTAATTTTAAGCCGCTCGAAATAACTATCTACCTCTGCATACACATCGTCATCTAGCAGATCAAGATCCGCTACAACTTCGGAAAACAGGACGATCTCAAACAACTTTTTTCCCTCTTGCCACACGGGTAGCACGGTATTCATCGAGAGAAATTGTCCCCTTTCGTGTCCCCTCAGGATCACGCTCTGCAATCATCGCTGAAATCTCCATATCTTCTACGAGATCGGAAATCTCTTTCATCCGTTCATATTCAGCAATCGGTAAAATGACAGCTTCGGGTTTATTGTGTCGAACAATCGCAATTTTTTCTAATGTTTTATCAACCACTTTATCGATAAAACCGCCAAAACTTTTTGCCAATTCAGTTGTCCCTACGAGTTCATCTTGTGTGTATGCTATTCTCATCTTTTCCCCTATTTCGGATAAACACTCGTTAAAATCCGTATTAATACCAGTATTTTAGCACTCGTTATTTAAAAATTACTTTATTGTCCTTTTCTTTTTCATAAGCAAAGAACCAAAAGAAAATCGCCTTGCGACAAATCGCTGGCGGTCGCTTCACACTACTACGAGTGACCTTGCTCTGTGAAGTATCGCAAGGCAGAAAATAATTTGATGAAATGATTTTCGCAAAAAGCGAAAAATAGATATAAAAAATCTCCGCGATCCATTACCTAGAGCCGCTCTGGAGGCAACAGTGCCGAGAGGAGCGAGCGTTCTTGGATCGCGGTATGCTCTTTTGCTACTTTTCTGGCTAAACAGAAAAGTAGGGAAGCTTTTGCAGGAACAGAAAAAGTGATAAAGTAGCCTGTCCAATTTTCAAGATAAATTTTGTAAATCTTCTTCTAGTTCTTTAATAACTTTACTAATTTTCATACCAAACAATCTATCAATTTCACTATCACTCTTTCCGTTCAGTCTTTCTTCTCCTAAATACACCTCTAAAATTTTTCTCTTTTGAATTGTATTCATATTGTCAAAATTAACTATGTATTTATTTTTTTGAAGATTGCTTTTCGACTCAAAAAAAGCTTTTACGATACTTTTTGGTTTTATTCTAGTTGTCAATAAAAATCTATCAATTAATTTTAAAATAGTGCTATCGATTTTATGTAAAACTTCTAAATCATTGATTTGTGAAAAATAAAATAACCAACCACGACGCTCTGATTCAAAAATACATCCTGTAATACGTAAATTAATACGCCATTCTAAAATTTTCAATAATCTTGTACGTTGTAAATTATTTTTTGCTCTTTCTTGTCTATACTTATACGTTGTCAATAGTTTGACAATACTACTTTCAAACCTTTCCTTACTCGCTAATCTTACACTCGTTTTATAATTATTAAATTCATATCCAAGAAAACCAAACTGCTCACTCAAACTTCCATGACTTGATTTTGAATCATTTTCATTAAGAGGATGCACATCTAATTTATGTTCTTTTGTTTCAAAAATAATTTTATCAGCTATAGAATTTATTTGGTCAACTTTACATAAGATCAATATATCATCAACATATCGATAATACTCAATATTATCAATAGCTTTCATTTTCTTATCAATATCAGAAAAATATATCTCAGCTAAAATATTCGAAATAGAAAGTCCTTGCGGAACACCAATATCATTAATATACAGTTCTTTTTTTTTCAATGTGCTTGATGTTCCATTTTTTATAGCTTTTTCAATAAGTGATAAGATTTCTTTTTTTCGTATTTTTTTTCGTAATATTTTCATTAATAAAATATGATCAATACTGGGGTAAAAAGCGCTAATATCAATTTTAATATAACCATCAAATAAACCTGATTCAATATCCTTTTGAATATTAAAAATTTTTATTTGTGGTATTTCTAATTTAACATCATCTTGAAAAGTTTTTTGTAGTAAATCACATAAACATCTTAATGTCAAACGATCACGTAAAGTAGGTATCGAAATTACTCTCGGCTTAGATAATGCGCCTTTTGAAATCAGTTTCTGTTTATATGTTGTAAATTCATATTTTTGGTTTTTAACTTTTTTATAAATTACTTCAATATTTTCTTCTAATCGAGATTCAAAAGCTTTTTTATTGATTCGATCATTTCCAACTACACTACTTTTTGAAATTTTTGTATGATATGTAGCCTGTAAATTTTTATAAGAAAACAGTCGATTAAATTGATATGCGGCTGATGACAATCAATTACCTATCAATATAGAAAATGGCAATAAATATAAAAAAGCCAGTAATATAAATCTCGTAACTCTATATAAATAATACCAACATTCTTCTAACGCTTCAGGAATTCTTGATTTCAACCCTTTTATATTTTGCATTCGAGCATAAATATCATCAATAGTTTTATGATTATCTACTTCATCTAAAAGCTGATAATATTCTTCTTTTTGCTTTGCATCTACACTATCAATATTTTTAGTTTTCTCATAGATTTCAAGAAGTTTAACGTGATGTTTTCTTAGTTCTTGTCCACGCTCTTTAAAATTTAAGTTTGTTATTACAAGAGAAATAACTAAAATAATGACTGCTAAAATAGTCATTATTACATCACTATCATTACCCATAAAATTATTATGTTTTAATAATATTATGGACAAACAGCAGCTTACTAATGTATACCATACAAGTAAAAACTGTGAGTGAATATAATTGTCCAATAATCTATCTGACGTTCTTATTCGAGCCTTCATTGTAAACCAGACTCGGTCTGAAAATTTTTCTTGATATTCAGTTTCCATATTAATTGTTTTATCCAAAATCAATGTATTAAAGGGCAGTAGAAGTTAGGAACATTAAACATCATATTGCAAAAATATGATCTACATTTTAGTGCAAATAGCATTATTAACGCTATTATGTATTAGAATCATCAATATTACTATTGATGCGCTTTATGATTAAAGCGACTGCCCAGTGTCAAAATAGTATCTTTATTCATACACGTAAGTCAATGTATTTAAACACATGTGTTTTTCTAATCAAATTGCAAATTACTTACAACAACACTTTTCCCCGTACTATTCCTCTTCACATACTCCACTATCATCCCATGAAACCTCGCAAACGCGGCGGGGAGCTGTACCTCATCACAAGAAGTACGCACCCCCGCTTCGCACCACTCCTGCAACTCATCATAACTCTCAAACTCATATCCGAACGCATTTAACAGCCGTGCCGTATAGCTATCGACGACCATCGCGGGACGCGCACAGGCGTAACACAATATCGAATCGGCACTCTCAGGGCCGATCCCTTTTTGACTCAACAGCCACTCTCGATCTACGCTGAGGGCAAACGTCTCGAAATCGCCGAAATCGTCCATCATGACACGAGAAAGACGGATAAGATTTTTGGCTTTGGCTTTAAACAAACCGCTCGGACGGATCAGCTCCATCAATATCTCAACATCGCAATGGGCGAGAGCATCAGGTGATAAGAGTCCGTTATTACGAAGATTATCGAGAGAGATTTGAACCCGTGACCATTGGGTATTTTGGGTGAGAATGGCACCGACGACCACTTCAAAGGTTCCATACGACGGCCACCAAAGCGGCGGAGAGTTTTCGAGAAGTTTGAGGCGTTCTAATGCGCTAAATAGTTCGAAAGAGTCGGCAAGCTCCACGTTACTCTTCCACCCACGCATCGGTACGGTAAACGCGCCCGTCATCAAATATTTTGAGTTTGAACGCTTCACTGCATTTCCCCTCTTCGAGATTCATGATCGCGATTTGGAGAATCTTGCGGCATTTTTCAGGTACTTCGAACCGTCCCGATACCCCCGTGATAAACCGCTCTAACGGCACTTTCGAATCCATCCCGATAACGTTGTCGCGACAACCGCTCAAACCGATATCGGTGAGGTACGCTGTCCCTTTGGCAATCTGGAAATCATCGCTCCCCACGTGGGTATGGGTTCCGATAATACCGCTCACCTCTCCCGATAGTAACATCAACATTGCCCGCTTCTCACTAGAAGCTTCGGCATGAAAATCGAGGAAGATATGCTCCACCCCGTCGTTTTTGAGACTTGCAACAGTGTCACGGGCACATCGAAAGGCGTTATCGACATACGGCATCCCGTAATGCCCCATGATGTTGAGGATGGCAAGTTTCTCTCCCGCGACGTCGAAGATACGGCACCCCGTCCCTTTGACCCCATCGGGATAGTTATGAGGACGCAGAAGCGGTAAAGAGTCCAACAGCGGGAGGATCTCTTTTTTATCCCACGTATGATTTCCGCCGCTCATGCAGTCGATCCCCATCCCTAACAACTCTTGGGCATTTTTCATCGTCACCCCGAAACCGTGCGAAGCGTTTTCGTAGTTGGCGATGACGAAATCGATATCGTGTTCGCGTCTGAGCTTCATAAGATGCTCTTTGATCATCATCCGTCCCGGACGGCCGACGATATCTCCGATAAAAGCTATTTTCACTCTTTCTCCTCTTTTAGATCCTCTCTAAGCTCTGCACTTCTTTGTCGAAAATTCTCACTGTCTCCGTAATCGAAGAATTTTTTATAATTGTTATGCATAAATTTGACCCGCGTAGCATGGCGTATCGGACACCAGTATTGTTCGGTGCGACCGGCGATTTCGCTGATGTAACCCATCAGTCCGTTAAAATAGCTGCAATACAGACAGTTGAGTTTTTCGATACTGTTGAGATACGCCAGACGATGGCGGTCGATGATGATGTAATCACTTCGTTTAACTTTTGTAATCTTATAGATCGGGAAGCATATCCATTGGTAGAGGCTCACGAAACCGTCCAATATTACTGCGGGGATCAACACCGACCAGATGATCGGGACACTCAACAGATGTAAAATGGGGGTTGTCGCCAGATAACGAAGCAACCCCTCACGATCATGCCGATACGAAGCGAGAATCTCTTCCCGTTTTTTTGTAATTTCACAGGTAAATTTTTCATATTCCTGCTGGAGTTCTAGTTCTAGCTCCGATTCGAGTACTTTGATCTTTGCGACGAGCTCGTCGATCTTTTGGTGTTCCATCTCGAACCTTTGCATAATATGGTGAAACTATACTATAACTGACCTTACGCACTTTAGTTTAACGGGTAAATTGGGGATCTAAAAGGGGTTATGGTGTATAATTTCCGATTAAAATTTAAAACAAAGCACACCCATTCTATGCACAAATCGATCCTCAAATCTCTTTTACTACTCGGTACTATTTTCGGCAGTTATGCAATGGCAACCGAATTACCGAATCCCTGCAGTCGCGATCAAAACCCAAACGAATTTACCGTCCTCAGTTATCATGAAATCGCCGATAAAAGCGAGACTCTCGATTCAACCTATGCGGTCACTCCGTCTCACTTTGAAGAACAAATCCATTGGTTGATAAATGAGGGTTATCACTTTATCAGTATCAACGATATTTTGGCGTATCGAAAACACGCAAAACCTTTACCTAAAAAAGCCGTTTTAATGACGTTCGATGATGGCTATCAATCGGTGTATGCGAATGCCTATCCGCTCATCAAAAAATATAAAATTCCCGTTGTCATCGCATTGGTCGGCAGTTGGATGGAAGCCAACAATACGGTAAATTTTGACGGGCAAATGATACCGCGCGAGAAGTTCCTCAGCCAAGCGGAGATTAAAGAGATGGTGGGCAGCGGGTTGGTAGAGATCGGCAGTCACAGCTACTTTTTACACAAAGGGATTCAAGGTAATCCGCAAGGGAATATGCAGCCGGCCATGATCACGCGCCAGTGGCTAAGTGATAAAAAAAGGTATGAAGATGAGAAAGCGTATCGACAACGGATCACTAACGATCTCTCGGAAAATAACCGCTTTTTAAAAGCGTATACGGGGCAAAAACCCCGTGTAATGGTTTGGCCTTATGGGTATTACAATAAAGCCTCACGTACCATCGCAGAGCATTTGGGAATGGAGGTCGGATTAACCTTGGATGATGGGAGCAATACCAAGCTCACCCCTTTATGGGGACTTCGACGGATATTAATCGATAAAACCATGACCCTCAAAGAGTTAGAGCAAAACATCCGCTCACGCAATGCCAATTTGATCGATAATGACAGAGCGACCAAAGCGGCGCATATCGATTTGGATTATATGTACGATCCCGATCCTGCACAGCAAGAGAGAAATTTGGGTGATTTACTCGATCGGATCAAGAAACTGGGGGTTAACACGGTCTATTTACAAGCTTTTGCCGATCCAGATGGCAACGGTGCGGCCGATTATGTCTATTTCCCAAGCCGCCATATTCCGATGCGTGCCGATCTGTTTAACCGCGTAGCGTGGCAAATCGTAACCCGAACACAAGTGAAACGTCTGTATGCATGGATGCCGATGATGGCGTGGCAACTCCCTAAAAACCATCCGGCTGCCCAAGATACCGTAGTGACGTTACAAGTCGATCCAACCCATCTCAACATGGGCTATCCGAGACTCTCGCCGTTTTCTTCCAAAGCGCAAAAAGCTATCAAAGAGATCTATGAAGATTTGGCCGTATCACCCCGCATTGACGGCATATTGTTTCATGATGACGTCACATTATCCGATTATGAAGATGACAGCAAAGCGGCTCGCAAACAGTATAAAAAATGGGGGTTGGCACCGAGTGTGACTAAAATTCGAGCAGATAGAGCCCAGTACGAAAAATGGAGTAACCTAAAAACAGACCATTTAGACGGTTTTGCGATGCAACTGGCGCAGATCATAAGAGATGCTCATCCGGAGGTAAAAACGGCCCGTAATTTATACGCTCAAGTGGCACTCAACGAATACGCCGAAGAGTGGTATGGACAAGGTTTGAGTGAGTCGATCAAACGATACGACTACACTGCCATCATGGCAATGCCGTATATGGAACAAGCCGATAATAGCGGGGAGTTTTATGATAAAATTGTTGCACGGGTAAAGCAAGAAGAGTGTGGGCTTGAACGCACCGTAATGGAACTTCAAACAGTGAATTGGAGAAAAAACGATGAACCGATCTCATCAGGGGAACTGTATGATACGATAACCCATTTGTACGGATTAGGAGTTCATCATATGGCCTATTATCCCGACAGCGTATTTAAAAACATCCCTGATGCCGACACCATCAAAAAAGCTTTTGGACAAAAACCGGTCTATATGCATACACCGATACTCAACAATACTATGCTACGCAAATAAGAAGGATTCACCCTTATGACTTTCGACATATTTTGGCATTCACTCTGGCACGTAGTACTGGGTTATGTTTTTTATTATCCCCTCTTTATGTCTAGTTTATGGATCATCGGAGCAATCTTTTTTTATTACAAAAATGAAAAACCTTATCTCAAAAATATCATTCCCCCCCTAAGAGACAAAGAGAGCTGGCAAGGGGTAAGTATTTTAATCCCTTGCTACAATGAAGGGCAAAATGCAATCGAAACCATCACCTATGCTCTTAACGTGGAATATCCCGAATTTGAAGTAATCGCGATTAATGACGGCAGCAAAGATAATACTTTAGAAATATTGGTCGAGTTGGCAAAAACCAACCCGAAATTAAAAGTGGTTAACTTAGCTGAAAATCAAGGCAAAGCATTAGGTCTTCAAGCGGGTGCCTTAATGGCTAAGCATGAGTATTTAGTGTGCATTGACGGAGACGCCTTGCTCGATAAATATTGTCTCTACTGGATGGTCAAACATTTTATCCGCTACCCTCAAGTTGCCGCCGTAACGGGTAACCCAAGAATACGAAATCGGACAACGTTATTGGGGAAAATTCAGGTGGGTGAATTTTCTTCTATTGTGGGGATGATCAAACGTGCCCAGCGCAGTTTTGGACGGATATTCACTGTTTCGGGTGTCATCACAGGGTTTAGAAAAGCGGCCGTACATGAGGTGGGCTACTGGAGTCCCGATATGCTGACGGAAGATATCGATATTACATGGAAGCTGCAACGCAACGGTTGGGATGTCCGCTTTGAACCTCGCGCATTGGTATGGATTTTGATGCCGGAGACATTGAGAGGGCTATGGAAACAACGCCTCCGTTGGGCTATGGGCGGGGTTCAAGTGATGCTGAAAAATTTTAAAGTTTTATTCTCACATAAACAAACCCATCTTTGGGGTCTCATGACTGAACTTATGTTAAGTACGCTGTGGGCGTATAGCATGGCATTGGTTTTTTTAGTCTGGTTTATCAGTTTATTTGCCCCTATCAATTATTTAATGCCTCAGCAATCTCCTATTTTGCCTGACCAAAGCAGTGTCATTTTAATCGGTGCTTGTTTAATACAATTTGCGGTCAGCAAATGGTTGGACGGTCATTATGATGAAGGTTTGGGTAAAAATTATTTTTGGATGATTTGGTACCCTTTTGCCTATTGGCTACTGAATCTTTTTACCGCCGTAACGGCTTTCCCAAAAGTTTTATTCAGTAAAAAAGGTCGTGCCCGATGGGTCAGTCCCGATCGCGGTGCACATCAACAGTTGGAGAAAAAAATCTAAGATGTCTATGGAAACTTTAATTATCAACAAACGTCGTGAATTACCGAAAACCAAACGGCTGGTTTGGGATATCATAACTTTTTTACTGTGGGTCGGTTTTATCTATTTATGGAAACCTCTACTGATCGTTTTTTACGGAATCCTTACGTTGAAAGTACCGCCGGAAGAGATATCGGGTTGGATTTACGATAATATTCACAGCGTAACGTTCGAGCATGCACTGTTCATGTTAATCACAACGCCTGTGGTTCTCTTTATACTCTCCAGACTGAATAGACATCAAGCACCAAGTCTCCATTTGATTTATACCTCAAATGATTACTCAAACTATTTTAAAGTAGATGATACCCATTTGCAAACGTGTGTGGAGAGCCAATTGGTGACGGTTCACCATGATCATCTTGGACATATCATCCGTTTAGAGAATAAAATTACCCTCAATAACCAATGAATACACCGCTCAAATATCTTTCCCACTACAGCCAAGAGATACGTTCACAGGTACAAACCCTGATCGATAGCCGTATGCTCGGTGAACACCTTTTACTCAAATATCCCGACACCCATCCGTACAATACCGATAAAACTCTTTATGAGTACGTCATGGAGATTAAAAATACCCATTTTCGGAGTTCCGCCCCTATCTCCAAAGTACTCTATGACACCAAAATCCGTGATCTAAACTCAGCACTCGGAACCCACACGTTCGTTTCACGGGTACAAGGGGGAAAACTCAAAGCCAAAAATGAGATTCGGATATCGCATCTGTTTAAAAAAACACCTGAGCCGTTCTTGCGAATGATTGTCACCCATGAACTCGCCCATCTCAAAGAGAAAGAGCATAACAAAAGCTTTTATAATCTCTGCACTCATATCGAACCGCAGTATCACAGAATCGAATTTGAAGTAAGGCTCTATCTCACCCACCTCGATTTGTTCGGTGAACTTTATTCGAGTACCAACTCCACCAAAACTTCATAATGTACGGTGTGCGGAAACATATCAAACAACTGAACGCGTCGAACGCTATAACCGCTTAACGATTCCAAATCTTTAGCCAAACTCATCACATTACAGCTCGAATAGAGTATCCGTTCACTACTGACGCGGATTAGCCATTTGCAGATTTGTTCTCCCAACCCGCGGCGAGGAGGATTCACGATAATAAGATCCGGTTTTTCTCCGGAAGTAGCGCTAAACGTCGCCGTATCAAGGGATTCGAAACGAAGATTACTCATCTCTAACTGAGCCGCAGAATCGCGAGCGCACTCTATCGCTTCGGGCTCGATTTCGATCCCGACGATATGCCGCTCCGGTGCGGTGCAATGCAATGCAAAGCCCCCTACCCCGCAAAAAAGATCCCAAAGAATTTTCGGTTTGCTCTCATCTGCCCACTCAGCGGCAGTTTTATAAAGTTGTTCCGCGACATCGGGATTGGTTTGGAAAAAACTTTTAGGACGGATGAAAAGGGGGATACCGTTAAATCTCTCTTCCAAACGGTGCTGTTCCGTGAAAAATATCTCTTCCTCCCCTTCCAAAATCGCCATATGTACCGGTTGTATATTGGCGGTAACCACTTTTAATTCCGGCGCCCGTTTCAATAAATCATCCAAAGAGTTTTCCAATCTAGAAATAATGCCGTGAGAGCGGAGAACGAAACGGATCATCATCGTATTGTTCGATTTGCTACGGGTAAGGAGAACGTATTTCAACTCCCCTTTTCGCAAACGTACATCATATCCTTTTACCCCGAGTTCTCGGAGCCACTCTTGGACGGTGTGCAATACCTTCTGCATACTGATATCGTACAACGGGCACTCAATCAGACTGACCTCTTCCGAGAGTCCCAAAACCACCCCCTCTAAAGTAGGAGTAGCCACCATTTTGGCTTTGTTTCGGAATCCTTTGATCGGTGATGTAGCCGGTTTAAGCCACACTTCCGGCTGATATCGATTGAGAAGTGCGTGTAATTGATCACTTTTAAGTTTCAGCTGCTCGGCATAATGGTAGTCGATCCAACCGCACGAATGGCAAAAATGGGCATCAAAATAGGAACAAAAGCTCATTAGACCCCTTTTGGTTTTACGTTGCGAAGATAGTGTAACACGGTTCCAATCAGATCATCATCGTCTTTGCTCTTACTTTGTAAGGTCTCCTTGGTGCCGCTTTGGTACTCAATGGTGATGTTTTGGTTGTAGTTACTCACTATTTTTATTTTCTTTTCGATACAAAGGAGTTTAATCACCATGATCTCAAAAAACTGTTTCGTCGGAGTATCGGGTTTACCGAAACGATCCCCTACCTCCTCTTCAATCTCATAAATCTCACTTGGTGATTCACACTGACTGAGACGACGATAAAGCTCAAGTCTCAGGCGATCTTCACTCACGATCTCATCG
>Ga0209575_10000887_pt1 | contig 14399 bp, 8 predicted proteins | sample Medcelwee11metaG_FD_187172 | JGI IMG/M metagenome (GOLD analysis project Ga0209575, IMG submission 187172) | Freshwater pond sediment microbial communities from the University of Edinburgh, under environmental carbon perturbations - Medium... | ecosystem: Environmental > Aquatic > Freshwater >...
GCCGTCCCGGTCCGACACCTGCGTTTCGAGCTCCGACACGCGTGTCGACAGGCCGCTCTTGTCCGACTCGAGTCCCGCGATCCGGCCGTCCCGATCCGACACCTGCGTTTCGAGCTCCGACACGCGCGTCGACAACCCGCTCTTGTCCGACTCGAGTCCCGCGATCCGACCGTCCCGGTCCGACACTTGCGCCTCGAGCTCCGACACGCGCGTCGACAGACCGCTCTTGTCCGACTCGAGTCCCGCGATCCGGCCGTCCCGATCCGACACCTGCGTTTCGAGCTCCGACACGCGCGTCGACAGACCGCTCTTGTCCGACTCGAGCCCTGCGATCCGACCGTCCCGGTCCGACACCTGCGTTGCGAGCTCCGACACGCGCGCCGACAGACCGCTCTTGTCCGTTTCGAGCCCCGCGATCCGGCCGTCCCGATCCGACGCCTGCGTTTCGAGCTCCGACACGCGTGCGACCAGACCGTCCTTCTCGCCCTGGAGGTCGACGATGACCTTGTCAGCCTCCTGCCGTTGCTTGTCGAGCACGGAGGCATGTTCAGCTTCGAGCGACTTGCGCTGCTCTTCGAGCTCGCGGCCCCTTCGGGCCTCTGCCTCCACGAGCCGGGAGTCGCGCTCTTCGACCTGCTTCTTGCTCGCGTCGAGCTGCGCATGCAGGTCGGTGTTCTTCTGGCGCTCCTCACCGTTCTCGACGGTGAGGCGGTCAATCGACATGCGCAGGTCGAGGGCCTGCTTCTCGAAATCCAGGAGCTTGTCCTGGGAGTCAGCCTTCTCGCGTTCGAGGGCCAGACTGACGTCCCTGGCATCGAGCAGGTCCTTTTCCTTCTGCGACATCTGGTCGCGCAGGGCGAGGATCTCCTTGTCCTTCTTGTTGAGCGCCTCGCGCAAGTCGAGGAACTCTCTGCTCGAAACGGCGCCGCCGCGAGCGGGGGCGGTCGAGGTGCGCGTCTTGAGCTCCTCGATCTGATGCTGCAAGCGCTCCACTTCGGCCGAGGCACCGGAAGCGGCCTTGACCTGTCCCTCGAGGCGACGCGTCTCCGAGCGGGTAGTGCTCAGCTCTTGCTCGAGCTTGACCACTTCGTCGCGGTAGCGATCGAGCTCCTTGCGCAGACGGTCGAACTCCTCGGGGTCGATCTCGGGCAGCGACGGGATCGTGGCGGGGCGAACCTCTCCGGGTTCCTCGGACTTGGAGGGCTTCGGAGGCGCTTCCGTGGGCGAGGCATCCACGAGCGGAGCCTCCTGCATCGGGGGAGGTGGCTGCGATCCGTCCAGCAACCGATCGAAGGCAGCATCGGCGAACTCGTCGACGTCGAGGTCTCGGACCTCCATCTTGCTCGGCGCTCGAGAGGACGGGCGCCGTGCGTGCTGGACCGGCGCAGCGGGCGCGGCTGGCGCCGGGGAGCCGAGAGGTGACTTCGCCCCCTGCCCTTCCAGGAGGTCCATGGAAGGTCGGTCCATCATCACGGTGTGAAGGTCGTCGTCATCGTTCTCTTCGAAGGCGATGTCGTCATCGATGATGATGGCGTCCTCGAGCGAGGAAGGTCCGCCGCCCGGGGCGATTTCGACGAAGCGCTGCACGCGCTGGAGCAAGTCGGCGAAGGCGATCGGCTTGTGGACGTAGTCCTCGGCTCTGGTCCTGAGGCGACGGTGCTGCTCGAACGTCTCCTCGCTCGACTCGCTGGACATGATGATGAGCGGGATGTCCTTGAGCCCCGGGTCCTTCTTGAGCTTGTTGCAGACGGAGAACCCGTTCATGCGGGGCAGCTCGATGGACAGCAGGATGAGGTCGGGCCGGTCACCTGCGGCCATCTGCAACCCCACGTTGCCGTCATCGACGACCTCCAGTTCACAGCCGAGTGCCTGGAACTCTGCGGTCAGCTCGTTAGCGAACGCGCTATCACTCTCAAAGACGAGAACCTTCGTGGCCATTCAGGGCTCCTGAGCTGGTTGGGGCAACCCTACATGGGCGGTTGCCACACCAGGGGGGCCCCAGGATATCGATCCGCCTCGAGACCTGTCAAAGATCGCCACGATCGGACGTTCGTTTTGGGGGCCGCCGGCACAAAGAACCGCGCTCAGCCGCCGGTTTCCGCGTCACCGGCGTCGTCCGAGCCCGGCTCCTCACCGACACCTACATCCCCCTCGACTCCGACGTCGGCGGGTGCGTCCGGCCCACCGTCCTGGGTGTCGGCGTCGGCGCACCCCGCGACGGTCGGGTCGATCTCGCACGCGGTCAGCCACGACGTGTCGTGAAACAGGTCGAAGGAGCAACCCGCGAGGCAGGAGGCCACGAGCAAGGACAGGGAGATCGCCAGTCGTCTCATCAGAAGGTCGTCCGGACGTGCATGTGGGAAGGCGACAGGACCAGGGCGGTCGTAGGTTTGCCTTCGTCGCCGGCAAGGATCAAGCCCGCGCCGGTGCCGATGCCGACGGCCGCCCCCACCCACATTCCGAGGGCAAGGCCGTCCCACCGTCGAACCGCGTCCGCGCGGTCTGGGTCGCATTCGATGCTTCGCGCGCAGGCGGCGGCGGACTCAGCGGCAAGGTCGTCTGCCTTGGCGTAGGCCAGGTACCCTCCAACCCCGAGGACGGCCCCCGCACCCAACGCGATCCACGCGACCGTGGGCACGCCACCATCCGCTTCGGCCTGGTCGACCTCGGCAGGCGACGGGGAGGTTTCCGACGGCGTGGAGGTTGCGGCAGGGGAAGGGCTTCGCCAATCGCGTACGCGGAGCGTCTCGCTCTGTCCTTCGCCGAGGGATACCAGTCGGTCGAGTCGCACTTCCCCGTCGACCTTGACGAGGACTTGGTGCGTGCCGGGATCGAGGCGAAGCTCGTGTCCGGACGGCAGGTCCGCGTACACGGACTGGTCGATGAGGACGACGAGAGGGCCTATGCCCTTGGGAGCTTCGACCCGAACGCGAGGGACGCGGGCGCGCATGCGCTCGATCTCGGGACCGACCATCTCGAGGACCTCGTTGCTGCCTGTGGAGGAGGCGAGGTCCCGGGCCCGCTGGTAGCTCTCCAGAGACTTCGCGAGCTGGCCGAGCTTCTCCTGGCAGACGGCGATGTGGAAGCGGACGCCCGCGGTCTCCTTGATGTCGACCACGCGCTCGAGCTTCTCCAGCGCCTCGGCCCAGCGCATGTGGGTCTGATCGACCTCGGCCGCCTCGAACAACCGCTTGGCGGCGGCCAGGTCCGAAGCGCTCGCAGCGCGACCGTCGGAGGCGTAGCCCCCAACAACGAGGAGCAATGCCATCACCAGCATCAAGCGGCGCATCCGTGTTCGAGCCAATCGTCTTTCCCTGATCATCATCGACAACGCTGGGTGGTGTTCGGCGTCGTCAGCTCGACGCTGCTGCAGATGCCGTCACCGTGGTTGCACGAAAACAGCGTCCCGGTCTGTCCGCAGGGGCGCAGTTGCTTGAAGCTCTTGACCACCACGGGCCCGCACGTGTTGTCGAACCCGCTCGGCACCTTGCACGTGTATCCGTACGTCCTGAAGAGGGGATTCCCGCAGGTGGAGCACAAGGCGTACGACCGGCAGTCCTTGCACGTCGCCGTGGAAGCCAACGTGTCGTTGAACTCCTTCGCCTCCGCCTTGTCGCAGTCGTAGTCGAAGCTGCCGTCGCCCCGGTGCTCCTGGAACCACCCTGTCTGCCCGGGTCGGGCCGCAAGGCTCAGGTCATAGCAATCGTCCATGTTCCGCACGTAGTCCTTGCCGTTGACGTCCTTCGGCGGGGTGTTCTCGCATCCCATCGTCATCGACGCCGGGTCCCCATACGTATCCTGGTCGAGGTCGCGATACCAGGGGACACAGCTCACGCCGGTCGCACAGGTCACTCCCTGGCAAAGACACTCGCCGGTCGCACAGTCCATCGGCGCCGGACAGGCCGTGTTGCAGCACCGCTTCTGGCTCACCGTCTGCTCGCAGTACCCGCTGGAGCACTCGTAGGCCTGCTGGCAAACCGAGGCGTCGGGCATCTTCGCGTGGCACGTGCTCCCCTGGCAGTACGCGCTGTCGATGCAGGCGTCGTGGCCCGAACAACTGGCGAGGCAAGCCCCCACGACCGACTCGCAGTCGTACAGTTCACAGTCCTTCTGGGATTCCTCGCAACCGCCCGCGCCGTTGCACATCAGCACCACCTCCGCGTTCTCCGTCGCGTGGCAGGTGGATGGCCCGCACGGTTGGGACGCGTCCGGGAAGAGGCACGCCCGGTGGCCGTCGCACGCACCGGCGCAGAGGGAGTGGGACCCTGCGCACTCCAGGGCGGGGTCCGTTTCCTCCGGGATGGGCGAACACACACCCTCCTGACCGCTGGCTGCACATGTCTCACAGGTTCCGTCGCAGGCGTCGTCGCAACAGACTCCGTCCGCACAGTGCCCCGACGTGCACATCGCGTCGACATCGCAGGGCTCACCGAGCCCATGCTTCCCGAGACACGCATCCCCGTTGCAATAGAAACCTGGGGCACAGGCTTCGGGGCCCTGCGTGCACGACACGAGGCACCCAGCACCTTCGCACACGAAGGGCGAACAAGAGTCCGTCTGTGACCGGCATTCGCCGGCCCCATCGCATCGTGGCGTGAGCACGTCGAGCCCGTTGGCGTGGCAGGCAGAATCCCCGCACACGTCGCCATTCGGGTAGCTGCAGTTGCCAAGGCCATCGCAGGCGCCCGAGCACGGCTCGCCCGTTTGCCCGCATGCCTCGCCAGGGTTCTGTCCCTCGACAACCGGAGTGCATTGCCCCGCTTTGCCCGGCGCTCGGCAAGTCCAGCACGGCTCGCACTCGGTCTCGCAGCAAACCCCTTCCGTGCACACGTCGCTCTCGCATTCGTCGTCCGCCAGGCAGGCTTCCCCCGCCAGAAGCTTGCCCGTTTCGGAGCCATCGACTTCGGCGGCCACGTCGCCCTGACCGTCCTCCCAGGCTTCCGTCACGGTATCCGTCGCTGTGTCTGCCGCTGTGTCAGCTGCCGTGTCCGCCGACGCATCACCCGATGCGTCCAGAGCGGCATCGGGTGTCACGACGTCGCCAGAAGATCGGAAGTCGTCCCCCCCACATCCGGACGACAAGGAAGCCAGAGCGACGAGCACGAGCGAGAAGCGAGACCGCAGCATGGACACCACCCTTGGGCAAGAAGGCGCTGGTCTGAGTTTGCCGTCGCGAGCGCAACGGGTCAACGCGGCCGGGGCCTCAACGGAACCCTTTCTCTTTTCGCCATTGCTCGATGCGGTCCAGTTCGTTCGAACACATGCCCAGGATCCGGCCCACGAGCGCGTCCAGGTCACGCTGCTCGAAGTCGTCGATTCCCTTGTTTCTCACCCCCAGCTTCCGACCCAGGGCGTCGAGCGCGGCGGCGTCCTCGGCACATAGGGCGGGAGCAGGAAGCGATCGCAGGTGCGAAATTTTAACCTGAGGCATGCCCTGGCGCGCGTCGCGATGACGCATGTAGTGGAGCCAGCGCAGAGGCCACGCGTTGAGGTAGGCCAGCAAGGCTCCCACGGGCCAACCTTCGAACCCGTAGCCCGCCAGCACCGAGTTGCGGAACGCCACGCCGTCTGCCAGCGCCGCGATCGGGTAGCGGGCGGTCTGCCGGATCAGCACGCCGACCCTCGCGAAATCATCCACGCCCCGCAACCGGCCCTGTATCCCCGTCCCGTCCAGGTGCAAGCGCGGCGGCAGCGCCTCGAAGGGACGAACATCGGCCCCTTCCCGGATCGGGACGGTAAACGGATGGGACGGGACCGAGGTCTGCCGCAAGCGAGGAGCATCCTCCTTGGTCGACTGGAAGCCCCGTTCGGCAAACGCTGCCGCGGGTACCGTCGGCCAGCGCCCCATTCGGTCCAGCAGGTGCAGTGACCAATCCTCCAGGTCACCTCGGTGCACCGGCCAGTGCCCGGCGTCGCCGCCCTCCCTCGGCTCGGACCGTCGGGTCGACAGCAACGCCATCGCCGGCTGGAACACTCCCTCGAAGGCATGCCCCCCGAACTCGGGCAGGGACCCATCCACTTCGCAGAGAGCATCATGCACGCGTCGAACCGGCGCGTAGCCGTCGAGGTCCGACATGGACGTCGGGACGACGAGACCGAGACGGCCACCGGGTTTGAGCAGCGATGCACACCGGTGCACGAAGAGTCCGTGCAACGTGCGGTAGCCACGAAAGGCGTCGCTGACGTGCAAGTAGTATCCACGAAGGGCGGTCGAGAGTGGCTGGGCCGCGCGTCCGGCGAAGGCAACCCATGGGGGGTTGCCCACAAACGCATCGAACCCCCCCGAGGGTCCCGCGAACACTTCGGGGAATTCGAGAGGCCAGTGGAAAGGCGCGAACGCGTCGCCGTCCGCGGTGGGTTCGCGCACCATGATCGGCACATCCTCCCACTGCACGGTCTGTCGGCTCGCAGGAACCTTCACCGCGAGGAAGGTTTGCACGCACCCGTCGGCCACCTGCCGCATGCGCTCGACGGACGGGCGCAGGCGATGGCTTCCCGCCAGCCTCGCGGCGGTGTGGGCGCGGCTCACAGCGCGTGCCCTGGGCATCCAGGTGAGCGTGCGCAGTCGTCGGTCGGGTTCCCTGGCACCGATCGGTCCCGTCCACGGGCCGATGCCGAGCAGAGCATCCCCCTGCCGCAGGTTCGGCGAGACGTTCGGCAAGGAGCCATGCGGTCCGGCCGCGACGAGCCGCAGGCTCAGCCGGGCAAGCTCGACGGCAGTGGGATCGACGTCCACGCCGTACAGGCACGTGGAGGCAACCTTCCAGCGCGCCTCGCGAACCGCCAGGCCGTCGCCCTGCCCGTTCTCCGCACCGTTCTCCGCACCGTTCTCCGCACCGTTCTCCGCACCGTTCTCCGCACCGTTCTCCGCAGACAGCACAGCGTTGGCGAGTTGCCTGCACGCTTCGGTCAGGAAGGCCCCGGTCCCCATGGCTGGGTCGCACACCCGGAGCGAGAGGATCCCGTTCGCGTCCCCAGCCACGGGCCCAAGCAGCGGCGCGAGGGCGCCCCGCACCACCTCCTGCACGACGTCCGGCGGCGTGTAATGCGCGCCCGCGCGACGTCGAGCCAAGCTCGGCTGAAGCACCGCCGTGCCGACGGACAGAGGGACACAGCGTCGCCGCCCTCGGACGGCCGAGACCAATTCCTCGAGGCTGCCGGCCGCAACGACCCTGCGAAGGACCGCCGGGGAGGGCTTCACCCCAAGCTCGGCGAGGAAGGCACCCCGGGCCTCAGCATCGACGCCCACCAGCGCATCGAGGTCCACGACCACCCGCCCGCTTCCCCACCTCATGGACCGCCCGCGACAGCGGATGAGATCGAAGCCGATCAACCGCTCGTACAGCGCGGCAACCTGCTCCACCTCCAGGTCCTCGCTCCCCGCCACCGCCACCAAGACGCGAAGCACCTCGTGAATGGCCTTATCCGACAGCCCCAGAGGCTCTCGTCCGTCCGTCCGCTCCTTCGCGAACGCACCCAGCCACGTGGCGTCGAACAAGGCGGACTCCCACGATTCCAGCCCACCACGGCGCCCCCCGGCGAGCGCCTCGGAGAGCCGCAGCAATCGTCGCCAGGCTCCACGACAAGCGCGCCTGCGAGCGAGAGGAGTCAGGGCGAGTACCCCGTCGTAGGCGGGGTCTCCGAGAGGTAGCAGTCCCCTCGCCTCCGCATGCAGGACGAGCGCCGCGCGAAGCACGACCGTCACCATGCCGAGGCGCGCCGACGTGAGCCAGCCGGTGTCCACGTCCTCGAACAGCGGGAGTTGCCGCATGGAGGGGGTGCTGCGCACGTCACGGCCCAGGATGAAGAGCGCCTCGACGGCCCGATCACCGAGTGCGGTCGCGGGGGGCTTGGGTTGGGAGCGGGGCATGGGTCTGACTCGCGGGACGTCTGGCTCGGCGCCGTGCATAGCGCGTTCGCCCCCCCCGCTGCCAGGCAACGATTCGCAATTCGCCGTTTCCCGGTATATTTTCACGGTTTTTGGCCGACCAGGGGAGCCGGGTCGAGGGGCAGTTTTTCTGTATTTTTTTTGCTAGGCTGTCGGATCGATGACGCGCACGCGCTTGATCCCTTCGCTTGTCCTTGCCAGCTGCCTTCTCGCTGCCTGTAGCTCCGACCCGACGTCGGAGCCCGCCGGCAAGCCGGATGCTGGTGTCGACGACAGTGCCGCGCCGCCGGCCCATGACCCCGTCTGCAGCGCGGATGGTTGGTGCTGGACGTCACCCTTGCCGCAAGGAAACGGTTTGCGAGCTGTCTGGGGCGCGTCGGGCTCCGACCTCTGGGCCGCGGGGGAGTCGGGCGTCATGCTTCGGCGTGTCGACGGCAAGTGGATGCCCTACCCATCAGCCACGAGCGGAGAGATCCGCGCGCTGTGGGGCACAGGGGCCAACGACGTGTGGGGAGCAGGCACAGACACGGTCCGCTGGGACGGCCAGGCCTGGTCGAAGGTCGCCGGCGCGCCGGCCGATCTGCTCAGCCTCGACGGCACCGGTCCTCAGGACGTTTGGGCTACGAGCAGCGACGGGACGGTGCACCGGTTCGACGGGTCCACGTGGGCACCGATGACTCCCGGGGTGACGTCCGTGTTTCGAGACGTGTGGGTGGGTTCTGGAAGCGATGTGTGGTTGGTGGGGGACGAAGGGGCGTGCGTGCATTGGGATGGCGCGAATTGGCAGAGCACACCCGAGCTTGCGTCGCGTCACTTCGTGGGTGTGTGGGGCGCGGATACGAGCAACGTGTGGGCGATCAGCAACGGGGCGACGGGAGCCTCGGAGCGCACGCGGGTCCACCACTGGGACGGCACCGCGTGGAAGGTGGTGTTCGACGCGGAGCCGCAAGAGCACTTGGGGGCGATCGCGGGCACGAGCGCGCAGGACGTGTGGGTGGTGGGAGCCAACGGGCTCGGCTTCCACTGGGACGGCGCCGCCTGGAGCCGGCACGACACCGGGACTTCGCGCATGCTCGAGGGTCTGTGGGCCTCGGGGGAGGGCGGCTACTGGGCAGTGGGCGCGGTGGGCTCCATCGTAGCGAGGGAGGATGGTGCGTGGAAGCGAGCCTCCTTCGGGGGCGAGACGTGGATGAACGACCTGTGGGTGACCGGACCGAACGATGTCTGGACCGTTGGCCAAGAGGGTGTGGTCGCCCACTTCGACGGCACGAGCTTCGAGGTCGTCGACACGGGAGACGCCGTGCGGCTGGCGAGTTTGTGGGCTTCGAGCGCGCAGGACGTATGGGCCGTGGGGGCGTCGGGAACGGTGCTTCGGAAGGGCGAGGACGGGTGGAGCCGGTTGCCTGTCGGGACGGCGCGCGACCTGCTCGCGGTGGCGGGTTGCGCATCGGACGACGTCTGGTTGGGGGGCGTGCAGGGGACGCTGCTTCACTGGAACGGGACGGAGTGGCAGCCGTACGAGGGGGCCGTGACGGGTTCCGTGCAATCGCTCTGGTGTGGGGGCACCGGAGACGTTTGGGCGGGCGGTCAGGGAGGACTGCTCGCGCATTGGGATGGGACGAAATGGAACGCTTCGTCGTCTCCCTCGACAGCGGACGTGGTGAACCTCTGGGGCAGCGGGCCGGAAGACGTGTGGGCTGCGACGGCCGTCGAGGTGCTGCACTGGGACGGGGGAGCGTGGACGGTGGTCGCGCTCGAGGGCGGAGCCTTCACCAGCGTCTGGGGACGAGCAGCGAACGACGTGTGGGCGGCCGGCCCAGGCGGCAAGCTCGCGCACTGGGACGGAACCGCGTGGACGGCATCGAACCCCGGCACGCACAGCGACCTGTTGTCGGTGGGAGGGAGCGGCGCAGGGGATCTGTGGCTGCTGACGTCGTTCGGCGGGGTGCTTCGCAAGGGGCCCTAGTGCTGCGTGCCCGAAGCCCTATCGGGATAAGGCCCGGCTACGACAATGGCCGGAGGAATGACATCAACTAGGAACTGAGAACACGGAACACGGAACAGAGAACTAGGAACGCGCAGAGCCAGGTCGGCCAACCTCCGCACCAACCTTCTGTGCCTTCTGCGTCTTCTGTGGTTCTCCGCAGTGTGATCCGAGGCTGCCTCACCGGTCGCGCGGAGGTTCGTCGTCGTGAAGGAACTTCACGCGAATCCCGGCGTCGGGCGGCGGCTCGGGACGTCGCCTTCGCGCTCGCAGCACCGCAGGGACCACGAAGATGGCCAGAAGGATGCCGGCAACGACCAACCACTCACCGGAGGAACCGCACACGGCTCGTTCCCTAGCACGTCGCCGCCGGGTTGGCGTATCTTGCGTCGACTTCGAACCTCCCGCAGCTCATGACGTCCCTGTACCTGCGACGCGCACATGACTCTGATCGAGCGATCGGGCCGCTCACGCCCGACGAGGTTCTGGAGGCGAGTCTTTCGGCGGAGGACTGTCTTTCGCTTCGTGCGACGGACCCGTTTGTGCCGGTAGGCAAGGACCTGGATCGCAACGACCGGTTGCGGGAGGCGTTGCTGGAGGCGTTTCCGAGCTCGCGGGCGCTTCGTTACGGGCGAGGCCGGTTGGCGCTGTTCGTGAGCCTGGTGCCTGTGCTGTTGCTGGCGCTGATGGACGCGGAGATGCTTCGTGCGGGACGGGAAGGGGCCATGGCCGCGCTGGCGGTGAATGGATTGTCTGCGCTGGTGGTCGCGGTGGACCTCGCGCGCCCGTTTCCCCGACACCCGCACGTGACGGCGGCCGCGTTCGGTGCGGCCGCGATGCGGTTCGTCCACCTGGCGACGCTGCGATGCCTGGATTCGTCGAGCTTCTTGATGCTGGGGTTCGCGCTGCTCGCGGCCGCGGGGTCGGTGGCGGTGCTGCTTGCGGCACCCTCCCCTCGCGCGATGGCAGATCACGTCCGCGCGGCGCTGGCGATGGCCCCGCCGACGCTCCTCCCGCCACGGACAGCCCCCGGGTTTTTCCGGTACATCATCTACGCGATCTCCGCGGCCGGGCTGCTGCCGGTCGTGCTCTGGCTCCTGCGGTCCTACGAGACGTCGCTAGAGCTGCAACTCGCCGTGTTCGCGGGGTTCGCGGTGGTGGTTCCCTACGTCGGGAGGGTGGTCGTGGGTCGAGAGCCGCCAGTGCACCGGGACATGGTGGCGGGCGCCCTGGGCATTCCGCTCGATTCCTATCACGCGGACACGCGGGTGACCCTGCGCGCCTTGGCGAGAGCGGGGGCGATGGGAATCAGCTGCCTGGTTCTCTCGTTCGCACTGGTCAAGGGCTGCCAGAGCGCCGTGGAAGCCGCGGCGGCGGCACAACAGTGCGTGACCGAGGAGCCAACCCCCCTGCATCGGCTGCTCGACGCGCAGCGCCTCGAGGCCGGTGGACCGGCGTCGACGAGGGCGCCGTCGTGGCTGCTCTTGACGGTGCTGGTCGTGCCGATCGCGGAGGAGTTGGTGTACCGCGGGCTGGTCCAGCACGCCCTGCGACGAAGGCTGAAGCGTCGTGTGGCGATCGGCCTATCGGCGACGTTGTTTGGGCTGGCGCACGTGGTGGTGTTTCCGATGTCGGTGTACCAGACGGTGCTGCTGGGGTTGAGCTTCGGGGTTGCCTACGAGCGGGCGGGGATCGTGGCGAGCATCCTGACGCACATGCTGTGGAACCTGTGGCTGTCGATGTGATTGGCCGTTGCGATTCGGCGGAGATGGACGCAGATTGCGCGGACCTCATGGTGACCACCATCCGCCCCGTGGTGTTCGGGCTCGGCTCGAATCTCGGTGATCGCATCGGCAGCGTGATCTCCGGCGCGTCCATGATGGCGCGGTGGGCGGGGGCCGAGGAAGCGCGGCTCTCCCCGCTGTACGAGACGGTGCCCGTGGGCGGACCGCCGCAGGGGGACTTCATCAACGCAGCGCTCACGTTCCGAACGAACCTGCCTGCCCGCACCTTGCTCATGCTGGCGCTCGCCGTGGAACAGCGGCATGGGCGCGTGCGGGTGGAGCGGTTCGGGCCTCGTACGCTCGACATCGACGTGCTCTGGGTCGGAGGAGAGATCGTGGAGGAGCCTGGCTTGCAGGTGCCGCACCCGAGACTGGTGGATCGGGCGTTCGCGTTGCGTCCGATGCTCGATCTGGTGCCGGAGGCCGTGGACCCTCGGACGGGAAGGCCCTTCGAGGAAGCGATGCGCCTGCTTTCCCTGAGCGGGTTGCGGGTGCTCGAGGGAGTACCCGCGGGGACGGCGCCCCATGTTCACTCCGAGGCGGTGGCGATCGGGTCCGTTTGATATCGCCGACCGGTCCGTTTGATATCGGCGGGGCGCCAAGGTGGACGCGATCGACATCGCCACTACCCATGCTAGGGTCAAACCATGTCCGGGCAAGACGCCGAGTCCCTCACCATCACGATCCTCAAGGAGATTCGTGACGAAATCCGCAAGACCAACGAGCGCGTCGAGCAGACCAACGAGAGGCTCGACCAGACCAACCAGAGGTTGGCTGGCCTGGAGCGGCGTCACACCGAGTCCGAGGTTCGGCTGGCAACGGAGATCATAAGCGTAGCAGCCGCGGTTCGGGACTTGAGCGACCTTCTGCGCGCCGACCGCACGCTGCGGGCGAAGGTCGACGAGCATGACCAGCGAATCCATGCCCTGGAGCGCAAGGTCGGGTAGAGCCACGCAGGTCCGCAGTCGGAGTACCAGTCTTCAAGCCGGTCGACATGTTTCGTGCGGAACAAGGCGCGCGAGCGACCGGTCCGTTTGAGAGGTCACTCCCGTGCAAAGCCAGCGGTGGTACGCTGCACCCCATGCGCCTTCGCCCCCCACGTACCACGCCCTTGGCCCCACGATGGATCGTCGCCCTCGCGGCACTCGGCACGCTCGGAATCCCAGCGTGCGGGAGCGACGAGGATAGCAGCGCAGGACCGGGATCGACCGGCGGGGGCGGCAGTGGAGGCACGACAACCGACGCCTCCCAAGACGCCCCCACCGACACGATCTTCTTGCCGGACCAATCGCAGGACGGTGAAGAAGGCTGTCCAGGTGGCTGCCCCGAGGGCCAGGTCTGCTCCCACGGCACCTGCGTGTCCCAGACCGATTGCACGACCAACGACGACTGCCTGTTCGATACTTACTGCGAACCGGGGGTCGGGTGCGTCCCCTGGGGAACGCCTCCAGGCTCCGCCACTTATGACCCGTCGTGCATCTACGCCACCCCCCCAGGCAACTTCGCCCCCTCGATGAAGTGCGAGTTCACCACGCCCCCCGCCGGGGACCCCTTCCCGCAACACGTCGACGTCCAAGCCACTCCCATCGTCGTCAACTTCAACAAGCCTGCTTCTGCAGGCCCTCCCAGCATCGTCGCGCCCTTCGCCGTGATCATCCCCTCGAGCTGGAGCGGGTCCCAGGGCGTCCTCCGCGTCTTGCGAGGGACCGATTGCTCGCTCGAGGCCAACCTCGGCGGCACGGACCTCGACGCAAACGGCGTCGTCGACTGGGTCAAGTCGTCGACCTCCGTAGCCGCGGGCGACCTGGACCTCGACGGTGTGGCGGAGATCGTCGCCTACGGATGCGAATGGGCGACGGACCCGGGCTACGGTCCTTGTCCCTCCGAGACCACCCTCGCGTTCACGCGCAAAGCTGGGACGTGGTCGCTTCTGTGGAAAGCGAAGACGAGCCTATCGGGACCCGTGTTCTCCTCCGCCTACGGGTCGAGCTGGGCAGGCCCTTCGATCCACGACCTCGATGACGACGGCAAGCCCGAGGTCATTCGTGAGGGTTACGTGATCTCGTCGGATGGCGTGTTGCTTTCGGACGTGCCCGCGGGCTACGAGACGTACTTGTACGGGGGATCGCTCTCGTTTGGGCTCAACCCGGTGCTCGCCAACCTCGACGACGACGACGCCGTCGAGATGACCAACGGACGGTTTGTGTGGGAGTGGTCGGGGGGCGCGTGGGTGCAGGAACCGACGTTCCCGGGGGCGAGCGCGTCGGCGGTTGGGTTCGCCGCCGTCGCGGACTTCGGCGCCTACGGGGCGTTGCCGGCGGGCAGTCCCGAGGTCGCGGTGGTGCAGGGATCGAACGTGGTCATTCACGCGATGGATGGGACGATCGCCTACGGACCGGTAGCGGTGCCCGGGTCGGGGGGAGGCAACCCCACGGTAGCGGACTACGACGGCGACGGGATGCCCGAGGTCGGCGTGGCCGGGCTCGACTTCTACTCGGTCTTCGACCCGGACTGCACGGGGACTCCGCGAGCCGGAGGCACGTGCGAAACAGGGAGCCAGTGCGACGACGCCGCGGGGGTGGCAGGCCCCTGCCCTACAGGCGTGCTCTGGTCGCGAAAGACGCAGGACCATTCGTCGCAGCTCACGGGTTCGTCCGTGTTCGACTTCGAGGCGGACGGCAACGCCGAGGCCATCTACGCGGACGAGTGCTTCGCGCGCGTGTACCGCGGCACGGATGGGGAG
>Ga0209575_10000888_pt1 | contig 14396 bp, 14 predicted proteins | sample Medcelwee11metaG_FD_187172 | JGI IMG/M metagenome (GOLD analysis project Ga0209575, IMG submission 187172) | Freshwater pond sediment microbial communities from the University of Edinburgh, under environmental carbon perturbations - Medium... | ecosystem: Environmental > Aquatic > Freshwater >...
TGCGACACCAGCACCACCGATGAACTGTGCTTAGTGGCCGAGGGGCGTTTACAAGTCTTTGAGGGCGATTTAGACGACTATCGCGACTGGTTGTTTGCCCATCGCACGGCACAGGCGCAAGCGCTCAATCCCGCGCCGGTGGACAGCAAAACCCGCCAGCAGCAAAAACAACAAAATGTGGAACAACGCGGTCAGCGCCGCCAATTGGAAAATCGAGTCAAAAAAATCGAACAACAACTGGCGCAATTAGAAGACAGCCAAGCGATCCTGGAACAACAGTTAGCCGACCCCGCTTTGTATGCAGATCGGGCCAGGGCACAAGCTTGCGCCAGTCAACAAACCGCGCTGAAAGCCCAATTGGCACAACTTGAAGAAGACTGGCTGGCCGCGCATGAGGCGCTGGATGCACTCGGCTAAAGCAGTCCAGCCAGACACACAGGAGAGGCAAGCATGAGCATTGAACGCTTTGTGGGGATGACCGCCACCTTGGCAACTGGCATAGAAGCCGTGGTGTTGCCCTTTAACGAACATCATCAAAGTGATTTGAGTGAAGCTGCTTTGCTGTTGCTGCTGGAACGGTTACAAGCCCTGTATCCGACGCTGGTGGTGCTGAGCTGTGTCGAAATAGAGTTGGCGATGCACCTGGAACAACAGCTACAGCAGCGCAAATTGCCGGTGATTCACATCAATGCCAGACAAGTGGCTGATTTTGCGCAAGGACAAGGCTTAACTAGCGACGAACGCATCCCCAATGCCAGTTTGCTGGCGCAGTTTGGGCAAGCGATTCGGCCTCACACCACGCAGCGCGACACCACCGAGAACCAAGAACTGAACGCCCTGCTCAGTCGTCGTTTGCAATTGATTGAAATGCTGATGTCGGAGAAGAACCGGCTGCGTTTGGGCGGCGGCTATGCGGCTTCGCCCTACGTTGAACGCCATGTTCACGCCCATGTCGTTTGGTTGGAAACCGCGCTGGAAGATGTGGATACGCGGCTAAAGCCCTTTTGGTTGTTGTGAACGACCGCCAAAGACTCACCGCAGCGTGCGCTCTGCGGTGGATTTTTCTTGGGGTAAGGAAGGGAACTAGTCCACCCGGTAATTGGGGGCTTCCTTGGTGATTTGTACATCATGCACATGGCTTTCGCGCATCCCGGCATTGGTGACGCGCACAAACTCAGTGCGCGTGCGCATAGCGTCCAGATCAGCACAGCCGGTATAGCCCATGCTGGAACGCAAACCACCCAATAACTGGTGAATCACACCTAAGACGCTGCCTTTGTAGGGCACGCGGCCTTCGATGCCTTCGGGCACCAACTTTTCCACATCTTCAGTTTCCTGAAAATAACGGTCTTTGGAACCTTGTTTTTGGGCCATCGCGCCCAGTGAACCCATGCCGCGATAAGACTTGTAAGAACGGCCCTGGTAAAGCTCGACTTCACCTGGGGCTTCTTCCGTACCCGCAAACAAGCCGCCGATCATGATCGAATAAGCGCCCGCTGCGATGGCCTTGGCCAAATCGCCCGAATAGCGAATCCCGCCATCTGCGATCAGCGGCACGCCGGTGCCTTGGAGTACCTCGGCAATATTGGAGATCGCACTGATTTGCGGCACGCCCACCCCGGCCACGATGCGGGTGGTGCAGATCGAACCAGGGCCGATACCGACCTTCACCGCGTCCGCACCCGCGTCTACCAAAGCGGTGGCCGCAGCGGCGGTGGCGATGTTGCCGCCGATCACTTGCACGGCTGGATAGAGCAATTTAACCCGGCTCACCATGTCCAGCACGCCCTGAGAATGGCCGTGGGCAGTGTCTACCACTAACACATCCACGCCGGCTTCAACTAAGGCCGCGACGCGCTCCAAGGTGTCTTCGCTGGTGCCGACGGCTGCCCCTACACGCAAACGGCCTTGCTGATCTTTGCAGGCAAAAGGCTTGTCGGTGGCTTTTTGGATGTCTTTCACGGTGATCAGGCCGCGTAACTCGAAATCTGCGGCCACCACTAAGATTTTTTCGATGCGATATTCGTGTAATAAACGCAAAATTTCATCGCGTTCTGCCCCTTCGCGCACGGTGACTAGGCGATCTTGCGGGGTCATCACGGCGGAGACGGGGCTGTTGAGACGGGTTTCAAAACGCAAGTCGCGATTTGTGACAATCCCCATCAAACGGCTGCCAGCCACCACCGGCACCCCGGAGATGCCGTGCGCACGGGTCAGCGTCAGCACATCGCGAATACTGGTGTCGGGGCTGACCGTGATCGGATCGCTGATGATGCCGCTTTCAAATTTTTTCACCCGCCGCACTTGGCGCGCCTGTTCTTCAATGCTCATGTTCTTGTGGACGATGCCGATACCGCCTTCCTGAGCCAGCGCAATAGCTAAGCGGGCCTCGGTCACGGTATCCATCGCTGCCGCTACCAGCGGAATGTTAAGGCGTATGTCACGGGTTAATTGGGTGGCCAGATTCACTTGCTTGGGTAACACGTTGGAATAAGCAGGCAAGAGTAAGACATCATCGAAGGTGAGCGCTTCCTGTACAATACGCATAACGGAGAAATTCCTGTGGATGGATCGCTGGCTTGACATCCCGTTTCTTGACAAGGAAAATGCCGTGGCGATGATATGTGAAGATAAAATCTTCCTATCATACACTATTTCAAGCCAAAAAATAAAACCACCCTTGGCGCAGACCCTGAAATCCTGCCCTTAACCGTGACTGGTGGCGATTCGTTGAGACGAGCGACTAGCAGGGTTCCCCTTATCACCCACACAGGATGGATGAATCATGTTAATTCGAGGAACAATCAGCGCCTTATTGCTGCTCGGTTCTAGCCTAGCGGTCATGGCCGAACCGGTGCTTGGCAATCAACCCATCATGCTGTATCGCAGCGATGACGCTTTTGAAACGGTGAAAGAAAATCTGGAAACCGCGATTGCCAATCAAGGTTTAACTGTCAGCGGTACCCTGCATGTCAGCGAGATGCTGGCCCGCACCGGCCCCGATCTCGGCTTTCCCAAACCGGTGTATAGCCAAGCGGAATCTTTAGAATTTTGCAGCGCGCTGATGTCGCATCAGATGACACAGGCCAGCCCGTTAAATGCGGCTATTTGTCCTTTCACCATTGCGCTGTATGTCAAAACCGAGGAACCGGGTCAGGTCTATGTGGCTTTTCGTAAACCTCGATTGGCGGGCGATGCGCAGGCCGTCACCGAAGCCGTGAACACGCTGCTGACCACCATCGTGCATGAAGCCCTGGGTGAAGACTGAGATGTCCACAGAGATCTACGATTTGATCGTGGTCGGTGCTGGCATCAGCGGTCTGAGCATGGCGCATTATGGCAAACGCCAGGGACTCAACGTCCTGTTGCTGGAACAAAGCAACAGCCCTGGCGGTTTGATTCAATCGCAGCGTTTTACCGCTGATTTTTGGGTAGAACTGGGTGCGCACAGTTGTTACAACTCTTACGGACAGGTGATCGAGATACTCGATGATCTGGGGTTGTTGTCACAACTACAAGCCAAGCAAAACAGCACTTTCCGCGTGTGGCAAGCAGGCGGTTTGCGCAGCATTCCCAGTCAATTACACTGGCTCGAATTGCTGCGATCTTTGCCTAAGCTGTTGTGGACAAAAAAGACTGGGCAGAGTGTGGCCAGTTACTACACGCGCTTGTTCGGCACACGAAACTATCAAAGTGTATTTAAACACGCTTTTAATGCGGTGATTTGCCAGGCGGCTGATGAGATGCCCGCCGACGCACTGTTTCGCAAAAAACCACGACACAAAACCGTGATGCGCAGTTTTACCCTGCCCGGTGGTTTGCAAACCCTGACCGACCGACTGGCCAGCCAATTAAATTGCCGCACTGACACAACCGTCTTGAGTCTGGACTATCAAGCTGCTCAGTTTCAGGTACAAACCCAGGCGGGTCACCGCTATCAAAGCCGCGCACTGTGCCTAGCAACCCCAGTTACCATCACCGCTCGCTTGCTACAAACTGCCTTTCCAGCATTGGCGACTCTACTGGCGGACATCCCATTAGCCCCCAGCGAAAGTCTCGGCCTGTATTTACCCAAAGCGGCTTGTCCGCTGGAAACCCTGGCGGGCGTGATCGGCATCGATCAGGATTTTTACTCGCTGGTTTCAAGAGACCCCATCCCAAATCCCGATTGGCGCGGCTTTACCTGGCATTTCAAACCCGGCTTGGCCCTGTCTGACAAAATTGCCCAGGCCAGTCAACTATTGGGTGTTGATGCCGCCCAGATCACCGGCACCGCCAGCGGCTACAACGCACTGCCCAGTTTGCGAACAGGCCACGCCGCCAGGATAGCGCAGCTAGATCACGCCTTAGCCGACCTGCCGCTAGGCATCACCGGCAATTACTTCCAAGGGGTCTCCATAGAAGACGCGGTGAGCCGTAGCCACAGCGAATATCAACGGCTCTTTGCTGCAAAGCACCCAAAGAGGCGTGCGTAGGGCGCATTAAGCGTAGCGTATCCGCCTTACCACGACTGTCGGCGAATTTTTGCCTGGCAACGGGGATCGGGCACGGATTGAAACAAACCGAATAATCGACTTGCATAGTCGCAAAGAAATTGTTATCAATTGTCCCCCCAGTTCATCGTGGTCTTTTTGAGGGAAGAGGGTGCCTTCTCTCGCCTGAAAGATCGCGATGGGCTGGCTACTCTTTTTTAATTTTATAGCCTACTAGGTTATCTCCAGTGATTGGTTTATTGCAGCGCGTGCGTCGCGCCCATGTTGAGATTGCTGGTGACTCGGTGGGCGCAATTGCCGAGGGTTTGTTGGTGCTGGTGGGCGTGGAACGCGGCGATAGCACCGTTGAAGCAGATCGTTTGCTGACGCGCTTACTCAATTATCGGGTGTTTGCAGATGCCGATGACAAGATGAATCGCAGCCTGCGCGAGGTGGCGGGGGGACTGTTGTTAGTACCCCAGTTCACTTTGCCTGCCGACACCCGCAAGGGCAACCGTCCAGGCTTTAGTCCAGCCGCCCCGCCCGCAGAGGGAGAGCGGTTATTTGCCTATTTGCTGAGCCAAGCCCAAGCGCTGCATCCCCAAGTAGCGGCGGGTCGCTTTGGAGCGGATATGCAAGTGCATTTAATTAACAATGGCCCGGTCACTTTTTGGTTACAGGTCAAAGGAGCATAATGACCGATGGCAGCACAGTCAGTGAGAAGAATTACCCAGCAGCCGATCACCTTGCTGCGACGTTTGGGCGTGATGGCTTACGATGCCTTGTTGTTAGCAGCCACGCTGGTGTGTGCAGCGATGTTGGCTTATCCATTCACCCACGCCCAAGCGAGTCTGTTGTATCATTTGTATCTTTATCTAGTGACCTACCTATACTTTGCTTGGCCCTGGACACATGGGGGGCAAACCTTAGGGATGCTCACTTGGCGGGTGTATTTATGCCGCTTAGACGGGCAACCGGTGGGTTGGTTAGAAACCCTGTTTCGTTTTGGCCTGGCACTGGTGTCCTGGGCCTGTCTGGGGCTGGGATTCTGGTGGAGCTTATGGGATAAAGAAAAACGTACCTGGCACGACATCTTATCAAAAACCAAATTGGTCAAAATAGAATAGACACCTACCCCGCACTTCACTAAAAGGCCGTATACATGGGAAAAACCACCCCTTTATATCCACAACATCTAGCCGCTGGCGGGAAGATCGTCGATTTTGCCGGTTGGGAGATGCCGTTACACTATGGCTCACAATTAGAAGAACATCACCAAGTGCGTCGTGACGCCGGTGTGTTCGATGTGTCACACATGACCGTGCTGGATTTATCCGGTGAGCGCTGCCAGCAATTTCTACGTTATTTACTCGCCAATGACGTGGCACGCCTAAAAACCACTGGCAAAGCGCTGTATTCTTGTCTGCTCAATTCGCAAGGCGGCGTGATCGATGATCTCATTGTGTATTATCGCGACAGCGAGCATTACCGCTTGGTGGTCAATGCCGCGACTCGTGACAAAGATTTGGCCTGGATTACCCAACAGGCATTGCCCTTTGAAGTCACGATCCGCGAGCGCGATGATTTGGCGATGTTAGCGGTACAAGGCCCGCAAGCCCGCAGTAAGGCGCTGGTGTTGTGCCCGGCAGCGATGCAAGAAGCTGTGGCTGAACTGGCGAATTTTTACGGCACTTGGGGGCCGGATGATTGGTTCGTGGCACGCACTGGCTACACCGGCGAAGACGGCTTTGAAATCATGCTGCCCGCCGCCGAGGCTCCTGCGTTGTGGGAGGCGTTACTGGCTGCTGGGGTTGCGCCAGTGGGTTTGGGGGCGCGTGACACCTTGCGCTTAGAAGCAGGCATGTGCTTGTATGGTCAAGACATGGATGAAACGACTTCACCTTACGCTGCTGGTCTGGCTTGGACTGTCGCCTGGACGCCTGAAGATCGGCCTTTCATAGGCCGTGAAGCGCTGGCTACTGATTATCTGGAAGGCCCGCAACAAGTGCTGAGCGGTTTGGTACTGCTGGAAAAAGGCGTGTTGCGCGGGCATCAAACCGTCACGATTGAAGGCTTGGGCACCGGTATCACCACCAGCGGCACTTTTTCGCCGACTCTGGGCGTGGCGATTGCCTTGGCACGCTTACCCGCTGGCGTGGGCGAGCAGGTCACGGTGCGGATTCGTAACCGCGATGTGCCAGCCCGCTTGGTCAAGCCGCCGTTTGTGAGAAATGGTAAGGCTTTGATTAGCCTGTGAATGCCCGCTGATTTTGCCCTTGATTTATTTGCTTCGTTAGGAGAAAGTTCGCCATGAGTAACGTGCCCACACAACTGAAATATTTGCAATCCCATGAATGGCTGCGTGACGAAGGGGATGGCAGTGTGACCATTGGCATCACCGACCACGCCCAAGCCTTGCTGGGCGATCTGGTGTTTGTGGAATTGCCCGAACTAGGCAACAAACTGCAAGCCGGTCATGAATGCGCGGTGGTCGAGTCGGTCAAATCCGCTTCGGATGTGTACAGCCCGGTGTCGGGTGAAGTGATTGCAATCAATGAGTTGTTAGTGGATGCACCGGAAACCGTGAACACCGATCCCTATGGTGCAGGCTGGCTGTGCCGCGTGCGCCTGAGTGCAGACAACGATCTGGCGGGTTTGCTGGATGCGACCAGCTACACCGCTTTGTTGGCCGAAGAAAGCCACTGATACCGCGCCGGACTGACTGAACCCCCATGCCTTATATTCCTCATACCCCGGACGATATTCAGGCCATGCTTGACACCATCGGTGTGGCGCAACTTGACGATCTCTTCAGTGAAATTCCCGCCGCCTTACGTTGCGGGCAGTTGGATGATTTGCCACCCGGTCTGCCGGAACTAGAAATCAGCCAACTGATGCAGCAGCGCGCCGCCCAAGATGCTGGAGCGCTGTGTTTTATCGGCGCGGGTGCGTATCAACACCATATTCCAGCGGCAGTGTGGGAACTCGCCACCCGTGGCGAATACTATTCCGCCTACACGCCCTATCAAGCCGAAGCCAGCCAAGGCACTTTACAACTGCTGTACGAATACCAGAGCATGATGGTCAACCTGACTGCGATGGAAGCCTCGAATGCGTCGTTATATGACGGGGCTACCGCGTTGGCCGAAGCGGTGCTGATGGCGGTGCGGGCGAATCGCCAGCATCAATCCAAGCGCATTCTCATGCCCGTTGCGGTCAATCCTGCTTATCAGGCGGTGGTGCGCAGCATCGTGCATAACCAAGGCATTGAATTGGTGCCGGTGCCCTACGATCCAGCCAGCGGACAGACGATGCTGGATGCCTGCATCGCCGCCAAAGGCGCAGACGATTTTGCCGCTTTGGTGATCGCCCAACCTAATTTCTTTGGCGTGCTGGAAGAAGTAGATGCCCTCACTGACTGGGCGCAGGCACAACGGGCACTGGTGATTGCCCAAGTCAATCCCCTGGCGCTGGCGATTTTGGAAGCGCCTGGCCATTGGGGACAGGCTGGGGTAGACATCGTGTGTGGCGAAGGCCAGCCGTTGGGCATCCCCTTGTCTTACGGCGGGCCGTATTTTGGCTTTTTGTGCTGCAAAAAAATCCATGTGCGACAAATGCCGGGGCGCATCGTCGGACGTACCCTGGATTTGGAAGGGCGGCCCGGTTACACCCTGACCTTGCAGGCACGCGAACAACATATCCGCCGTTCTAAAGCTACCTCAAACATCTGCACTAATCAGGGTTTGATGGTGACTGCCGCCACGATTCACCTGGCTCTACTGGGTGCTTCGGGACTGGAACGCACCGCGCTGGCCTGTCATGCCCAGACCAGCGAATTGGTGGAAAAACTGTGCGCGATTCCCGGCGTGCATCTGGTGTTTAGCAGTGCGCGTTTTCATGAGGCAGTGTTGCGTTTTGACACCCCCGTGGCCCCGCTACTGCGTGCGCTGGCTGCCCACAACATTTTGGGCGGCTACGATCTCAGCGCACACTATCCAGAGTTAGGCGCGGCGATTTTGGTGTGCGCGACCGAACTGCGCAACAGTGCCGACATCGATAAATATGCCGAACACTTAAGACGAATTTTAGTCAAGACTGGTGTTTGCCCAGTTCCGCCCAAACTCTAAACCCCAAGGCCGCCGTAGTTAGGCGGCCTGGGTTTAAATAGTTCACTACTTTCAAGGAGTGCTGTCATGGCGAATATCACACTCAAGGGCAACCCCATTCACACCTGCGGAGACTTGCCTGCAATCGGCAGTCAGGCCCCCGATTTTAAGCTAGTCACCGTCGATTTACAGGATGTCGGCTTGGCTCACTATGCGGGCAAAAAGAAACTCCTGAACATCGTACCTAGCCTCGACACCCCGGTGTGTGCGACTTCTACGCGCAATTTCAACGTCAGCGCCGGTAGCCGTGATGACACCGTGGTGCTGGTGATTTCTGCGGATTTACCGTTCGCAGCGGGGCGTTTTTGCAGCACCGAAGGTTTAGATAAGGTCGTGCCCTTGTCGATGATGCGTTCCCGTAATTTTGCCAAGGATTACGGGGTGCTGATCGAAGACGGCCCGCTGGCTGGCATCACCGCCCGTGCCGTGATTATTCTGGATGCCAATAATCAAGTCACTTACAGCCAACTCGTGCCTGAAATCACTCAGGAACCCGATTATGTGTCCGCCTTGGCGGCACTCGATTGATCGGAACACCTTGCTGGTCTGAAACCTCCCAGTTGTTGAACTAGACAACGGCGCGGTAGCGCTGTTATCCTTTCGACCACCCCGTCATTCAGGGCGGGGTGCAATTCGTCGGCCCCCATTTGTCGGCGGATTTTCGCCTGACAGCGATGCCCTGAGCGCAGTCGCAGGGATGATGTCGGGCGTGGATTGAACAAACATAACATCAAGACACGCTGTAGTCACCGAGATGTACACCAATGCCGCTGCCTTTGCTCGAATTACCACCTCAGCCTCCTGTCGATGAAATCGACGAAGAAATCTTAGAAATCTTTGTCGAAGAAGTGCAAGAGGTGCTAGAGGAAATCGGCACTAATTTCAGCGCCTGGAAAAATAATCCTTCCGACAAAGAAGCGTTAACTTCGTTACGCCGTGCTTTTCATACCCTCAAAGGCAGTGGTCGGCTGGTGGGCGCAGCGGCAATTGGTGAATTGGGCTGGCGTTTTGAAAACCTGTTTAATCGCCTGCTAGATGGCACTTTGTCACGAAATGACAAAATTATTAAATTAGTTGAACAAGCGCAAAGCACAGTCCCGCTACTCATTGAAGCCTTTCAACAAGGCGAACAGACACTTTCTTATGCTGTGCGCTTATTGATTTCTCAGGCGCATCACCTGACTGAAACCAAAGGGGCGGAACTGGGCGATTTTGAAGGCCCACCTGAAGCAGTCGGTAGCATTCTCACCGCCGAACAGCCAGCGACAGACGCGCTTCCTGAACGGAGCCAAGGGGAAAGCGAAACCGCAACAGACACGCCCCCTCCCTTCGACTACGCTCAGGGCGAGGAGCGGAGACGAAGGGAAAAAACCGACACGACCCGCCCGCCAGCGGTGGTTGAAGCCGAGTTTCACGACCGTAGCGGCGAAGCCATGCTGCTCGCTATTTTTCGGGAAGAAGCCGCGACTCACCTCAAAACCCTCAAAACTTTTATTGTCAAATGCCATCAAGGCAGCTTGTGTCACCCTGACGAACCCTTAGTACGCGCTTTACACACCCTCAATGGCAGTTCGCGTAGCGTGGGTTACATGGACATTGCCGCACTCGCCGCACAAATGGAAGCCTACAGTCGAAGCTGCCTAGAAAAACGCTTGGCACTCAAAAAAGACGTGCTGGCCTTGATGATCGAAAGCGGCAAGATGTTTGAAGCGATTCTCAACAATCAGGGTAAAGCCGTAGACACTGCCCGTCATGCCAAGCTGTTGGCGGTTTGGAATCGCTTGCTGAGCAGTTTAGCCGCTGACGAAGCGCCCGCATTTGTGCCCACAACTCCCTCCGCGCCCACCCTGATCCAGACTATGCCCAGTACGCCACCACCCAGTCGCAACGAACCCGCCGCACCCAAACACGAAGAATCTTTGCCAGAAGCGGGCGATGAGTTTATGGAAATTTTCTTAGAAGAAGCCGAAGAAATCCTGGAAACCTGCCAATCCTTACTCGGTCGCTGGCAAACTGCCCCCAACAGTATGCCGCTGCTCAAAGAACTCCAGCGCGAACTGCACACCCTCAAAGGCGGGGCGCGGATGGTTGGTATCACCACCATGGGCGATCTCAGTCATCAACTGGAATCGGTGTTGACCCGTATCGTTGATGGCAACGCCCAGTCCAATCCAACTTTACAAGGCATCGTTCAAGAAAGTGTGGACGAACTGGCCACCATGATGGATGTGGTGCGCGGTGGTAAAGTGCCGACTGCTGCCAATCATCTGATCAGCCGCATCGCCGGTGCGCTGGAAGGGCGCAGCGAAGCCCCAGAACCCACGCCCGCCAAGCCTTCGGCTGCCGCTAAACCCGAGATGGCGCAGCCTGAGCCGCCGACTACTCTCGAAGAAACGCCGGTTGCCAAAGGGGGCACTGAAAAACCCAACGGCGACGAGGTAGCGGCTGCCGACAGCGACGAGCGGGTGCGCGTGCGTGCGACCTTGATTGACAAGCTCACCAATCTGGCGGGCGAAATGGCGATTTCTCGCGCCCATTTAGAACAACAACAGGGCGCGATTAAAGGCAATATTGGGGAAATGGAACAAACCGTCACCCGTTTACGTGACCAGTTGCGGCGCTTAGAAATGGAAACCGAAGTGCAGATTATGTCGCACTTTGGACAAGTCAACAGCGACACAGACACTGAAGAATTTGATCCTTTAGAAATGGATCGCTTCTCGCTGATGCAGCAATTGTCGCGCAGCTTGATGGAAACCGTGAATGACTTAAAAGACATTCAAGACAACTTGAGCAATATGAGCCGCTACAGCGACACCTTGCTGATTCAACAGGGCCGCATCGGTGCAGAATTGCAAGACGGCATCATGCGCACCCGGATGGTGCCTTTTTCACAAATTACCCCGCGTTTACAACGGATTGCCCGCCTAACGGCGCGAGAACTGCGGAAACGGATTGATTTCACCATCACCGATGACACCGTGGAATTTGAACGAACCGTATTAAATCGCGTGGTTGCCCCGTTGGAACACATGCTACGCAATGCGATTGGACACGGTGTGGAAGAACCCGAAGTGCGGGCGAAAACCGGCAAATCCAGCACCGCCAGCGTCACCATTGACATCACTCAAGAAGGGGCCGAATTGGTGCTGCGTCTCAGCGACGACGGCGCAGGTTTAGACTACGATGCGATTCGGCGCAAAGCCGAACAGCGCGGCCTGATTAAAAACGGTCAGCGCATCAGTGAACAAGATTTAGCCAGCTTTATTCTCGAACCCGCGTTCAGCACGGCTAAAACCATCACCCAAGTCTCCGGGCGCGGTGTCGGCATGGACATCGCCAACAGTGAAATTCGCCAACTCGGCGGCACTTTAAACATCCATTCCCAACGCGGTCAGGGCACTACTTTTGAAGTCCGCCTACCGATGTCGCTGACCATCAGCCAAGCTTTGCTGGTACACGTCAGCGAAGAAACCCTGGCTGTGCCCTTGCACAACGTCAATGCGGTGCTGCGTGCGCCGCGTCAAGAAGTCCTCAGCGATCTCAACGAAGCGCGTTTCTACCGCTACATGGAACGCGATTACCGCACCGTGCATCTGGCTGATTTGCTGGGCTTTCCCCGTGCCTCCTCCGACAGTGCGCTGCTACCCATCTTGCTGGTGAGTTCCGCCGACAGCCGGGTCGCCTTGGTGGTCGATTTTATCGAAGGCAGCCGCGAAGTGGTGGTAAAGGCGGTCGGGCCACAACTCAGCGCGATTCGCTGGGTCGCTGGGGCCACCATCCTGGGCGATGGCCGGGTGGTGATCATTCTCGACGTACTCAGTCTACTGCGTTCCAACTTGGTGGACGAAGCGCTACCCATTATCGAAGACACCCAAGAGCCAAAACCCAAAGTCAAAATGGTCATGGTGGTGGATGACTCGATCACCGTGCGCAAAGTCACCGCCAACTTTTTAAAGCGCCAAGGTCTGGAAGTGGTGACCGCCAAAGATGGCGTGGACGCCGTGGCCCAGCTTCAAGAAGTCACGCCTGACATCATGCTGCTCGACGTAGAAATGCCGCGCATGGACGGTTTTGAACTGGCTACCCAAGTGCGCAACACCGAACGCCTCAAACACATTCCTATCATCATGATCACCTCGCGTACCGGCAACAAACACCGCGAAAGAGCGTCCAAAATTGGCATTGACCGCCACTTGGGCAAGCCCTTTAACGAAATGGAACTGATGGAAAGCATCAACGCATTACTGGCTGAAAAATCATGAGCAAGACCTACAGCGGCACCGACGGCATACGCAGCCTCTTGATTCCCATCAGTACCGCTTGGTTACTGGTGCCCAATGCCGTGGTGGCAGAAGTCCTGCCCGATCAAGTCCCAGACAAACCGCTGGGCCAAGGTTGGTTGCCGGGTTTATTTACCTGGCGCAACCAGACCGTGCCGCTGTTATCGCTAGAAAACTACGCCCACTTAGCGCTCCCCACCCACACAGCAGACACCTCACCCACCCTCGCCGAAGCCCAAAAAGAACGACGCATCGTGGTGCTATACGGCCTGCGCCCCGGCCTGCCTTTCTACGCCCTGCAAGCCCAATCCATCCCGCTGTCCGTGACGATCAAAGCCAGCGACTTGGTGGATGGTAAACCCGTCAAAGAAAAACCTGCCCTACTCGCGACCGTGATGCTCGGGGATAAAATGCTCTGGTTGCCAGATCTGCCCCATCTCGAAACCCGTTTACTGGCAAGCGGTGCGTTACTGGCTGTGTGAGGCTTGTGTCGCCTACTTATTTGAAGAAAATGAGATTATTCGCGTGCGCGCCGAAAAGATGGCGCACACCCTACTTGGCTGCACGGGAAAGCCTGGATAGAGTCCCACCTTCAGGCGGCCTTGCTTGCAAGGACACCGGCTGAAGCCGGGACTCTGTGGCGGCGCACCCGCGTCGCGCAACAGGACGCTGGTGCGTCCTGACTGCGTGCAGCCCCTGGTGGGGCTGCACGAGGGAAAACTTTCAAGGAAACCGCCGGATACGTTAAGTACGTCGCAAAAAATTGCTGTGACATTCATGATGTCTCTCCTGAGCATAAGGAATTATGCGGTTTGGTGGCTTCATTAGACAATATTTTACTTAATATACAAATGGTTATCTTTTGGCTTACGTCGAATTCAGGTTACTTACGAAAAAGCCATCAGCGAAGTGAAAACCTGGATCAGCCGGGTGCTGCTACGCTTGCCCCGCACCCCCACGCTGCGCCTGGTGCTGGCCGGGCAGGAAGTGCCGGACAACGAGATCAACGCGGACTGGCCCGACATCTGTTGCCTGCACGATCTCTACGGTGTCCGCCAGGCTGAACACTGGCTGCCGGTGGTGGAGGCAATGGGGCGGGTGTTTCCGCCGGACATCGAAAAGCCGCGCGATTATCTGGCAGGCATCTGCATGGCGATGGAAGGCCGCCCGGCGGACATCAAGAAATGGATCGAAGCCTTTCCCCGGCGGAACAGCCCATGAGCCTGAACCATCTCGAATTGCTGCAACGCATCCAGGCCGCGCCAGAAGCCGAGCGCCCGGCCCTGCTGATGGATTTCAGCCTGGCCCAACTGCCCGAAAAGCTGCGCGCCGCCGTGTGGGCCGCAGCCATACCCCATTGGTTCGACCGCGCTTTTTTGCGATAGTGCCGCTACCTCGTGACAAATTTTTTAGCTTCCCTGCTAAAAAATCACTCGCTCACGCGGCAACTCTTCCTTTCCTCCCCGATTCGTCCG
>Ga0209575_10000889_pt1 | contig 14373 bp, 13 predicted proteins | sample Medcelwee11metaG_FD_187172 | JGI IMG/M metagenome (GOLD analysis project Ga0209575, IMG submission 187172) | Freshwater pond sediment microbial communities from the University of Edinburgh, under environmental carbon perturbations - Medium... | ecosystem: Environmental > Aquatic > Freshwater >...
CGGGATCTCTACGAAGCCACCCAAAAGGAGGAATCTGTTCTGCAGCGCATCAAACCGTTCACCGTGAACCGGAATCAGGCTGAAGCTGTCTGAATTGCCGAATCTCGCATTCGACCGGTCAAATCATAGACAAATCTTTGGATCTTCGGTGCATGCCAGCGAAAAACATTCATCTTTTCTTGACGCAAGTGGGCGTTCGGGTCAGATCATAACCGGATCGTCGCTGTACCCGCTCTTGATGACAGCTATCACCACTACGTGCTTCTCTGTTCATTTAGCCCACCGAGTCGATCAGCAAATCGGCAAACGGTAACTGCCTGATTGCCCGAACCAACTCATGATGCAGCAATCCCTGCCGTTTCCGGTCTCGCTCCTCCCTGCATATGGCATTATCGGCTTCAGGATTTCAAGAGCTTATACCGTGCGCTCCAACTTTTTACATGCGATACAACATTTTTCTACTCTATTGCACTGTGTTCGTGTGCCTCATTAATTACAGTAATAAGGAGCGTCCCGTTATACCCGTTATATGGGCAGGAAAGCCAAGAACCGTCAATCTGACGAAAGATGGCTTCACCTTCCTCGCAGCAAAATTCCTGGATCAAACCCTGCAGTACTTCGAAAAAGAGATCCTGATGCCAAATACTCCTTGTCACGGTTCCAGAAATGAAGTCGTCAGGAAAATAGCTACGGTACACCTCGAGCTGCTATTCATTCATCCATACAGAGAAGGTAACGGCCGAACAGCAAGACTTCTTGCCACTCTCATGGCCTTACAGGCGGGATTTAACGGGTTCGACTGGGAAGTACTTGAAAGGAAGTTTGTGGACTATGTCAGATCTATTCAGAAATTAGACCTTGAGCTTATGGAGAGCCTTCTTGACGAGGCGCTTCTTGAGAGTTCGCATTCCGGCTGACTTTTCAACTTCGTACCGCTCGTTCAACACGCGCTCCGCACAAGAAATCCCTTCGACTTTCGATGAAGAAATCACCTCACGAAAGAGGATAACCTCTCGCCCCGCTTTGGTTTTCAACACGGCATGCGTTTGAGCCAATGATGATTTCATATCTCACAGACAATTATAGTTATACTTCAATATACATTTCATTGAACAACACTACAAAAAGGAGCGGTGGGCGGTATCAGAAACACAAAAAACAAAAAAAAAGCAGTCAACCCTGGAACTGCAGCAACAAAAAAGTGCTGAACTGAGCAGGCAGAGCGGAGCACTTGAGCACCATAGCGCCAAATGCGAAGCACCAGCCTCATTGAGCCCTGAACGGATGGTCGCGGAATGAATGACCGCTGGCGTGATGTTGTGCGTTGTCGTTCCGGCAAAACCCATGATCGCGGCAGCAGGGAGCACAGTACGTTCAGGTCGAAGCCGATAACACTACCAGAGAAGAGACCTCATGCTGGCATGATTTCGTAAAACCATGCCAGCATGAGGACAGGGCAACATCTCTGCATGCCATCAGGTAAACATAACAACATGCAGAGATGCAAAAACCCTGGATCAACCGGGGTCCATCGTTGTGGTGGCAGAAGTTGTAAACGGCTGCCTTCTGTACTTTCGAGCCAGCCTCCGATGTACGCCGCCAAGTTCGGCATTGTTTTCTGGCCGATACCAGCAAATTCGCAGAGGAATGACAGGATCATTTCGGTGATGAGTGCCTCTGAGGAATACTTGTGTAAATCGAATGCGCAATTCGTGGTTTACTATTCCCCGGTGTGTTCGTGCCCGCGAGGGGTGCGACGCCGGAAAACTGCATCGAGCAGTTTGACTGCGTGCTGTTTCAATCCACGCGCCCGCAGGGGGCGCGACCGGCGATGATCCGTCGCCTGGGTTGCCGATCAAAGGTTTCAATCCACGCGCCCGCAGGGGGCGCGACCTCAACCAGGTGAGTATAGGGCTCGGTAAGGATGATGTTTCAATCCACGCGCCCGCATGGGGCGCGACAGGCAAGGCAGGATCTTTTTAAGAGGCAAAAGACAGTTTCAATCCACGCGCCCGCATGGGGCGCGACTCGGCTATGGGCGATGGCGTACAAGACCGTAAAGGTTTCAATCCACGCGCCCGCATGGGGCGCGACATGTTGACTACCTGTTTAATTCTGGCCCGTGCGCTGTTTCAATCCACGCGCCCGCATGGGGCGCGACGAACGGCTTCGTTTATCTGTGTCTCTGTCGTACCGGTTTCAATCCACGCGCCCGCATGGGGCGCGACTATGATATGATAAAGAGGTCGTTAGACGAGTACGTGTTTCAATCCACGCGCCCGCATGGGGCGCGACACATTTCTCATTGCTTATCATTTTTTTTTGTTTACGTTTCAATCCACGCGCCCGCATGGGGCGCGACTGGCAAACCCGCCATCCGGCAACTCCTCGCCCTGTTTCAATCCACGCGCCCGCATGGGGCGCGACCCACTCGCCGAATCCGACATTGTCCTTGATAATGTTTCAATCCACGCGCCCGCATGGGGCGCGACCAGCAGCGCTTGCAATCGCAGGAGGCTTAATATGTTTCAATCCACGCGCCCGCATGGGGCGCGACGCTGGAACGGGCACGTTGGAGCGATCCGCGTTTAGTTTCAATCCACGCGCCCGCATGGGGCGCGACCTCAGGAGGGACATGGACAAACGATAGTTATATCGGTTTCAATCCACGCGCCCGCATGGGGCGCGACCGAGCACGCCGGCCGCGTCGCCGGTTCCGGAAGAGTTTCAATCCACGCGCCCGCATGGGGCGCGACTGATATGGCTTTAACGGCTGGAAGTAACTGGGGGGTTTCAATCCACGCGCCCGCATGGGGCGCGACTGACCTATACGGATGTGGTGTCGGGCGAGTCGGATGTTTCAATCCACGCGCCCGCATGGGGCGCGACGTAACTCTCCGGAGGAACCTCCTTAAGGCGCAGCGTTTCAATCCACGCGCCCGCATGGGGCGCGACAGCAAGTCCACCCCGTTGGCGCGGTGGATGTTGTTGTTTCAATCCACGCGCCCGCATGGGGCGCGACTTGATGCCCGTCAACGCTGCAATAGCCTTGGTGTTGTTTCAATCCACGCGCCCGCATGGGGCGCGACAAAAAGCACTTCTTGATGCTCAAATTGGTGTACAGGTTTCAATCCACGCGCCCGCATGGGGCGCGACCTATTTCATCAATCGATACAAGCGGATAAACAGGTTTCAATCCACGCGCCCGCATGGGGCGCGACAAAACTCTGTAAGTGACCGGCGAGGTCTCGCTGTTTCAATCCACGCGCCCGCATGGGGCGCGACGTGTTTTCTGATTCATAAGCTTGCCGTTATTCTCCCTGTTTCAATCCACGCGCCCGCATGGGGCGCGACCATGCATTAAAAAGTTCAAGGTCAGGACGGAAGTGTTTCAATCCACGCGCCCGCATGGGGCGCGACATACCGGCAAGCGTATACACTGGAGTACTTTTCATTGTTTCAATCCACGCGCCCGCATGGGGCGCGACTGCTGCTGCAATTGCTGCCGCCACCCCTGCAGGATGTTTCAATCCACGCGCCCGCATGGGGCGCGACGCTGGCTGCCGGGATTGAGATCCTGGTGCATGTGTTTCAATCCACGCGCCCGCATGGGGCGCGACTACCAACGGGTATCGCCTTGGCTACGTTTGTACGGGTTTCAATCCACGCGCCCGCATGGGGCGCGACGGCCAGACGACCAAGGGCAATGGCTATCCGAAGCCGTTTCAATCCACGCGCCCGCATGGGGCGCGACCGGAAACGATTCAAATTCTATCAGTATTTCTGCAGTTTCAATCCACGCGCCCGCATGGGGCGCGACACCGAGCATTTTTTCAGTCATGTTGCCGTTCTGGTTTCAATCCACGCGCCCGCATGGGGCGCGACGCACCGGCTGCGCCAGCAATAAGCGATATGCAGCGTTTCAATCCACGCGCCCGCATGGGGCGCGACTTTACAGTGGCGAGCAAGTTGCTGAGCTGCTAAATGTTTCAATCCACGCGCCCGCATGGGGCGCGACCGTTACACCATGAAAACTGCTCTCCGGTTTTCCATGTTTCAATCCACGCGCCCGCATGGGGCGCGACCTGGTATTCCATAAGCAATTACATTCTCCTGACCTGTTTCAATCCACGCGCCCGCATGGGGCGCGACGCGAGCGTTTGCAGGGGTTCCCGGACAGCTACACGTTTCAATCCACGCGCCCGCATGGGGCGCGACTCTCTCTTGACTCTCCGTTATCAATTCCTCGCTGTTTCAATCCACGCGCCCGCATGGGGCGCGACGGGAGTTCATCATTCAAGGCCGCGCTCGACAGTGGTTTCAATCCACGCGCCCGCATGGGGCGCGACCGCCGGTGAACTCTTTCTGGATGTCCGCTTCGTTGTTTCAATCCACGCGCCCGCATGGGGCGCGACCGCATCAAAATCAGCAACCGACATACTGCACCCATTGTTTCAATCCACGCGCCCGCATGGGGCGCGACTCTCAATAAAAGACTTACCGCTTCCGGATGGCCCGTTTCAATCCACGCGCCCGCATGGGGCGCGACGGACAAAATCCCGATACTCATTCTGAGGGTGATAATGTTTCAATCCACGCGCCCGCATGGGGCGCGACCTCTGCCGATCCTTGCGGATTTCGGGGACTGTGCGTTTCAATCCACGCGCCCGCATGGGGCGCGACAGGATGCCAACGACGATCACCCGTATCTGATCAGTTTCAATCCACGCGCCCGCATGGGGCGCGACGTGCGAGCGTTTGCAGGGGTTCCCGGACAGCTACACGTTTCAATCCACGCGCCCGCATGGGGCGCGACGAACCGTGCGCACGAGCCATTACCGGCATGTCGTGTTTCAATCCACGCGCCCGCATGGGGCGCGACTTCGTCGCGGTCGCAGTCCATGAAGGATTTGTTGAGTTTCAATCCACGCGCCCGCATGGGGCGCGACCGAGCGTTTGCAGGGGTTCCCGGACAGCTACACGTTTCAATCCACGCGCCCGCATGGGGCGCGACTTGCAGGGTACAGAGTGATCCAGCAGATCAATGCGGTTTCAATCCACGCGCCCGCATGGGGCGCGACTTTGTTCTGTCAATGCTTGTTGGACCAAACGTCTGTTTCAATCCACGCGCCCGCATGGGGCGCGACTTCGATGGCCGTTCCGGTGATGCGGTGGATTGGAGTTTCAATCCACGCGCCCGCATGGGGCGCGACGGCGGCACTAAAGTCTTTCCGGTTCTCTTTCAGGTTTCAATCCACGCGCCCGCATGGGGCGCGACGCTATGCGGTCAATAGATGCGTTATGCTCTGCCGTTTCAATCCACGCGCCCGCATGGGGCGCGACCTAATGGCGTCGGGTAAAAATCCTTGTTGTCGGTGTTTCAATCCACGCGCCCGCATGGGGCGCGACCTTTGGGCTCATGAGTACAATCTGCGGGAACAAGGGTTTCAATCCACGCGCCCGCATGGGGCGCGACTGTCAATCTATGATGTCAGGTATTCCATGGCTTGCGGAGCATTATCCGCGAACCATTTCGTATGCCAAATAACAGTTTACGCAAACCTGACTATGAAAAAAATAAGTTCTTATAAATATTGCAGTTAGCTTTCCCGCGAACATCCCTGAATTTCAGGTACAGCTTTACGTTCGCGCGTCATAAAATCAGGGGCCCTTCGAGGTCGCGGGGTTCTTTCGCTCCTTCGTGTTCAATGCGGTTCTGCCAGTTGGAGCCGAGGAAATAAAACCTCAGGCTGTCATGGGCATGATCCATTTCGTGCATCAGCTTTGCCCGTAATTTTACCCATTGAGCAGGATCGACATTACATTCGAATACCGAAAACTGAACTCGCTGTCCGTAGTTCTGGCAGGTCTTTGCAATCCTGCGCAATCTGCGCCTGCCGGCAGGCGTTTCTGTGTTGACATCGTAAGTTACCAGTACCAGCATCGGTTACCTCCAGACAAAAGGCGGGTACATATCGATATCCCCCCTGATATACCGGGCAAGCAGCATCGCCTGCATATGCCAGATGAGACCCACAGCCATTTTTTCCCTGACATACGGATGTTCTATTTCTTCCTGTTTTCTTTTCTGGTAAGCCGTTAGCAAGGTTTTTCTTGCATCGTCTTTCATCAGCACAGCGCCAGTATCGGATACCGTGAAATCATTTGCCTGAATCTGACCCCGATTGATTAACGACAATGCCATTCTGTCGGCGATATAGGAACGGAACTCTTCGAGCATATCGAGAGCGAGGCTCGGACGACCCGGGCGATCCTTGTGCAGAAAACCCGCTGCTGGATCGAGCCCACACGACTCAAGGGCGGAGCGGATATCGTGCGTCACAAGGGTATAGAGAAACGAAAGCAGACAATTTACCCGGTCAACCGGCGGTCGACGGTTTCGGCCATTAAACCGGAACAACGGGTCGGAAGTTGTGATGCACTGGTCGAATACCTCGAAATAAATTCTTCCTGCTTCACCCTCGATTCCTCTGATTCGCTCCTGATCGGTTTCATCGCCAAGCTTTTTTATGCAACCGGCAAGCAGTTGCTGTGCATAATGCAGTTTTTCGCCATCGACCTTCTCGGGGTGGTCCCGCATGGCCCTTGCAAGGGTAACCCTGCTGTTGCCGATTTTTCCTATGACGAACGCCCGGGCAAGCATGGCCGACTGCTGATAGTTGTCTGCTTGCCGGTATTGTGCGCGCCTGAGAAGAATGTTGCCTTTCGTTGGCCCCTGCACCTGACAGAGGAATTTGCCGTATTCGGTAAGGAACGTCACCGTCACACCCTTTTCTGCACAGTGACCCATGAGAAAAGGGCTGCAGGTGATCTGTCCGAAACAGATAATGCCGTCAAGCATATGAAGAGGCAATCGAACCTTTTCAACCTTATCGATTTTTATGACCGCACACTCTCCTTCTTTCGACAAATATGCTCCCTGTGTGGTTACGAACAGCGTATTGAGCAGCTTTTTCAAATTTCATCCTCCGAGAGTTCACGAAGCAGTTTGTGCACGTAGTTTTTAGAGGAGCGACTATGCACCACGACCTCAGGCAGACAGAGCTCCTGCAACGAGCACTGTTTGCATTTCGGGCCAGGCTCCGGCAGGGGAGTGATGCCATTCCGGAAGAGTTCATGAACGCATTCAGCCGTTGCAGCGGTTTTCTCCCTAAGAGCTTTATCGAAAACAACATCGAACCGGCGTTTCGTCTGGCCATAGAACAACGCACCAGAAGGAATGGCTATGCCCAGCATCTCCTCAAGACAGATGGCCTGGGCACAGAGCTGAACCTTGTCGGCATCATGCTTTTTCTGCCTGCCCCGCTTGTACTCTATCGGGAACGGTTCCTCGCAGCCATTTCGCTTATGCCATTCCACAACGTCAGCTATTCCAGAAGCGCCAAGCATAGCACTCCGTAGAGGGACGCTCCTTGTGGTTCGAACACCCGGACGGTAAGACGTTTCTCCATCGTCAACCCGTTCATGCATCTCCCTGCCCTCGGCAGTGTAGCTGTTTTCAGCCCATACCTGTTCGATATGGATCAGCGCACACTGCCGGGGGCAATAGACAAAATGCTGCAATGTCGACAAGGCGACGAAGTCGGATTCTGGGTACATAAAACCTTCCTTTTAAAACCCGTCAATTTTTTCAGGGATCAACCCGTCCAAATCAGTTAGTTCGAAACTTCCATCTGTTTTAACGTTCAACGAACGATGGACTTTAGCAGATGAGTATTGACCTGATTTACAGTTATGCTTCCACCATATAACTTTTAGCACTTCCATGCTGCCTGCCGGGCGAGCAGATGATTCGTCGTTTTCGAACAGTCGTGGTAAAATCTCTTTTATCACTTCAGCATCTTGATCGGAAAAGAGTGTTCTCTCTGCCAACTGTGGATTCATGCTTCCGTAGAAAACATAGACACCTTTATCAATACGATGTTTCATTCCCATCGTATCAGAGCCACGTTTTGTTCCATCTCCTTCACTATTGACACTTTTTGTAATTTGAGTACTTGTGATATCAACAGGTTCAATACTGAATGCGGATTGGATTGTCACAGGGCCACGAATTCCAATGGATATAGCGGCATCCCCTTCGTTTTCACCTTCTACTGCCTTTTTATTCGTTTTTTTTGTGCTTTTAAGGGCAAACAATTGCCCAAAGGAGCGCACATCAACCCATTTTTCACAAGCAAGTTTGACAGTTTCATTAGATCCAAGCTTACTCCCCAGAATTGACTCGGCTCGTGAACGTAGGCTTTTAGCCTCATCTGCTTTCCTGTCATCAGACTGAACAAAAATCATGTCTCCGTCATCCTTTTTACCATTTACAACCCAACGTTCAAGTAAGCGATCACGTATCTTTCTTTTTATACAAACATCCGAAATTTCACCGAAATTTGAGTAATTAGTACGCGGACGATTACCATTGAGAGGATCCCCGTTAGGATTAGCGTTTTGAACACTCAAGATGACAGCAAAATCAACTTTTTTTTGAAGGGTGCCCATTTTTATTCTCCTTTATTTAAATCAGTTATAGAATCAATAACTTTGTTGACAGAATTTATATTAGCTCCTTCAATTGATTTTGACGCAAACAATGCGCTACGTTGACAGTGATATCCCAATAAAAATTCACCAGTTAATGGACGATCTTTCTCCTTGCTAAAATCACCTTCATGAAAAGAGCAAATTACTTCATCAAGTAATCGCTTTCGATTCCTCAAAAAACCAATTGTTTTTTCGGAAGAGTGAAGACGTGCCATATAGGGAATTAATGCCAATTCAATGGTTCTCCATGTAGAAAAAGGCCGATCAGCAAAACGCTGCATCAACTTTGCTGCGGTTGTATCGCGATTGCTTTCTGCCCCCATTTCAAGTGCATAGTATTCAATATTATCAGCTATAGCCAAAAGTCGTCCATAGAGATAATCCAAAGTATTTCTTTCGGTTTCCAGTTTCATTTTATACTCCTTTTCTTTAAAAAATCCCTTAAATAAAGCACAAGCAATTCCCAATATTTTTTCCCATTCATATTTCTCATGACCTTGACGATTGCTTGTATTCCTTATTGTAGATTCAACAAGATCACGAGGTATGCGTTGATCATCAATTATACAAGGAAGTAATCGTTCAACAATTGATTTACTTAGTTTTTCATCAATTCGAGAGCCATATGCAGCTTCAGCTATTTCTCGAGGTGATGGTGCACCAATAAAAGTGAGTGATTTTTTGGTTTTATTATCCATTCCATAGTTCTGAAGCCAAGCATAATTTTTGTGCCAAGATTCTATACGATCCAGATACTCTGAACCTTTCAACTCACGATAATAGGTAATAGCCATCCGGCCTTTTGTCGCCGCATCAAGCCCCAAAATTATGATGTCGTTAGCTGATCCAAGCTTGGATTGATATCCTCGAATAGCTTTATTCAGCCTAAGAGCAAATGCTTGCCCGAATTCTTTTGTATCTGATACAGAATACTCTTGCTTCGATGGCATTTTCGCTAATTCTTCAGCAGATAGAAAAAGTGCATTAGTATTTTCTGACCAATCCGGAATATCTTCACCATTAACAGCCCAAGCAACTATTACCTGATCACCATTTTTAAAGCCCTGGCGCTCAATCAACCACCGAAGAGCACTATGAGCTTTTTGTGTCACTGAGCTACCAACACCAACAACTTGATTCGCAAAAGTAAATCGACCAAGGTAAATAAAGTCTGATTCATTCTCTTTTTTATATGAAATCAACTTTGCTCCATCCTTCCCATTCCTTAAACCTTTCGGATGTTTATCGGCTAATATTTGTTCAATGCCAGTTACCATGCAAATTCCCGATCTTGAACCCATCGAATTACAATAGTCAATCCACGAATCCCTAAGTGCTTTATCTTTCCATGTTTCAGAAGGCAGATCATCCTCTACAATCCAGCGAATTAATGCATTCTGTGTCTTATAATTTCCACTTTCAGCATTTAATTGCTTAAAAAGAGCCGGTTTATTTTCATTGGAATTCCATTTAAATAGCAGGTCTCCATTTTCTGACATAGGTAATACACCCTGCGATTTCAAATCAGCAACAACTTGTTCTTTTTCTATGTATTTAAGGACAGATACTGCTTTTGGATTCGAATATGCTGAGGTACACCACAATTTTAACTGTTGATGATAAGCATTGTAATACTTGTTCGATATGCAACCTTCCTCTCGGTAATCCGCAGCACAATATTTGATATGATCAGACAATGGATGTGGGACAACAGCACTTGTTCTGGTGGTCGCTGATTGTTCCGTTGCTGGAATTACAGTATTTTCTTTATCAATTACTCTGGCCCTTCGAAAATTACCTTCCCTATCCAGTACAATTTCAATATGCGCTTGCTGAATCACATGAAATTCTGGAGCAAGAGGGACTATAGACTGTAAGTTGGTCGATACCGAACAGATTTCATACGTGTCATACAATTTTTGCATCCAACTCATTTTAACCTCCTATTTCCGTGAGTTCTTCGTCAACACTGCGCCACTGATCTTTACCAAACTCTTTTGCATACATTGGACGGACAAACTTTGATATGGTGCACTCTTCAGGTCGTGCGAATCGAATACAGCCATCATTCATTACTGGCCGGAAAAACCTTGCATGTAATTCAGCTATCCCGGTTTCATCAGGATAATCAAAACTGTGGAACATTAAGCTGTAAGTCACTTGCCCTTCTCCATCATAAGGGCTGCTTCCGTGACCAAATTCGCAAGGCTCAACATATCCCTGACAATCGCGTGTGCCAAGAAAGATGTCCTGCCGACCACCAAGCACCAACATGCGCTGGGCAATAGCGTAATGTTTACCAGCTATCCGGTCATTTGCCAATTCTGGTCGGTGCAAATTCCATTCAAAGTGAGCTCTGACTTGGTACTCTACATCAGCAAGAAACGTGTAGATGGAAAGATCATTTCCTCCAGTGCTGAATTTTAACGGTTTTGTTCCTTTGGTCTGTGTTCGGATTCGTTTCATTATTCTCACCTCGTCAATAATCCATATAAGGGTCGGCTTCCAATAGATGGACTTGACAATTCCTTTCAACGATTCATAGGTTGGAATATGATACGAACATTTTTCCCCACCGATCCGGGTTATCGGATCCGTAAACATGGCATAGCGTCCCCAAACTTTGAATTCGATGCTATTTTTTTCAGACATCCAATACCTCCATTATCTCTTCAGGTTGTTCACTTAATCCAAATTTTGAACTGTAATACCGTTTATCGGCCAGGTACAGAATTCCTGTGCCATCCTGCGTTTCCCGAACCACTCCTGTAAGCACCATCTCATTCAATAGTTTTGGAAACACATTGACACTGAACTGTTGTGCCCTGCGCAAAACATTGAATCCGATTCCAGCGGGATGAATGGAACACAATTCATTTACTATTGATTGACCTTCATCACCAAAAGGCACGACAATACCCTGAGTCGGTGCATCAATTGCTTTAAAATTCTTTGCAGCCGTCATAAACGATTGGCGCAAATAGATCTCCGGGGCAATGCGGTGAGTTCTTTTGTATTCTTCAACTGAAAGACTGTTGACCGAAAGAAGGTTGAGCAGTGTATCCTCATGGCCAATTTCTTTTGAAGAAACCATATAATCCATCTCGTTCGCTCGGGAAAAGAAGTAATTTTCGTAAAACCATTCCATTGCTTCAGGTCCAATACAGTTGTTACCAAACCTTTCTGGATCCTGTTTATAGTCGTCCAGTACACGTTCAGCCTTGTCGCGACCAATCTTAATGTCTGGAAGCATACCCAGATTCTCTCCTTTGATATTGACGATATGAACACGCCCGAACTCCTTTCTTCTGTTATGTCGGTTACATCTTCCCGCTGCCTGGGCAATAGAATCCAAGCCTGCGATGACGCGGATAACCGAGCCAAAATCAACGTCTACTCCAGCTTCGATGAGTTGAGTACTTATGCAGATTGTCGGTTTTTGTCCATCAAGCCGACTTCTGACCTCGCCCAAGATCGACTTTCGGTGAGCTGGGCACATATTGGTGCTCAGATGATAGACGTTAAAGCCTTCTTGTATTGTGCATAACCGATAAAGCTCTTGAGCTGTTTTTTTATTGTTAACGATAACCAGACAACTTCCCGCATTCAAGGTTTCCCCTTGAGCCAATTCAGCTACTTCGTCAAGTAGCCAACCTCCTGGTTTGCTGTCGTTCAAGACTTCAACTCTTTTCAAATCATCGAAAAGTTGCCGCACATCCGGGATAATTTCACTTCCTTCAGGCAATCTGATTGAGCCTTTGTGGGTGTCAACCCGGTTTAACAATGGCTGTGTCGCGGTACATAAAACGACTGAGCTTCCACACTGCTCAACCAGAAAATTGATGGCATTGTTGAAAAGGTGAATACAATTAACAGGCAAGGTTTGAATTTCATCGAAGATCAAAACACTATTCGCCAATTGGTGCATACGACGAGCACCACGGGTGCCGCTTCCGAAGAGTGTTTCCAGAAACTGAACATTTGTGGTAAAAACGACTGGTGCATCCCAGTTCTCGGAAATGACTTTACTCCGCCATGTCTGCTGTTCGGGAGTCAGATTCGAATGATGTTCAAGTACTACACTTCCGAGTTCCACTCCTTCAGGCTCTAAAATCTGCCGGGCAACCTGAGCGTTTTGGTCAATGATGGAAGTAAAAGGAATTATGTATATCACGCGATCCATCTCGTTGATTTTAGCATGATGCAATGCGAAACGCAGGCTGGCAAGTGTTTTACCCCCACCCGTTGGAACTGTCAAGGTAAAGGTACCTTGATTGCTTTTGGCAGCATTAAGACAGTGTGCTGCAATCTCTCGGCGTAGTTTATCAATCGGATATTTCTGTTCAAATCGACCAAGATGATCTTCAAAACGGGAAGTCAAGCAATCCCATTGAGAGTTTCGTTTGCCAGTCATGAACTTGGCCCTTGCTGGATTTTCAAAACAGGCAGAATCAATACGATCAGCATCGATAATACAACTGAACAAAAATCGAACCAACAACCCTATCTGGTTTTGTATTATCATCTCGCTTTTGTCATGGGAAGAGAGCATAATGCTCCGAACAATTAGCTTGAATCCATTGAAAAATTCTGGATCAGCAACGATCTTTTGGGCATGATTCATAATATCCTTATCGACCTTTTCAAGTACTTCACTATGATGGGTACATTGATCCGCCTTTTTCATTCTTTTCGTAAACGTATCCTCAATCGGGCTATTTGACACTGAATTCAGGCAATCGATCAAGCCTGAGTGGTGAGAAGCAATACATAACGCAAGAATTTGACCGACAATAGTCCCTAATTGACCCTGCTTCGATAGTTCTTGCCAAACGAACTGCGATGCTGCGCTGGAATGATCTATTTTCCCTTTAAGACCTTTGGCATCAACAAAATCCTCATCATCATCTGGATTTAATAGCCCGGTTGCGGACTTAAGATAGTTCTGGAAGTCAGTGCTGTATTTTCCGAGATCGTGAAGTAATCCAATCAATTCCCCATGTAAGGGCAATCCGATCTTGTTTGCATGAGATCGTGACAGTTTTGCAACATTGCTCAAGTGCGCAAACAACAACTGCTTCCGATCATCCGAGACATGCGCATATGCTATTGCTGTATTTAACTCTTTCATAAAGGCAATGTTTTTTCTCCATAAACTTCACCCATAACCCGAACCTCCTCCCTGATCATATCCCTCAACTCTTCAGGTTCAACCACTTCAGCTTCTTTGCCGTAGCGCATGACCCAGCGTTTGACCGCATCGAGTGCGCTGACCTTCATATGCAGGGTGATCGATCCATCCTCGCGTTCCTCTATCTGTTGCGTCGGGTGCCAGCGGTGTTCCTTTATCCACTGCGACTGATATGGGGTAAAACGTATGACGATTGCTTGCTCTTCGACGCCGGCACATTGATCGAAGGTCTGTTCGAGATACTTTTCGATTGAAAAGGACTCCGGAATGGTGAACCCGGTTGCGCATGGGGTGATGGATCTGATTCTGTTGACGGCGAAGGTTCTTGTGGCTTGCCGCAGTTCGCAGAAGGCAATCAGATACCAGGTGCTTTTAGATTGATCGTAATGCAACCGGTACGGGTGAACCGTTCGACTGGTTTCCGCCTGTTTTGATGGGGCACGATAGGCTATGGCGATTTTCCTGTTGTTTCGGATAGCCTCATCGAGCAGGGTAAAACTTTTTGTGTCGATTTCCGAAGATGGCGGTTGTTCAAACGAATAGATGTCGAGAATGCCGTTTTCGGAGCACGTAGCCGGCAGATATTGCAGAACCTTGTCGAGCGCGCTGCTGATTTCCTGATAATA
>Ga0209575_10000891_pt1 | contig 14369 bp, 15 predicted proteins | sample Medcelwee11metaG_FD_187172 | JGI IMG/M metagenome (GOLD analysis project Ga0209575, IMG submission 187172) | Freshwater pond sediment microbial communities from the University of Edinburgh, under environmental carbon perturbations - Medium... | ecosystem: Environmental > Aquatic > Freshwater >...
AAGATAAAGACTATTTCTTACTACCCTCCACCAAAGAGGCATTTTCCTATGCTACTGCTGAAGCTATGGCTAAAGGAATTAAGCCTATTCTCAATGACTGGGAAAGTTCCCGTGATAACTGGGGACCATTTGTTTGTGAAACCTATGGTCAGATGTTGGCTGAGTTTTTGAAAGGTAAGAACGAACCTGAGGTTTACCGTAAATTTGTTGAGGACAACTACGACCAAGAACGGTACTTTCAAGAGATAGATGACTTTTTACAAATTAAATAAAAAAAATGAATGATACTGTCTGGGGAGATAATTACGGAGCTGCGGTAGCCGCCCCAAATCAACCGCTTAGTGAAACTATCGGAGAAACACCAATAGTGGCTCCGGTTAATGATTTACAGCCACCTACACCTCAACCGGAAGCAATTGCTACCAATGAGTTTGTTGGTTTACCGGTCAGAGCCAGCGGTGACAATGTTTTCCTTTTAAAGGATGGTAAACGAAGATGGATAACCAACGCTCAGGTTTACGCTAAACTGGGTTTTAAATTTGGTGATGAAGCCAAGATTGACCAAGCAACTTTAATGGTTATTCCTGAAGGTGAACCTATCCGATAAATTCATTACTTACGTTTTTTGCCCTATTTGCGACAGATATATCTCCCGGGCTTTGTATACGCTCTATAAGTATTCTGAACCGGGGACATTTAACGTCATCGTTATTGACCAGTGTAAGAACGGATTTAGTCGGGAAGTAATGGATTACGTTAAACCGCTGATTCATCTCTATATGCACCCGAAACGTAACCTGGGGTTTAGCAAGGCGATGAACGAAGGTATTATTCATGGTTTACGGTGGGGTAGTCCTTATATCTGTTTTGCCAATGATGATATCGAGATAATGAATAAACGTTGGCTACAGGGCATCTGGGATACCTTTGCGAAGGACGAGGAGAGGATACTGGGAGTAGTCCCCATGTCTCCTCGGGTAGCCGGATGGGGATACGGTGTCAGTTACAACCCGGAGATATTGCCATACAAGACCGAATACTCTGAAGAGGACTATGACTTTCTGTTAAAAGGTGATTTCACTCAAATCGAGAACGAACTACCTAAAACTTTCCCTAAAGAAATGAAGCAGACGGTAGTTGATGGGGCGGCTTTCGTGATGGTTTATGCCAAGCGTAAATTATTTGAAGAGATTGGCTTTTTGGATGAACATTTCTTTCCAGGCTCAGGTGAAGACTATGATATGTTAGCCCGAATTTACCGTAAAGACTACCGCTTAGTGGCTACCTCTCTGTCTTGGGTCTGGCACCATTGGACTAAAAGTAAAGATTTATTTGGCTCAGGGGAACTGGAAGACCCTTATTATAAACCGGCAGACCATCCTTACTGGAACAATATGGGTGATTTGTGGCCTGATGGACACGATGTTTGGGGCCATAAGACCAATGATAGTGGTGAGAAGGTTCCATTGTCTCGGAAAGAAGAAGTTTTTATTGACCAGATATAAAAGCTATAATTGGGTATGACATTCAAAGTTTTCGAGGGAGGATTGATTAATGGCTAATATTCTTGACCAGTCACAAACAGACGGTACTGGGAATATTGCTACCGGTGGTGATTGTACTTTTACCTCTCGGTTTACTCCGACCCACAGTGGTTATATCCAAAAAGTTGAGTTTGAACTAAAAGCCTATACTGGAAATGATACGGTGGCAACAGCGGAACTGTGGTCATCTAACAGTGGAGCGATGGGTTCTAAGATTGGAGAGATTGGGGTCAGAACATTAACTGATATTTCCAGTTCTTATACTTGGTACGAATTTACCAACTCGACTGAAGACTGTCCAGTGGTAGCTAGCACTGAATATTTCTTAACTTTAGCAACTACCGCCCCATCAGGTTATGTTCACTATGAAGCGAAAGAGAATGGTGGTGAGCATTATTCTTTAACCGCCCCGCCCGTAACCTGGGGAGACCACGGATGGACGTGTAATTTTAAGCAGTATTACGCCGAAGCCGAAACAACCACTTCAACCTCTCTGACGACCTCCACTACTTCAACCTCGATTTCCACAAGTACAACTTCTAGTTCTACATCTATTAGTACCTCAACTACTTCCAGTTCTACCTCCATCTCTACATCGACCACTTCGACAAGCTCCAGTACCTCAACCACCTCAACATCAATATCGACAACTTCATCTTCAACTTCGACAACAACTACCTTACCTGTTGATAGATACTGGGTCGGAGGAACAGGAGATTGGTCTGATGATGAAAACCACTGGGCGACAAGTTCTGGTGGTAGTCCCGCTATTGGCAATTTACCGACATCTGAAAACAACGTGTTTATCGACTCTAGTTCAGGGTTTGGGGCAGGGGGGACGATAACATTAGATTCAGATTCAGAAATCCCCCTCTATGATGTTTGTAATGACATCACTTGCAGTTCTGGACATAGTTTTACGATAGATGGTTCTTATTTAAGAGTTTATGGTTCTTTAACATTTGAGAGTGGAATAACCTTCAGTGGTGAGTATATTAGCATGCGTTCCACTTCTGTTGATGAAACTATTACTACAGCAGGTGTTTCGGTCATATTTTCTTTTGAAAATACTGGGACTTGGACTCTACAAGACGACCTAACAATGGCAGGTGAATTTTATCAAGAAAACGGTACTTTTGATGCCAACGACCACAATGTAACCGCTAATGATTTCTATTTCTATGCTGATACAGGATATACACCTACGGTGGTGATGGGAAGTGGAACGTGGGAAACTACTAACCCTGGCAGTGATTACTCTTGGGATATTGAGGAACTTAATGAAGAAGTAGTTACTATTACACCAGAAACTTCTACTATAAAAATTAATGTTACCTCAAATGAAGCTGACTTTGTTGGAGCGGGAAAGACATATAATAACTTGACGCTAAATTTTATAGGATGGGATAGTAAATATTTTGAAATTTATGGTTCAAACATTTTTAATGTGTTTGAAGTATCTGGTGAATTGGGACCTTTTGATTTAAACGGTATTTCATTTGAAGATGGAACAACAACAACCGTCAGCACTTTTAATGTTTCGGGTGAATATTTTGGTACGATTCATAACTATGAAACCAACAACGCAGGTACTGGTTATGAAATAAATGATGAGCTTGTTGTAAGTGGTGGTAATGGTGATGCCACCATACTGGTTGAGGAAGTTGGTGTTGGTGGTGACGTCGTTACCTATTCGTTTGCAGAACTTACTGATTATGGTACGGGTTACTCTACTGGAAGCAATGTCTCAACAACTGGTGGTAGTGGTAGTGGTTTTTCTATTAACATAACATCAGTTCGTGATAAGTTAATTAACCTAAATTCTTTTACTGGAGAAGCCCAATTTACTCTCTCTAAATCTTCAGGAACAGTAGACTGTGATTATCTTGATATTTCCAATTCTAATGCGACAGGCGGAGCAACTTGGAACGCAGGAGAACACTCGTTAGATACCACTAATAATGATGGATGGGTATTTAACGTTACTACCACCAGCACTACCAGCAGTTCTTCAACCTCATCAACCTCATCGTCAACGTCAATATCCACCTCGACGACTTCATCCTCTACATCAATATCTACATCTACCACCTCATCATCAATTTCTACTTCTACAACATCGAGTTCTACTTCAACGACCAGTACATCTATCAGTACTTCAACGACATCTACAAGTAGTTCAATATCTACTAGTACCACCTCATCCTCCATTTCAACGTCTATTTCAACCAGTACCACTTCCACATCTACCAGTATCTCTACAACATCCACCTCCATTTCTACATCCACTACCAGCACTTCTTCTTCAACCTCAACTTCGATATCTACATCGACTACTTCCACCAGTATCTCGACCACAAGTACTTCGACGACAACAACTTTACCTCTGACAACGACCTCAACGTCAACCACATCATCGTCGTCGACCTCAACAACCTCGACTAGTATCTCTACCTCAACAACCAGCACCTCGATTAGTACTTCGACAACTTCTTCCAGTACTTCAACCAGTATTAGTACCACTAGTACCAGCATTTCAACCAGTACCTCGCTAACGACTAGTAGTAGTTCTACCTCAACCACATCCACTTCTAGCTCCAGCAGTTCATCGACATCAATAACTACTTCCACAACCTCTTCCTCTACTTCTACGACCAGTTCCTCCAGTTCTTCCTCAACCAGTACCTCAACCACTACCGTTGTCGGACCATTGGAATTTCATGTTGATAGGGTGGAAATTTCTCCGTTCAATATTGCTGAAGGTTCAATGAGTTTCGATGTAACCAGCGGTACTCTGAGAATTAATATCAGAGATGAGGAGTAGTTATGACTAGGCTTTACCATACAGGTTTTGAATGGCAATCAGTAGCATCGGGAATGGAGATAAGAACTCTCCAAAATGGAGCTACGATAAATACCACCATTAAACACAGCGGAGGTGCTTCCATGAGATGTAGTACCTCTAGTCTGGCGGCAGGAGCTTATCGGGGAGTCGACTATTTATTTGCCTCGTCAACAGTAGTTTATGCTAGGTGGTATTTTTACATTGACAGTCAGAATGATGATGTTTTAGTTTTAACAACATTTGATTTATTTGCCGGAACCACCAACGCCTTGTCGGTTCAGATAACCAGGTCCGGTGCTACTTATACCGCAGACACGATAATCAATAACTATGCTACCTCATTAGGTACTTTTACGGTAGGAATAGATGGTTGGCATTACCTTGAAGTTTATTACGACACGACTGCTGCTGATGGTTCAGAGAAAGTAACGGTTAGGTACGACGGTTCGGCCCAAATTACCAGGACTAATTTAACTCTTTCTTCAAAAGCTATAACGGTGTGGCAGTGTGGAGTCTACAATGGTACCGCTGGAGCCATTACGGGAACCGATGTTTACTTTGATGATATTGCGATTAACAATGGGTCGGGAACAGCCAACAATACTTTCCCTGGGGCAGCTAACATCGCCATTATGGTCCCAGTGGGTGCAGGAGATAATGCCGCTACAGCCGGACTTTATTCAGCAATAGATGAAATACCACCGACAACTTCTGACTACATTGAACTGGACACTAATACCACTATTGGTGATTACACTGTTACTGCTCCTGGGACGGCAGGAATAACAGGGACTATAAATGCTATCTCGGTAGTAGGAAGGATAAGGGAAGAAGCGGCGGGAACGTCAAATTATACTTTTAGAATTAAATCAGCCTCTGGAGGTGCAGTTCAAGCCAATACTTCCCGAGATGCCGGTAATGCTACACCCAGAACTAACCCCAACGGTACTACTGCTTTGGGTAATCCTTTAATTTCTGAAACCGACCCAACCACGGCAGCAGCCTGGACAATAACCGGTGCCAATTCTTTAACCAATATGCAGATTGGGGTGGCAACTACTGATGGCGACCCTGATATTTGGGTTCATGCGATGGCAGCGATGGTGGAGTATGTACCATCGTCAACTACCACTTCAACGACTAGTACTTCTACCTCCATTACTACTTCTACTTCGACAAGTACAACTTCTACTAGCACCTCGACTAGTCATACAACCTCCAGCACTTCGATTAGCACTACCTCCACCAGTATCAGTACCTCGACTAGTGTAACTACTTCCAGTAGCTCAACTTCCACATCGACGACTAGTACTTCGAGTTCAACATCGACAACGTCAACCTCTACCTCTATCAGCACCTCGACAACGTCTTCCTCCACCTCTCTGTCTACCTCAACCACCTCGACAAGTTTATCTACCAGTACGACCAGTACCTCATTGTCGACATCAACTACAAGTACTAGTAGTTCCACCTCTCTTAGTACTTCTACAACCTCATCTTCACTTTCCACCAGTACGACATCAACTTCGACCTCTATCAGTACCTCGACCACATCGTCGTCGAGTTCTACCTCTACTTCAACGACATCAACTTCTCTATCGACCAGTACTACCTCTACTTCGACTAGCATTTCAACATCAACTACGAGTTCCAGTACTTCCCACACAACTAGTAGTACCAGTTTATCGACAAGTACCACGTCAACATCGTCATCTACCAGCACTTCAACAACCTCTAGTAGCACTTCGACTACGTCAACTAGCACCAGTATTTCAACCACTTCTTCATCGACGAGTATCAGTACCACGTCTTCTAGTACTTCGACATCAACAACATCAACTAGCTCTAGTACCTCAACAACAAGTACTTCTCTGTCAACGTCAACAACTAGCACCTCTAGTTCCACTTCAATTTCAACGTCGACAACTTCAACGTCTTCAAGCACCAGTACTACATCCACCAGTTTATCTACCTCGACTACCTCAACGAGTTTATCTACTTCGACGACCTCAACATCAAGTTCTACCAGTCTTTCCACTAGTACGACTAGTACTTCATCCAGCACCACGATAAGTACCAGTACCTCGTCTACCAGTATTTCTACCTCTACTACCAGTACATCGTCATCGACTAGTATTTCGACGACTTCAACTAGCTCATCAACTTCGACAACATCGACGACAAGTTCCAGCAGCACCAGTTCGACTAGTTCTTCGACCACAACCTCAATAACAACGAGTTCTTCCAGTAGTTCTACCAGTAGTTCAACCAGTACCACAACAACTTTACCACCGACGACTACCTCTAGTTCATCCAGTTCGTCTTCCAGTTCCAGTTCTACTTCAAGCACCAGTTCCTCGACTTCATCGACCTCCTTAACTACCAGCACAATTGCTTACAAACTAAAAAGATTTGCTCTACAGGACTTTAAAGCAAATATTGGTTTACACGGAGAAAATATCGCAGTTGACGTTAATAAACATCTTCCCGAATCAGGACACGCCAGTCGTTATTAGACTTGATGCTATTCTTGATTTAAAATGAAGTTATAAATTAGACATTAAACAATACACATGGCTTCTTTTCCGACAACCATACCAAGTTTTAGCAATCCATCCAGCACGGATTACCTTAGTAGTCCGGCTCATGCCGACCAACATGGTGATGCCAATGATGAGATTGTCGCTCTGGCAACCAAAGTGGGAGTAGGTAGTTCGGCTGTAGTTACTTCACACGACTATAAATTAACTCCCCGAATTTTAGCTGATACTGACGGAGCTACGATTACTTTTGATTTATCTAAAAGAGGTATTCATACCGTAACTTTAGGTGGTAACAGAATATTAGCTGTCTCCAATGAAACTGTCGGTCAAACATTTATCATCCGTTTACTTCAGGACGGAACTGGCTCCAGAACTGTAACCTGGTTTTCAACAATTAAATGGGCTGGTGGTTCGGCACCAACATTAACAACTACCGCCAGTAAAGCTGATACTTTCGGTTTTATTGTTACTTCATCGGGAAATTATGACGGTTATATTTTAGGAATGAATATCTAATGAGTTCTACCGCTTTTACTGCTTCTAACACTGGTAATTGGAATGAATTTGATGGAACGTGGGCTCAAATGCAGTCCGCAACTTCAGCTAGTTCCAATGGTTCGGGTGCCCGCATCTACAATTATTTGAGACATTATAACCCTGGAGAAGATAGTTGGACTTTTCGGTGGGGTTTTTGCATCTTTGACACTTCCAGTTTACCTGATACTGCCACTATTTCAGCCGCAGTTTTAAACGTAAATATTGCTTCTTTTTCTGCCCGTAACTTCGGAGCTATTGGAGTAGCGGCTTCAACTGAAGTTGTCGCTGGAGATGATGTTAATAAGGGGGCTTACACCGCTACCCTAATTGGAACCTCAGCTAATCCATCAACAACCGGACATTTGAACATCGACATTACCACTACAGCTATTAGCTTGACGGATAAAACCAGATTTAAAGTCGGACCGTCAAATATTATGTCGGAGATTTCGCCTGGTACAGGTTCAGCTTTTAATACTTCTGATTCATGGGAAATATCAGGATTAAACGATGGTGAAGCCTCTAAGCCAACTTTGACTATTACCTATACCACTCCCCCCGCAGTAACGACAGGTAGTGTAACTAATCTCCAACCGCAAACAGCGACGTTGGGAGGTAATATTACCGATGCCGGAGGAGGGACAGTCTCGACTGCCGGAGTCTGTTGGGCTTTAACTGCCAATCCAACCACCTCCAGTTCTAAGACTGCTACTGCTACAACCAGTGGTGCTTATACTGTTGCCGCCACTAGTTTACTGCCCGGAACTCTTTATTATTATCGGGCTTATGTCACTACTGAAAACTCCACAACTTATGGCTCTGATGCCACATTTAGAACTCCAAGTGGAGCCGCTATATTTTTTATGGAAAATTAATATGAAAACCTTTACCTGCGACAAATGCAAAAAAGAATTTCCTCAACCGTTAGATGAGGAAAAATACAAGGATACTAACGGAAACTGGCACACTTTTGATTTATGTGCTCCCTGTCGGGGTATATTAAAAACCGATAGCGATGAACCTAAACATAATTTTTTTAAAAAGTTAATTAAGAAATAATGGCATCTATTACCATCCGAACACCAGAAGTATCACAAAATGTTAAAACCTACCTCTCACGGGAATATTTGTCAGGAACGACTTTATACGTTGATTCATCCGTCAGCTTCAGTAATGGCAATTACATTATCGTCGGAGAACCTGGACAGGAAAATACTGAGATAACTTATTTAACTTCTGCTCCGGCTTCTGATACCACGATGGCGGTCAGCAGTTTGAAATTCTCTCATTCGAGAGGAACTCAAATCTATTCGATAAACTGGGACAAATATTCACTAGAATATATTGCCGCTACCGGAGATACTTGGACGGCTTACAGTGGGATGCCTCTTGATTTAAGGTATGATGCCAATTACACCGAATATCGGGATAGTGCTTCAACTTCAACTTATCAATGGCGATATCGTTACTATAGTACCGAAAAAACTGCTTATTCTGATTACTCCGATACGATTACCTCTACAGGTTGGCCGAAAAACAGTGTTGGTTATATGGTTCGTGATGTTCGGAAAATAATAAATGACCCTGATAGTAAAACGGTCAGCGATACCGAGATAATTCGTTATTTTAATACAGCTCAGGACAAGATTTACACCCTCTATGACCGTTGGTTCTTTTTGCTCAAAGTAGGTAGTGCTATTACGACTACAGCTAGCGGTAAAACTTACAACCTCCCGTCTGACTTTGGTCGGATGCACTCAGTTCTCTATCGCTATGTTAGTGGGTCGACTGATATTTCTTATAACCTCAGATATTTACCGATGGTGGAATATGAATACGAGTCCCGAGACAACAATGCTTCGGCTGAGGATGAAATTAAGTATTGGACTATTTATCCAGGTGATTCGACCAATGAGACAGGTTATCTCTATGTTTGGCCTAAACCATCTACTGCCGGATTGAGTATCTATCCTAAGTATTACAAAACCATGACCGCTTTAGATACCTACGGTGACAAGACCGAAGTACCTTTGCCAGCCATGTTGGTTGATTACGCTTTGGGAGAGATTTACAAAATAAGAGGTGAAGAAACCAAGGCTACTTATTACGATAAACTATTTAGGGAACAGGTGGAACTGCTTAAACTAATGCAGAGAAAACAAGTGGGACAACCACGTTATTTGTGGAAATATCAAGGTCGAAGGGCTGACGAAAAACTATTTGGCAATCAGTCTATCAGTTCCGACAGTGATGTTGAAAATTATTGGTAGAAATATGATATGCAACCATTATGGCAACTAACTATATACACGAAGCTCATGTTGATTTCAGTGGCGGGGTAAATCAGTACCCTGGCAGTTTACTGAAAGCTGATAATGAAACTGACAAAATTGAAAATGGGGAATTGGTCAATTTCGGACCGATAAAGAAAACCCGAGGTTACACTCAAAGAGGAGACGAAGTGGCGTTAGGTTATGATGTTTTGGGACTATGTACTGCTTACAAATCCGATGGGACCAGAAAACAGATTGCAATTGCCGATGAAGCCGCCAGTTCTGATGCTTATACCTACAACCCAACCAACGGTGCCTGGACAGCTCATGGTTTATCATTAACCACCGGGTCTAAAGCAGAGTTTGAAAGTTTCCTTGATGGTTTCTTTATGGTCAATTTTACCGAAGCGACCAGATGGAATGATTTAACTCAATGGTATACCACCACCAATGTCACCGATGCTCCTAAAGCTAAATACATTAAACAATATCTTTCCCGAGTTTATACAGCTTATTGTGTCGACGGAGCAACAACTTATCCTTCAAGAGTTATCTACTCTAATTTGCCGTCGGGAACACCGATGACTATTACTTGGGATAATACCGTTAATTACTTTGATGTTGACACTGACGATGGAGACAAAATAATGGGGTTAGGGATGAACTCTAATAGACTGCTTATCTTTAAGGAAAATTCACTCCACCGTTACGATACTAATACCCGCTACGTCGTACCAGGATGCCCTGGAACAACGTCTCAACGGAGTGTGGTCAATATTCAGGGTTGGACGATTTATCTTCATTCCTCAGGCATTTGGGGATATGACGGGTCAACTTCTAAACTGTTATCCCGAGCCGTTAAAGACATCATTGAGGGTGTCTCTTTCGGTAATCTATATAAAGCCTCAGGATTTGGTAAAGGCGACCATTACTACATTTACCTGGGTGATATCTCCAACACTAAAGTGGGACTAACTATCGACAAATGTCTATTGGATTACGATGTCTCTAAAAATGCCTTCTCTTGGCGGAGTCTGGGAAAAGAACCTTTGGTTTGGCAATCCTACCGTAATGACATCGGCAACTTGCTTTATAATGATGCTACCACTACCTACGGCAACTCCAATATCACTTACAACGGTTCATCTCAATCAGAGGATGTAATTTATTTCGGAGCCAGCGATGGAGTGGTTTACCAGATTGATAATGGCCGAACTTATGATGGTGAAAATATTTCTTTTACCATTGAAACCAAAGACTATTATCTGGGCAATCCTTCATTGTTTAAACTACTGCATCGGATAGTCGTTTTCTCCGACAGTGGCCGACAAGTTTATCTCCAGTTTAAAACTGATAACAACGATTGGAAAACATTGGGAAGAATAAATCAGGAGATTAACGAACTAACATTTCCCTCAGGAACCAGATGTCGTAAAATAAAATTCAGGATAACTGAAAGCAGTAGTGGCGACCCATTTTCCTTTGAGGGATTTGATATTTATTTCACTCCCGAAACATTATCGGAGTAAAATTGAATAGAATGAATCAAGACGATAAAATTAAGGAAGAGAGTTGGAAAGATAAGGGGTTGGACCGTTATCTGCAACGGGTGACACCTGAAACTTTTAAAACCGCTGACTATATCGGCGGTGCCAACTTTGATGTACTACTGGATGAGTTATTATTTAATAGGATGATTAGGTTGAAAGACCTAAGGCAGACACCTCAAGGCAACGACCCTGGTAAGATATACTGGGACGGAGCCAGCAAGAAGGTAAAAATATGGATAGACAAAGACAGTAAGTGGGCCGAATTGGTGTTTACTAGTTCCAGTACTTCTACCACCAGTACCTCAACAACCACCACCTCTACTTCAACTACGTCTATCTCTACCAGCACTACCTCTACCAGTACATCATAAAATATGGCACTAACACAACAACAAAGTCAACAACTATACGGAACCGATGCTTATACCGGTTGGGGAGAAACTGAAGCGATGTATGATGCCCGTAACAAAGGAGCCTCCGGCGGTGGGAATAGTGGTGGAACAGCGACTGATAGTGCCGACTATTATATCCAATCAGCCATTAATTCGATTTCTCAATACCTACCTAAAAAAGTAACTCCTTACGAAGAAGTTAATCCTTTCTTTTTTGATGAAGCCTTAGCAACTAAAGCCTCTACCGCTGAATATGAGCCCTACTATAAGGACTTGTTAGACCAGTACACACAAACTGTGGAAAGAAATAAATCCCGTAGTCAAGAAGATTTAACCTCAACTCTAAAACAACTCGAAGCCGGTAAAGAATACTACATGGGAGTTCAGAGACGGGCCTTAGATAAAGCCACAAAAAATACCGATGAGGGTTATGCTGGTCGGGGTCTATTTTTCTCCGGTGTCAGACCTAACGAAATTAAAGAATTAAATACAGAATACGGAGCTCAAACAGGCAACTATCTTCAAAACTATGATTACAACACTGGTCAGGCGAATTTAACCGATAAAAGATTAGTTGAAGACCAGGCCACCAATCTAACCAATTACACCAAGGATACGGAAAGAAGCAAGCAATACGCTATTCAGGCTGGAGTTCTCCAAAGGAAAGGGGAAACTCAGGATGAGTACCTGGCATCCAAAAGTAAATATTATGAAAATGCGTTAAATGGTATAGTTTAAATATGGCAGATATTTTAAATAACCCTAATCAATTTTATAACGACCCTGCGATTGCCTCAGCTCAACAGGAAGCTCAATCTGCCATGAATACGGCTTCAAACTATAATTCTGCTGTCTCATTATTACCCCAGAAATTAAAAGAAGCCATCCAAAGCAAGATGGACTATAACCGGGATTTAATCGAGCAAAAGAATAAAGCTCAGGCAGAATATTTTGCGACACCATCCAAATCAAGGGAGAAGTATTTAACCCCAACTTCAGCCAATTATGTTTATGACCCCTTTCAGGCTGAAAAATTAGTGGCTCAGGAAAGGTCACTGGCGTATCAACCCTATGCTAACGCCAGTGATATTTTGACCCAGAGACAGGGAACATTATCAGACATTCTTAATTCGGGTGTCAGTGCCTTCCAAGCCGGAGCCGGACAAATGAATACCGCTGCTGATATGGCCCGACAGAAATATACTGACTTAATAAATATGGCAAAATTAAAAACCGATGAGTCTAAATGGCAGTACGAACAAACACACAAAAGCACTGGTTCTGGTTCCGGTGGAGTCGACTTTATGGCTCTTCTCGAAGCAATAAGAAAACTAAGGGAAGGTAATAATGAAACAGACAATGGAGTAACCGAACAAAAACCAGCCACCAGTGAAGAAGAAAAAGTCAGAATGAAAAATAAACCGAATATCGAATGGAAATCTCCCGGCGGACAATGGAAGTTTGATTCAAAGTTGGATGATTGGATATCATCTATAGTCCGACTGCAAGACCCACAAACGGGTCAAGTTTATGAATACGATGGTCCTAATGACCCTGATTACATTAATGATTCAAGAAGTGGTTATTTACCACCGTCAAGTTATTAAAATATGGCCAAAAGATTAGTTCAACAAAATAACACCAGTTCCGTATCACCTAATAGTTTAGGTATCGACCCTAATGAGCTTCAGCAAGTATTGGGATTAGCGGCTGCTCAAAAAGGTCAGTATGGTACAGCCTGGAGTATTCTTCAACCACAAAAAGAAACAGGTAAGCAGGGTGCCACTGAAATTCAAAAAATAAACGCCATGAGTGGTTTAGACAATATAAAAACTGTTGAAGATGAACTTAAAAAGTCTAACAATAACATTATCTGGAGAGCTGCTTTACCTGGACCTTTGGCTCGGTTGGCTGGAGCCAGCACTTATATTGCGGCCACTAAAGAAATTCAGGATGTATTTACCCGGTTGAGAACCGGTGCTGCTCTTAATAATGATGAAATAACCTTTTATCAAAGTCAGTTACCATCACCCTTTGATAAACCTGAAGATATTAAATATAAATTAAAAATATTCAGAAATCTTTATAGCCGAGTGGCCGGAGAGAGTTCCGGTTATGAGAACAATGCTCCCGAAACAAATGGCGGATTACCCAGTAGCTTTCAGGAGGAGGAACAATAATGGCAAGAATGAAAGTCATTGTTAAAGATACGGGAAAGAAAGGGACTATAGATATCAATGATTTCGACCCATCTAAGTTTACCCCTGACTATAATTTGGGGCAAAAAATAGCTACCAGTAGTTTGGCTCCGGTTCTCGGTTCTATGGCTGGTGGTGTACTGGGAGGAATACCCGGGGCTGCTGTTGGAGCAGGTGCAGTTTATGGTTTACAAAATACTCTTAAATATCTGACAGGATTAAAAGACTATCCTAAAGATTGGGGTGAAGCAAAAAAACAAACCGTTGATTATAGTAAAGGTGTGGCTACTGAAGGAGCAAAAGGAGCGGTTTCGGAAGCAGGGGGGAGAGCCGTAGGTTGGGTTGGTGGAAAATTACTTGGTCCGGTAATCGGTAAGGTAAAAGGGTGGCTACCTAGTTCAATGTCTAAATCAATTGAAGCTAATAAAACTGTAATTGGGGAAAAAATAAGTGAGGTTATCAAAAACTCCGGAAATAAAAACTTGTC
>Ga0209575_10000892_pt1 | contig 14365 bp, 15 predicted proteins | sample Medcelwee11metaG_FD_187172 | JGI IMG/M metagenome (GOLD analysis project Ga0209575, IMG submission 187172) | Freshwater pond sediment microbial communities from the University of Edinburgh, under environmental carbon perturbations - Medium... | ecosystem: Environmental > Aquatic > Freshwater >...
CGTAGGCTTCCATCAAGGCTTGGAGGTCGGTGTCCGAGAGAGGTGATACAAACTTCACAAGGGCGATTCCAAGCGCTGCCGAGACGGGGTGCCTATTATGCAGGAAGATTTACGTTCAGGTACTTAAAGACGGACAAAGGGGGATTCTCCTACGTTTCTCAGGGCTGAGCAGGCCGGCGCTCGCCCATCGATACGACTCGCCCCAATCCTGGCCATCGCCGATCATGGCGAACGAGCGGACCGCCGAGGGCCGTCCTTTTCTCCGACGTTTGGTCCGCTGTTGCATTGGTAGCCGTACCTGCTGGCGAGCATCCGAAGCGCGGCCAATGCAAGACTCGTCCAATACCCGCCCTCAAGCCCATGCTCTCGATGACGATCCAGACTTGAACGCCGACCAACTGGACCACAAGTACACCCCGGAAGGCGATGGCAAGCATCCGACGCATACCAGCGCCATGTGGCGCGAAGCCGTCGCCAGCGAAAATACCCTGTCCGGCTACGACGACGAGAGAATCGGGATCGGGATACTCCGAGTCCGAGTGGAGCTGGCGCAGAGGCCCAATCCGGCGCGCAGGAGATTTTTCCCGCTCCGCCTGGCTGGGATGCCGGGACACACGCAAACCTTTCCCTTCGAGCGGAAAATCCGGCTCGAACACCGAACACGATTTCACAGGAGATCCAGGATGGTTTTTTCGGCCCGACGTGCCAACGGATTCAGACTGGAGCGCATGCAAGCCTCCAGGCAGTATGCCGACGGCGGCTTCGCGAACACCTACCAGCCCAGCGTACAGCGTGTGCCCGAGGGGCGGCCCACGCTGGCCGATCTGATGTTTCGCGGCGAAGGGCGCACGCCGGCGCAGCCACTCCCGGCCATCGACCCGCGCCAGACCTGGGCCCGGCCCGTCGAAAGCGGACTGCGGGCCACCTGGCTCGGCCATTCGACCGTGCTGCTGGAAATCGACGGCCACCGGGTGCTGACCGATCCGGTCTGGGGGATGCGCGCCTCACCGTTGCCCTTTCTCGGCCCCAAGCGTTTCCAGCCGGTGCCGGTCGATATTGAAGCCCTGCCGCCGCTCGACGCAGTGTTGATTTCCCACGACCACTACGACCATCTGGACTATCCCAGCATCCGGGCGCTGGCCAAACGGCGGGTGCCTTTCGTCACCTCGCTCGGCGTCGGCCTGCATCTGGAGGCCTGGGGCGTGCCGGCCGAGTGCATCGTCGAACTCGACTGGTGGGAGCGCACCGTGTTGCCGGGCGGCCTGGCGATCACTGCCGCGCCGTCGCATCACTTTTCGGGGCGCGGGCTGCGCGATCGCAACGCGACCCTCTGGTCGTCGTTCGCCCTGCGTGGCGAGCGGCATGCGGTGTTCTTCAGCGGCGACACCGGACTCTCCCCGGCTTTCGCCGAGATCGGCCGGCAGCTCGGACCGTTCGACCTGGTGATGATCGAGGTCGGCGCTTTCCATCCGGCCTGGGGGAACATTCACCTGGGGCCGGATAACGCTCTGCGAGCCTGGGAGCAGTTGGGCAGCGGGCGTTTCCTGCCGGTGCACTGGGGCACCTTCAACCTGGCGATGCACCCTTGGTCCCAACCGGCGGACGTGCTGCTGGCGAACGCCCCGGAGGGGCGGGTGATGCCCCGCCTCGGCGAGCCAGTCGAGCCGGCCCGGTTCGAGGCGGTGGAGCCATGGTGGCGTGGGGGGACCGAGGCCGACTGGCAGGGTGCTGAGCCGCAGAACGCCGGACTGCCGGCGCTCCCCCTCCAGGAATAGCCGCACCACGGGCGCCGGCCGGCGCCTTGGGATTTGCCGGCTGCCGGGTAGCTAAGCCATGCCCTTCGCTGCTGCCGCAAGCGCCTTCACGAAGTCTTCGAGGGGCATCGATGACAGGCGTCGTTCCGGCGCGGTTTCCTTGGCACCCGCCTTCGATGCCTGTTCGTAAAGCTGTTCGATCAACCCCAGCTTTTTAGCCAGGGGTAATTCCCGATACCGCTCCGAAGCCTCGTGGAGCTGGTCGAAAAGCTCGACGTGTTCGATCAGTTGGGTTGTAGTCATCGCGTTCACTTCTCCAAGTCAGGCCATCCCTGGCGAGCTTTTCCCACGACTTCCTCGGAGAAGCGTAGTGCTGGCGAATCCTGTACCGGGGTACTGCGACAGTGATTCCTATTTTCATTTCCTCAGGGCGAACACCACAGGCTGGCTGCAACTCGGTCAGCGTGCAAAGAGGCGCGGAGTCCTTCATCAAAACCCCCGCCCGCTGTGCGAGCCCGCTCCAAAATCGCCACCGGCCAGCGCCTTGGAATATTGCGAGGGAATGCCCGTCCCGCTGCCGGTAGAGCACTGTCCCGCCAGGGCCGACGATTCGGCCAGCACACTACGCCCGCGTACATCCCCGTTCGCCAGGGAACCTTCCGCCGGTGCGGACACCGCCTTCCCTCGCGGATTTTCCGACATCCAGGTACCCAGCCCCCGCTCCGTACCCTTTCGAACGCTCCAGCGCCGTGGCACGGGGATTGACATGCGATTCCCGCCCCTTTCTACAGGCCACGGGAGTGTCCATGATCCAAATGAAAGCCCCCTGCTTGCTGCTCGCACCCATTCTCCTCCTGCCGGACGGGAGTGTCCGGGCCGGCACCGAAGTGCAGCTCAGCCCCCTGCAGGTCGAGGGCGACCAGGACGAGGCGGCCGGCGACCCCGCCGGCGCCTCCATCCCGGTCTATCAGCGCTTCGCCCTGCCACGCAGCGTGGCGGCCGTGCAGACCCTGGAGCGGGCGGATATCGAGGCGCTCCGTCCCCGCGACGTCAGCGACCTGATCGAGGGCTCGCTGGGCATGAGCATCGGCCGCCAGGGTGCGCGGGTGCACAACTTCTCCTACAACCGCGGCGACAAGGTCAGCATCATCCTCGACGGTGTCTACCTGACCCAGACCGAGGCGCAGCGGGTGCTCGGCGACCTGCCGGTAGAGATGATCGATTCGGTCCGCTTCCTGCGCGACTCTTCGGTAATCACCATCAGTCCGCTGATGGACTTCGGCTCGGCCAACGCCGGCTCGCCCAACCAGGGCTTCATCCTCATCGAGACCCGCAAGAGCGGTCCCGGCAAGGACGGCGGCGAACTGAAGACCAGCTACGCCAGCTACGACACCCGCAAGACCCTGGGCTTTATCGGCGACTCCTGGCTGGACGGTCGGCTAACCCTGGGCGGCGGCTACCAGCGTTCCGAGTCCAACGGCAAACCGAAATGGAACATGGCCTACGCCGCCGATACCTGGCTGGCCAATGCGGGCTGGAAGGACGAGCAACTGATCGCCTCGGCCTCCTTCTTTCTGAACAAGGCCTCCCGGGAGATCCAGCGGGCCGAAGGCACCTACACCGGCAGTACCCGCTACCCGGTCAGCGGCCCCACGCCCGACGGCGTGCTGGACAAGAACATCTGGAAATACACGCCGATGGACACCCGGGTCATCGCGGTGAACCTGGCCCGGCCGTGGAACGACTACCACACCACCGCCCTCACCTACGGCTGGACCGAGGCCAAGGGCACCCGCTACGCCTACACCACCACCACTGACAAGTCCACGGTCGTCGGCAGCGACGCCAAGGACCGCGCCCAGGAATGGAACCTCTCCCACACTGTTGCCACCGCGAAGAACACCTTCAAGATCGGCGCCCAGACGGTGGAGTGGTACCAGCTCACCGAAGGCAACAGCAGTCCCCGCGAGGAGAAGGTCTACGGCGTCTACACCACCCTCGAGCACCGCATCACCACCGCCTGGTCGGTGGACGCCGCCTTCCGCCTGGACCGCAAGCGTATCGTCAAGGGCGGCGACAAATACCTGGCAAACGGCAGCAAGGCCGAACTCTCCGACGACGAGTGGACCGACGACGCCACCCTGTTCTCCCTCGGCAGCGCCTGGCAGATCGACCCGGTCTGGCGCCTGTCTGCCCGCTACTCCTTCAACCGCACGCCGACCCCGGACGTCATCACCACCCGCAACGACGAGAAGCTTCCCGCCGAGAAGCGCCACCGCTACGAGCTGGGCCTGAACGCCCATTTCGGCCGGGCGCTGCAGCTCAGCCTGACGCCCTTCTACTACGTGCTGCGCAACGCCAAGGTATCCGACGGCAGCATCACCAGCGACGCCGACGGCAATCCGATCATCGATTCGAGCACCGGCGAGGAAACCAGCATCAGCGTCTACAAGGCGGTCGACGAGGTCATCCGCAAGGGGTTCGAGGCGAGCGTCCAGGGGCGGCTCGGCGGCGCCTGGAGCTACGAGCTGGGCTGGACCTATTACGACGCCAACGACGAGGACGGCCAAACCGGCAGCGAAGTCCCCGACAACAAGTACAACGCCCGCCTCGGCTGGCAACAGGGCCCCTGGAGCGCCAGCCTCAGTGCGGTGCGGGTCGATTCCTACCTGAGCTATGGCTACACCGTGGGCGACTTCACCACCGTCAACCTGAACCTGGCCCGCGAACTCGGCCACGGCGTCAGCGTCGCCCTGTTCGGCCAGAACCTTGCCGACGAGCGCTATGCCACCAACAACAAGGGCTATCCGGCCACCGCCAACTGGGGCGTCCTGCGCGACGTGGGCGCCACCTACGGCACCGAACTGAGGTTTCGATTCTGATGAGCATTTGCCGACACACCCTGCACGTCCTCGGCCTGGGGGCCATCCTGCTGCTCGCTGCCCCGGCCTGGGCCGAACGGCTGGTCACCGACATGGCCGGCCGCCAGGTCCGGATTCCGGACGAAGTCCGGCGAGTCTACGCAGTGGGCCACTGCATCCCCATGGTCGGCGCCGTGGCGCCGGACAAGCTGGCCAACAACTACCGGCTGGGCGAGCCGGCCTGGCGCTTTTTGTCCCCGGCGTTCCGCGAGGGCAAGATCATGCCCGGCACGGGCAACCGGCTGTCCGACGAGGAGGTCATGCGCATGGCGCCAGACCTGGTGATCATGGAGGCCATGCCAGGGGCGATGGAACACGCCGAACGCCTGGCCGCCCGGCTGAACACGCCGGTGCTGTTGGTCGATCTGGACATGCACCGGTACAAGCCGGCATTCGCCTTTCTCGGCGAGGTCCTGCAACGCCCGCAGCAGGGAAAGGCGCTGGCCGACTTCGTCGCCACCCGGCTGGAGCCGATCGCAGAAAGGGCCAGAAGCATCCCGGCGGACAAGCGGGTACGGGTCTACTACGCCGAGGGCCCGGACGGCCTGTCCACCAATCCGGCCGGCTCCAGCCACACCCAGCTGCTCGACTTCGTCGGCGCCGTCAACGTCGCCCAGGTCGCCAACCTGCCCGACGAAGGCATGAGTAGCGTGTCCCTTGAGCAGCTTTACCTCTGGCAGCCGGACCTGATTCTGGTGTGGACGCCGGCGGCTGATCGCCTGACCACCTGGAAAGCCATCGCGGAGAACCCGCTCTGGCAGCCGGTGAACGCCGTGAAGCAGGGCCGCGTGCTGCAGATCCCCTGGCTGCCGTTCAGCTGGCTCGACCGGCCGCCGGGCAGCAACCGCATTCTCGGCGCCTTCTGGCTGGCCCGGACCCTCTATCCGGAGGTCTTCCCGTTCGACCTGACCAGCCTGACCCAGGAGTATTTCCGCCTGTTCTACCACCGGGACATCTCCGCGGCCGATGCGCAGTATCTGCTCGACCTGGCCAGGCCTCGCGCTGGCGCCGAACAGTAACCCATGCCGCTCCCCATGCCCCGGCGCTCAGCACGAGCGCCGGGCAGTTCCCCATCCGACTCGGAAATCTCTCATGAAACGCATTCTGCTTGTTCTCGGCCTGGGCCTCGTCGCGCTGATCCTCGCCTCCTTCGCCATCGGCCGCTATCCCGTATCGCCCGACACCGTGCTGGCCATCCTCGCCGCGAAGATCCTGCCCATCGCCCCCGACTGGCCCGCGGAAACCGAGGCGGTGGTGCTCGGCATCCGCCTGCCGCGCATCCTTGCGGCCCTGCTGGTCGGCGCCGCCCTCGCCGTCTCCGGCGCCAGCTACCAGGGGCTGTTCCGCAACCCCATGGTCTCGCCCGGCATTCTCGGCGTCTCCGCCGGGGCCAGTCTGGGGGCGGCCCTGGCCATCCTGCTCGGCTACGGCATGCTGGGCATCCAGGCGCTGGCCTTCGCCTGCGGACTGGTCGCCGTGGCCGCCACCTGGGCCGTCGGCGCCGGCCTGGGCCGGCAGGGCGATCCGCTGCTGGTGATGGTGCTGGCCGGCATCGTCGTCGGCACGCTGTTCACCGCCTTCGTCTCGCTGGTGAAGTTCGTCGCCGATCCCTACAACACCCTGCCCGCCATCACCTTCTGGCTGATGGGCAGCCTGGCCTCGGTCGAGCTGCCCGACCTGCTGTTCGCCAGTCCGCCGATCCTCTTCGGCCTGGCGACCCTCCTGGCCATGTCCTGGACGCTCAACGTGCTCTGCTTCGGCGACGAGGAGGCCAAGGCCATGGGGCTGGCAACCGGCCGCCTGCGCCTGGCGATCATCGTCAGCGCCACCCTGGTCACTGCCGCGGCGGTGGCCATTGCCGGCATCGTCGGCCTGGTCGGCCTGATCGTTCCGCACCTGGCGCGCATGCTGGTCGGGCCGGACCACCGGGTCCTGCTGCCCGTCGCGGCGCTGCTGGGAGCCGGTTTTCTGCTGGCGGTGGACGGTCTGGCGCGCTCCCTGTTCGCCGTGGAGGTGCCTCTGGGCATCGTGACCTCGATCATCGGCGCCCCGTTCTTCCTCTATCTGATGAACCGCGGCCGCAAGGCCTGGGCCTGAGGGAAAAGATCATGCTGGAAGCGCACGCACTGGCCTGCGGCTACGGCCGCCGGACCATCCTCGATAACCTCTCCTTCACCCTGGCGGCGGGCGAGCTGCTCTGCCTGCTGGGTCCCAACGGCGTGGGCAAGACCACCCTGTTCAAGACCCTCCTCGGCCTGCTGCCTCCTCGCGCCGGGGAAATCCGCCTGGACGGCAAGGCGACCCGCCACTGGCCGCGCCGCCAGTTCGCTCGCCAGGTGGGTTACGTCCCCCAGGCCCATACGCCGCCCTTTCCCTTTCTGGTCGAGGATGTGGTCGCCATGGGACGCACCGCCCACGGCAGCCTGTTCTCCGGCCCCAGCCCGCACGACCGCGAAATCGCCGGGCAGTCCCTGGAAACCCTCGGCATCGCCGCCCTGGCCCGGACCAGCTACACGGAAATCAGCGGCGGCGAACGCCAGCTGGTGCTGATCGCCCGGGCCTTGGCCCAGGAGCCATGCATCCTGGTGATGGACGAGCCGACCTCGAACCTGGACTACGGCAACCAGCTCAAGGTCATGGCCCACGTCCGGCGGATCGCCGACGCCGGTCGCATGGGCATCGTCCTCACCACCCACCATCCCGACCACGCCCTGCTCCACGCTTCGCGGGTGCTGGCGGTGGACCGGGAAAAGCACTGGCGCATCGGCAGGCCGGACGAAGTCGTCAGCGAGGACTACCTGCACCGGACCTATGGTGTGGAAACGGAAATCCACGACATTCGCCGTCGCGACGGCCGCCTTGCTCGCCTCTGCGTGCCGACGGCCGGCGCCCCCGAGCCGTTCTGAAGATACGGGGCGCGTCCGGGGAGATCGGGAACCGGCGGCAGTGCCAGCATCGGTGGTAGTAGTCGGGACCCGGCCCAACGATTTGCAGAGCGGGAAGCATCCGAGTCCCCGCCAGTTGAATGCGAGTCGCGCGCCGGTGTGTAAAACCCCGGGCAGTCCCGGGGTTCAGGACGCCATCAGGAGTTGGCAACAGAAGAGTGCTTCTCATGCAGATATAAAAGTTCACACTGCATCCGTTCGGCATCTCCCCTATCGACAAATTTTCTGTCCGCCAGTGCGGCAATATAGCCATAAAGCCAGACAACGGAATCGCGATGCATTTGCCGAAGAAGTGCCGGCCGGCCTTCTTCAGGAACTTTCACTCTTCCCCAATCCAACATTGAAATACCCTGCAGGCTATGCAGACGCATATTGAAACTTGCAGAGCGGGCGGCCAAGTCTTTAAGCATCATTGCTTTTTACTCCTATTACTTCCCTAGTCGTGCAGCGGAACGCTCTGGAAAAGAGTAGACGACGATCAATGCAAATGGCCGTCAGGCTTTGTACAACAGGCCCGAAATGATAGTGTACTCATATCATGGGCGACCAAGAAGAGCGTCTACTTGCCAGCCTTTTCAGGGCCGAGCAAATCAATCTGTCACTCTTTCAGGATTCTCCATCCCATAACAAGCTCGCCACCATGTACCCCGCGCCAAGGCCTTGCTCGGCTCATCTTGGTCGAATATGCGCTTTTCGCCCGCCAGATAACGGCGAAGGCCCTTCCCTCGGACAATAGGGCCAATAAAGCCTTTCACGGTATATATCCCTGTTCATATCCGATGATGAAAAGCCAACAGATCACCTGTGGCACAACGGTCGGTCCTATACCTTGCAGGTGGCTCAACTCGAAATCTCGTGCAGATAATCGAGAACCTCCTGCGCGCTGACTTTGAGAAAGACGAAGGACACCGCATGGAACACGACGATCGAGAAAATCACGCTCAGATAGACGCTCAGGGTGGTGCCGAACAGAAAGCCGATGCCCGCCAGCAGGCTGATGTGCGAGGCGATGAAGGTCGCGCCGACCAAGGTGCCGAGAAAGGTGGCCGCCCCGTATGAGAGCAACACGGAGAACAGCAGGCCGAGGATCGCGACGGCTCGCCGCTTGGGATTCTTCACCAGAAAGGCAACCCGGACGATCAGGATCGGCGCAGCGATGAAGGAGGCAAGCACCTTGACCGGGTGACTGGCGATCCGCCGAAACACCTCGCCAAGCCGCCCCTTCTCATTTGCAGCACCCCTGGCTAGGGCGGAAATCCCGCTTCCCAACACTTCACCGACAGCTTTTCCGAGCATTTCGATCCCCCGTTGTGCGCAAGGCGGGTGGCCTTGGGTGGTCATACCCGCGCAATGGTAACGCAGTGGATGGAGCCAAGGGGTTGGCACTATCTCGTCTGTCCATTCATGGACTATATCGGCTGGGCGCCGGCTACTTCCTGGCCATCGGCGTGTTCGGCGGCAGCTGGACCCCGCCGACGTGGAGATCGCCTTCGAGATCGAGGTGCTGAGCGATGGGGCCGCTTGGTCGCTTTTATGGTGGAAGAGTCTATGCTTACAAAAAATTTCCGATTTCAGGAAAATATCAAACAAAGAACCTCTCGGCAGCTCGCATTGAGCATGCATGCTCGTCCGCTATATACCCTTTGAAGTTGGCATAGGGCACAGATAATTTCCGATTTATGGAAAGCTTCGCGATTTAAGCTCAAACAGGGCGTTAACCAGACAGTCCAGCTCAAGACATCCAGTGCACTTGACCTATCCCATGACCCGAAAGGAACTACCATGCTCTCCAGCCCCATCACCGCCCTGCTGCTATCCCTGGCGACTCCGTTGGGCGCTGCCGCCGAGTTGTCCTGCCGGGTGATCGAGGTCGCCGACGGCGACAGCTTCACCTGCCTGACCGCCGACCATCGCCTGGAGCGAATTCGCCTCCAGGCCATCGACGCGCCGGAGAATGGGCAACCATTCGGCCAGTACGCTCGGCAGAATCTGGCCGCGCTGCTCCTTGAGCGGCCGGTGACCGTCCGCTGGGAGCAGCGCGATCGAGACGGGCGGATTCTCGGCAGCGTCTGGGTGAGCCCACCGGACTGTCCTGCCTGCGGGCATACCCTCGATGTCGGCGCCGCCCAGCTCGCCGCCGGCATGGCCTGGTGGCTTGGCGAGCAGGCGCTGCAGACCGAGCAGGAGCGCGAGCGCTACCGCTTCGAGGAGCACGAGGCGCGGGCTAGACGTACCGGCCTGTGGCGGGATGCCGAGCCGTTGCCACCGTGGGAGTGGCACGGGTCGTAGGCCGGAATTGCCGCTTGTCGGAACCCCGCAAGAGAAAGATTTTTCACGCTTTTTTTCATAGAAATTTCATCGTTGTTGGCGCAGCATTACCCCCAGCTGAAGGATCAGCACCATCGTGTGATAAAGCCCACTGCTGTCTTGGTGGGCTTTTTTCTGCCCACCTTTTCCCTGCTTTGCGCTCCCACGCTCTCTGGCCCACGCCCGGCCGCACTCCCCCACTCTACGCCGCCCCGTCGATCCGCACTGCCCGACGGCATTTCCCGGCAACCGGATTTATCCTGACAGATAATTTCCGATTTATGGAAAACCATCCGGGCCGCCACGCGCTACCTGGTTTGTTCCGGTGAGATGGTCTTCGACAACATGGCGGCTTTTTGCCTATCTATATAGAGACAGCCACTCTGCAGGATGCTCCCATGCCTTCCACCCTGCTCCTCCGTCCCGGCCAGCTCGATCTGGACACCCTGCGCGCCCTCTACTGGGATTGCCCGGCGATCGACCTCGATCCAGCCTGCCGGGCCGAGGTCGAAGCCAGCGCGCGCAGCGTCGCGGCGGTTCTCGCCAGCCAGCGCACCGTGTACGGCATCAACACCGGCTTCGGCCTGCTGGCACGCACCTCGATCCCGGCCGACTCCCTCGCCGCTCTGCAGCGCAACCTGGTGCTCTCCCACTGCACCGGTACCGGGCCGCTACTGGACGACGCCAGCGTCGGGCTGATCCTGGCACTGAAGATCGCCTCCCTGGCGCGCGGCTACTCGGGGGTTGGCTGGGCAGTGATCGAAGCGCTGCTCAAGCTCTATGCGACGCAGGTCTATCCGTGCATTCCCTCCCAGGGCTCGGTGGGCGCCTCCGGCGACCTCGCCCCGCTGGCCCATCTGGCGGCGACGCTGCTCGGGGTCGGCCAAGTGCGCCACGCAGGCCGGGTGCTGGAGGCCACCGAAGGGCTGGCCATCGCCGGCCTCACCCCCCTGGCCCTCGGCCCCAAGGAGGGCTTGGCGCTGCTCAACGGCACACAGGTGTCCGCCGCCCTGGCACTGCGCGGGCTGTTCGCCGCGGAACGGCTGTTCGGCGCCGCGGTGATCGCCGGCAGCCTGAGCGTCGAGGCGCTGAAGGGCTCCTTCGTGCCCTTCGATGCCCGCATCCAAGCAGTGCGCGGCCAGCCGGGACAGATCGCGGTTGCCGCGCTGTACCGCGAGCTGCTCCACGACAGCGCGATCAACCGCTCCCATGCCCACTGCAAACGGGTCCAGGACCCTTACTCGCTACGCTGCCAACCGCAGGTGATGGGTGCCTGCCTGGATCACCTGCGCTTCGCCGCCGGGGTGTTCCTGCGCGAGGCTAACGCGGTGTCGGACAATCCGCTGGTGTTCGCCAGCGATGCCCAAGTGCTCTCCGGCGGCAACTTCCACGCCGAGCCGGTGGCCATGGCTGCCGACGTGCTGGCCCTAGCCATCGCCGAGATCGGTGCGCTCTCCGAACGGCGCACCGCTCTGCTGGTCGACCCGGCGCTGTCCGGCCTGCCGGCCTTTCTGGTCAGGGACGGCGGGCTGAATTCCGGCTTCATGATCGCCCAAGTCACGGCAGCCTCCCTCGCCTCGGAGAACAAGAGCCTAGCCCACCCCGCCTCGGTAGACAGCCTGCCGACCTCGGCCGGCCAGGAGGATCACGTCTCCATGGCCACCTTCGCCGCCCGCCGCCTGCAGGACATGGCCGGCAACGCCTCGGCGGTGGTCGCCATCGAATTGCTGGCCGCCGCCCAGGGCGTGGACTTCCACGCACCGCTCGCCACCTCGCCGCAGCTGGGCGAGGTCATGGCGCTGATCCGCAGCGGGGTCGCGCACTACGAGCAGGACCGCTACTTCGCCCCGGACATCACCACCGCACGGATCTGGGTCGAGGGCGGCGCCTTCGAACGCTGGGTGCCCTGCGCCCGTCTTTACTCCTGAACGCTGCGAGGCCACCATGACCATCACCCTGTTCGCCGAACGCGCCCTGCTGCCGGGCGGCTGGGCGCGCGACGTGCGCCTGGAAATCGACGCCGCCGGCCTGCTCGGGCGGATCGAGCCCGGTGCCCGCGCCGAGGGCGCCGAACGCCTGCTCGGGCCGCTTCTGCCCGGCATGCCGAACCTGCACTCCCACGCCTTCCAGCGCGCCATGGCCGGACTGACCGAGGTCGCCGTCAGCGCCGAAGACAGCTTCTGGAACTGGCGCGAACGGATGTATCGGCTGGTCGCCCGGCTCGACCCGGAGCAGTTCGAAACCATCGCCCGTCAGCTCTACATCGAGCTGCTCAAGGCCGGCTACAGCAGCATCGCGGAGTTCCACTACCTGCACCTAGACCGCAACGGCCGGCCCTACGCCGACCCCGCCGAGCTGTCCCTGCGCCTCGCCCGCGCCGCCCGCGAGGCCGGCATCGGCCTAACCCTGGTCCCCGTACTCTACAGCCATGCCGGCTTCGGCGGCCTGCCGCCGGGCGCGGGACAGCAGCGTTTCATTCTCGATACGGACGGCTATCTCGACCTGCTGGCACGCTTGCGGCCGGCTCTGGAGCCGGCCGGGCAGCACCTGGGGCAGGGCTTTCATTCCCTGCGCGCAGTGACGCCCGGGCAGATCGCGCGGGTGCTGGCCGCCTCGCCCATCGATGGCCCCATCCACCTGCATATCGCCGAACAGCAGAAGGAAGTCGACGACTGCCTGGCCTGGAGCGGCCGGCGGCCCTTGCAGTGGCTGTTCGAGCATTGTCCGGTCGACCAGCGCTGGTGCCTGGTGCACACCACCCAGGCGCAGCCGGACGAACTCGCCCGGCTGGCCGAAAGCGGCGCGGTCGCCGGCCTCTGCCCGACGACCGAGGCCAACCTCGGCGACGGTCTGTTCCCGGCCACAGACTATCTGGCTCAGGGCGGACATCTCGGCATCGGCTCGGACAGCCAGGTCTCGGTCAGCGTGGTGGAGGAGCTGCGCTGGCTCGAATACGGCCAGCGCCTGCGCGACCGGCGGCGCAACCGCCTCGTCCAGGCAGGCCGACCGGCGGTCGGCGCCGCGCTCTACCAGAGCGCGCTGAGCGGCGGCGCCCAAGCCCTTGGGCAGCCGGTCGGTGCGCTGGAGGTCGGCCGGCGCGCCGACCTGCTGGTGCTGGACGGCGCCGATCCCTATCTGGCCAATGCCGAAGGCGACCAGATCCTCAACCGCTGGCTGTTCGCCGGCGGCGACCGCCAGGTCCGCGATGTGATGGTCGCCGGACGCTGGGTGGTGCGCGAAGGCCATCATGCGGACGAGGAACGCACGGCCCGTGCCTTTGCCGGGGTGCTGGCGACGCTCTTGTAAGCCCCCGATCATCGGCAGGGACCGGGTTCACCCTGCGATCTGGGCTGAAGCCGAATCGAGGGACGCAGCCAGAATCGCCTGTTCGCTGGTCTTCGCTCCAGCAGATTCGGCGGCGCGTCAATCGAGCCCCATCAAGCCGTCGGCCGGCCCTCGACGGGATATCCGGGATCGGTGTACCCACGCGTGGAAACGTGGCCTGGCGGCACCAGACTGTCGACGAGCCTTTCGTCATCCGGACCGGATTCGAAGCTCAAGGCGTCGACATAGCTGTCCCAGTGCGCCTCCGTGCGCGGACCGACGATGGTGGAACTGACGAGCCGGTTCTTCAGCACCCATGCCAGTGCGAAGGCCGTCGCGGTGGTACCCCGCTCGGCCGCATGCGCAGCGATGGTTTGCGCGATCCTCAGCGACTCCGGTCGCCACTCGGTCTGCTGCATGCGCTTGTGTCGCCGCGCCCGGCACGGCTGTCGGCCGGCGGAGGGGCATCCACGGCATATTTACCGCTGAGCACACCGCGCGCCAGCGGCGCTGTAGGACACGACGCCCAGGCCATAAAAGGCAGGACTGGGTGCTGTTCCTGCAGGACATCGCCCAAGCCTGGTCCGGGGCCGAGCGCATCACGCTGGTGATGGACAACCTCAACACCCACAGTGCGGCCTCGCTGTACGAAACCTGTATGCCCGAGCAGGCCAAGGCCCTGAGAGATCGCTTCGAGTTCGTCTACCCCCCAAGCAGGGCAGTTGGCTGAACATGGCCGAAATCGAGACCAACGTACTCGTCGGCCAGTGCCTGGACAGGCGCATCGACTCCCTCGAGCGGATGCGCAAGGAGATCGCCTCATGGCAGCAACGCCGCAACCAGCTCGATGCCAAGATCAACTGTAAGTGATCCATGAACCCCATCTTCAGCCGAGGTAAAGGCCCGCCGATGCTGTGCTCCCGATTTCCTTCTGGAGCCCGCCGTCATGATGCGACCCGACGCCAAGGTCGAAAAAGTCTACCTGTCCCCCAAGCCCGTCGACTTCCGGAAATCCATCGACGGCCTCGCCGCCCTGGTCGAGCTGGACATCCAGGTGGCGGTGTTCGATCCGGTGCTGTTCGTCTTCCTCAACCGGGCGCGCAACCGGGTGAAG
>Ga0209575_10000893_pt1 | contig 14357 bp, 8 predicted proteins | sample Medcelwee11metaG_FD_187172 | JGI IMG/M metagenome (GOLD analysis project Ga0209575, IMG submission 187172) | Freshwater pond sediment microbial communities from the University of Edinburgh, under environmental carbon perturbations - Medium... | ecosystem: Environmental > Aquatic > Freshwater >...
CTCAAACGCGGTCTTGGAAGTACGCTTCGTGGTCGCACCGTCGGACAACAAGCCCGACACTTCTACGCTAAATGCTTCACCCACAACATCCTCATGAGGTGCTGAGAATGAAACTCCGAACAGAGCCAGACATCCACAATCATTATATATCCTTCATCCTCATTATTTTTTTATGCCTGACCCGATACGGGAATACATGAAAGAGAAGGACATAGGCATCTGCCTGTTCCTCAATTCTGAGCCTGCGAACGCGAATTTCTCCTATCTCTCCGGTTTCAATGGCCAAGGAGCGCTTGTGGTGACGAAAACGAAGAAGGCGTTATTGGTGCCTGAACCTGAATACCATATCGCGAAGAAGGAGACCCGCGGGATCCCTATCGTCAACCTCGGAGGGAAGCGGATCTCTGAATATGTGAATAAGCATCATTCATCTCTTGTCACGGGAGGTATTGCGCTCGACCACCACAGCCTTTCCGCAGAGCAGTTCTTCGCGGTGAAGAAGGCGCTGAAAGCGAGGAGGGTCATCGATGTCTGGCCGGCTGTCAGGGAGATGCGCATGCGCAAGACTCCTGCGGAGATCGCGAGGATAACAAAGGCTTGTGAGATCACGGAACAAATATTGCTTTCGTTCCAGAAAAAGATCAGGACATTTACGACCGAGGCCGATGCGGCAGCGTACCTTTCGTTTGAGGCAGGACGTCATGCAGGAGGACCTTCATTCCCTCCCATCGTCGCGTCAGGGAAGAACGCAGGGAAGTGGCACCATACACCGGAGAAAGTGAAGATCGCGGAAGGTTTCTGCATCGTCGATTTCGGGGTTTGGTCCAATGGATACTGTTCGGATATCACGAGGACGTTTTTCCTGGGGAAACCTTCAGAGAGGGAGAGAGAGAGGTACGAGCTCGTGAGAAAGGTCCAGGAAGACGCGATAGCGCGTATGATTCCGGGAGCTGATCTCGGAGAGATCCAGGAGGAAGCGAAGAACAGGCTCGGGCCCCTTTTCGTGCACAGTCTCGGGCACGGTATCGGGCGCGAGGTCCATGAAGGGCCGCACTTCATGAGGAAGCAGAGACTTGAAGAAGGGATGGCGCTCGCGGTCGAGCCTGCCATCTACAAGCCGTATTCCTATGGGATCAGGATCGAGGATGATGTGCTTATCAGGAAGGGGGGGGCTGAGAGGTTGACGGAAGGGACGAGGAAGCTGATTCTATTATAAGAAAAGATTGTCACCTCAGGATACTCTCGAATACGGAAATCATCGCTCTGCCTTTGTCACGATCACTCAAAGCCTTCTCGATGTCGCCAAGACCGAGATAGGACATCCCCCTGAAATGATAGAACACAGGGACGTTAGGGTTCAAGCGTATCGCTTTGTCATGGGACTCGACGGCCTTTTTGTAGTCCTTGATGTTGTTCCTGGTGTACGCGATCCCCTTGAAGTAATGGGCGAAAGCGAGCGGGTCATTTTCTGTTGGGCTCCAGGCAAGCTTCCCAAGCACCTTGACAATCACCCCTCTTTTCTTAATCGTCAGCTTTGTGTCAGTAATGTATTCTGTTATTCCGCTCACGAACATTACCGGGAACATGGAAACCAGGCATTCTTTTTTACCTTCGTTCTTCGCGGTAAGCGGGAGGCTCTTTTTTCCGTATCCGATCCGGATGGCATTCTCGAATGATGCAATGGCTTCTTTCTCTCTGAAGAGATAAGTGAGGATCACGCCTTTATTGAAATGTGCGCTAAAAAGCTCTGGATTGTTGCTTATCGCCTTTTCTAGATCCGCCACCGCTTCTTCCCAAGATGAACGGACGCCCTTAGGGATCTGGAGTGCGTGTTCAGGAAGGACAGGAGTCAGAAAAAATTTTACTGTCCCCCTATTACAGTACGCCTCGGCACAGGATGAATCCAGCTTGATCGCCTTATCATACATCCTGACAGCGGAATTCCAGTCAGGATCCATAAGGTATCTGGCGTTTCCAGCAATGAAGTACGCTTGTGCAGAATTGGGATGCGTATCAGCAATCCTTTGGAAGGCTGGAAGCGCGCTCTTGAAGTCGTTCTTGAGTACTTCTGATGCAATAGAGTAGCCCTGTTCGATGCAGCTTTCAATATTTTGCACGATGGTTGACTGTGGATGGACAGCCGGAGGAATAAAGGATGAAGCGGCCATGATCCCCGCGAACGCCAAGGCGAGCTTGTCATCAAGGCTCATGGCAGATGCAGAATAGGGAGATACATATAAATTCTTCGCGATTCCGTCCTCTATCATCGCATGCATTTTTCAGGAAGTAAAAATCAGGGGAAAAAAAGGGATCGGGAGATACTATAGAAGACTGAGGTTCACAGCTTGACCATGAACTTCCCGTTCTCCTGGATGACTTTCCCGTCTATTATGATCTTCCCGCCGTCCCTGAGATCCTTGATCATGTCCCAATGGAGGGCTGATTCGTTCTTCCCGCCGCCTTCTTTGTAGGCCATGCCGAGGGCTAGGTGGATGGTTCCGCCGATCTTCTCATCGAAGAGGATCTGCTTGATGAAGCGCTTGATGTTGTAGTTCAGGCCGATGCCGAACTCCCCGATCAGGGAGGCTCCGGGGTCAGTCGCTATCATTTCTTTCAGGAAACCCTCGTTCTTCGAGGCCTTGGCTGAGACGACTTTGCCTTTATGGAACTCAAGCCTGATGCCGTCCACTTCCCGCCCGCCATGTATCGCCGGGAAAGAATAGGCGATGTGGCCCTCAGCAGTGGTCTCGTCAGGCCCCACGAATACCTCGCCGTCAGGCATGTTGCGGTGGCCGCAGCACATGATCCCCTGCCTGCCTTTGATAGAGAAGGTGAGGTCGGTGTCCTTCCCGACGATGCGGACGACTGAGCCCTTGTCGAGGATGGTTTTCAGCCTCTTCTGTCTCTCTGCTTCCTTGTTCCAGTCGACGTTGGTGGCGCTGTACACGAAGTCCTCGAACTCCTCGAGGCTCATCTCGGCGTCCTGGGCGAGGGCGTTCGTCGGGTACTCGCAGATGACCCAGTTGTTCTTCTGGAGGATCATATCGGAGATAGGACGGATGATACGGCTGCGGAGGGCGACCTTTTTCGGGTCGATATTCGTGAACTCTTTCGTGTTATAGTCAGTCCCGATGCTGATGACTCCGTCGATATTTTTCGCCTCAAATTCCGCGATCTTCGGGAATGTCTTGAGCTGGTCGTTTGATGCAAGTTTATAGAATTGGTAAGCGAATCCCGGGAGGGAACAGTTGACGATGGGAAGGCCGCCTTTCCTTATTATCCTCTTGTAGACTTCAAGCCCGAGGTCGCGCGCCTCATAGCCGAGACTGATCTTGATGATGCTGCCTTTTTTCACGGTCAGGGAATAATCGACGAGGATCCCCGCGAGCTTCACTATCCTTGGGTCTGCCATGGGTTGGTGTCCAAGGGCGTGATTATTTAAAGGTTTTGTGATGGGGTATCATGGAAGGTATAAGAAAATTGATGATATTGAATAAAACCATAAATGCTTTTTCCCCCGCAATCGATTAATTTCTTTGTGAAGCGGAAGGAAGAAATAAATACCTGCTTTGTGATAATCCGAAACCATATATATTCGTATACCGCATAATCGTTGGATCAGATCTTTTTTTGGAGGGCATGGACATGAGGAACTTTCAAATGCTGGTATTTCTTCTTGTTTTCATCACACCATCATTCGCATCAGCGGCAACCTATTATGTGGAGCGCGATACTCCGACAGTCGACGGGACGACTTTCTGCAATGGCCCATGCAAAGGAGGAGATACTTTGATCCTCAGGGCAGGCGAGCGAGGGAACCTTATCTTACAGAATTTTAATGGCCAAGGCACCTATATCACCATCACAAACGAAGTGGTTACTCCATCCAAACCAGTCACCATCATCAATAGCGAGGGTAATTATTGGTGGACAGTACTCATGCTTTTGAACTGCAAATATGTCGATTTTCGGGGCGATGCTGATCCGAACCTGATCAAGACGGACAGGTCCAAGGGCATCATCGTCCAAAACAGCGGGGGATGGGGAGGAGATACCCCGGCCAGGAGCGGTAACATCCAACTCGGAGGAGATTCACACCATCTCAAATTCAGTTATGTTGATACTAACTGCCTGAATAATACCGCATTTGCTATTAGAAGCGATGGAAAATCAGACGGACGGGGGATAGGCATCCATATGGCAGATAATAATTATGGCGGGATCGTCTGGGATTATTTTGAGATCCATCATAACTGGATCCATGATATCATCGGGCAAGGATGTTATCTCGGGGTCAATGATCCTTACTGCAAACAGCCGGGAGAATATCCTGGATGCACAACAGGCAGACCGCATATCCGCAATCTGGCATTCCATCATAATATCATAGAAGATACTGGAGCAGAAGGATGCGATATCAAGGGAAGCGATTCCGGGACGATCGAAGTCTATGATAATCAGATGAGAAGAACCGGGAAAACCTATGTGAACCCGGACAAGAACCTGCAGACTGACATGACTGCCGGTTACAAGATCGCGTGGACAACTGGGTGCACCATGAATGTCCATGATAATTATGTCGAATCAACAGGGGGACCTGGAATCTATATCATCGGAGCTTACACCCAAAATGATCTCGCAAAGATTCCAGCAAACATCCCTACTGTGAACGTGCACAATAATGTCGTTGTCAATTCAGGGACGAGGTCAGACAACCTTGTCCATTCCTCAGGCATCATTTCGAGATACCGTTCCTATGATTGCGATGTGTATGATAATATTGTCATCCAGTCGAATCATTATGGATTGTTGGTCGGACAGAGCGAAGATGTCATGGATGCCAGACGCAATATCATCGCAGATTGCGCGCAAGGGGAAGTCTATGTTGCTCCCGGGACTGTCTATACTGAGGGCACCGGAGCAGACGCGAATATTTATTATCCTGATGCAGCGAGCGTCGGCTTTGCGAAGTGGTCGGATGACGGGGATTACTCCAATGATGATTTCAGGATAATCGGACAGGTTTGCGGGAACAGTAGATGTGATAGCGGAGAAAGCTGTTCCACGTGCTCTAAGGATTGCGGAGTTTGTCCTGCGACCTGCGGCGACCGCTCATGCAATGGGCAGGAGACCTGCCAGACCTGTGTGGTCGATTGCGGAGCCTGTCCTGCCGCCTGCGGCGACCGTTCATGCAATGGGCAGGAGACCTGCCAGACCTGCGTGATCGATTGCGGAGCCTGTCAACAGTCAGTATTCCTTCCTGGGGAGACCATCGAGGCGGAAAAAGGTCTCCTTTCCGTGCCTATGAAGTCCGTAAGCGACGCAACAGCGTCCGGAGGCTTCTACGTTTCTACGCCCACGGATTATCAGGGTTCAGTCAGCTTCACTTTTGATATAGCCACAGAAGGAAATTATATCATCGAGGCGAGGATCAAGGCGCCAACGGTCTCTGATGATTCCTTCTATGTCGGTTTCGACGGGGGATCAGTTGTGGGAAATGATATGTATACCTGGGACACGAGGGTAGCTTCGATCTGGTCAATAACCAATGTGAGCATGCGCGGAAACGGAAATTTCTCATATGCCCAATTCAATCCCATGTCATGGACCTTATCTACCGGGAGGCATACTCTCACTTTCTATGGCAGGGAATCCGGGACATCGCTTGATACTATCATATTGAAGAAGCATCAGGCCCCCCAGTGCATCGGATTGAACGATGTCATGGGCAGTATCCAGAAGTGGAAAGACAATCAGCTGACCATCAGCAATTTGATGGTGATCATACAGGGATGGAGGGGGAATGCCTGCGTCTAGGCATTCCTTTATGAATTATTTTTCTTTGCTCAACGTTCGCATCAGAAGAACACACTACATTATAGCTGCGTGATGAACGAAATACTCACGGACGGTGAGCCACGGGCGGGCGATACAAAACCGAGAAACGCCTGGGGCTTTAGCCAGTTGATGGTTGCTCGCTAGTAAACACAAGTACCCTATACTTTCTTAAACCAAGGATGTTCTCTTTCTCTTATGCCAACTGATGTCGTCATCGTCCGCTACGCTGAGCTCGGGCTCAAGGGAAGGAACAGGAACATCTTCGAGAACCGCCTGGTGGACAATATCAGGGCCTGCCTGAAAGATGCTGGGATCGCCCATTCAGTAAGCAAGTCCTGGGGAAGGATCTATGTCAGGACCGACAACCCTTGTCTTATGTTACAGGAGGTCTTCGGGATAGCGTCTTTCTCTCCTGCGATGGTCGTCCCGCCTGATCTACAGGCGATCAAGGAGGCGGCCCTTCCTCTTATTGCGGGATTCGGTCCCACGACGACTTTCCGGGTATCCTGCCAAAGGGGAGACAAGGATGTGCTGTTCCGTTCACAGGATGCTGAACGCGAATTGGGGGCATTCATCGTCGAAAAGACCGGAGCGAAGGTCAAACTCCGGGGATTTATGAAAGAGGTCGCTCTCGAATTCTATGAAGGGAAAGGATATATCTTCGCTGACAGGATTCCAGGGCCAGGCGGGCTTCCGCTTGGATCTTCAGGAGACGCGCTCCTCCTGTATGAAGGAAGAGACGGGCTTGCCGCGGGCTGGCTCATGATGAAAAGAGGGGTCGCTCTCCAGGCAGCGTTCATCTCAGGTGATAGGGATGAACTTGAAATGCTCGGGAGGCTGCATCATGGAAAGGGTTTTCGCATCCATGAAGCGGGGATGGACGATATCCCTGCTCTCGCGAAGAGATTGAGGCTCTATGCTGTCGTCTCCTCCCAGGATGTGGACACGCTCTCTTTGTACCCATTCCCCATCCCTGCCCTGCGTCCGCTTGTCGGTTATTCAAAAGGTGAGATCGGAAGCATCATCTCGAGGGTGCTTGGAAACAGCCGCTGACTTCATACCGGCTCTGAATGGGGAGCGCAGGGTTACTCATGTGTGACTCAAAGGTTACTTATCATCTCCTAATCGGTTCCACTCTCTCCTTTTCTCATATTCCATCGTATCCATTCCCCCGGATAAATCCTTTTATACCTACTATTATTTTTTTGTTCCATCATGGCTGAAAACGAACTTGACTTGGTATCACGACTTTCTTCAGAACAGCAAACGATAGCGCGATTCAGATTGACCAATATCTGTCCTGATGACGGCAAATATGGAGATTCCATCGATCCGATGAGGAGATTCCTGAGTCCGGAGGCTGAATGGAATAACTGCGCGAAATTGCAGCACGTCCTGCTGGAGACAAGGGCTGAGTTCGGGCAGGCAACGTCCGCGCAGGTCGATGAGGTTAAGATGGCGCTTCGCCGGATCGACCCGCTCAACATGGCACTCCTGGAAAATAAGCTCAAGCATGACCAGCTCGCGGTCATCGAGGAGATCGGGAGGTTCGTCTCACCCGGGACAAAAGCCCTCCTCCATCCCGGGACGACATCATATGATATCCTTGACACCGCCCGGGCTTACCTCATGAAGAGGGCATGGAGAGAGCAGATGAGGCCGACAGTGAAGATCACCATCAGCAATATGATCGAGCTTTCAGAGCAGACGATCGATTTCCTCCAGGTTGGGAGAACCCATCTACAGAACACCTCTCCCATCCTCTTCGGAGGGATGGTGGCAGGATACGCAGCCCGCCTCGCTGACAGGGTAAATTTTTGTGACAAGGCGTTCTACAGCCTGAAGGGCAAGATATCAGGCATCGTAGGGACAGGGGCAGGCATCGATATGGTCATCGGACCTGGTAAATCTATAGAATTTGAGCAAAGGGTACTTGAGAAATTCGGCCTATTGCCTGATTATTCTGCGAGCCAGATCACTCAGAAAGAACGTATGGCTGATGTGGGCCATGGCATGGTGACATTGATAAGCGTCCTTGGAGATTTTGCAAATGACATGAGGATGCTCTATAGTTCCTCCATCCATGAGGTGAGCGACAGGAAGAGCGAATCCATGCTTGGGGGTAGCAGCTCAGATGCCGCTAAAGACAATCCCATCAACTGGGAGAATATTGCTGGGAAAGTGGCGATAGTCGAGGGAGGGATGAGGGTGTGCTACGCCCAGATCGAGTCCAACTTCGAGCGGGACCTGAGAGGGTCCATCCAGGCACGATACCAGCCGGGGATGATGATTGCAGAGACCTATGAGTCCTTCGCGCGGGCTAACAAAGGGCTGAAGACCTTGTCCATCAATATCGATTATCTCAGCCGGAATCTCCAGCCAGTCAGGGACAATCCGTCTGAAGCGATGGTCTCGATCCTCCGGGGAGAGGGATGGATCCATCCTGAATACGGTGCAGGGCATGATTTTGTCAAGGCGATGGCACTTGAGGCGAGGAAGAACAAGCAGCCATTGATAGCGCCCTGCTTAGAGGACAAGGAGTTCGTGGCAGTGTATGATACTCTTCCTGATGTCAAGAGGAGGATACTGCGCGGAGAGATGGAATCCTATATGGGTTCAGCGAGAGAGAGGGCGCTTATTAATCTCGGTTATGCAAGGGAAGTGATCGGAAGGAAACCTCTCAATGATTGAATGGTTTGAATCTCGTTGTACTATCTGGGTCCTTTCTGTTTTTTTCAATGTATTCCGGGTCCACTCCCCAATCGAAACACTTAAGTATATTCATGGGATTTTCAGATTCCATGAGAGATATCGTCCTGCCCAAAGGGAATGAGCAAGAGCTTGCGGAGATGGCGCTACGTCTCGGACATGAACGTATCACCTTCGCGTATCCTTATGCGATCTTCCCAAAGACGATGATGAAAGGCAAAATCGGCATGCCTTTTGATTTCGCGGCGATCGCGGCGAACCAAAAAGAGATCATCGCGTGCAGGAGCAAAGGAATCCTTTCCCTCTATCGGGCGCATGAGGATGTGAGGGAAGCGATAGAAGGGCTGCGGCCAGGAATCATATTCGGGATCGAATACTCAGAGAGGAAGGACTTCATCCATCACCGAAATTCCGGTCTCAATCATATCATGGCGAAAGCGGCAAAGGACAAGAAAGTGACTATTGGCATCTCCTTTTCGGAACTCCTCATACTCAACGCGTCGACCCAGGCGGTGGTCCTCGGAAGGATCAGGCAGAACATTTCGCTCCTTCGGAAGTATGGGGCAAGTATCCGGTTATTCTCTCTCGCGGATGATCCCTATAGCATGAGGCCAGCCCATGATCTCATCTCTTTTCTTATCGGACTCGGCATGACGAGGGATGAAGCGGAGAGAGCGTTGGGATAGTTTTTTTGCGTCTTAGACATCTTAGAGATAATCGAGATATTAGATATAATAGGCATATTCTAGAATGAGATTGTTTTTTCTGCAGAATAGTGTTACTGTTGGCGATTATGTTTCAGAGGCTTTTTCCATGGGGGGAGGCTCAATCGAACGTCTGCGCTTTGAAAACGGCTCTATCCTATCTGTTCTTCATTTTTTCTATGGTGTTTTCTGTCCTGTCAAATCATAACAGGTCATTTGGCCCTTTGCAGGAAAAAATTGTCTTCCTTTGCTCATTTAGGATGGAGTCCATGAACACGAAACGTTTTTAAATTCCATCTCCCAAATACAGAGATTGGTATAGAATTCATGAAAAAGAGGATATTGATGGATCGTTCAGGCAGGGGGGTAGTACAAACACTCATCCTTGGATGGTTTCTAGTCAATATGCTCTTTTTGCCAGTGGCATTCGCCTATGCTCCTGATTCCTCGAATCATGCGGCATCATCTGAGGCGGTCAGGCTTCCTGTCAACGGGGCGTTCGGGAAGGTGATAGCGATCGGCACAACCCCCCTTGCGGCCTATGTGGGGGAGGGACATACGGCGATCCAGACCGGGATCGCATTCGGGCTAGGCCAGGCAGAGACTTCTCTCATGCTCGCTTATGTGATTCTCTTTTTTTCCATCGTCTGGTACCTGTCGCTCGCGAGGAAGGCCTACCATTCACCGGCAGCAGAAGGGATTATCCTTTCGGGCATCATCGTTATCATGGTGGGAGCTGTCTCTGAACAGGCAGCGGCTGATACCTGTTCTTTTGAATCATGTTCCAACTCCTGCTACATCTCTCCGGCTTTCATCAGTGCGACTACCGCCAATATGTCATTCGATATGTGGATTAATCCCTATGGGACTCCAATCAACATGTATTCTGAATCAGGGTCCGATACAGAAAGAAATTTAACTTCAAGTCCGATCGGGGATCCACCCAAGATCAATCAATTTCCGCCTTCGACTGAACCGGTGACTGTTGACCCTGAGGATAATGATTTCAGCAGTTTCCTTTGTTTTTATGAAGGGGAATACTATGCTAATTTTTCAGCATTCGACTTCACGGACAAAACCAATCTCTTTTTCAGCTGTTCGAAGATATCTCATACGGTCTCATATGACACTGAAGGGTTTTGTGAATTAGCGGGATGCGGAGGAAAATTCACGGATGCCCCTATATTTGCATCATCAGCCTCGGTTTCGTCAACAGATCGTTGCTGTGGGGATGACATAACCGATAACCCGGATACCTACCAGGAATGGTGCACCAACAGCGCCGGTGCCGGATGCAAGATCATCACCGATTATTATATCTATCAGGAGACTGCCAATAGGGAATGGTACACCGGGAGCGGGAGCTGGTCCAATAAATGCTGCGGGGACGATCTCGGCCCCTCCAATAGCGATTGCCTCACTTTTGTAACCGGGTCTTCTTGTGTATCCCTCGGAGGAAAAATCGCTCCTGACAGGGTGCAGACAATCTCTGAGAATCAGTGGACATACAGCGGAAATCTAACGGCAGATGGAATCCAGAGCGACACTATTGGCAATTCGAAAACGATTGATTGGTGCACAACGACCTCAACCCGGGACACGACCCTTTATGATACGTACTTTGATAGGATGTATATCAAGAAGCAGTGCCTCCTTGAAAATGGTACGAATGGTTGGAATGGGATTACGGCGAATCCCACAAGCATGACCAAGATCGAAGGAGTCTATGGAGGATCGCCTTATTTCACAAAGGATGCTGAATGGTATTGGGTTAATTCAGACACGACGACAAAAGCTAAAATATATTATGCCTCCTGCGCAGGATATAGTATCTTATCTCTTGGGGATGGTTCTTTCGCATCTTGTACCAATGACCCAATCCGTTCTTCTGACAAAGTGTTTTCACTTTCCGGGCTCTCGTTCTCTTCTACTGTGGCAAATCCGTACTCGGGGGTCAGCCCTGGAGGCAATACTCCAGATGTCCTCTGCCATGAAGAACCAAATTTTCCTGGAACATTCCGGATATTAGAGTGTTGCGGGGAGGATAATTGCGTGACTTGCATGTCAGATAAAGATAATCCTGATACGAAATGTCCCTCTTCCCCTCCGGCTCAGAGCCACCAATTCAAGTCAGGCAGTTATGTATTCGAGCCAAGAGAACATGATCCTCTCGATTCAATCGCTTATGAAGGAGATATTGTCAATTGCACCTGTTTCGAGTATCTGGATGATGATAGCCAGCATGCATGCAGGGCCACTGGTGATTATAAACCCTTAAATGATCTTCCTTCTTGTGATTCAAACAGGGAAGAGATACATTGCATGTGCCAGCAGGACACAAAATGTTCACAGAAAATTGTCAATTATTATTGTTTGAATGAGGAAGGGACATACACCTGGAGGAGGGACTCATATGTGGACGCACTCCTTTCATGGGAATCGCAATATTATCCATTAGATATAGTTACTTTCGGGAAATGCAAGTATACTCCACTTCTTGAAAAGCTTCCATTCTTGACCGATTCTAATGAATTTTTTTATTGCAGCGAGGATTCTGAATGGCTCTCTGATCTTGATGTGGAAAAGGAAGCCTGTGAGTCCATGTACAACTGGTCAGGAAACCAGTGTTGTGGTGAGATAGATGATTATCCTGAGTTCTTCATAGACACCAATGGAACGTGCTGGAGGAGCGCATATCAGCCAGTCAACAGTACAGTCACGGATACGGTGCATGGAGATTTCCATAATTATACTGAACTGCTCGTTCTCAATGACGGTATCCATGGGTGCGCTATCAACGAGTCGAATGAGGCTACTGCGTTAAAACCAGAAGACCAGGTGAGGGGTGTCACATCAAATTATTCAGAAAAGGTGAGGTTAGACAAGGGAAAGATCGAACTTGGAGGGTCAAATGGACCTAACATCCTTTCCATTAATGACTTCATGCAATTTGGTGTCTTTAATTGGTCATCTACTTTCACCAACGATTGGATCCTCTATATGACCAATACGACGGGAACTCCTATCGTCACCGATGACCCCTATTGCACAGCGCATCTTGTTGGCGGAGCCTATAAGCACTGCTCCTATAATGAGACGTGGGAGGACGGCAACCTGACCCACCTCAGCTATATCGAGTGGGCATTCACCGGAGGCAGGATGGCGGGCTGCTGCAACGAGACCTCATGCTGGAACGGGACGGTCTGTGTCGACGGCAATGCCTCAGGCTCTGTCGAGGTCTATCCATTGGGATCTATGCCTGGCGCAAAGTATGTGTGCGTGGACGGAGAATGGGAGACTGCGATCTCGAAGACCACATGGGACAAGAGGTATTCAGGCTACACCTCGAACCAGAGCCACTGCCTCGTCGACCCGTTCGGGAATCCCAGCAAAAATTTCGATCCTGATTCTTTCAGCATGTCCACCTGGCTCAGCTCAGGCCTGAATGATAATCCCCAATGGTTCGAGGACGGACAGTATATCTATGACCATCTCTGCGACAACGGTACATGGATCTCCAGGAGCAAGGTTATCGCCTCAGGACTCCTCGATTATGCTGACAAGAACGGCATCGATGATTATTCCCTCTTCTGCGACAACTATAAACTCTCCCTGAACAATTACCTCTATAACCTCACAATCGATATGGTGACGCATTCCGGAGGTCTGGCCTGCAGGGATCTTATCATGAGTGTCGATGAGGTCAGGCTCATCTACCTCGAGAACAAGAGCAATCTGCCTATACAGTTCCAGAATATCCAGAGCGCCCGCTGTAACACCGCTTGCATTGATATAAAAGGCCAAAACATACCCTGCGTCAATTCCTTCTGCGTCCTGCGCTTCAATAAAGGAGGCACGGATCAGGCGGTGTTCGGTGTCTCGCTCAACCAGAAGCTCACCCATGAGGACTATCCTTTTATCGATGTCCTGCCTGATCTCGGCACCTGCACAGCAGCTTCTGATGGTAAATTCCACAGCTGCGGCAGTACCGCCTGGTACAATCCATCGATCGAGTCCATCATCTATTCAAAAGAGGCTATTTCCTTATCTCCAAGCCTCTGGCAGACATTCGTCTCCACGCTCTCGGGCTGGATCGACAAGATCACCGCTTTCTTCAAGGCAAACCCTGTCCATGACCAGGCTGAATATGGGTTCTCTTATGTCGGGGATATGAGGGATTTCAACAGGCTCTATATCGCCCAGTCGAACGGGAAACGGGTGGAGGCCATAACCGAGATCGGCATCTATGATACCAGCGGAAGAACATCGCCAAGCGATTTCATCTATGGTGAATTCGAGGGGTTCTCACAGGATATCTGCGCATCGCTCGTTCCCTTCATCGACGTCGAAGATGGGTGGTATTCTGAATGCATGAAGAACGGCAACCAGTACATATTGAGCGGTTTCGGGGAGAACTATCCGAGCACAGGGACCAAGTTCATCAGGGACACTGATTACTGGATCGAACTGACAGCGAGACTCAGGCTTGACGAGACTGAAGGGACATCATCCTATCCGGCCTGCACGCAGGGTTCTGTCATCTCTTCGAGCCTCCCTTGCGTATGCGTCTCTGAGGCTTTCGAATCAGGCAAGACGGCCGGTGCATTCGGGACACCGATCTCATCCTATTGCTGTTCTGACGGACCTTGCACCGGGGTCTGCGACGCCCAGGGCAAGTGCCCTAATACCTGCGGCAATCCGCTCAGGAAATCATGCAGCTGCGAGGGTGAGACCTGTTCAGGGACCAATAAAGTTGTCTTCCCTATCACCAATGATGAAGGCTTCTTCATGAATAAGCCCTATATCTGCACGGGGTCTTTCACTTTCGATCTTACGGGGACGAGGCTCCAATCGACCTGCGATAGTGAATGGGAATCAACTGATTCGTTCATCAATCCTGATGGGGGAAGCTGGGAGAATCCAACTTTTCCGGTCAAGGATATGAACGAAGTAGTATGCGACGGAGAATTCTGCATCGGCTACAATTCGAATATCACCTCAAGGATAAATCCGTCAGGCGCGGTCAACGGGACAGCTATCTGCTGTGATGGCGCCTGGATGATCAATATGGAGGATGAAGAATTCACGCCATATTGCTGTGAGGAG
>Ga0209575_10000894_pt1 | contig 14303 bp, 20 predicted proteins | sample Medcelwee11metaG_FD_187172 | JGI IMG/M metagenome (GOLD analysis project Ga0209575, IMG submission 187172) | Freshwater pond sediment microbial communities from the University of Edinburgh, under environmental carbon perturbations - Medium... | ecosystem: Environmental > Aquatic > Freshwater >...
GTGCCGGGGGCGGTGGTTTCCTTGACGAGCTTCGGTGTCAGTTTGCTCATGATGATTCAACCGGGCTGGTGGGCGATGGCAATCGGTGGAGAACGGGTTTGCAGGGGGAATCTATTGGTGGCTGGCGCAGATCCAGCCGTACTGTACGCAGATAATTTCTCCTCGTACAAATCACCTATAAGCCGTATAAATTGTGGCTTCTACCAGTCACCTGCAGGACAGTCCCACAGCTTCCCCCACGGTGGGATTTCCCCATCGGGGCCGGCCCGCTGGCGCGAGCCAGGCACCCAACCAGGAGGAGGAGCCGGTTCCCCCCGCCAGCCTCCTCGGTCAATGGGGCGAGCGCTTGCCGAGGGCTCGGCCGATGCGGAACGCCACCCAGGCCCAGTACTCGAGAACCGTGTCATCCTCGCCGATCGAGAACGCCCAGGTCGTCTTGTTGAATAGCGGATGCTCGCTTTTTCCAGCCTGGCGATATTTGTCTTCCAATTGTTCAGCGCTCAGGCCGGCATCGTTCAAATACGGGGTCATCAACTCGGCCTCGCTCGGAAGTTTCTTTTCACCGATACGGAAGGCCAGCCACGCCGGATTGACTTGAATAAAGCGGGCAATCTTTTCAATGTCGGAAAGGATGGGCTGAGTTGTTCCGTTGGCATAGTCGGCGAGCACTTTCTCGGAAATACCCGTGCCTACCGAAATAGCCTGTCGACTATAGCCAGCCCCATACAGGCAGAACTTGAGGCGATTGCTGAAACCCGAGCTGGAGCAACTATTGATGAAGAGTTGACTCATGTTTAAGCCCTCGCGGTCCGTGCGAGTTTAGTTTCAGGGGCTGAAGGGAAAACCCCAACTTTCCTGTTTGCTCAGCCCCCGCAGTTATTATTGAACTTCGACGAGAGCTTTTCCGCTGTCGCACACTTTCTCGACAGAAAATATCGCCTCCGATCCGCCGATCTCGGCCAGGGTGAGCCGGCCGCCCTCGAAGCAGCCGCCGGTATCCAGATAGCGCACGTTGCCCAGATCCAGCACCTCGCCAACCACGGTGTGGCCGACATAGACCCGCTCGACGCCGGCGATGGGGCGGATCTCTGCGTCGTCGTACCGCTTCCTGCGCCACAAGGCCTCCATGACGTGGTGGTCGCGATAGGCGTCGCCCAGCTCGCCTTCCAGCGCCTCGACGAAGCGCCCCCAGCTCAAGCAGGTGCATTCGGCATGCACCACGCCGTAGCGTTCTCCCGAGCGCCCGGCGACCTCGATGGCCACGGGCAGCTCGTTTAGAAACCTGCCTAAGAAGGGGCGTAGCTCGTCGCTCAAGGCATAGAACCACTTGCCGCCATGCTGGCGGTGGCCGACTGGCTCCTCGAACAGGCCGGCCTCCACACACCACTGGTCGTGGTTGCCGCGAACGGGTTTGAACCAGGGCTTCAAAAGCCACCAGGCGACACGGAGAGACTCAGGCCCCCGGTCCACCAGGTCGCCCACGGAAAATAGCCGGTCGGTTTGCTCGTTGAAGCCGGCCTTCTCCAGCAGGCGCTCCAGGAGAGAAAATTCCCCGTGAATGTCGCCCACGGCAAAGTCCCGGCCCTTCCGGTTGGGACCGTACTGGACGAACAGGCGGTTGGCGGAGGTGTGGAGCGGCTTGAGGTGATCGGGAAGGTTCATTCGGGATCTCCGTTTGGTGGATGGCTTCAGCCTCCCACCGCTTTCGGAAATCCCAAGCAGGCCGGCTCATGCATCGGCGCTGCGAAATTGCGGTGGTGGCCGGCAGAAACCGGCCAGTTGCGGTCATTCGCGGATTTGTTTTCGAAGCGGGAAGCAGCCGCTCAGCACTGGAGTTAAGCGGCCGTGTCTTGCAGTCCGCTCGACTTGTTAGGTATTAATTAGCGCTCATTCAATCCGGCTGTTGGCTTCCAGTACTCAAATAGCTTTCCATTGGAATCTAAGCCAGTTGAATATTTAAAAACATTGCCATTTGAAGTATCAATTAAAAATACTGCCTGTTCGCTTTCAGTTCGGTTATTTTTACTATCGAGAGCAACATAACTACCTTGAAATAGCTGATAGCGACCAATTTCAGGTTTAATGCCTGTAGATAAATCTTTTGATTCTGCTACTGTAAAATCAGGAATAACACCAAGCAACAAGGTAAATAGTGATATTGCTCTTAGGTTCGTAAGATACTTAGGCATCAGCTAACCTCTGTAAATGTGACTTCAAAGCGATCCTTTCCTTGACCTGTTTGGTACAGCCGAACCGGCGTGCGCCGGGCGCCAAGCCACTTCTTAATCAGCACCTTGTGCTCATCTTTCATTCTGAGTCCGAAGATGACGCTCTTAAGCAGCTCGGAGAGGATACTCTCGGCTTCCAGGCCCAGCATCATGGTCGATGATCCTCCATTCTTTTTCATACGACCAATCGGTGAACTTGGTGAGGAAAGACAGCGCCACCTTGTCCTCACTCGGGGTGTTGTAGAGATTAATCTCCGGATAGGCGTCAGTGTATGATACGCGCTGAGCAGCACCGAAAACTGGTGTGTAGTCTGTTGCCTCAAACTCCAAGCAGTACCCAGCGTGATCCGCTGCATAGTGCGACCACATCAAGATACTGTCATTTCGTTCTGTGAGGCAGTACAGCCCGACCTTGTGCCTATACATGTGAATCAACTCTGCCCATAGGGCCTCCCACATAGCAGGATTTCGGTGCCTGCCTTGCAGGTAGATGGTGGTCGCTTCAGCGACCGCCAAGTCATGGGTAAGCGATTCCCATGAAATGAGGTTATCATCCTGCCGCACATGGAATCCCGATAGAAAACCCACCTCAGATGAAGCACAAACCCTTGCCGTTGACCGAGAACGAAGTCCTCAAGCTGGAAGAAATCGTCCGCAAGGGTGCGGATTGGCGCAGCCGGGATCGCGCGACAACCCTGCTGCTGCTGTCTCGCGGCGAGCCCGCCAAAACAGTGGCCGAGGTACAGGGCGTCTGCAAGAAAACGGTCCATGAGCGTCGTCAGTCGTGGCTGGACAAAGGCTTTGCCAGCTTGGTCGACGCGCCTAGAAAAGGCGCTCCCAGCAAGCTGTCGGCCTACTTGCCGGCGATTGAAGCGTGGGCACAAGCTACGCCACTGACGGTCAGCGATGTGCAGAAGCGCCTGGCAGAAGAGTTCGACGTTACCGTACACGGGAATACCGTGAGAAAGGCGTTGCAGCAGCTGGGTTTTGTCTGGAAAAGAACCCGATACAGTTTAAAAAAAACGTGACCCACAGGCCTTCGCCAGAAGCCGTGAAGAGCTGGAGCAGCTGATCCTGCAGGCGCAGGACGGGGAAATCGAATTGGCTTATGTCGATGAAACAGGCTTTTCCCTGGCCCCACCGGTGCGCAGTGCCTGGACCTTGCGCGGCAAGACGCATAAGGCCGAGCCCCAGAAATCCGGTCGACTCAACGTCATGGGCGCGCTGTTCAGCTCGGGCGGTCTGTACCTGTCGGGCACCTGGGGCACGATGACGGCACTCGCCTTTGCAGGCTTCCTGAGTCGGTTGTTGCTGCAGACCTCCAAGCCTCTGGTCGTCGTGGTGGACAACGCCTCCATCCATGCCGCGAAGGCAGTGAGTGCCCTGTTCCGGCTCCCGGAGTTCAAGCGGTTGACCCTCTATTTCCTGCCACCCTACTCGCCAGAGCTGAACCGGATCGAAATCCTCTGGCACAAAATCAAGTACGAGCGGCTACCTTTCCGCAAGCACGCCCGCTCGGAACTGGTGGAGGCACTCGATGGAATCCAGGCCGGATTCGGCAAGGAATACAACCTGACTTTTTGTTAACCGCTTAAGGCTCGGGTTATTTTTCCGAAGCGTTCGGACTAGCTGCGCCATGATTTTGTCTGGCTCATGTGTGAAGACGAACGACGGAGTGCATTCAAACGGATCGTTCAGCGAAGCAGCGGATGCTTGCCAGATTGTCGAGCCAGAAAATAGCTGCTCGCTGTACTCGTTTATGCAGCCGTACTTGTAGAGCCGTTCAATGCTCATCGGTGCCCTCTTGATGCCCAACTACTTAATATGCAGGTGCATCAGCATGAATATAATTCAAGAAGAAGTATCGACTGATTCTGACTTTTTAGAGTGTACATGCAGATGCACCTGTATATGCAATCCATTCCAGCGGATCGAAAAAAGCTCTGGAAGCTGTGCCAGCGCTGGGGATGGGCAACTCCCTGTATTTGACGCCCAAGATTAACCCGACACTGACTTCACTGCCATAGCCCGATCGGAACATCCGAGCTACGGATGTCAAGGAGGGATCCGTCCAGCTGACCGCATTGTTCAATAACTTCGCCCCAAGCCGAATGACTGCAAGGGGGCGGCCAGCGACCATTCGGCAGTATCGGTGCTCCCTCTAACCAGAACAGTTGCAAGCTTTAGCTCCTTCATCTGGAGGAGCTAATCATGAACGCAACGCCTACCAATCCGGGGCATCAACCTTGGAATAAAGGAAAGCTGGTTGGTCAGAAAGCACCGCTCAGGCTCAAGGATATCTGGGCCATCCGTGTTAGATTGCAAATCGCTGAAAAAACGCGCGATCTTGCACTTTTCAATCTGGCAATCGATAGCAAGCTGCGAGCCTGCGATCTGGTCAAGCTTCGAGTCCGGGACATAGCCCATGGAGACCGAGTGGCGTCACGTGCCATTGTCATGCAGCAGAAGACACAACGCCCTGTGCAGTTTGAGATCACTGAGCAGACAAGGGATGCCGTAGGAAACTGGATTCGGCACGCAATGCTCCGTGCGGAGGATTTTCTCTTTCCGAGCCGGCTGCACGATTCTGATCACCTATCTATCCGACAGTATGCTCGCATCGTTGATGGCTGGGTAACGGCGATCGGTCTGGATCCCACTGCGTACGGAACCCATACGATGCGTCGAACAAAAGCTTCACTGATCTACCGACGGACGAAGAATCTTCGAGCTGTCCAGCTACTGCTAGAGCATTTTCACCCTATTCAGATTCGCCTTTTGGGGGCGATCAGGATAACGACATGCGTGGATGGCCGCTCCGTAGGTCGGGTTAGCGTAGCGTAACCCGACAGCCTGCCCGGCATTGCCTGTCGCGTCGGGTTACGCCCTACGGGCTAACCCGACCTACAGTTGCAGCAGTGATTCGGTATTTCATGAGAATGCTCTAGGCCATACGAAGCTCGAAAGCACGGTGCGATACTTGGGTATTGAGGTCGACGACGCGCTGGAGATAGCCGAACAGACGGAGGTGTGAGCCAGGTCGGCTGGCGACCATGAGCTCTGTGGTCGCCAGCACGGCCAAGTGCGGTGTTCGTGGTTCGTCATCGAGGGTCCGGTCAGAAATGAGGGCGGACGTCGAGAGAAGCCTGGAACACGGCTGCTCTCAACCCAGAGGAAACGGCATAGGATGGAGAGATTGGAGATGGTAGAAGTTGCCGAAAACAGCATGGCTGGCTGATCTATTGATTGCCTTAAGTACGTCATTGACGTATGTTCTCTCCATGCTGACTATCATCGAATCTCCGCTGTTCACCAAGCTCTGGCCCGATTACTGGACGGAGGATGAGCGTGGTGCCTTCATGACCTTCCTCGCCAGCAACCCCGAGGCCGGCGCTGTCATTCCCGGCACCGGTGGTTGCCGCAAGGTGCGCTGGGGGATAGAAGGACGCGGCAAGAGCGGTTCCGTGCGCGTCATCTACACTGCGCAACTGGCCAGCGGAGCCCTGGTGGCCCTATTGATTTACGGCAAGGGCGCTACCGACAACATTCCGGCGCATATCCTGCGCAAGATCGCCAAGGAGATGAATCATGCCCCTGACTGAGAAAGAACTGCTTGAGCGAGACGCCAAGCGCAACATCGGCGAGGAGCTGTTGGCCGCCATTGTCGATGTCAAGGCCGGACGCCACGGCGCCGTGCATCGCGTGGAATTGACCGAGGCCGCCGAGGCACGAAGCAAAACCGGGCTGTCGCAGCCGAAATTCGCTGAGTTGCTGGGAGTGTCGGTGCGCACCCTGCAGGAGTGGGAACAAGGTCGCCGCTCGCCATCTGGCGCTGCGCGCTCACTGCTGCATATCGCCGCCCAGCGTCCAGACGTGTTCCGGGACGTACTTTCGGGCTGAGTGCGCGCAGAGCAGAAATGAGAAAACTGCTCAGATGACCATCATGCCTGTAAGTCGCGTGATAAGCAGAGTTCGGCCAAGAACTGGAATTCGAGTTGAGCTAACTTAAAGCCCTCCGTCCAGGTCACCGATAGTCACTAGACTCTTAATCCCACCATGGGTCAGTTGGCCGGCGTTTCCAATTCTCAAAGTCGTAGGGTGGCCAAGCAGATGTTGATCGACCCAGACATAGGAGCGTGATCACATACTCGTACTGCTCAGAGTGAATTTTCATCTCCCGAACAGATGCGCCTGCGTCGGCGTGAGCAAACCAAACACTGGCTGGCAGCTCTCTACCCTTACGCTCTTGCGTGATAGCCGGGTCCGCGGCAAGGGATCCAGCTGGTATCGGAATCGTATTCGATCTCGTCCTGAAGAATGCGCCATTTCGCCTGGCAGCGTTGCTGGAGAACGCCCATTTCATGAAGCCATCACGAGACAGAATAAGCACCGCGCTCTCGTCCGTGGAGCTGATCCACTTTAGAGCAGTCGCCGTCAGAGAGACACCATACCGAATCGCGCAAAATCGCAGCACCTCTATGTCCACGTCGGTAGTGACCTGAGCACGGAAATCGTTGAGCGGCATAAGAAGGAAAGAAGCAAAAAGGTCAGCTTCCGCTTCGATGCTTTTCTCTTCCCAGGAAAGCATGTCATCGCCGCTGCACTCGAAGCTCTCTCGTTTCAGCCTATGCAGAATGTAGTGGCCGAGCTCATGGGCTTGTGTGAAGCGAATGCGGCCTGGAGAGGAGAGCTTCTCGTTGTAGAGGAGCATCCATTTCCTTCGGTCATCGTCGGGGAACAGCGCGCCTTCGAAGCTCTTAATATCGACGGGGACAACCTCCGTAATGGGGTCGTCCCAGCCAAAAAGGTTTGCCGTTTCTAAGGCCAGCTTAGGGACTTCGACCGGAAAGCGATCAGAACCATGCTGAGCACTGAAGTGGTCGCAGATTTTCGTTAGACGGATTGCGGCCTTCTGGGGTGTCCATACCTCTTGCTTTACGCTCATCAAGATCCCTTCTTGAACGTCTCCAAAATCTTCCTCAGTTGAGCCTTTGCGTCGGGCTCGAGGTTCTTGTAGCCGCGGAAGAACGCCTCATCGAGATGGCGCTCCTCCGGAGCTCTCAGATCTTCTTCAAAAAAATAGGTGGTGGCCACACCAAGAACGTCTGCCAAGGCAGTCAGCTTTTCAGCCGACGGGCGCTGGGATTCTCGGTTTTCCAATTCCCACAGATAGCTTTTGCTCAGCCCGGCCATGTCGGCCAGCTTTTCTAGCGTAAAGCCCCGCTGCTTTCTGAGCTCGCGGAGCTTCTCACCGAGACGAGTCGCCATAGTCACGCCTCCTTAGATTTGCGTGAAAAAATAATACCACGATTCCGAACAAAGTGTTTGACAAAGCCGACAGAAGGAGTACCGTATCAAAAAGTTCGCTATTCCGAACTTTTTGTCAGGCTAGTCGAAAAGGCGGTTCAGGTGCTCTTCGCCCAGCCTCTGTCCTATCTGCTCTTCGTAGGAGGTTGGAATGTCTAGAGAGCATGTTGACCATCGGGATATTGCACGGTTCGCCGAGGAAAAAGTGAACCTGCCAAAGGAAAAGGCCACGGAATACCGGGAACAGGCCCAGCGCCTCCAGGACAAGCTGGAGAAGTACCTTGCTGATCATCCCGACTTCTCCCTCAAGCGCATGATGCTCTCCGGGAGCCTAGCGAAAGGAACGGCGCTGCGCTCGCTGAATGATATCGACGTAGCCGTTTACGTCAGCGGCTCCGACGCGCCGGGTGACATCCAGGGCTTGCTGGATTATCTGGCGGAGAAGTTGCGGAAGGCCTTCCCGAACTTCACTGCTGACCAAGTGAAACCCCAGACGTACTCGGTCACCGTGTCCTTCCGCGGGTCGGGCTTGGATGTCGATGTCGTCCCTGTTCTGTATTCGGGTGAGGCGCAATGGCGTGGAAACCTGGTGAGCCAAGACGATGGCTCGTTCCTGGAGACCAGCATTCCCCTCCATCTCGAGTTTGCCAAGAAAAGGAAGCGGGCCTCGCCCACCCACTATGCGCAAGTTGTGCGGCTAGTGAAGTACTGGGCCCGGCTGATGAAGCAGGAGCGCGACAACTTCCGCTTCAAGTCCTTCATGATCGAGATGATCCTGGCAAAGCTCTGTGACGACGGTGTCGACTTCTCGGATTACCCCGAGGCGCTGCAGGCGTTCTTCACCTATGTAGTGAAGACCGAGCTCAAGGAGCGAATTGTCTTCGAGGACAACTACGCAGCTTCCAAGGTCGGCAGCCTCAGCGATCTCGTGCAGATCATCGATCCGGTGAACCCCGACAACAACGTCGCCCGGCTGTACACCCATCAGAACGTGGATGTGATCATCGACGCCGCAATGGACGCCGGGGACGCCATTGATGGCGCGCTGCATGCTCCTACCAAACAGCTGACTGTCGCCTATTGGCAGAAAGTCCTCGGCAGCTCCTTCCAAGTGTGAGGTGACGACAATGTCTTCCTTCAGCTACACCGTTGCCGACACGCAAACTTTCACCATAACTCACGCCCGTCACATGGCAGCCAAGGTCGCGACTGACCTTCGGCGTATGCAGCGGATGTATGGCTACCCGTCAGATACCGCCATTGCGGAATACGAGCAGGAGGTCGTCGTACTGCTTAAGGCGGGTTTCCTCGGTACCGTCACCTACGGCTTCCAGCGTAATGAAAATTGGATCGAGCCTACGCTTCGGTACACCGATAGCGACCTCTACGGAAGTGGAGCCGATGACGACCCAGGGCGCATTCGGGCAGGAAAGAATGTTTCTGGTGCGAGCTTCCACAGCTATCTGGCGTACAGCACCAAGTGGCAAAACGCGACAACTGCAGAACGTGAGGCGGTTAAGAAGGAACTTCCCTTTAGCCGCACTGGCGCTTCTGAGCCAGGCGTAGACGGATACCTGGAGAATGACCGCACCTACTCGGCCGGTGGGCGCGCACTCAACCGCTCTGTAGTTAGGAGTTACTGATGAATATGAAACCCTCACTCGACGAGCTGTTCGAGCGTCGGATTACCTATCCTGATTTCGAGCCTCAACAGCGGCTCGCACGGCTCGTAGGGCTGGACGACCAAAAAGACCGGCTTACCAAGATTCTGGGGATGCTGGTCAATCCTTCTGGTCTTGCAGGTTGGGTTGAAAAGCATCATCCGCATGCAACCTCGATGCTTGAAACAGTGCTTCGCCGTCCTCCGCTCGTGGTTCTTGCCGGAGATGTTGGATCCGGTAAAACTGAGCTGGCGGAAACAATAGGCGATGCGGTCGCTCGGCAGGAGGGCATCGACATCACCCTCTACCCGTTGAGTCTGTCCTCCCGCGGCCAGGGTCGGGTCGGCGAGATGACGCAACTGATCTCCGCGGCGTTCGACTATACCGTGGAGGCAGCTCAGAAGCTCAAATCGGCATCTGGGAAATCCCGCGGCGCCGTTATTCTGCTGGTAGACGAGGCGGACGCTCTTGCTCAGTCGCGAGAAAACGCACAGATGCACCATGAGGACCGTGCGGGCGTAAACGCCTTCATTCGAGGCATTGATAGGATTGCAAACAGCCGCCTGCCTGCTGCTGTCATCATGTGCACGAATCGCCTGAATGCCCTTGACCCTGCCGTTCGGCGCCGTGCAGCAGAGGTCCTCAGCTTCAATCGCCCCACTGATGAGCAGAGACGCTTCATTTTCACTTCACAACTGGCCCCACTGGGTTTGGCAAGCGCGCTCATCGACAAGCTTGTTGAGCTCACAGGGCCTCGCCCGGGCGATGTTCCAGGCTTTACGTTCTCGGACATCAACCAGCGCCTGATTCCTTCCATCGTACTTGCGGCATATCCTGACAAACCCGTTGATGCGCGTATCGCTATTCTGACCGCGCAGAACATGAGCCCTACGCCGCCTTTCCAAGACCGCAGTCAGTAGTCCGTCGGGGGCGGGCTATCCCGCCCCACTGAAAATCTTCAATTGCAAGACGAGTTCCCGAGTAAGAGAGGTGTAAATCATGTCTGAATGGTCGCTATCTACTCTTTTTTCGTCTCTCCACCAAGATATCCAAACTCGCTTAGAAATTTCGCGGAAGTCGTTCAAACACCCTGGTACTAAAGGCGATGCCAGTGAAAATGTTTGGATCGAAATGCTGGAAACATATCTGCCAAAACGCTATCAGGCCGCGAAAGCCCACGTTGTCGACAGCCTTGGAAGCTTCAGCGAACAAATTGATGTAGTAATTTTCGACCGTCAGTACTCGCCATTCATCTTCACATATGAAGAGCAAAAAATAATTCCAGCAGAAAGCGTGTATGCGGTGTTTGAGGCAAAGCAGACGGTTGATGCCACACTTGTTGCTTATGCTCAGCGCAAGGTGGAAAGTGTGCGTAAGCTTCAAAGAACCAGCTTGCCAGTTCCGTACGTAGGTGGAGTGTACCCTGCTAAACCTCTGATTCCTATTCTTGGCGGGATACTGGCTTTTGAGAGTGAATGGAGTCCGGCCCTCGGTCCATCCTTTAAAAAGGCGCTCAACGCTGACCTAAATGATGGTCGACTTGATATTGGCTGCGTAGCGGCGCACGGGCACTTTTTCTATGATACAGCATTGAAAGAGTTTAACCTTGAACAAGAAACCAAGCCTGCCACGGCGTTTCTGTTTAAGCTGATATCCCAACTGCAGTTTAGCGGAACGGTTCCAATGATCGATATTGACGCCTATGCGAAGTGGCTCACTAAGTAAGCTTTAAATTTTCCGCGGAGAGCGTATTTCTAGAAAGCCGTAATTTCCTTTCCCGGATGAAATTGCAGCCAGCGGATCGCCGCAAACTCTTCCATTTTCGCTCCGCCACGCAGCACGGCTTACCATGTCCGCTTTGGGTCGTTCTAAGCCGGTCGAGGCGCGATTTCGCAATAGCGGAGCGGCGTCTAAACCCAGTCCTCATGTACAAGGCCAGGTACACGGCCAAACTCACGAACATTGTTTGTCACCAGCGTGCAGCCGGAGGCTATCGCATGACCTGCGATAGCCGTGTCATTGGGGCCGATTGGCGTGCCCGCTTTGCTCAGAGCTTGCATGACTTCAACGGTCGCATCTACGGCACGTTGATCCCACGGCAACACGGCGTCTAGCCGCCTCACGAACTCATCGACCAGCGTTTTATGCCTGGCTGAGGCTTTCTTGCCGATCTGGCCATAACGCATTTCGGCGTAGGTGACGGCAGAAATAACGATTCGATTGCCCTGGCTAACCTCTGCCGCCAACCGCTGTAAAACCGACTCGGGAAGTTCCCGCATGATGAACGAGCAAATGCAGGTATCGAGCATGTAGGTCGTCGCAGTCACAGATTGAACCTGCCTTCATCACCGACAACAGTCGGGCGCTCTTGTAGAAAGTCGGCATCGGCTTTCGGCACGCCAGCTAGGGACTGCCACGTTGGCCGTACCGGACGAAGCGTGATTACGTCACCTTCGCGCGTAATCTCCAGCTCCCCGACGCCTTCATAGGCCATGTCGTTCGGCAGTCGAATCGCCTGATTCTTGCCGTTCCTGAAAATAGAGACGGTACGCATACTCACCCCCTCAAACATATGTTGGACATATGCAATGTAGCAACAGATCAAAGCATATGCAAGACATATGCTTTGTGTGGGTGGAACGGGAGCTGCTGGTGGCTGCCTGGAACTCTCTGCCAGAGACCAACCGAGCCATACCCGCAAGCCCGGCGCAGTCACGGAAAACCGGGCGTCCTACAGGCCAAGGCCCATCTGCACGTCTTTCGGCTTGGCTTTCGTGGCCTTCAGCAGCAGCACGCTGATCGAGGTGCCGGCGAAGGCGTTGTCGATGGGCGCGGAGAACTCCAGATCGAAGCCCGGCAGCAGCTCGGCCGCCTGCTGGCGCGCGCTCAGCGGCAGGACCGCGCCGAGACGGCCGCCCGTCTCGACCAGGGTGCTGGCCTGGCGCAGGTGCGCCTGCCAGCGACCTTCGCTGTACGGGGGATTGCAGGCCACCACATCGAACAGCGTGTCGGGATTCCAGGCGAGAAAATCTCCCTCGATCACGGTATGGCCCTTCTCGCGCAGGATCTTGCAGTGCAGCGGGCTGACCTCGACGCACAGGGTCCGGTCCTTCGGCAGCCGGTCGGCGATGCCGCCCTGGCCGGCCTGCGGTTCGAGGCAGGTCTCGGCCGGCTGGATGTCCAGCCACTGCACCAGGCGTTCGGCGACCGCCGTCGGGGTGGGATAGAACTGGTGGGCCTTGGCGTCCGGGAGCTGGCCGCTCACGGCCACGGCCTTGACGATCTGCTCGGGGAAGTAGTCGAACTGCCAGTAGCGCAGGGTCCTGTGCTTGCCGCCATTGCAGGGGATGCCGCCCAGGGCTTCCAGCACTCCGCTCACCTCCTCCAGCAGGTGCTTGGACAGCTCGGCCGAGCCGTAGCGCACGCAGAGCGTGTTGGGCACGAATTGGTGGTCGTACTCGCGGCGAAAACTGGTGGACGGCTCCAGGGTGCAATACTGCTCCATGGCCCCGAGAACGCCGGCCGCCGCGTTGGAAATCGGGCGGTCGAAGAGGGCCTTGTTCTTGAAGCCGCAGGCCTTCGCGCGCTTGGGCCGGGTGCGGGCGCTCTCCGGGATGGCCATGGGGTGCAGGAAGGCGAGGATGCCGTTCAGGCGCCAGGCCAGGTCGGGGTGTACCTCCAGATGCGCCGTGCCCACCTTGTAGGCGCGCACGCGCAGGCTGCCGCAGTCGGCCTCGATCCATTCGCCCCGGTGGGCCTTGGCCAGGTTGAGCAGACGGGAGGTCGTATCGCGCTTGGGCTCGTCTCGCCCCATGAACTTCGCGATGACCAGCCGCAGGTCGTGGATGTAGCCCTCGCGGTCATGATCGGTGGTCCCGAAATCCGTATAGATATGGCTCAGGATCATGCGCTTGGCGAAGCCTTCCGGGGTGTTGGTGACGTGCGAGCGCGAGAGGTTGCGGAAGATGCCGTCGACCCGCTCGGCCAGAAACTCCGCCCGCCGGGCCATGAGCCCCTGGATCGTGGCGCGCAGGTTGTCGAGGGTGAACGCGGGCATGTCCCGCTCGGGATTGGCGCCGCGCTGGTAGCCGCGCTGGCGCCAGGCGTTCATGCACTCGTGCCACTGCTTCCGGCGTGCCTGGGGCATGTGCTCCTGCAGGTCGGTCAGGTTGAGCGCCCGGCTCCAGAAGGTCGCGGTGAGGTCGTTCAGCGCGCCATCCAGCTGGAAAAGTTCGTCGAAGCTGTTGATATGGCGCAGCGTGGCGCTGTGGCCGTACTGATCGGTGTTGTTGCCGGAGAAGAAATAGCCCATCACGCCGGACACTTTCTCCTCGGTAATGATGCCGTGGACCTCGACGATCCGCTCTTTCTGACGCTGGTACTCGCTGGCAAGCTGGGTGAGGGCGTCGAACTGTACCGGCGCGAAGAACGGGTCGACGACCTCGCCGAGGATCACGGGGGAATCGTTGCGGTCTTGCTCGAAAAATTGCATGGGACAAACCTCCTGGGTATGTCCCCACGCTCTCATGCCTGCGATCAAACCCAAGCCGGCCAATGCAATCCCTGCAACTTGTTGTCGATAGTTGCCGGCACCATTGCAGGGAAAGTTTATTCCCTGCAATTATCAGTCGATGACCAGCGGCTTGGCCTCGTCCCAATGATCGGGCGGGATGGCTTCGGTGGATATAGCAACCTTCATCCCCAGCGTCGGACTATTGCGCTTGAGCAAGAACGCGGCAGCGCCAGCACACATGGCCTCCGCATCCGAGGAAAAATTTCCCTTCTTGTTCAAGAGCGCATATTCCCTGAAGTGGCGGATTCTTTGACACTGCCGAGTCGAGAAATCGTGCGCCAACAGATCGGCAATCATTTTCTCCAACTCCTTGGGGGGAATTATATTCTGCCGAGTCTTGAGCAGTGGGCATTCGATGCAAGGAACCTTCAGGCGGAAGTGCGAGGCCAGCAGATTATCCCCGGCCATTTCATCCTCCGCCTGTGGTAGTTCGAGTGCAAACTGCTCGCTCGGGGAGTCTTTTTTCTCCGTCATTCCGGCCTCCTGGTTTGGCCCAAGGTATGTTCACCTCGATGCTGGCCCCCGTTTGGGAAA
>Ga0209575_10000897_pt1 | contig 14293 bp, 17 predicted proteins | sample Medcelwee11metaG_FD_187172 | JGI IMG/M metagenome (GOLD analysis project Ga0209575, IMG submission 187172) | Freshwater pond sediment microbial communities from the University of Edinburgh, under environmental carbon perturbations - Medium... | ecosystem: Environmental > Aquatic > Freshwater >...
CCGTTACCGTTGGAGAACCTGTCGTGGTGCCGACAGTTCCAGTAGACAAGTCGACATAGGCACTACGCGAAGTGGCGTCAGCGAACATTCCCGAGGTGAATTGCAGGAACACCCAAGTGCGCTCTGCCGCCTTGAGGTAAATCGAAAACGAATAAGAAACTCCGCTAGTTGCAGAGAAGGTTTGCCCGACTTGGTGAGTGTTACTTGCAGTCGTGTCCTCAACCAGCTTATCGGCATCAGCCGTCCCGTCCGGCGACGTGGTAGCGTTAGCCGTAATCGACGCGCGGGTTTTAGCCCAACTTGCATTCTCGAACTCCTCGCTCCGCAGCAGCAAGTTCGTCCGCTGCTCCTCGATCAGCAGGCCGCGCGGGGCCAGCGTTACCGGGTTGTAGTCGAAGCGCGGCGGGTAGAGGCCGCCGTTGTTGCGGGTGTAATCGGTCGCGGCAGAGGCGACCTCAAGTTGCGCGCCCCAGAGGTAGATGCTCTCGGTGCCGGTGGCTGCCCAGCTTTCACGGTGTCCTGCCGTCGCGGACGTGATGTGTCCGATGGCAAGGTTCGCCGCACTGCCCGGCGTGAACGTCATTGCGCAGCGATACCAGCCGTCGCCAGCGGGCGTAATTGTCGCCGTGGCAGACGCCCCAACCGTGCCGACCGTCCCGGTCAGCAGGTTGAAGTTGGCGTAAATCGACGAGAGCGACCCGTGCGAAAGCTGCATGAATGCATGGCTTCCCGCCTTGGCATAGGTCGATACCGTGAGCGCTGCGCCGAAGCCGCCCCCGGCTTGCTGGACGTTATGCGCCGCCGTGGTCGCGGTCGGCAGAACCGCATCCGCCGTCAGCGTGCCGTCCGGCGCGGTGATCAGGCCGCCGATGACTTCGCTTACGCTATTGATAACGAACGTGGCAGAGCCGGTGCCGTTAGGTATGAACGTGATGCTCGGCGTTGCCGCAGCCATACCGGAGATATAGAACGTACCAGTCGTTCCAGCCGCGCAGGTCGCGACGGCGGCACCAGCCAGCCCATTGATGCGAATGCTAACATCTATCGACCCGGTATTGGTTATGTTGACCCTATAATAGCTGTTGGGGGCGGATACGGTAAACCTGACCCCGGACACATTCGCAAGGTCAATGCGCGTAGCCGTCCCAGCGCCAGTGCCACCATTATAGGTCGCGGGCGTAACACTGCCTACGATGGCGGTCTCGCCCGTCCCGCGCAGCTCCGGCCCATACGTCGCCAGCGCCGGATCGAACGGATAGGCGACCGTAGCGGCCTTGCTCCACGTCGAAACGTCAAACTCCTGCGTGTACAGCAGCAGGTTCCGCGAGGCAGGGGTAACCGCGACCAGACCGTTGCTGCCCACGTAGGTGGCCGCAGAGGTCCGCGTGAAGGTGATCAGCTGATCGAAGGTGTAAGCGGTCATAGCAGATCGTCTACCACATAGAGGCCGGAAAGGAAATCGAGCGACAGCGACAGCGGCGTCTGGAACGGCGTGTCGCCGGAATAGTACTGGCCCGTCAGGAAGCGCAGCCGCAACGACGCCGGGGAGGCGCCAGCTATCGCGCTCAGGGACGCCAGCGTGGCGTCAGGCAGTCGTGAACCATAGATCGTCACGGTGCGCAGCCAACCAAACCAACCGCCGTAGCCGAGGGTGTTATCGTTCGGGCCGAACACCAGCGCGTTGACCCCCACCGGCACGCTGCCAGTCCCGTCAGTGCTCGGGCCCTCGCCGTTGCCGCTGTTGGCAAAGTCGTCGAGTTGGTACGCGGCTGCCTGCCCGTAGACGTAGTACGGATCGGCAAAGTCACTGACCAGCGATGCCTGCAGCAGCGGCAGGGCCATCGACGAGTACGACTGGGCGATGAAGTCCAACAGGAAGTCGGAGGCCCCGACGTCATACGTGATCGAGCGGCTACCACCGCTAACGCTGAGCGCTTGGAAGTCAGAGCCGGTGCTCTGGAACAGCAGAGCCGACGGCTTGTTCGCCACGGTGGTGAACGCCGTCTCGGCCCCCAGAATGATGCTACCCGCCGTCGGGGTGTACCAGCTGCTGAACCCGGAGCCGATCATGGCCGCGCTATCGGCCGCGCGGGTGGTGGCAGTACCAGCCGTGGGGATGAAGCTCGAGGCTGAGTTGCCCGCCTCCAGCTGCGCGTACTGGACCGTACCGGTGACCGTCAGGGTCAGCGAGCCTGCGGACGGGGTGAACAGGATGACGCGCCGGTTCGGGAACGCGCCAGACCCTACCACAGTGGCCGACGCCGCGCCGGACAGGACGATCTGCCCCGTGCCGTAGAACGACAGCGTATAGGGCTGCGCCGTCACCGTCACACTCTGCGTCGACAGGTTGGTGCCGTTGATTAGCGAGTTCAGCAGCAGGTTCGTGCGCGCGTCCTCGAGCAGCAGGCCGCGAGGCAGCAGCGTGTCGGGGAAGTGGTCGAAGCGGGCCTCATTGGCCGCAGCCAGCGTGATCTGCCCGGCAGAGTTGAAATACGTCGCCGCCGACGCGCGCGAGAACGTGATGCGCGGGTCCAGCACGCCCGACAGGAAATCGAGGTCGAGCACCAGCGGCCCACCTCCGGTCCCGCCCCAGCCAGTCACCAGACCAGAGGCACCGGACCAGAAGCCGGTTACGTTGCGGTAGAGGCCGACACCGAGCGCCAGCCCCGAGACGCCGCTGTACAACCCCGAGGACATTACGCGTGCAGACCTGCCTGAGTAATCGTGAGCCGCACCGACCCAGAACCACTGCTAAGCAGTACACGTACTGCCGTAGGGATATAGGCGTAGTTGCCTTGGCGGTTCACGGTCTGCGCGACGAGGTTCACGTCCGGATGGTCGAACCACGTAACCGTAGCGCCCGCTTCGAGCGGGTTATCGAGCGTCTGCTGGATGGTGTAGTTCGCGGTACCCGTAACCACGGCCTGCAGAGATACCTCCGGGCGACCGTAGTAGTCGAGCACAGCGGGGGCGGAGGCTTTCGCCCCGCCACTCGCATCAGACACGCTTACCTGAATGGGGCGCACGTTACTTACCCTTCTTCATACCGCAAGAACCGCCCTTGGCACGGGCGACGCCGCCGAATTCGTTGCGCGTACCGCGCTGCATGGCCATACCACCGCGAGCCATCTTGACCATGGTGCCCTTGGTCTTGCCCTTCTTGGCGCAGCCGTCGACGGCACCGCCCTTAGCGTACTTCTTCATGCCCTTGGTTCCTTCCGGTCTGTAGTCGAGGTTCTTGGTGCCTTCACGCTTGCCTGCGTCCTGACCCGCCTTGTTACGGCGCATCATTTCGGCCTCGAACTCCCGGCGCTGCTTGGCGGCATCCGGAGTCGTCGGGGCAGTGGTGCTGGGGCCAGTGGTGCCGCCGCGCTTGAGCGCCTTCGGGTACTTGGCGTAGAACTTTTCCTTGCTGGTGGCACCGGGCTTGCTGCCCGTCGCTACGCGCTCAGCCTGCTTCTTCGTCCGCTCAGCATCCGAGGTCATGCGCAGGTCGATGAAGGGCTTGCTCTCCTTACGGGCCAACCCAGCGGGCGGCCCCGACTTTGCGTGGGTGAATGCGGCGGTGCGTCCTGCGCTGCTAGCTGCCTTGAACGTATCCACGGCACTGGGCTTGGCAGCGGGCTTAGCCGGGCTAGCCTTAGCCGGAGCAGCCTTGGTCGGGGCAGGAGCAGCCTTGGCCGGAGCGGACTTCTTCGCACCCGCCATCTCCGTGGTGTAGCTCTTACCCTTCCAAGTGAAGGTCTTGTCGCCAGCCTTGCGAGCGCTTGCGAACGCCGAGCCGAACGAGCCGCCCGAAGCCGGGGCAGCCTTGCGGGCCGCAGCGGGCTTAGCCGCCATACTCTGCTTGAACTCGTCCGAGCTAGCCTTGGCTTCCGAAGCGCGCGTAGCGGCGCTGCTCTTGGCAGCTTCTTCGGAAGCCTTGGTGGTGGACTCGAGGTCCTTGCGGAACTTGCGCTGGCTCATCTTCGCCATGGTTTAGCCCTTCTTTCCGATCTCTTCGACCTTGGCCTCGAGCCGCTCAAAAGCACGGTCGAACCGGTCACCAAGTTTGTCTACGATCCCGTTCATCTCCGCCCGGGTGACGTGGTCGCGAGCAATCTCCTCGCGGGTACGGTTGAGCAGGATGCCAAGGCGATCCAGCTCATCCATCTTGCCTTTAAGCAAGAAGCCCATGATCCCAACCACAGCACTGAGCACGATGTTCCATATGAGCATCTCCATCCTAGCACTTCCACGCACGGAGGGATTTGTTGATCCGGCTGTTGGGGTCGCTGGCCGTCTTCTTGCTGGTCAGCTTCTTCTTCATCCCTGTCATTCGGGCGCAAAAGCTATCCCGGCGAGGGCCACCCTCCGGCTGCGGACGTTTGAGGTTCATACCCTGCTTCTTGGCAGAGGCACGGCCCTTGGCGTTCAGGCCGCCTTTAGGGTTCTTGCCTTCCTTGCGCTGCCAAGCCGGAGTCTTAGGCATGTCACGCCTCCTACTTAGCTATTAGGCAGCAGCCAGCACAATGACGCTATAGGTAGCCGAAGCAGGGTCGACAGCGCCTGCAGTGACGTTGGTCGCACGGACAGCCACGGTGTTAGTCGCCGACACGAAGGCGTTGAACACGATACCGACAGTGGGGGATGCGGGGAGGGCCAGAGCCACCGGATCGCCGACGGCAGCGCCGGTAACGGTGATGGTCAGAGTCTGCTGCCCAGCAGCAGCAATCGAAGGGAAGTCGAGGGCCGCCGAGGCCGCCAGCAGCTTGGTGAGGGCGGCGGTGCCCGTGCCGACGATGAAGCCGTTGTCCGACTTTACCGGACCCGAAAAAGTAGTCTGAGCCATGCTCTATCTCCTGTGTAGCAGCACACCCTCGCACCGTCTCTGCTACGTCTGCTAGGTCAGTCGGTGCGAGTAAGATTCCTAGGTGAGTATGGATACCACCAAAAAGAAAAGAGGGGAAGAGGTTTCCCCCTTCCCCTCCCCCCTGTTTCCTTAGGCAGCGCCTTCGGAACCGTACATTCCGAGGGGATCGCTCCAGCCAAAGCTGTAACGCTCGCGGGCCTTGTAGCGGACGTTCCCGGTGTCGAAGTCACCGTCCATGCCCGTGCTCATCGGAGTACGGACAAAGTGCTTCAGACCGTTCGGCACGTCGGTGGTCAGGAACCACGCGTCAGTGTCGGTCAGGAAGTGGTTGACGGTGTAGCCACCCGGGATCGAGCCGTTCGACTTCAGAGCGTTGATGTCGTTGTCGGCGGTACCGACACGCAGCTCGGTTTCGAGCAGGCGGGTAGCCACGAACGTCAGGCTCGTCGGGATGATCAGCTTCTTCGGCTTCGCCGCAATCAGCAGACCACGCTCGTCGGTCCAACCAGCAATCTGAATGACCGCCGCTTCAAGCGACGTTTCGTTCAGGTCCGCAGGGGTGCTGGGGATGTTCGAGTTGACGCCACCAGAGATCAGCGGGTGCGAAGCCGAGAACAGCGGCTGAGCGTCGCCACCGGGGAAGTCGGTGTCGAAGCCATTGTTCAGGACCGCAGCAGCCTTGGTCTGCTTGGTGTACGACATCGCACGAGCCAGAGCCTTGGTGTACCGCGACGACAGGCTGTCGTACAGGTTGTCTTCGATGGCTTCTTCCGTGAGCGAGAACCCGAGGGCAATCGTTTCATGGTTGTAGCGAGCCGTGAAGGCTTCCTGTCCGTTGTCGTACGCGATGGCCGAACCTTCGTTCTTCACCGGAGCAGCCGAGAAGCCCGACAGCTTGGTTTCTTCTTCGAACGAACGTTCCGAGCTCTCGGTTTCGAAAATCTCTTTGTGCTCTTCGCCGTAGCGCGAGTACTCGAGACCGAACAGAGCGTTCAGACCGGGCAGAAGCTCCTTGAGGAGTTGTGCGCGAGAAATTGCCATGAGTTATACTCCTCTTAGACGCCGGTGGGGTTGAGGTACTGGTGCATACCCTGATTCCACTTGACGATGACCTCGGTGTACGAACCGGGGGTACCGACAGGCGAAGTTTCAGGCACCACGTCGACGATACGCACAGGCAGCGTGGCCGTGGTCGCGGTGGTCGAGCTGAGCGCCACCTTCGAGTTGCCAGTTGCGGTGCTACCAGCGTTCTGGACCAGCGTACCGTTGTTACCAACAGCAGTGCGGGTCACGGTGCCGATGGTCGTACCCGACGAAACCACAGCGATCTTGAACAGCGCGTCCGGGTCGTCGCAGACGTAGGCGACAATGTCGGTAGCGACAACGTTACCGGGGTAGGACTGGCGGAACGACTTACCGTACACCGGGTCGGTGTACGAGCAGCCGAGGAACACGCCAACGGGGGTAGCAGTTGCGGTGCCGGTGTCCTTCTCCAGAGTGCCGGTCGCAACCAGCTTGACGACGTCACCAAAGAAAATGGCGGTCGCGTAGCCGGAGACAATCGGAATCTGGCGGGTGGAACCTGCGAACACCTGCCCACCAATCAGGTTGATCGGGATCAGCCCGTACGGGCTGTCAACAGTAGGGTATGCCATAGTTAAAGCTCCTAGCTTTTACCTGCCTTTGCCGAACGACGTCGAAGACTTCTTATCGCGGAAGAGAGGCATTCGGGCGTCGTTTTCGCGCATGAAGTTGCTATCCACGGACTCCATCTGGGCCTGATTTTTCTGCGCAAAGTACGCCTTGCGCTGATCCATCATTTCCGTAGGCACCTTGCAGAGCAACAGACCTGCGACTTCGATATTATCCTTGAACCGGCTGTCGGAGTCGACGAGCATCCGGAACTGAGGTTGCTCTTCAATCCGGACCGGCTCCCACCCCTCACGAAGCTTCGCAGAGATGTTGCGCGGGTCGTTCTTTCCGAGCGTGGAGACGCGAACCCAACGGTAAGCGTACCCTGCCTGCCTGTCGGGCTCCGGCAGCGTGGATGCAGGCTGCCAAACCTTCGGGCGTTCCGACTGTTCACGCGTTGCGCGGGGGGCACGAGCGGGCGACAGCGCCGCATCGAGACCATCCACAAGTGATTCACGAGCCATATTAGTTCTCCGTCTTCATGAGTTCACGAGCATACTGTTCAGGGGTGAGACCCAGCTTGCGAGCGATGGTGAGCTGGGACTGCCTGAGCACGATCTTTTTGGGGGATCGGCTGCGAGAAGCCGGTGCAACAACTGCGGGGGCCTTGGCCTCCCGCGCAGCAGGCTTACTGCTGCCGTTTACCACTTCGTCATCCCCGAAGTACTCGGGGAAACGGCGACGCATCGTTTTGTCGACGGCCTGCCAATATTCGTCGGAGCCAGCAAACTGCGGACCACGTTCTTTGATGAGCTTCTGGTGAAGCCCAAGCGCAGAAGCAGTCATCTCTTCGTCGGTACCGTACCACTGATTGCGCTCTTGCCACGCAAGGGTCTTGGTGTCCGGACGCTGAACTTGGTTCTGCTCCTGACGCTGTTCTACCTCTGTTTCAGTCTGCTGTACAGTAGGTTTGTACTCATCGAGCTGCTGGAGCCGATACATGGCCTTCGTCAGCTGCTCCTGAGCCTCCACGACCTTGTAAGCGTCACCCGCTTCGTAGGCCTCGCGGTAGGCCCGGCGAGCAGCTTCAGCCTCATACTCGGCGGATTGCTTGAAGCTACCAACCAGCGTCTGCTGACCCTGCGCAAGGGTCTGGCGCAGCTGCTCGGCTTCCTGCCGGTAGCGCTGAGCGACAGTCAGGGCCTCGTTCTGCTCACGCATGAGGCGCTCTTTCTCGCGTCGCTCATCGTGCCAGACCTTCTTCATCTGCTTAAGGCGCAGCTTTACCTTCTCGGAGTACTCCTCGAGCTCATCGTTCTCGAGCTCCTCAACGATCTCCTTGGGCATCGGTTCACGGCCCCGGTCAGCTTCCGGGGTATCATCCTGAATCTCGATGTCGGGCAGGTTATCAACATCAGCGCCTTCGGTTTCGATCTCGAAGTCGAAATCATCATCGGGCTTGGTAGCCATATCACTTCTCCTTTGTACGGGTTGTGCCCGTTAACCGCGCGAAATGCCGCGCGGGTCCTCCACGACAGCTTCGACCGAGTCATCGTTGATGATCCGGAACTCCCGCCCGTGAATTTTCACCCGGCTACCGGCGTGCGGGCGCGTGAGGATGAAGTCACCCTCCTTACACCACGGGCCCGACGGGAACCGTGCCTGATCCTTGAAAGCATCAGGACCGACCTTCAGCACGAACAGGACCGGCGTGGTCAGTTCTTCGTAGTGCTTGGTGATGTCGGCTTTGAACAGGCCGCCAGCGGTCTTCTCGTCGACCTCCGGGATCGCACACAGGATGCGATAGCCCGACGGCTCGGGGAGCTGCAGGGCCTTACGCTCGGGGGTATCCGGCAGCACGGTTGCGTCACCGATGTTGTCTACGTCGGTAGCAATCAGAAACTCCGGGGTGCTCGGCAGAGTCTTGTCCTCCGCTTCAGTCATCGTCGTTCTCCATACGCTCAGCCGCCTCAACGAACATGTTGTTGGCCATCATGAGCCCGCGAATGATTCCGCAGACGTACTTGTAGTCGCCGTGGTCCTTGGCCGTACCACGAGCGAGCCCGTCGCTGAGTGATGCAATTTCTGCGTTGGTCTTCTCAGATAGGTATTTCAGTAGTTCCGTACTCATACTGGCTCCTTAGGGGCTACTCAGAAGAAACAGGGGGTTTCTTTTCGGTCTGTGTGGGTTGGGGGGTGGCCGTTGCCTCCCGAGCGATCTCGACGCCGATGCGCAGACCCTCGAGCTGGTCCTTGCTGGCGAGTGCAGCCTTGTCGGTGGCGATCTTGGCACCAACCTGAAGACCTGCGATCTCCTTCTGCGCAGCGATGCGCTTCTCTTCGAGCTCGATGCGGTCGTTCTTCTCCGCAGCATCGACCTGAAGCTTCTGGCGCTTGAGGTCGAGCTCGCCCTTCTTGATCTCCAGCTCCTGCATCTGCATCTGGACGATGGGGTCCTGAGCAGTCTGCTGCGCCTGCTGCTGAGCAGCCTCGGCTTGGCCCTTCTGGAGCAGCTGCTGAGCAGCGGCGGCCATCAGCTGGGACAGCTGCTTCTCCATTGCCGGGGTCAGCTCGTCGTCCGGCAGCGGGATGGGTACACCGGCCTGCTCCTCGACCTGACGGCGGTACTCGAACGCCACGTGCTCGTTGATGTGGGCCATCATCGCCGCCTGCATGGCCTGCGCGTTGGGGTTCTGCCCGAGCAGCTGCTGAATCTTGGGGTCCTGCATGGCGGCCATGTGGACCGTGATATGCGCCTCGTGGTCTTGGTAGATGAACGCCCGGACCGGCTTGCCGTTGATCACGTCCATGTTCTCGGAGACCGGGTCGCGCGGCTTCATATCCGCGTCGTCCTTCAGCGGCACCAGCTTCTGAGCGTTCTGGATGCCGAGGACCTCCAGCATCTGACGATGTAGGTAGGGCATGTCGTAAATCTGCGGCGCACCTTGTGCCAGCTGCAGGACCGCCTGATACTGGACGATCTTCTGCGCCATGGTGGCAGCGTTGGGGTCCGAGACCGGGATGACCTCGACCATGTCGTAGTCCGACTTCTTGGCCTTGCGGTCGCCTTCTTCCGGCTCGTAGTTGTACTCGTCCGGTGTGTAGTCCCGGATGATGGCCTTCAGGAGCCGGAACTCCTGCTTCATCGCGTAGTGGATGCGTGCCTGCACAGCCGACATCATCTTCAGCGTGCGCTCGAGGATGGCTAGGGTCGTACCGACCGGAGCCTGACCCGACATGTCGCTGATCTTCATATCAGCCGCCCCGGCGAACCGGCGACCTTCCTCGACGATGGTGTTCAGCAGCTGGTACAGGACGCCCGAGGGCTCCTTGTACGGCAGCGGCATGATGTTGTCGCGCATCGTACCCGAAGCGACGTCCACGTCGCGCCACTCAGCGGGGCTGATGGGGGTGTCGTCACCCTTGACCCGCAGGCCCTTGGTCTTGAACCCGCCCGGCAGGTTGGATAGCGTGCCCGCGTCCACCAGCTGACGGATCAGACTGGTCCCCGATTTGGCGAACGCACCAATCAGGTGGATGAGGCCGAAGGCGTAGAACCCGAAGCCCGGCACGTACGAGTAGTGTACGAAGTGGTTGCGCTTCTGCTTGAGCTTATCCTCGGGGTCCCAGTTGCGCCGGATCGCCAGCACTGTGGTGGAGTTCTTGTCGATGGTGACCACGTAGGGGAGGGCAACAGCGCCATCCCCCTTGTCGCGGTACTGGTCGTCATCAATGACGAGGTCGACGTGCATCTCCAGCAGCTTGTACCGGTCATCGGTCTCGGCACGGAACCCGAGGCGTTCGGCGATCTTCTTCTCGATCTCGTCGAGTGTGTCGCTAGGCTCTCCGAGCTCGACGTCACGATAAAACCCAGACGACTGGAGCTTGGCCATCTCGTTCTGGGTTTTGCGCATGACATGGGTGACGCGTCCAGCGACTTCCAAGCTGGACGCGCCATAGGGGACCACAACGTCCTCGGCGGGGACGTACATCGACGTCTGCCGCCCCAGCGAGGGGTCAAAATACACCTTCTTGAAGGCGTTACCTGCAAGGCCAAGGCCCCACAGCATCCGCTCATGCTCGGGCCGGTACTCGACCATCCGATCCGTGAGCTGGTAGTTCATATCCTCCTGCACGCGCGCGGAGGCATCGCGCTTGGCCGGAGTCTCTTTGCCGATGATCTTGGTGCGCACCGGGCCTTGAGCCGGGAACGTCTCCATCATGGTCTCAGCTTGGAACTTGACCAGAGCCTCCGAGAGCAGCGGGTGGTGCACGCCGCACGCCCCCGGCCACGGCTCGGTCCGGTCCTCGATCTTCATCCCGAGCAACTCGAGGCCGTCGACGTAGGTCTGTACCCAGTCCCTGCGGCTGCTGACATCCTCGTCAAAGTCGCCGATCAGGTCCCCGGCCAGCTGCGCCAGCTGTGACTCCTCAAGCACGTCCGCGAGGTTCTCGGAAAAGCCACCTCCCTCGTCGTCGCCCGGCTCCAACGTAATCTCAAGGCCGTCAATGTCGATCTCTACGGACTCAGGGTCCTCGATCTCGATCTCGATGTCCGGCTGAGGCATGTTTACCCCGGGCACAGCGCCAGCTGCGAGTGTGGCGTCAAGCCCGAGTGGGGCTTGGTTGATGGCCTTGTCTACCGCCACTTACTTATCCTTCTTGGGTGCGCGCTTGGTGGTCGCGCGGACGACCTTGGCGACCGGAGTGACCATAGCCGCTACTTCAACAACGTCGGACACAGTCTCAACGACGTCGTCGATGATGTCGAACACCGACTTTTTCTTCGGGGCACGAGTCTGGCTCGCAGCGGCTACGGCGTCAGCATACGGTACGCCTGCGTCCCGTGCCTCATTGAACGCCTCGCGCTGTGCATCGTCCCACTTGGCCCACTGGGTCTTGCCGATAGGAAAAAGCGCCTTGACCATTAGTAATACCCCTGATTGCGTTTGGACTTGAAATACACCGGTTCGTCGGGCTCGTCCAGATTCGTACTCACGTAGCCACCGCGCCGGAAGCGATGCATGGCCATCGACACCGTATCGACGTAGTCGTCGTGCGTACCGGCAGGAAACTCAGCAACTTCGTCGATCACCTCTTCGGCCCACCGAGTAGCAGGTGCCCATACCCGTCCAGAGGCAAACAGATCGCTCACAGCGTTCAATCGGGAGATTTTGTCGTTCCCCCTCGTCGGGGTAAACTCCTGCACAGGAATCCCCATAGCGCGCATCTCGTAGATCAAAGGCGCACCGGAAGCCTTCTTCTCGATCACCACCCCGTCCGGCTGCCATTCCCGATACTCCTCGACGGCCACGCGCTTGAGCTCGGGGAACTCCATGCGGTCGCGGAACGCGTTGAGCAAGATAATGTTGGCTACGGACGTACCAGTGTCCTCGTCGTCCTTGTAGAACACGCCCCACGTTGTACACGCCGAATAGTCGGCGCGCTGGGTCTTCTCGAAGGCCGTATCCCACGTCTGAAGCACGAATTCGCAGTTCGGTGGCTCCTCATGGGGCCACTCCTGCCACCACTCGCGCTTCACGATGGCCGCAGACTCCGAGACCGGGTTCTGCTGGTACTGAGCCATCCATTTGGAGTTAGGGACGTCGCGTTTGACCTTCAGAAGCTCCTCGAGCTCCCAAAATTCAGGCCAAAGGGGCTTATCCGAGGGCAGAATGGCCGGAAATTCGATGACTTCCCACTCACCTATGCTGTCGTTGGCCGACGCATCCTTGAGAATCTGCCCTGTCAGGTCCCGTTTGGACCACCGCGTCATCACGATTACGATGGCCCCGCCCGGCTGCAGGCGCTGACGAGGCCCCGAAGTGTACCATTCGTAGGTCTTGTCGTAGATGTCCGGGTTCACTTCGGCCAGCGCCGCTTCCTGCTCCGAGTGGGGGTCGTCGATGATGAGCAAGTCCGCACCTTTACCGGTGACGGCACCGCCAATACCGATAGCGAAATAGTCGCCCTGCCGGTTTGTGTTCCACCGCCCTGCCGCCTTGGAGTCCGATGCCAGTGCAAGATCAGGAAAAATCGACTTGTAGGCGTCGGTATCGACCAAGTTACGCACCTTACGACCGAACCCGACGGCGAGTTCGGCGGTGTGCGAGCACTGGATGACCTTCTTGTGGGGGAAATTCCCCAGAAACCAAGCAGGAAGCAGATAAGAGGCGAACTCAGACTTAGTGTGGCGAGGAGGCATATTAATGATGAGCCTCTTACACTCGCCCCGAGCCACCCGCTCAAACGCATCAGCCATTTTCGCATGGTGCCTCCCGCCAATGAACGTCGGCCAGACTTCCTGCACGAACTTCATGAACCGCTTCTGCCCCAGAGCGCGCCGCTTGAGCTCGGCGAGCTTCTCCAGCTCGGCCAGCAAGACCTCCTGCTCATGCACGGGCAGGAGGTGCAGCACCTTGGGGATGTCCTTGAGGGACACGTCCTTGAGCGGCGAGGAGGCCATCAGTTCTTGTGGACCCCTTCCTTGGCGTACTCGAGCGCGCCGAGCAGCCGCCAGCGGTCATCGAAGTGCCCCCACGACCCGAAGTAGGTCTCGCTGGTGTTGTTGTACACCACGACGGCCTCCGTGACGCTCCCAGCCTCGAACTGGTCCGCCAGCCCCCGCAGGAACTTGGCAGCATCCTCCCAAGCAGCGGCCCTCGGGTGCTTAAGCTTCGTTACCGTCGTCATTACCTTGCTCCTCTTCAAATACTTCCGCGAAGTCGGCATCGAGAATGCCGAGCTCCTCATCAAGGTCCATACCCAGCGGCTTCATGTCGATCACGTCCGCATTGAGCAGGCGCTTGACACGCTCCTTGATCGCGGACTCCAGACTCTCAGGGTTGTTGTACGTGACGTTGATCTCGCTGCGCTCGGTGAACAGACCTACGTCGCTATGCTTGCCCAGCAGCTCGATGGCCTTCAGCTCGTACTTGATCTCGCCGCAGTCAGCGATCTCCAGCAGCTTGTTGGTCAGAGCCGCACGTACCTGCCCCAGATCAAGCGCACGGTTCTGCCCGTACGCACGCAGGAAAGCCGCCGCACCCAGTGCGGTAGGCAGGTTGGTCAGAGGCTTGGTTTTCTGATCCTTGAGGACAGCATCGAGGAGCTTCTTCTCCTCTGCCAGCGTGGTCGGGTCCACCTCCACCGGGGCCCCGAGCTCTTCCAGCAATTCTGCAGTCGTAGCAGCGGACGCCAGCTTGTCAGCGAACGAACCCAGTTCCTCGTCTTCCGTGCTGTACGGCACGGGGTACTCATCAGAGGCTTCGATCTTCACGACAGGCATGGGTGCAGCGTCCGGTTTGAGGGAGCAGACGCCTATATAGTCACGTAGTGGCGGGAGAGTAAAGGGGGCAGCGGGGAAGGCACCGCCCCCTAAACCGTCAACTGTGAAGGGTGACGCACAGATATATACCCCCACTGGGTCAGGGGTGTCAACGGGTCCCTCTATGGGGGTGGGGTTCCTGAGCGCGGGGGTAGGGGTGCCTGCTAGGGAAAAACAGAGGGGGGTGGGGGGTGTGGTGATGGGATGTGCTACACAAACTACATGGTTCCCAGATGTGCTACACAAACTACATGGTTCCCAGATGTGCTACACAAACTACATGGTTCTCCGTAGGTGGTGATGGGATGTGCATATTAGTAATGCTAAACCCCAGCCGGAGTCCCTTCTGCTCCTTGGGGGGTGCCACCCCGGTACGGTCGCGATAACCCCCAGTTACAACCCCATACCCCCCCCCGGTTTGTTGTTTGTTTCCAATAACTTACGTTATCACTTGCGTTTAATGTGCTACATAATCCATAACA
>Ga0209575_10000899_pt1 | contig 14275 bp, 15 predicted proteins | sample Medcelwee11metaG_FD_187172 | JGI IMG/M metagenome (GOLD analysis project Ga0209575, IMG submission 187172) | Freshwater pond sediment microbial communities from the University of Edinburgh, under environmental carbon perturbations - Medium... | ecosystem: Environmental > Aquatic > Freshwater >...
TTATGGCTGAGCGTACGGTCTGCTCTATCGTCAGCGGATCGCCCGCATGAAACCCGCAGGCAATATTGACGGAGGAGATGAAGGGCATGATTGCCTCATCGTTGCCGGGCCCGTCTGCCAGGCTCGATTCTCCGAGATCACAGTTTATGTCGATATACATTGTCACTTTCCGGGCATTAGCGTACCTGTTCGCGGTACAGAAAGTAAATGTAGGAAAAAGGCTCCAATACGGAGAGATCAGGGATCAGTTCTTACTCCTGGAGCTTAGGGTTTGGGGATTAAGTCTATCAATTAAGATACATTTTCCCGACCTGCTGCACTTTGAACCAGAGATGAGCTATAATAAACGGCCCAGGCATTTATCTACGGGGCTCTGAAGCACTTCATTGGAGATCCAATAATTATTGGAGATTGTTGGAAAAAGTTGAACTCTCCAACTATTTGGCAAAGAATTTTTACGAACTCACTAAAACGAGTATCAGGCAATTTCTGTGGCTGGAAATAAGATGCTGTAAATTCAACCGGCTTGGTACAATTACCGGGGAAAAACAGTAAGAATAATTTGTTGCGATGAAAACAACCCGGAGTGATTTTTTGCATAAAGGACCGTAAATCGGTGTCTTTCGCAAAATATTACTTTCATTTTGGAAGCAAAATTTGTCACGAAAAATGAATTATGGCATATATTGGAAATCAAAAAAACGCCAGAATATTAAAAAAATGGCAAAAATTGGAATCATTTCAATTATGCCAGTGTCTCCGGGATCAGTTCTACCTCCTGCAGCTTAGGGTTTGGGGATTAAGTCTATCAATTAAGATCCATTTTTCCAGCCTGCTGCACTTTGAACCAGAGGTGGGTTATAATAATCGGCGCTGGCAATTAAGGATATTTGTAAATTCTTCCACGTTTGAGGGAATCCTCATTAGTACCGGCGGAGTCCGTAATTGCGCTTCGCCAATTGTTTATTAACCTTTGAAATGTCAAATTCACTATGGTCGAAATTCCCTCCAAGCCAGGTAATGAAGCTTTCGTATTCTCTGTTATTGGGATTTCGCAGGACCTTTAACATTCTCATGTAACCTCCCATCCCGCCTACATCTTCGGGTGGACATTTCATGGCACCATCAGTGCAGACAGGGTATTTAATATCCGGATCCGGTTCAAGAAACTTCTCCAGCAGTATTTCATGCATCCAGCCATCCCCAAAATCATATTCATAGATGATTGTCTTTTTTACGAAGCGCAATAACTCATTTAGTTTAACCCCTTTATAGTCCACATTATTCATCTCCTCCCAAAAATCATCATCAGGCATTTTTTGAGTATAGAAGGCTTCGTCCTTTATGAATTGATGCAAATGGGAATTTGTCCAACCCATAGTGGTCTGTATGACTTTGTGAAGATCTGAGAGAAGTATGTCCTCCTCTACTAAAATCCTGCGCCAGATCCTGGGCCTTGATTCAATTAAAGTGATTCTGAGCTGATAAATCCAATTACCCATTTTTTGATTTAAAGGTAATTATTTCAAGTTCTGATTTTTTTACGTCATTTACGTTACGTAAAAAACGTAACGTAAAAACTGAAATTTCTAATCCTTTCGTTACGGGGGGATATGCAGGCCCTGAGTATTTCTGTAACAGGGAGGATGAGACAAAATGGCTTGCCGGCGCCGTTGACTCGCGAAGGAAAATTACCCTGATATCTCTCAGTAAGCAGCAAGCATTCCGGCTGCAAGTCCGGCCCGGATGATAAGGAACGCAAGCACAACGGCTTCGCGGATCAGAACCCTGTTTTACAAACTCTTCACCTGGCTCCGGTCTGTTATTTTATTGTATAAAACGATCAAAAAAGACACATAAACATTACAAAAAGTAAATAATAGTTGCATAAATGTAATGTATGTATTACATTTGGGGTGAACATAAACGTAAAGTGCTATGAAAACAAAACTGCTTTTGCCGAACAAGTTCAAAACACCCGGCTGGATCATGCTGATTCCCACAACCCTGTTTGGACTTTACATTATCTTTTCCGATTTCGAGTTTGACTTTCTTAATGCGAAGGTATTTACGTTATACTCAAATGAAATATTGGGTAAATCCGTCACAATGGGATTCATAAAAACGAATCTCACCTTAACTGTCACAGGCATAATTTTCATTATCAGCGCTTTCTTTGTTGCATTCTCCAGGGAAAAGACTGAAGATGAGTTCATTGCCAGAATCAGGCTTGAATCATTGTTGTGGGCCACATACATCAATTATGGCATACTGCTGTTCTGTTTTCTGTTCTTTTATGATTTCGGATTTTTCTATGTGATGATAATCAACATGTTTACAATCCTGGTGATATTTATAATCCGTTTTCAGTATTTGCTTCACAGAGCCAAAAAATCGCTGAGTCATGAAAAATAGTCTGAAGGTTGAGAGGGCAATCAAGAATATCACCCAGGAGGAATTGGCCAGGGAGATAGGGGTGACCAGGCAGGCAATAAACTCGATTGAGCTTGGCAAGTTCGTACCGTCGACCGTCCTGGCTCTCAGGCTCTCAAAGTATTTTGACAAACCGGTAAACGACCTGTTCACTCTTGAAGAGGGCGATTAGAGCGCCGGGGTGGGGTACGGACTGATACTCCTGCAATTCCGCCGGCTGCCTGAGGTTTTCGGGGATCTGTCGCTTGTCTGAAGATTCCAGGCCCGGTTACGGGTTACGTCTCGCCAGGATCACAGCTGATTGTGATATAGCCTGTCGACTGCTGTCAGATTATGCCAATAACATGCAGGATGCTCCTGATGCCCAGTCCCGTTGCAATGAGAACAACAATTGCCCCGAGGATGTTCGGGAGGAGCCCGTTGACGTTGTCACCCATTATCCTGCGGCTGTTCATCACCACGAGGAGGTAGACCGCTATCACCGGCAGCAGGATGCCGTTGGCGACCTGCGCGAAGAGGATCGCCTCGACAGGTTTGAATCCCAGCATCCCGAAGAGCACTCCGGCCAGCAGGATGAACATCCAGATCATCCGGAATCGCGCAGAGCGAAGGTCGCGTTTCCAGCCCATGATGCCGGCTGTTGCGTATGCGGCGGCCATCGGTGCCGTGATGGCTGAGGAGATGCCTGCAGCGAAGAGGCCGATGCTTATGATATACTTAGCCCATCGCCCTGCGAGAGGCTCAAGCTGACGTGCCATGTCGGTGCCCGAGGTGATGTCAGTGCCGGTACCTGCAAAGGCGGCGGAGGCTGTCACTATCACTGCCATGGATATCACCCCGCCGAGGATCATTGATACCGAGATATCCCACCTCGCTGCCGGAAGGTCGGAGGGAGAGTGCCACCGTTCCTGTACCGCCGAGGCATGGAGGAAGAGGTTATAGGGGACCACGGTTGTGCCGATGAGTCCCACGAGGGTCAGCACTGCGCCGGCGGGTATTGTCGGGACGAACATTCCCCTGAGCAGCGACGGCAACTCGGGTGAAACGATTATTGCGGTGGTGAGGAAGGTGAGGCTCATGAGTATCACCAGGGCAATGAGGACTCTCTCGATGAGCTTGTAGCTGCCCACAAAGAGGAGGATGAAGGCAATGGCGGCGTTGACAGCGACCAAGAAGCGTATTGTCAGCGTTTTGGAGGTGAAGAGGGTCTCGAGGCCCATTGAGGCGCCGAGGAGGTTGCCGGTCTGGAAGGCGGCGTTGCCGAGGGTTATGGCGGAGATGACGAGGATTGCAGTGATGAGACGCGCGGCGGGTTTGCTGAAGTGTGCACGGAGAGCCTCGCCGAGGCCGTTTCTGGAGATGATGCCCAGTCGTGCCGCCATCTCCTGGAGGATTATTGTGGCGGCTATTGAGAAGACCATTCCCCAGAGGAGGGCGTAGCCGAATTTTGCCCCTGCCAGGGTGCAGGTTGTGATGGTTCCCGGGCCGATGAATGCGGCGGTGACGAGGGCACCGGGGCCGATTCGGAATGCGGGGCGCTTTTTGGATGGGGGCATGTTGGGGGGCTCACTTATGGTGAGTATAAATGTAAATATAATTGAGTTATGGAACAGATGAGAGAAGTCAGCAGTCTTCAGTCGGCAGTCGGCATTAATGCAGTCGGCAGTCAGCAGTTTGGGACTCCGACGAAGGAGGAGAACCAATCCCGCATCCGCCGGCTGGCGGATCAGGACGGCAGTCGGCAGGGGGTAATTATGGAGCAGGAGTAGCTTCAAATCGTGGAAAAGACCAATAAAAAATTAAAAAATGCCCCTGATATAATACAAAGAATATTGAAAAATGCTCATGATATGTTACACTAAAACAATATATTTGCCCTGTAAATGTTACATAAGATATGGCTTTATACAGAAAGTTATATGCCCATCTTCTTGAATGGAAGAGCAACAAGAACCGCAAGCCTTTAATTATTAGGGGTGCAAGGCAAGTGGGCAAGTCCACACTTGTAAATGACTTTGCCAGGGAGTTCAGATTCTTTATCTCAGTAAACCTGGAGAAAAGAGAGGACAGGCAGATTTTTGATTCCCTGCACGATACAAGGGACATAATAAATGCATTGTTTCTGCGGGCCGGTGTACCCCTCACAGACCAACCAACCCTCATCTTCCTGGATGAAATACAGGAGTCGCCTGAGGCAGTAACTCAGCTAAGATACTTCCATGAAGAATACCCGGAGTTGTACCTGATAGCCGCCGGTTCACTCCTGGAATTTGCAATGAAAAGGATTCCTTCATTCCCTGTTGGCAGGGTTGAACAGGTGGTTTTGCATCCTTTTGATTTCGAAGAGTTCTTACTTGCGATGGATCGAAAGGATTTTATGGCTGAGCTTGATAATATCCCTATTAACAACTATGCCCATGATTCTATCCTCAAACTGTTTCATGATTATGCTATCATAGGAGGTATGCCTGAAGTAATCAAACAATATTCAGATGAAAGGAATCTTATTAATCTCGGATCCATTTACTCCAATTTATGGCAGAGTTATCGGGACGATGTCGAGAAATACGGTTCGAATGAAACAGAGCGTAAGGTACTGAGACACATAATTGATACGGCTCCATACGAGCGAGATCGGATAACGATGGCTGGCTTCGGAAACTCACAATATCGATCCAGGGAGATTGGCGAAGCACTTCGGGCACTCGATCTTGCCAGAATCATTCAGCTCATATATCCCACAACAAATCTGGCCCCACCTGTGATACCTGACCTGAAAAGAAAACCACGGTTACAGTTCCTTGATACCGGTCTCTTAAACCATTCACTTGGAATTCAGTCAGAGTTACTTGGATTGAAGGATCTCAACAGTATCTACAGGGGAAGGCTAATACAACATCTTGCTGCACAGCAGTTTCAGGCGCAAACCACTTCTCCTTTGTATAAAACACTGTTCTGGGTAAGGGAAAAGGCTAACAGCAATGCGGAAGTGGACCTTGTGTACCAGTCTGGAAAATTCATCATTCCGGTCGAAGTAAAATCGGGTGCACAGGGGAGCCTCAGATCCCTGCACCAATTTGTGGAGAGATCTGAAAACAAGATCGCTATCCGGTTGCTTGCCAACCGGTTCTCACTGGAGAAGACCAAAACTCCGGCAGGGACACCATATCTTTTACTCAATATGCCATACTACACCTCTACAAGAATCCAGAAATATGCAGAATGGCTTATAAATCAAAGCCGAATCTGACTTTTCTGCCTCATACAACAATTTAATAAACATGAAGCATGATCACGGGTGAGTTTGATTTGACGAGAACTTGCTATACTTGAGGTAACTGATACCGATAATAATCAAATTCTGTAATAAGGTGTATACAAGAGCAATAGTAAGGAGGCCGGGCAGGAACTTCGCCAATGGGATAACAACATCTAACCTGGGAAAGCCGGATTCTGGCAAAGCCCTCGAACAGCATGCCGCATATTGCGAGGCGCTGATTAAGTGCGGCGTGGAACTGACAGTCCTGGAGGCGGATGAAAGATACCCTGATGGATGTTTCGTGGAGGATACAGCTGTTGTCAACAGCAGGGTGAAAGTTGTCTCCAGGCCGGGTGCCGCCACCAGAAGGGGAGAAGAGGAGGCCATTTCCCGGGTCCTGGCTGGGTTCGGACCAACAGAGTCAATCATTGCGCCCGGCACACTGGAGGGGGGTGACATACTGAGGGCTGAGAACCATTACTTCATTGGCATCTCCGAAAGGACAAACAGGGAGGGCGCAAGCCAGCTGTCAGCTATCCTTGGAAAACATGGCTTCACTTCGTCTGTCATCCGGGTGGAGGCAGGCCTGCACCTGAAATCGGACATCGCTTACCTGGGCAACGGTAATTTCATTTCAACCCCGGTATTTTCACATGTGGCTCACCCTGCAAAAACGATCATACTTGACCCTGAGGAATATTACTCGGCCAATTGCCTGCAGGTCAATGACTATCTCCTGATCGCGAAAGGATTCCCGAAATCAAAAAAGAAGATACTGGACCTCGGTTACAATATTATCGAGCTTGATATGTCAGAGTTCAGGAAGATGGACGGCGGCCTTACCTGCCTCTCGCTGCTGTACTGAAAAGATTTGCGATTTTCGATTTGCAATTTTGGAATTGAGGGTGATGTGTTTGTGGTTCCTTGTTTCAGAACGCCATATCTTAAAGATTGCATGATTGCAAGACCTCAGACCTCAGACCTCAGACCTTCAGACCTCAGACCTCAGACCCTCACACCTCAGTTCAAGCCTGCTCCATTTCTCCGAATATTCTTACGATTGCTTGTTTGCGGTAATTGAAAATTTCCCGGAGCTGCATCTTAATGAGCAGTGTATTGGCGATGGAACCTAAGAATCCGAAAGGAGGCTTATATGAAACAATATCGGTCATCATCACACCGCCTTCAATGGCCTCAATTTTATGTTCGTGGTGCCAGAGTGTGTAAGGTCCGACACGTTGCTCGTCAACGAAGTATTCTTTATCCTTCACATGGGTGATTTCGGTTACCCAGGTCATCTTTATCCCCAGAACCGGGCTCACTTTATAACTGATAATCATTCCCGGATACATTTTGTCAGACATCAATTCAGATGTTACTTCAAACCCCATATATCCGGGTGTAATTTTTTTCAGGTTGGCCGGTGAGGAGATAAAATCCCAGACCTCATCGACTGTTGCCGGAACTTTCTGCTTTTCATGCAATTGATAGAACCCCATAGTTAATCGTCAGTTTTATTTATCAATACTCATACTTTCAGTTTCGACATGCCTCCGTCAACATGCAACACCTGCCCCGTAATCCATGATGCTTTCTCCGATAAGAGAAATTCCACAGCCTCAGCAATGTCGGCTGGTTTACCAATTCTTTTCAATGGGTGCCTCTGTTCATTCAGCAGCCGTTTTTCATCGGTGTTAATCAAATTCCTGGTCAGAGGTGTGTCGGTAAGCGATGGCGCAACGCAATTCACCCTTATTTTTGGTGCAAACTCGACTGCCAGTGCTCGCATAAGTCCTTCAATAGCCCCTTTTGAAGAAGCAACCTGCGAGTGAAAGTTGAACCCCATCTGCACCGCAACAGTAGAGAATAGGACAATTGCCGGGTGCTCCGACTGGCGCAGAAGGGGCAAGACAGCCTGAATCGTTTTTACAGCCCCTGCCACCTGCAGTTCATAATCGCTGACAAATTCTTCCGGCTTTATCCGGTGAAACGGTTTCAGATTCACACTGCCGGGGCAATAAACCAGGCCATCAAGTTGCCGGGGCAGAAAAGAGAGGTCACTTTCCTTATCAAGCACATTCAGGTGATTGTAGGACAAATTTGCTTTTTCGCTGCTGACTTTGTTCTGGTTGTATGTGGCAATCACATCATAACCCTGATCAGCCAGTTTGTTTGACAGCTCATAGCCTATTCCTGATGATCCTCCTATGACTAAAATTGAGTCCATTTTCTTTTTATTTAATGAAACTTAAACAAAAGTCAGCAATAAAAGTTGAGTGATAAGATATCATTGAAAGAGCAGAGTTTTTGAGCATCTGTTCTGTACCATCAGGGAATATCGAAAATCAACCTAACTCTTACCATACTGTCTGATTAACTGATAAATCCGGTAGAACAGCTTTTATAACTGTTACAGATTCGGAAGGTCCCAATGGAGTTATCCATGTAAATGACGAAGTGGTTTTAATAGCACTATTCCAAATTGAAGCCATCCGGTATATGCAGATGGCTTTCTTTTTGGCTTAGTAACTCATTTCATCCAGAACAACCTTTCCTTTGAATGTTCTGAAGAGGAAAATAAAGTATATAAGTACAGGCGGAGCTCCTATCAGCACGAAAGTCAGAATTATGCCCAGCGATTTTGAAGATGCGGCGCTGTTGGCAATAGTGAGGGAATTTGAGCTGTCAATAGTTGACAGCAGGATATTGGGATACAGACCTATTGCGATAGTAATCAATAACAATGATATCAAAGCAGCCGATGACAAAAAAGCCCGCCAGTATTGTTGCTTTACTATTAACCTTCTCTCATTTAACAGCAACAACAGAGTTATGACAGGAATCGCAAATAAAACGGGCATTTCCTTGAAGTCTTCAGCAGCATGAGGCACATAAACGAGTGTAGCTATTGACAGAACAACATAACAAATGGTGAAGAACATACCTGCAATTTTGGAAATGTTTGCTAACCTGTCGGCCAGTTTGTCAGCTGTTTTCATTACAAGGTAAACTGAACCGTGGAGTGCAAAAAGAGCAACAACAGTAAGCCCGGTAAGCAGTGCATAAGGATTGAAAATGTCTTGCAGTCCACCTTTGTAGATCATATTTTCATCAATTGCTATTCCAAGAACAACATTTCCCAGCACTACTCCCAGCGTAAAGCCAATAAGCGTACTGGAAACAGAATAGATAATATCCCAAAGCCGGCGCCACCACAACATAGGCTCCTTACTGCGAAACTCAATTGCGATGGCCCTTAGAATAAGTAATACCAGGAATAAAATAAACGGGGTATAAAAGGCTGAAAGTAAAGTAGCATAAGCTTTCGGGAAACCGGCAAAAAGTGTTCCTCCTCCGATTACAAGCCATACTTCATTACCATCCCACACAGGCCCAATTGCGTTTAGGGCTATTCTACGGCTCTCTTCTTTCCTGAGGAAGAGATGCACTGTTCCTGCCCCAAGATCGAAACCATCGAGGATTGCGTATCCGCTGAATACTGCACCGATGACCAGAAACATCCAGGTTCCTAAGTCTATATTTAAAAATGTCTCCATTATTTATCGGTTAAAAGTTTGTGAGGATCATCCTTCCCAGTTGCTTCAGGAACTAAACCTGCCTGTATCTTCTTATTCAGCAGGTATATAAACAAACCGAACAGTATTATATATACAGTTGTAAATAAGACGAGAGAAAATACAACCTGCTCTGCCCTTACATTTTCAGACAGGGCATCCGATGTTCTTAAAAGATTGTACACGACCCATGGTTGCCGTCCCACTTCGGCTGAGTACCAGCCAACCTGGTTTACTATCTGAGGGAGCACTACCGAGAAACTGAATACTACCATGAGCCATCGTTTTTTGAATAGTTTTCTTTTCCATAAAAGGAAGAGGGAATACAATGTAAGCCCAATCAGAAACATCCCTATTATAATCATTAAATGATATGTCTGAAAAACGAAGTTAACCATTGAGGGCCTGTCGTTTTCACTAAAAGCGTTGAGGCCTGTAACCGGTGTTGTAAAGTCCTGGTGAATCAGAAACGTAAGCCCTTTTGGTATTTTTATTCCTGCAACACTCTGTTCCGTTTCGTTCACCCATCCAAACAGGTACATATCGGCCACTGCCAGACTATCATAATGCCCTTCAAAAGCAGCAAGTTTAGCCGGCTGGTTTTTTGCTACGCCAACTGCAGAACCATGACCTGTCAGCAATTGTCCAAGTGCAGAAATTGCTGCTATTACCAGGACTATGCCAAATGCCTTTTTCGATTGCTCTACAAACCTGTTCTTAAGGATATAGTATGCATGAACGCTTAGGACCAGAAAAGTGCCTGCCAGGAAAGCTCCTATCCAGACATGGATAATTCTGTCCACCGAAGAAGGATTGAAGACCATTGCCCAGAAGTTTGTAATTTCAGCCTTTGCAGCCGCTCCTTCACCAACAATCTTAAATCCGGCAGGGGTTTGCTGCCAGGAGTTGGCTACTACAATCCATATTGCTGAAAACATTGAACCAATAGTCACCATGAGGGTTGAAAGAAAGTGAACTTTAGGACTTACTTTATTCCATCCAAAAAGCAGAATACCCAGGAAAGCAGCCTCAAGGGCGAAGGCAAAAACACCTTCGGCTGCTAAAGCGCTTCCAAAAATATCTCCGACATAACGGGAGTAGGCTGCCCAGTTTGTGCCGAACTCAAATTCCATTACGATTCCGGTTGCAACTCCGATTCCAAATATCAGGGCAAATATCCTGATCCAGAATTTTGTAAGTTGTTCCCAATGCTTGTCTCCGGTGCGAAGGTACATCCCTTCGAAAAACACCAATGCAACGCCTGTTCCTATACTCAGTGGAGGATAGATGTAATGAAATGCTATAGTAAAGGCAAATTGCAACCGTGATAAGATTTCTATGTCCATGTTGTTATAGGTTTCATAATATTTATTGACCCGGGAGCAAACGAAAATGCCCAGATTATCAGATAGCTTTATGTTAAAGCTATAAATAAATTTTGAATGAGGGAGCCTATTATAGATAATAAACCAGGCATTGATTGCATTGGGTTTGTTTCCAATGCCTTTTATCGAATTCCGGAATTTTGTAAATGCTGCTGAGAAATAGAAAAGAACAATTGACTACGACGATACATGGTCAGATGGACTCAAATTCGTCTGCTGTTATCCACTTTGTGTCATCAATCCCATAGACGACCTGGTATGATTGGGCAATTACCCTGATAAGAACACAATCCGGTGAAGCCATGAAGGCCTCCATTTCCGGATGCCGCTTCAGGTGTGCCAGGTAAGGGGCTTCATTTCCGGCTAAAATGATCTCTTCAGTATGCCCGATTATCGTCAGGACGACATTGTCTTTCAGGCCTTTAATATTGAAATATCCACCTTCAATGAAAACAGCCACCCTGTTGTTACGAGAAAGATTTTTATACTTAAGAGTATTCCTGTAGGTGGCAAAAATAATTTGCCTGAGACTTCCAAATGGTGTTATCGCTATCAGGCTTGTATGTGGCTGGCCATTACCCTCTGTTGCCAGGACACCAAATCCACTTGTGTTAAGGACGGCCTCGATTGCACGTATGTAATCACTCATTGGAGTATTGGTTCCTTTCTCATTACATATTTTCAGGTTTTCCCATATTGAATTGGGTCAACCTTATCAATTATCAACATTATCAGCTTTTTTCAACAGGAGACAAATCTTCATGGCTTCATCTACGTGACGTTGAACCTCTGTTTGTGAATCGAATATATGAACTACTTTACCTGAACGGTCTGCGACATAAGTCACTCGTCCGGGAATTAATCCGAAGGCCCTGCCGGGAACTCCAAATAATTTTCTTACAGTATTATCCTGATCACTTAGCAGAGTATAATTAAGTCTGTTTGTTTCTGCAAATGCTTTATGGCTTTCGACTGACTGCCCGCTTATGCCAATAATAACTGCATCTACCTCATCAAATATATCATAGAGATCGCGGAAATAACAGGCTTCCCTTGTACAATTCAGGCTCCCGTCCTGCGGATAGAAAAAGATGACCAGTTTTTTCCTGCCCAGTAAAGTGGAAATATCAAAATCATTACCATTCTGATCTTTAAGGGTAAAATAAGGAATCGTATCTCCAACCCGTATTTTCTTCATACATTTTTTTTATTGAAGTAACTTTTGAATCCTCAATACTTCATTTGCTGCAATTTAAGATATCAGTCAGATTATTCATTTACAGATATATATAATAATAACTTATTCAAAGGTATATGAAGGGGCCAGCCTAATCATAATTGAACAGGGTAAAATTGTAAATCTCCTCTTTTTCGAGTTCAAGAGATAGAAAGTAATCTTCCTGAAACTCACTCATATAGCCAAACACTCTTATTCACATAGTCTTTACTGGTTACCTGATCAAGAAGAAAAGCTGCCACATTTGACCGCGAGATACGTAAACTGCCTTTTATTTTTGTCTCCCCGCTACCATGTTTCATGTGATCCGTTTTTGCACCATCGGTTAATCCTCCCGGACGAACTATTGTCCAGCTGAGTTGACTTTTAGTAATGCGATTTTCGTTTGTTTTGTGGTCAGCCAATGCTACACGAAGCATAATATCAGCAACAAAAAACCGAACAGGCTGAGGCAGATATCTGCGACTATCCCCTGCGCCGAAACTGGATAAATAAATGAAGCGCTTCACTTTTTCTTCTTCCATTATGCTGACGATATTATCTATTCCCTCAATAATCGCGGTACTGTGTTTCGTCAGAGATGCTCCACCCAGAGTTGAAAAACATGCATCCGAACCGGAAATGACCGATCTGAGTTTGTCCTTTTCATTCAGATAACCAGCAACAACTTTTAAATTGGGATGGTTTGATTTAACAGACTCAGGTTTGCGAACATATGCTGTTACATCATGACCTGCTGATAAAGCTTCATCTACTAACAGAGCGCCTGTTTTACCGCTTGCTCCAAATATCACTATCTTCATGAGTTTGATTATTATGTGGTTTAGCGTAAGTTGTCCAGAAATGATGAGAGAGAGCCGGTGTTATTGATCAGTTCAATCTGTTTATAGACCAGTTCGGCTCGTTTCTCATTATACCTTGCCATCTCTTTCTGAAAGTCGATTTCATCTGCTATCAGGTCATAAGCATTTATCTGCCCTTCATCAAATCTATCCTGGTTCAGTGACAGGTTCTCCTCATAAAGTGCAGTGTTCTGCCTGAATAAACCTACCTGATATTCAGCCTGTTTAATCTCTTCCATGAGCAGAAGACTTTTGTTACTGACATTGTTTATCTCATCATCGAGCCTTGAAATAATTCCTTTTTCCTCGAGCTTCAGCCGGTTGACACTGTTCTTTGTACTGCTACCGGAGATTATCTGGAGCCTGAGACTCAAACCAAGGTAACTAACTCCATACCAGCTATCTGAAAGAAATGGATTAAAGACATCGGTATACTGGTTTGCGCCAAGAAACCCTTCAAACCCGATTGTGGGAGCATGTTTAATCCTTTCCGACTGCTGCTGCTGATTCAGAAGCTCAGCCCTGAGTCTCAGGCTTTTTACGGAAGGGATGGAGTCCAGGAGGAGATCTGTATTGGTTACCTGCAGACCGCCATCAGAGAAAGGCGAAAAGTCAAAACTGCCGGTAAGCAAAGACCCGAGTGAGATTCCGGTAAGGAAGCTCATATAGATCTTTTCCCTTGCGAGGGCTGAAGAGACAGCAACATATTCTGCGAGAGAATTATTATGGTTCAGTATGGCCCTGTTGACTTCGGTCTTCAGCACCTTACCCTCTTTCGCTTTTGCAATGAACAGCTCTTTTGTCCTTGAAGTGCGAAGGGTATCAAGTGTTGCGGAACGAAGCTGCTCCTCCCTGAGCCATATATTTGTGAAGCTCTTTATCACCTCGAGCTTAAGATCCCTTTCAGCGGCAGCAGCATCACTGTTTTTCAGTTTCTCATTTATCCTGCTTTCTGAGACCCTGCTCCTGATTGAGAAATCGATAACAGGCTGATAGAGGTTTAAGCCAGAATTCTGCTGCCAGTCGGTGCCGAATTTTATGGGTCTCCTCTCATCAGTAGGTACCGGGCTGAACTGTCCGACAGGTATTATCTGTGTGGGGATTACAGGATTATACCTGTAGTTATAATTCAGTGAGAGATCGGGCAGATACTTCTGATAGGCTGACGAAGTCTGAAGTTTGGCTATCTCGATATCAATCCTGACCGCCTGTACATTTCCCTTATTGGCGAGAGCCGAATCGATACATGTAATAAGTTTTATCTCCTGTCCTGACAGCTTACCTGCTAAGCTGATAAGGAGGATAAACAGTATTGAGGATATTGTTGATTTCATTTTAAGATTGTTTGATTTTTCAGGTGCGGAATACTGCAGCCGGTTCAACATTGTTGATTGTACGTATGGCGAAGAAAAGAGAACTGCCGACCGAAATAAACACTGTCACAAGGAAGAGCACAGCGTATTCCCTGAATGAGTATTGGAATACAAGTCCGGCATTCGAAACGCCTGCCCTGAATCCTTCAAGCAGTATCATGGCGATCAGGA
>Ga0209575_10000900_pt1 | contig 14265 bp, 7 predicted proteins | sample Medcelwee11metaG_FD_187172 | JGI IMG/M metagenome (GOLD analysis project Ga0209575, IMG submission 187172) | Freshwater pond sediment microbial communities from the University of Edinburgh, under environmental carbon perturbations - Medium... | ecosystem: Environmental > Aquatic > Freshwater >...
AGACGACTTTCGCCCTGAATTTCGCCCTGGCCCTGGCCAAGACCCACAAGACGATCCTTCTCGACCTGGACACCGGCACCTCCAGCCTGCGCAATTTTCTGGACGTCAGGGTCAGCCGCGACCTGTACCACTTCCTGAAGAAAGACCTGCCGCTCCAGGAGTGCCGCGAGGTTCTGCCCCCGGCGATGGATCCCGACCGCGCCTTCGCCAACTTCAGCTTCATCGCCTCGCCGCACGGCTTCGTACAGGACATCGTCAACTTCAGCCCGGCGGTGAAGGACAGGCTCATCGCCGGCATCAACGGCCTGCAGGCCGATTACCTGGTCATCGACATGAAGGCCGGGCTAGACCACAATGTGCTCGAATTTCTCCCACTCTCCAACAGCGGCATCATCCTGTTCACTCCGCGCCTGAAAGCGGCCACCCATACCGCGGCCGAGATGGCCAAGGCGATCCTGTTCCGCATGCTGGGCATCATGCTTTCCTCGCCGCTGCTGCCGGGCCGCTTCGCCCAGGGCCCCGCCGATCCCCAAGCCCCGGTTTTCCAACGCTTGCGCGATTTCCTGGAGCGTGGCGACAACGACGCGGGCGGCAACCTGGACGACCTGATCGGCGAAGCAACGGCGCAATTTCCCCAGGACAACTTCCTCAGGGTCTTCCGCTATTACGTGGAGAACTACAAGGTCTATTACGTGCTGAACCAGTTCAACAGCGTGGCCGAGTCGGTGGAAAACACCATCAAGCCCTTTGTCAGCGAGATCTTTCGCAGCGCCTCGGCGCGAGTGACTTTCCATAACCTGGGCTGGGTGGTGGAGGACGAGCAGGTACGGCGCTCCAGCGAGACCGGGGTGCCGTACATGGTGCGCCGCCACTACCAAAAAAAGCAGGCGGCGGCCCCGGCCGTCGATGTGGATGCCCGCATGCGCGAACTGTTCAACCTGGCCGGCAAAAAGGCGCCGCCGGAACAGAAGCCGGACCTGGCCCGCGAACTGAGCGGCCAGCTCGACCTGCTGCGCAAGATTTACGTCTTTAATGCCGGCAAGGACCCGGAGACCAACCTGGACTTCATCGCCGCCCGCGCCCGCGACCTCTCCGACAACTCGGCCCACCAGTTCGGCATGAAAAGGATCTTTTCCCGGCAGGAGTTCCTGGAGCGTTTCCAGTCCAGGTTGCAGTGATCCCCGTTTTTTAGCCGCCGGTCACTTTCAGGAAGAGCGGCAGCAGCAATGAGCACAGGGAAAAGACGATGATGGTTTTCCAGTCTCGCGTTTCCGGACCGTCCGCTGCCAGCAGATAGCGGATCAGGAACAGGTACATCATGGTCGGCGGCGCCATATACAGGTCGAACTCGCCCACGCCATTGTCGAAGCCCCAGAAAATGACGATCACGAATTGCGACAGGCCGAAAAGGTACAGGATGACGTCGGATGTCTCCAGGGCGACCCGCTGTTTCCAGCGCCGCGGGAACAGGAGGAAAACGAACGAGCCGGTGATGAGAAACATCCAGCCCCGGGAGAGGAAATAGCCGGGTTCCAGAAAATTGACGGCCTCGGGATAATGAATGTCGAGCGGCAGCATGGGGACGAACTGGCGGCCGTCGAATCCCCCGGCCACGGTGTTGAATTGCAGGTCGAAACCGAAAAGGCGGATGAGCGCCATGAAGACGGCAAGGACACAGCCCGCGGCCAGGATGATCGTTGCCCCGTGCCTGAGATAGAACGCGGCATTTTTGCTTCCGCCGCCCAGCGGCCGCTTTAAAAACGGCAGCAGCAGGATCACGGGAAACGAGAAATAGGCGATGCCGTGGAACAGTCCCGCCAGCACGGCCCATGCCGCCGCGGCGGCCAGCCAGGCGATCCGGTCGTTGTCATTATCGACATACTTTTTTGCCGCCAGGAAGGAGAACACGAGGAACGGCAGAGAGTAATAACGGAATTCGGGAAAGCCGAAAAGCAGCACGTTGAAAGAAAGCGTCGAAAACAGGAGGAAGAACAGTGCTTTTTTCTTATAGGAAAGATTCGCGAAGGAGTTGATGAACAGATACAGGGAAAATATAAAAAGAACGCCGACCAGCTTGCCGGTAAGGACCAGCGAGGTCGCGGCCTTGGTATGCGTGACCTGGTTGAAAAGATGGAAGGTGAGCTTGTTCAGCAGCAGGCTCAGGGATTCGGCGAACGAGATCTCCATTTTGTGAAACGTCAGGTTCAGGACCCACAGCAGGCTGTCCGCGCTCGCCTTCACGCTGAATGGCACGCGGATGAACCATACGGGCAGGGAAAAAAAAATCGGCAGATAAACGGGCAGGCGTTCTCCTTTTCTCCTCAGCGCGAGCAGAAAAAACAACGCCAGCAGGGCGAGGGCGAGGACGCCGTTGAATGCCAGCGCCTTGAGAAAAGATGCGGCGGGCTGGCCGCGGAAGAAGCGCTCCAGGAAGCCGCCCAGGCGTGAGACGACAAACAGAAAGACGGCCAGGAAGAGCAGGAGCAGCGGCCAGAGCAGCAGGCCCGGGGGCGGTTCCTGCGGACGTCGGCCCTTGACGACCAGGGAATAAAGAAACCAGGCGGCCAGCAGGCCGGTGGCGGCGAGCAGAAACAAGAATACGAACTGGAACAGGATAAACGAAACGGCGGGAGCGGACTTCCTGGTTATGACGACATCGATGCGGGTGACGGCGTCTGATTTCGGCAGCAGGCGCATGGCGCTGACGATCAGGTTCGCCTGCAGGAACTTTTGAAAAAGGCCGTCGTTGACCTTTTCCGCCTTGACCACCGCGCCGTCATAGGCGATGAAGTGCAACTCGCAGAGTTTGGGCTTGACGGTGACGCGGATCAGGCCCGGGCGCAGGTTCAGGACGTTCAGCTTGCGGTTGCCGCCATCAGGGCGCTTGAATTCCAGGACGAACCCGGAAGCGCTTTTCCGGCAAGAGGCCCTGGCTACCTGCGCCTGGCGGGAATCAACGGATAAAAAGGCCAGAAGATAGGCCAGCGCCAAAACACTTGCCACCGCCAGAACGGGCGTTACGTTGCGTTTCATTCCTTGCCGCTAGGCGGGTTGCTTGGCAAAGACATAGAACGAGCGCCGGGCGGGGGCGATCCTGTCGATTTCCACGCCGTACCTCTCGTGCAGGCCGCGCTCGATGCCGACATCGCGCCTGAAGCCGAACCTGGCGAACGCCTCAATCCACCAGTCGCTGGCGGCGTTGATGAGGTGCCCGTTCTTGGGATAGCCGTAATCGTCCACGGGAATGGCGTGGAAAATGCGCCCGGCCGCGACGTCCGCGTCCCAGACGGCATAGTCGATCTTGAACACCTCGCCGAACACGGCGTCGGCCCCGAAAGCGGGAATGTTGGTGAACACGTGCCCGCCGTCCTCGACCAGGTCGGAGATCCTCGCCAGGTAGGCATCGAGCTTGTTGGGGTTCAGATGCTCGAAAACGTCCAACCCCATGACCAGGTCGTAGCGCCGCGGCAGGGTAAGCTCGAGAAGGTCGCCGAGGTGGATGGCGTCCCTGACCTCGGGAAGCGCCTTGTCCAGTGCGATGCGGCTGATCTCCACGCCTTCGCCGTGGATGCCCATGTCCTGGAGGCACTTCAGCACGGCGCCGTTGGCGCAGCCGATATCCAGCACGGTCCGGGGCTTGAAGCCCGCGGCGATCTCGGCCATCATGCGCTTGTCCTCGTCGATGATGAAGCTCCAAACGCCGGGACGCTCGTAATAGCCGTTGCCGATGATCTTCGCCTCCAGCCAATCGAAATCCGCGCCGCCGCCGGCCATGAAGAAACGGCTCTGCTCGCTGCCCGAGCGGTTGCGCTCCACCCGGTAGCGGTCGGGGCGGTCGTGAATGATCGGCAGCAGCTTGACGTAATCGTGGATGTGGTCCCGGATCAGGCGGAAGACGAACTCGGGCGACCTGACGAAATGCATGACCAGCGCCGCCCGCGAGTGACCCGCGCCGAGGAACGCCAGATGGCTGGCCTTGCCCCCGGCATCCGCGTCCCGGCCCAGAAGCTCCCGATAAAGATGATCCACGAAATCCGCGTCGGCCAGTAGGTCCACCGGGAGACGCTCCCGATCCTTATCCGTTTCGTTTTGCCCGCGCTGGCGCTGCAACAATTTCTTCCACACGTATGTACTCCTGCGTCCCGTCCCTGTCCGTGCCGGCCCCGCGGCCTTGGGAGGCGAATGCCGGCCGCCCTCGGGAAAGATCGATTTTAGCCACCGGTGATTCTAAGGAAAAAGCGGCAAAATAGCAAGCGTTTACAGATACCCCAGGCTTTTCATCTGCTTTTGCAGGTCCGCGTCGAACTCGCCCTGCTTCATGCCTGGCTTGCGGTCCAGGTTGGCCTTGATGATCGTCCGCAAGCGCTTCAGGGCCCCGCTGACCCGGCGATAGACATCCTGGCGCGCCGGGAAAAGATTTTTTTGCTCGCCCGGATCCCGCTCCAGGTCGTAGATTTCCACCTGGCCGGGTTGCGGCGGCAAACCGTAAGCCGCGAAATAGTCGAGGTCGGCGGCGGCGGGGGCAAAATTGAAGATGACTTTGAAGCCGTCCTTGATGATGGCGAATTTTGCCGGAATGGCATCGAGGTAACGGCTGGACGAGACGGAGGAAAAGAGCAATGGCCGCGGCAGCTTTCTGCCGTTCATGAGCGGCCCCAGGTCGAGGCCGTCGAGCGGGGCCGCCGGCGTTGAGATGCCGGTCGCTCCCAGGACGGTGGGCAGGATGTCGATGACGCCGACGCTCTCCTTGATCCGCAAACCGCGATGTCGGTTTCCGGGAAGCTTGATCGCCAGGGGCACGCGCAGCAGCTCGTCATACATGGAGTGGTTGTGCTCCCAGCCCCCGTGTTCAAAAAACTCCTCGCCGTGATCGGACATCAGCACGATCAGCGAGCGCTCGTAGATCCCTCTTTTTTTGAGAGCGGCGACGAATTCCCCGAAATAGCTGTCGAAGGCCAGGACCTCGCCCTGGTAGAGCTCCTTGTACGAGCGCAGCAGGCCGTCGTCGACCGGCATGAATTTTTTCCTCTGCGAGCTGAAGGGGACCGAGCGCAGGCTGGTATTCAACGGGCTGGGGTTGAGCTGCTCGAGGAATTCGCCGGGCGGGGAGTAAGGCGAGTGGATCTGGTAGGTATGCAGGAACATGAACGAGGCGGGGAAACGGCCCCGGTCGACCAGCGCCAGCGCCTTTGCGAACAGCTCGCGGCCGCCGCTGGCATAGGCCAGGGAGGGGGATGTTTCAAAATAGTCGAAGTGGCGGGCGAAGCCGAACTGCTTGCTCATGAATATGCCGGGGTTGAGGTTGACGGTGATGTAGCGGGAGGACAGCTCCTTCACCAGGAACGGCTGTTCCAGGCCCAGGGCGGAGTGCTTGCGCATGCGGTGGTTGAACTCGTAGCGGGCGCTGAACATGCTCATGAAGGCGGGCAATGTCCAGGGGCTTTGTGAGTAGCAGCGGCTGAAATCGACGCTGTCGCGCCTGAAGCGGTCGATATTCGGGGTCAGCGGCCTGCCGTTCACGCGCGCGCCGACGGCGTCGCCGCGCAGGGTGTCCGCGGCGATCAAGAATACATAGTCTCTTTTTTGCGGCGCGCGGATGCGGTACAGGATGGGCCTGGTAAAGTAAACGGTGCCCTGTCCTTGGCAGGATATCTCCAGGGCTTCTCCTTTGGCCAGGTTCAGGGACTGGAAAACCGGGGCGTTGAATTCCCGGGCGCGGATCTGGCGCAAGGCGAGGAAACGGCCCTGGCACCTGACGCCGATCCTGAAATGGATCCTGCCCTGGCCGGAGGCCTTGATGAACACATGGGAATAAAAACCGGCGCGGCCGGCGAAAGGCTGGCGGATGGCGATCGTCCTTTCGCCTTGCAGGCGAAAAAAACAGGCGTCGGCCGTCGGGATGCCCTGCAGTTCCCGGGGCTCGCCATCCGGCTTGAAATAGACCCTGTCAGCCGCGGCGTCCGCCCAAAAAAGCCTGGACGATGCCTGGTCCACGGCCGGGTCACTGCGAAAGAAATCGACTGCTCCCCGCTGCCGCCATGTTCGCCAGGCGAAAAAAGCGGCCCCGAAAGCCGCAAGAATCACCAGAGAACAATAGAAAAATTTTTTCACTTATTCTGCTCTATTTACGATTTTAGCACATGCCGGCCCGCTAGAAAAATATTCGTAGGCAGCAGGCGCCTCTGGCGGCGGGGAACCTCCCCGATTCGCGACAGGACCAGGGATGGGAATACGATAAAATATCCTATGTTATCGGCGATCGGGGAGCAATGTCGACGAAATAGCGGCCGGAGCCCGGTTTAAATCGCCGTCATTATTCACCCAAGACGGAAACATATTGACAAGCAGGTGAAAATATGAAAAAATATATACCCTGTGACAGAAAATTACTTGAAAATCTTGGAGGTTAAACTGATGAAGAATATGAAACAACAAAAATTCATATGGGCCGTCATTGCCCTGGTCGCGCTCGGCGGCGCCCTGCGCGCCGATAAAAGCGAAAGGGAACCCATCCGCGAGAACGCGCTCTCCGGCGGCGCGGCCGCGACCGGCGCCTGGCTGGCGCCGGTGACCATTGCCAGCGAGCCGCTGCACGTTTACGACGAAAAAAGTACCGTGCGCTTCCATCCCTCCGGCAAGGTCTATGTGGCCTTCAAGGACAATATCGACGACGGGAAGACCAACAAGCGCTCGATCAAGCTCTACAGCTACGACGGCGAACGGTCGGTCATGATCAAGAACGTATCCGAGGACAGCCTGATGGCCTACGAGCCTGACATGGCCATCACCCCCTCGGGCATGATCCACATCGTCTGGGCCGAGGGGCTGACCGGCAACGCCAACACCCAGTACGTCAAGTATCGCAACTTCGACGGCAACACCTGGTCGCCGATCATCGTCCTGCGCACTTTTTTCATCGAAGGCACCACCGGCGGCTGGAACCCGGAAAAGATCGACGACCTGCGCCTGGCGGTCGACGACGACGAAAACCTCTTCGTCACCTGCATGCTGTGGCCGATTGCCCGCGGCGTCTCTTTCAGCCGCTACGGCGAAACCATCTACAACGACGGCTTTCCCATGGGCGGGCGCAGCAAGCACCCCAGCATCGCCGCCGATAATGATTATATCCATCTGGTCTGGCAGCAGCTCGAGGGCGCGGATTATACCGTGCGCTACGCGCGGCGCGAGAATAAGCCCCAGTCCAGCTGGAATTTCACTTACAAGATCGTCATCTCCGGCGGCCACCGCCCCTTCGTCAAGGTGGACAAGAACGACGTACCCCATGTCGTCTACATGAAGGACGCCCCCAACAGCACCAAGCGGGAGCTGCATCACCGCGTATGGAAGGGCTCCGCTTTCGCGGGCAGCCAGATGACCTCCGACGACAACCCCTCCCTTTATCACACCCCCGTGCTCGGCGCCGTCGATGCCGACAACGTGCTGACCCATTCCCAGACCTGGTCGGGCGGCGTGACCAATTTCATCAACTGGAGAGAGAGTGGCAAATGGGGCGGGCTGAAGGTGCTCAACAACATCGAGGTCGGCTCGTCCTTCAGCGACTGCGACATGCACACCAACGGCATCGGCGCCATCTCCTACTCGGCCGGCGGCAGCATGAAGCTGCTGGTCAGCGCCAAGCTGCAGATCAACTCCGTGCCGGTGGCCAAGTTCACGGTTGACAAGGACTCCGTCTATTGGGGCGAGACCATCAAACTCAACGGCGCCGAAAGCTACGACACCGACGGCTCGATCGTGAGATTCGAGTGGCGCAGCGTCACCGATGGCGTCACCCTCGCCAATGCCACAGCCACCGCGGAATACACGTTCCTGAAAAAATGGAACAACGTCAAGATACGCCTGACTGTCATCGACGACAAGGGCGGCCGCGGCATCGCCGAAAAGATCATCAACGTCAAGGCCCTGTACTCGGCCATCGACGTCGTCGCCACGCCCAAGCTGATCACCACCCTGGTCTACAGCCGCAACGGCAACGTGGTCACCTGGAAGGGCAATCCCATGAACAGCGTGTACAAGATCATCTCCTACCGCGTATACAGAAAGATCGCCGGCAGCGACGACAGCACCTATGAATTGAAAGGGACGGTGAGCGCCGACAAGTACGCATACGCCGACGTTACGGTCGAAGCTGGCAAGAGCTACGTTTACGCGGTGGCGGCGGTCGACGAGGAAGGCCACCAGAGCCCGTACGTCAACACCGGCATTTGAACGCGCTAGTCGTATCAGCGAGCAATCCTCGTGGATCTCTCATTACAGTTATATACCAAGGAGTCAAAATGAAAAAACTGCCCGTACTCTTTTTAAGCAGCCTGCTGCTCTTCGTATTTTCCCTGCCCATGGCTGCCGGCGACGCCCCCGCAGCCGCCGCGAAATGCCCCAAAAAAGCGGCCGTGGTCCTGGAGACGGTCAAGACGGAGGCCTTCTTTGAATACCAGTATTATCCCCTGCAGGCGCAGCCCGGGACCGTGGCGGTGAAAAGCCCGGTCAACGGCCTGCTGGCCGAGGCGCGCATCGGCGAGGGCTCGCTGGTTGTCGCCGGGCAGGAGATGCTGGCCGTCGAGACTATTTCGGCCGAGGAGCTGAAGAAGCTCGAGGCCGATGCCGCCGCCAAGAAAAAGATCTGGACCACGCGGCTCGGCTGGAAGGAAAAAAGTCCCAAGGCCATCCAGTCGGCGGAAAAAAGCTACAACGAGGCCCTGGCGCTGCTGGCGGAAAAAAAGGCTTCGAGCCGGCAACCCATCGTTGCCCCGGCGACCGGCACCGTGCATTTCGTCCAGGACATGGGCAGTGAAGCCGTCGTCGACGCCGTGCTGCTGGAGATCGCCAATCCCGGGCGCATGATCTATACCCTCGCCCGCGAAGGGACGCCGATCGGCGCCTTCGCCCTCGGCCTTGCCTTCGACGGCGTTGCCGAAGGTTTCCAGGGCAAGGCGGAGGTCATCGCTGTCAGCGACGAGAAGGTTACGTTCGCGGTCGACAACGCCTCCGGCCTGCTGAAGGAAGATACGACGTTCGCCATCAAGAAGCTGAAAACCGAGCATGCCGACGCCGTCGTTGTTCCGGCCACGGCGCTTTTCAATGACAGCCTGGGCGACTTCATCTATGTCGCCGACAAGAAGAAAGCGAAAAAGACATACGTCACGCGCGGGGCAAGCGAGTCCGGCAGGGTGCTGGTGACCAGCGGGCTGACCGCGGGCATGGCGCTGATCGTCTCCGGGCACGACTGCCTGGCCGACGGCAAGAAACTGCGCATCGTCAATGAAGAAGAGATGGCCAAGGAGAAGGCGGCCGCCAAAGCCAAGCAGAAAGAAGCTGCGGCCGGGACGGAACAAAAGTGGGTTGACGAAAAGGCCGCCGCCGCGCAATTGCGGGGAATCGAGGAATTTATCGCTCACCTGGAGGCCAACAAGGAATCCCTGGCCTACGAACGCTACGAAAAAGGGACGATCAGGAAGCAGCCCGCGCTGATGATCTTTTCCGGGCTGGAAACGCAAAAAAAACTGATCGAGCTGGTCACGGAGTATTCGGTGGAGAAAATCACCTTCGAGCTTAAGGATGCCCGGGTGATCTCCACCATTATCTTTAAAACCGCGGCCAAGGCCGCCGTGAAGGATGAACAGCCGGAAGTGGGCGAACGAGTGCGCCTGTTCGGGAATCGCCTGAGAATTGCCGCGCACGGAACCTACTACATGATGCTGGACCAGAATTTCAAGGACACGTACGTTGCCTTGAGCGGTTTCGGCGGTTCGATCGCCTTCCAATTCGCCCGCAAGATGGATTTTTGGATCAGCGGCGGGCTGGCGGCCAAGAACAATCAGCCTTCATGGAGCCCGGCCGAGCTGAAATTCAGGATGACCCCCCTGGCGGCGGATTTGCGTTATTTCCTGATGGATAAAGGCAAGCTCAGCGCTTTTGCCGGCGCCGGCGCCAGTGTTTTCCTGGTCAAGGATGACAACCCGGTCGAGGAGATCAAGGCCACGATTATCGGTTTCAATGTCCTGGCCGGCGGCTACTACAAAATATCCAAAAAAATATTCGCCCAGTTGTTCCTGAAGTTCAACATGGCCCAGAAAGACGTATACCCGGATTCCGACCTGGATACCCCGCTGAACCTTGGCGGATTGGAATTGAACCTGGGAGTGGGCATCCGGCTGTAAGTTTCTCCGCGGACGCGCCGTACTACGGCGCCAGGCGGCGTGTTATCCTTTTGCCATGACCAGGCCGGCCGCCATTGAGGCGGCCGGCCTTTTTTGCACTCCTTGGGACTTCCAGTCGTTGCCATTGAAAAAAAAAGGGATTTACTCTATAATATCATTATGAAAACCAAAATTGCCCCGTTCAGGCCGGCGTTTGGTGCGACCCTGCTCTTCCTTCTACTCTTCGTTGCTCCCATATTCCCCTGGACCAGCCCCATCAGGGTCGCTAGCGGATCGACCTTCTACAAGCCCGTCGTCGCCTACGCGCCGACCGGGAAGGTCTACGTCATCTACCAATCGGGCCGCGAGATCCATCTCAGTTCATATAACGGCAGCAGCGTCTCCTTCGAAAAGAAGATCAGCGACGGCTCCATGATCAACTATGAGCCCTTTCTGTACATTACTCGGCGCGGTCACCTGCACGCCGTCTGGATCGAATGCTCCAGCTACGAGTCCGATACCCAGTTGGTGAAGCACAGCTCCAACAGCGGCTCCGGCTGGACCACCCCGGCCACGCTGCGGACGCTCACCGTCACCGGCACCATTCCCGGCGGCTATGTCACCCGCAAGGTCGAGGACCTGCGCACGGCCGCCGATGAGAATGACAACGTGTTCATCGCCTTCATGATCTGGCCCAGCGCCCGCTGCATCTTCATCAGCAAGTACGGCGGCACCATCAACCAGGAGACCTGGCCCATGACGGGGCGTTCCAAGCATCCCGACGTGGCGGTTGACGCCAACTACGTCCATGTCGCCTGGCAGCAATTGTGGGGCAGCACCTATACGATCGCCTACAGCCGGCGGGCGAACAGCCTGGGGGCCAAATGGGGCAGCGCCATCGACGTCCGCGACGGCAACCACCGCCCGCGCGTCTGCGCCGATCCCACGCGGCTGCTGCATATCATCATGATGAACGATTACAACATCGGCGTTCCCCGCGACACGTATTATAAATACTGGACCGGCAGCGGCTTCTCCAGCCGTTACCTCATCTCCAATGACGGCGCCAGGGCTTACCATGAGATCAACGTGGCCGCCCTGAGCAGCGAGAACATCTTCGTCAGCGAATGGTCCGGCAACGTCTGCTATTTCAACTGGAAACAGAACGGCAGATGGACGGGGCACAAGAAGGCGCCTACGCCGGGCATCACCATCGGCTTCACCAGCAGCGCCCTTTCCGCCGCGAACAATGCCGCGATCGCCGTTGCCCACAGCACATCGGCCATCTACCTGATCGTGAGCCAGGGGGAAAGCCCCGATCCCAATCCGCCCGGCCCTGAGCCCGAGCCCGACCCCAACCTGCCGCCCTCGGCCCATTTTACTTTTTCCCCGCTGGGCGGGCTGTATCCCGTGAGCGTTACCTTCAATGCCGGCAACTCCAAGGACAGCGACGGCACCATCACCGGCTATCAATGGGACTTCGGCGACGGCGCTTCCGGCAGCGGCAAGGTCGTCAGCCACGTGTACGATCGCGAGGGCCGTTTCGAGATATCCCTGAAGGTGACCGATGACGACGGAGCCACCGCTTCCGCCACCGGCGAACTGGAGGTCTTCGGGATCGCCGCGCCCGTGAACCTGAACTTTCAGCGCCACGAAAACCGCAACCTGTTTTCCATCGAATATTTGTACCGCATCACCTGGGACCGCAACCCGCGCAATGAGGAGATCGGCGCCGTGATCCTCCATTACAAGATCTACCGCCGCGAGGTCGGCAAGGGCGGCTACGGCCATTTTTATACGTTGGCGGCCGGCAACCAGAACAGCTTTGAATACCTGGACCGAACCCTGGGATCGAGCGCGCGCGTGTTCGAGTACGCGGTCAGCGCCGTGGACAGCCAGGGACGGGAAAGCCCTTGGGCCCAGGCCGGGCAGAAAGCCTTGCCGCCCGGGGAAGTTGCCGGCGGGGCTGACAAGGCGGTTTTTGACCGCTGAGGGTTGATTCCCGCAGTTCTAGCGCATGGGAGCAGGGCGTTTTTCCCAAGACGTTCAGTCGCCCCTGGGGCCGCCGGTCAAGCCGCGAAAAAGTTTGCCCACGTTCAGGCCGATGGCCGTGGTGGCCGGCAATCCAACCAGCATGTTGAACCCTTTCTTGATCAGTTGGTCAAGGATGCTGATCGTTACCGCCTGTTTCATGGCGATGCCGTTCATCCCCAGGGTAACGGCCATGAAACTTTCGTAGATCCCCACGCCTCCGGGGGTGATCGACGCGATCTTGCTGATATTCCCCACGCATATCGCCGAGATGCATTGCGGCAGGGTGATGGCGGCGCCTGTCGAGATGGCGATGATGTAGCAGGTCAACCCCTCGATGAACCAGATCACGGTCGACAGCAGCACCGTCGCCAGCAACTGGCGCTTGTTGGCGACGATCTGGTGAAAGCTCACGTACAGGTCATTCATCTTGGCGGCGATCCGTTTCACGATCCGCCCCTTGAAATCCCTGACGAACAGGCGCGAAAGCAGCCGTTTCCTGTCGAGGACCAGCAGCAGGGGCGAGCCGGAAACAACAAAGCTGATCATGATGAAGATCCCGAACCAGGCCGGGGCCGACACCGGAGCGAAGCCGATCCAGAACATCACCAGCAGCGTGGTGATGGCGAACAAGTCCAGTATCCGGGTCTGCAGGATGAGAGCGACCGCCCGGATGCCGCTCAGGCCGTACAACTTCAGATAGCCGACGGTGGCGACGTCGCCGAGCTTGCCGGGCAGGACGACATTCAGGGCATAGCCTGAGATATGAAGCTTGAACAGGTCAAAAAAACGAATGTGGCCGCCCACGGCCTTTGTCATTACCCCCAGGCGCAGGGTCCGGAAGTACCACGAGGCGGCGTATACGGCGACCGCGCCGGCGATGGTGAGGTATGAAAGCTGTTTCAGCAGGTCCAGGAATTCCCGAATGCCGATCACGCGCACGAGGATAATGAGGATGATGATGCCGACACCCAGGCCCAGGAAATGAAAGAGCAGTTTTGCCTGCCGTTGCTTCATCCGCGTGATCCGCTCATTTTTCCGCTCTGTTCCTCAAGGGGCGAGCCGGCGTAGGCTGGCCATCCGCGCCGTGTTCGCGCGGCTGCCGGCGCCCTTTTAAAATTTGTCGATCAGCGTCTTGCCGAAACGCATCATATCATGGATCCACGAATACACAAATTTGCCGTTCCTGCCCGACAGGTTCAAGTTGGAAAAGTTCGCCAGGTATTCATTGATGCGCTTTACTTTCTGCTCGTACCCGGTCTCCAGGATCGGATAGGCGTTCTCCACCCGGTACACGGCGCTGCCGCTGACCGTGCCCGGCTTGATCCAGCCGATGGCGGACAGTTTATTCGTCACGCCGTCGATCAGTTCCTGGTCGGAAAGCGTGCTCCAGAAAGCGTCCTCAGGCTGGCACGGGATTTCCGCGACCAGCGAGGTCTTGCCGGGAGGGGCCATTTGCGCATAGCGGTTCCTGGGCTCGTACACCCGGGAAAAATGAAACTCCTCGTCCGGGAAATAGATGGTCGCCGCGTCGGTCACGGAATTTTGCTCGAGAAAGACCGCGACCAAAACGATGTTGCGGAAACGCAGCCCCTTTTTGAGAGCCATGATTTCCTCCGGCGGCCGCGGGTCCATGATCTCCAGGAAGTAGTCGAGAGCCAGCGTGCTGGCCACTTCGGAAACGGCAATCTCTTTGGCGCCGTTGATCTCGATGGCGCGGATCCTCCGGCCATCGTGGCGGATCCTGGTTATCTTCTGGTTCAGGTGGATGGTCTCGGACCCGCAAAAGTCGCCCAGCTTGTCGGCAATGGTGGCGATGCCCCCTTTGGGGTAATAGAATGACGATCCTTCCAGGTGCGTTGTCTTGGACCGCGAGCCAAGGAACGCCTCGGTTAAAAAAGTCTTCAGGTTCAGGCCCTTCATGCGCGTGCCGGCAATGACCGTCGACAGCCTGTTGCAGGGGGCGCCCCAGAGCTTTTCGGAGTAGTTCAGCAGAAATTTGTCGGCGAGGATCCTGCCGTAGGTCTGCAGGGCGAAACTCTCAAAATTGGCGTGCTCTTTTTTCCCCTGGAAGCGCAAG
>Ga0209575_10000901_pt1 | contig 14250 bp, 13 predicted proteins | sample Medcelwee11metaG_FD_187172 | JGI IMG/M metagenome (GOLD analysis project Ga0209575, IMG submission 187172) | Freshwater pond sediment microbial communities from the University of Edinburgh, under environmental carbon perturbations - Medium... | ecosystem: Environmental > Aquatic > Freshwater >...
CGAGAGGGTTGATATTTTTCATGGCAGCACAGTCGTGTTGATAGGTACTGCGTCAAGATATGGATATTTCAGTTAAATCGATAGATTTCAATATGTTATATCTTTTCCGACTTTTTAGAGATGCCCTTTATATAATCTTTCCGGTGACGATAGTAATCACGTATTCCGGTGCATAAATCCTCAACCTGCGCCACGATAGGCTTCCAGCGCACCTTGTAGGTCATGCTTGATTTTCCTGAATCCTTCAGCCCGAAATCCATGATGAGTGGAGTCAGCACCATTTTATCATACTGTTTCGTCTCGCCATTTCCCGAAATGACGAGAGAACTGTTCAATGGTAAATTTTTTCTCAGATCCTCCTCCATCTGAATAAGGCAGTCCCCTATATCCGTCTCCATGATAGCCAGCAAGTTCATGATATTCGACAACTTGAGCTTTATGAAGGATACCGTTTTGGCTCGAACGACTGGTATCAAAAATATTATAAAGAACATAATAACGATAACCGCAGCAATCAAAGTCAAGATAACAAAAGCATCCAGAAAATAGATCTTTTCTGGTATCCTGATTCCAAAATAAATCAATATTTTCAATCCAATCGTAAAAAGCAATGGAATCAAAAGAAGAGCAGGCGAATACAATAATAATTTTCTTTTTATCCCATCATTAAACGTCCTCTTGATCATTGCCGTGAGATTCGGATGGCTCAGATTCATCATATGGCAATGTGAATCATAAAAGTACCGCATATCTCTTCCCCTTTTCAAAAATTGTTTAGAGATGCTATTTATCGATAAAACAAGGCATCGTAATTCCGGTTTTCCTCCGGGTTTGCCGATAATCCCGACCACATTTCGAGCATTTCAAAAGAACGGCAGCAGCATTTTAAACAGCTCAATCTTTTTCCGGTTATGACCGATAACATCAGCCAGCAAATCGGCTCGCGTTTGTTTTCTGGCTGCAAACTGCATCAGTGATTCGAGAATGTACTCGTTATTCAACAAGGCCTGAAGAGCATATCCGACAGTGAAATCGTGAAACCGGAACTCTTTTCGCCAGAACTTCTCATACCAAACGATGGCCCGCGTCTCGTCTGCCGCATCCAGCGCCCGCGCCGCAGCTTCGGCGGCAAGTTGACCGCTTTTCAGGGCGTAATAGATGCCTTCGCCCGTCAGCGGATCGACAAAACTTCCGGCGTCGCCGGTGAGCAACACGTTGCCGCAACCTCGCTTTCCCGGCAGGGAACCCATCGGAAGCGGCCAGGCTCTGAGCGTTCCCGGCTCCATGACTGCCCGCTTCAGCTTTTCCGATGCTGGCGTACTGCCGGAGACAAACCGCTCGAACAAACGCTTGAGTCCGCGCTGATCCTTGAAGCGGGTGATCACGCCAACCCCGATATTGGCCCTCCCGTTGCCCGCCGGAAATATCCAGCCATACCCCGGCAGCATCGACTTGTCGTAATGAAGTTCGATTGAGTCGGTCAGCCCCTCGACCTTCGAAAAGTAGGCGCGAATAGCAAAACCCTGATGGGTTTTCAGGTCGTTTTTCAGGTTCAGCCGGGAAGCAATCGGCGAATAAAAACCATCGGCGGCAAGAACGACTCGACCGGAATACTCCCCTTTTGACGTACTGACGCCACTCGCTCTGCCGCCCTCGGTGATGAGGTCGTTGACAGTGGTATTTTCGAAAAAGGTTATCGAGGAATGGGCCTTCACCGTGGCGGCGAGGCAGTCGTCGAGGATTCTTCTCGGAATGACATAGGCCGCGCCTTCAAGGCATCCGGCCTGAGAAAACTTCCCATGCACAACGGCGGCGGTAGGAGAATAGAGAGTAACGCCTTTAAATAACGTCAGTTGACCAATCCGTTGACGAACAACATCCATGACGCCCATCTCTTCCAGGAGGGCAGTTGAGAGCGAGGTGATGCCGTCACCGCAAACCTTGTCTCTCGGAAAGCGCTCTTTTTCGAGCAACAAAACTTTGTACCCTTTCCGGGCAAGAGACAATGCCGCCGAACATCCCGCCGGGCCTGCTCCCGAAATCACTGCGTCATAAGATGTCATACGAATTTTTGTGGATGTTGAGCGATCGGGTTGATGCAACCACCATTGCCTCGGTAACTTAAGGAACGCTCACTGATTTCCCGCCATCAAGATGCTCATCCCCCCCCGCAAAAACCATAGCCCTCGGCATCAACCAAATCGTCGTTGGATAGAGATTTTGTGATTTACCGTCACGCCCGGGCACTCCCGGCCGCTAAACAGCATGTCACCAGGTAATGCTCATGCCTGCATAGCCTGCCTTAATGTTGTGGCATCGAACACAAGCCTGATTGCGGAAATCCGGTCGTCTGTAACGGTAAAGAATTCTGCGGTACGAATAATCCCTGCGGGAGAAGCTGTATGACAATCATACAGCAACGCCGCACCGGTTTCATCATAAAATTGCTGCAACAGCTCTACGCTCTGCACCATCTGCCGGAACCGGGTCAGTGCAGCGATGAAATCGTCGGCGTTGGTAAACGTATCCATGCTTCCGCTGAAATCGAGGTCGTCAGCAAGATAGTTGCGGGCCGTGGCAAAATCCCCGCTTGTCCATGCAAGATGGTAGGTTTCGATCAGCTTTCGGGTATCCATGGTTACATACTCCTGTTTTGTTCCTGAAACTTTCTGGCAACAACTATAAATCTCATATAATCGCAGCTATTAAGCAACACCAGGCCTTTGTCGGCAATGCTGCCATTGAGCTTAAACTTGTCTTCGTACTCACCACAACGGAAGTTAAAATCCAAGCGCCCCCGCTCCGGATGCGCGGCGTCATAAACAAAACACACTCGCTGCCACGATCCATCAAACAAACCTTTTTCAGCCTTCCATTGTTGAAGAGAGCGTAACGATGACGCACCACAATGATAAAAAGGGAACGAGATCATGAAAACCGTATTGCTGATGCTGACAAGCCTCTTGCTTGCAGGATGCTCCGTGCTGGGAAAGCGGGACGCCGCTGAACCGCACTACGAAGTACTGAAACACGATGGCGCGTTTGAAGTGCGTCGTTATGGCCCGATGGTGATCGCCGAAACCATCCTCGTCGAAGAGAGTTACACTGCCGCAAGCGGTAAGGGATTCAAGCGGCTGGCGGGATATATTTTCGGCAAGAACAGGTCAAAAACGTCGATCAGCATGACAGCGCCGGTTTTGCAGGAGCGCGGCAGCGAAAAGATTTCCATGACGGCGCCGGTCTTGCAGCAACCCGACAAAGGCGGATGGAGCATGGCGTTCGTGCTTCCCGAGGGTTTTACCCTGGAGTCTGCCCCCGAACCGCTTGATCCCGAAGTGAAGCTCAGAGAGCTGCCGCCCTCAACGATTGCCGTGGTCACCTTTTCGGGCCTGCACTCCGCCGCCAATCTTGAAAAGTACGGCAGGCAACTGCAAACCTGGCTCAAAAAACAGGGCTATCGAGCGCTTTCGGAACCCAAGCTCGCCTCGTACGATCCGCCATGGACCATCCCCTTCCTGCGGCGTAACGAGGTGCAGATCATGATCGCGCCTGATCACGGTTGATCCGGCAAGGAGTAATCGGGGATTGGCTGCCGGTACGCGCTCTGTCTCGTTTCCCGGATAAACAGGCAGACCGTTTAGCTGGACGTGGAAGAGACCTTGGGGATTCGAGAGCGACAGAAATCTAACGACGGATCCCCAGCGGATAAGTATATTGAGACCGGCAGCAACTCTGTAACCATCAAAGCAACCACAATATGGCCATGACCGTTGATATCAGGGACAACAAGCTCTGCATCGAAATAGACCTCGAAAAACCGACGCCCTCGTCATCCGGCAAAACCCTCGTCGTCGCCAGCACCCACGGCAACGCCGTCACCGACGTCATGATCGAAGGAAAACCCGTAACAATCGGCCTGAACGCCTACATCAAAAAGTGAGACGAACTGGGAGAATGAGGCTTTCTCAGAAATGTTCATTCAATAATTTTTTTCAATTTTATCTGTCATTCTGAGTCCGACGCATTCGGGCGAAAAATCCAGATTAATCTTGTACAAGATTACAGAATAGTCGCTTATTGCAAATCTCCGAAAACTGGATTCTTCACTGCGTTCAGAATGACAATCGAATAAAGACTCGACTTTTCGTGATCGAATGACTTTTAAGACAGCTTCTTCTGCATATCCCTCAGCCCTTCGCTGAGCCTGAACTATCGTTTTTTCAGGGTTTAATTGACTGAGATGTAATCCTTTTCTTTTGTCACATCTTCAATGACCGTCAGCCTGCAAAACACCTCCATATCGCTAAACTGGTTCGGCGATATCACTTTATTCCAAAAATCCCCACTTATCCATCACCATGAGTTCGGAATGTACGGTGACAGTTGCAGGATTTTTAACGTTACGAAACCAAAATAACATTGCGGTCAATATTTTTTCACGAAAAAAATCATTTCCTATCTCATACCTCTTTCCCATGTCACTCCCTGTTTTCGTTCGATAAATATGTCCGGTTCACGACAAAATCAACAACTCTCTTTCGAATTGCCAACCGCAGCAAAAAGTCTCAGATACTCCACCACCGATGAGCGAACCATCGATGGTTGCTGCTTTTCGGATAACTTTGGACTCTTTTTCGTTGTCATTCCGTATAGCTCACAAATACGTTGTATGATCTCATTTTTTAATTTTAAATATTATTTTTTTTTATTTGTTTCCTAAACTGAGCGATTCTCTTCAAGAATAATGCTCTAAGTATTTATTTTATAATACTTTATTCCATTATTAATCTTTACCCGATGGGTAGAATTATCTTTTAAATATAACACTATTTAAAATAATGAGTTATGGCTGTATTTGAGCGATTTTCCTGAGCAGAATCGCTCAACTTAGGTGTTTATAACAAAGTAGCACAGTAATCAGGCTGATAAGAATTTTTATTGACCTCAGTTACTTAGGTTCCGATAAATCTTATCTGCTCATTAAACTCTTTTAAATCTAAAATACAGACAAAGCCTTATAGCACCGTTCATAATAATCCGAATAATCATTTATAACCCTTTTTTTTAACTTTTCACATATGTCTTTATTTTTTTTAGCCCCACCGATAAGATGTGTATAACCTTGTTTTTCCGCCTCAATGGGATTGAATGCTGCCGATGATGACTCAAAGAAACACTCAATACTTACGCCAGAAACAAAAGGATATTCTCTATAAAAGCTATAGTACTCAATGCAAGCAGACAAAATATACTGTTCTAATAAAATATTATCTCCACCGAGCAATAGCCATAAAGGAAAATTTTTTTTATGTCTAAATATACGAAACACCAAAGACGCATAGTGTTTAATAAATGCAATATCATTTCCACCAAAAACACCGCAACATATAGCCTTTTGATTATATTTTTGTTCTATATACCATGCCACCTCTTTTGGAAGATAACCTTCAATCTTTTTAATTATTTCAAACTTCTGAGGATGATACCATGAATTACCAATAGTAAAGTGCTCATAGTTTTGACCAATAAGACCGCTCGTCATCAATCTATCCTCTGGTTTTTTATGCAAATAAACGTCTGAGTCTATATGTAAAAAAGGCTCGTCCTGAAATAGGTAACTATATACCTTACCAAGTGCCCACCATTGCGAATCCAATGAATCAAGAGCATTGAGTCTTATCTCCACACTATCAAATTTCAAACCAAGCATCGATACCAATAAATACTTACCAAACTCATCTGTCACAAGAATTGTTTTATCAAAAAATTGCTTTGCGTTCTCAAAAGATAGTTTCCATGAACAAAACATACTCACATCATCAAACCAACCCAAGGATTTATTCTCCCTGTAAGGCTTTGACCAAAACGACCACAAAGCGTTCATATTATATCAAATTTACACCTATCCCAATATAATCAAAAGGAAAACCGTATCCGTAACCGTATCCGAAACCATAACAACAGTTACCACCATATACTGGCGAGACATTACAAACCTCTTTTATTTTTGTAATTATCTCTCTTGTTTTTGCCTCATCAATATCAGCTTTTTTAATTATTTCACATATTTCATCAAAATGAGGTATTTCATTTTTGGCTATATTCCAATCAACCTGATCAAAAATACAAAGCATCTGATCTGGAGAAAAATGCATTATAGCCTCTTCTGTATTTTCAAAAAATAACTCCGCTTTATTTACGGCATTCATAATCAATCAGTTTAAAAGTTTTTCAACATAAAGACGTCAATTAACAGCATTCTATTAAAAATTAGTAAAACTCATCAAGCAACATCTGTGCATGAACCCTGTTAATATCTCTCATATCACGAGTACCATCTTCAAGCACCGGACGTGCGCGATCAGGACGAAAAGACCATACCGTATGAGCACAAGCTAACCGAATATGGTCTTCGTGATGTGTGCGAGCAGTATGCTCCAAAGCATGCACAATATCTATATCAAGAATATTAGGCATTCTTGACATCCCACTTGAGAGCGCCAGTGATAAATGAGAAAAACCAACAGCATAACTCTCAGTAAAATCAGCATATTTAAGCCCTCTCAGAAACGAAGGGATGTCACAATGCTCAATAAGAACAGGTATAATTTTTATTTTCTGATTATTTAATGAATCCCAATACCGTTCCTTCCACTCAGTTTCAACCCATTTTGAAGACATTGATTTGTTTGATAAAACGACTATACAATATCGTGATTCTGTAAGTCCTTTTTCTATTGTACTTAGGATAGAATCTCCGGGAAGTATCTGTTTATCATCAGTCCACGGCTTATGACCCAATATTGCAAGGTCAGAACTCAATTGTTCCACAAAGTGATCATCGTTAGATGAATGCGAGATAAATATCTTTGCCATAATAATTCTCTGTTTAATGTTATAAGAATTACATCACTCACACCTCCAGCACTTTCATGCTCTCCTCGCCGAACTGGCTGATTACCCGAACGGCTATTTTGCGGCCTGGTGTTGCTGGTATCGGGTGGGATTGGAAGCCGTAGAGGCGGTCGAAGGCTTCTTCGTCGATTTCTATTTTCAGCGTCTTTTCGGCTTTGCGTTTCGCGCCTGTTCTGGCGAGGTTGTTCAGGCCTTTCTGCCATTGGGCAAATTCGTCGCGGTTGCCGCCGCAAAAGAAGAGCTGGCGGACGATGAAGTTGCTGCCGTCGTAGTTGTCGTCCACCATCCAGTAGGCGATGTCGGCGACGTTGCGCGATTTGACTTCGTCCCGGATGGGGTCGTAGATGTCGAGGCCGCAGATTTCGACGGTGGCTTCAGCGCCGGTTTTGCGCAGGCGGATGTCGGGCTCGCCGATGGTGATGAACGAGCCGGCTTTTTTGTCTTTCTTGAGCAGGCCGTCCTGCATGAGGTCGTCGTGCATCCGGGCTTTGGTGACTTCAAACGCGCCGAGGCTAGTTGTTTGCGTGCTGCTCGATATGTCGCTCTCGAAGCTGAAGCCGAGGATGACCAGCCAGTTGGCGTCGCCGCGCTGGCGGCACTCCTTGATGGCGTCGTTGACCGCCTGTTTGCTGACCGTGCCGAATTTGGGGCCGATGTGGAAGTACGCTTTCTTTTCTCCGCTCGCCGTCTGGTAGAACCCTTCGGCGTGAAGCGCGGTGCTCGTGAGCCGCTCGATGCGGATGAACACCGCCTGTTCGTTGCGGATGCCGTTCTTGACGCCCGCCGATTTGAGGTGCTCGAAGACCCGCTCCTCGAAGCCCGCGAGCGTTTCGTCACCAGCGGATGCGGCGACCTCATCGGGGCTGGCGGGTTCGTAGTTCTGCAAGGTTTCGACGGTGAACGGGCCGCAGACGCGGAGCTTTGATTTGTCGGCGTAGGGTTTGTCGTAAAGCGTTTCGGTGGAGGGCGGCTCGTCGTTGGCGAGCGATTTCAGCGTAATATGCGGCACCTCTTCATAGACGAACCCCTGGCGAATATCGCCGGTTTTGTCGCTCGCGTACTTTTCGGCGATGCTTTTTCTGATTTTGCCATCCTTCTCGGCCACTTCGACGCGAACGTCGCTGTAGAGATGATAGTACGGAAAGGTCGCCGTCATGAGCCGCGTCTTGGCGATATTCAGCGCAATCCGGCTCGTATCGATCGTCATCCACCGCCGCCCCCACTGCTCGGCAACAAAAGCCGTCGTCCCACTCCCGCACGTCGGATCGAGCACCAAATCCCCCGGATCGGTAGTCATCAGAATGCAACGTTGAATCGCTTTTAATGCTGTTTGAACAACAAATTTTTTCCCTTCTGACCCAAATTGATTTTGTCCTACAGTATCTGTCCATAGACAAGTTAATGGCATATACGGAAAATCCTCAAAATAACGTACATATCCAATATTACTTCTTGAACTTACATCAATTCTTCTCAAATCGATAAGTCGTTTTATTCCCTCTTTACTTGTCTTCCAGCTACCTTTTGATATAGTATATTGCCTTCCGTTAAATACTATCGGAAAGCGAACATTTTCGGATCCAGCTTGGCTCGTCAAGTCACCTAAGGTAAAAACTCTTGACCCTTTAGGCTTTTTAGTGTAATCAAACTCTTCACCAATCTCTTTCTCATAGTCAGCGATCGACAATCTTCGCCCATCTGTTAATTCAATATTTTTATATCCAGAAGAACCTTCCGCACCAAAATATTTAGAAACATACAAGTGCCGAAATTTTAAACATGATTTATCTTTAGCATACCATATAATATAATCGCCAACAGTAGGAGGACTTGAAAGTTCACCTGGACTGCCAGCTCCTGTTGTTTTTTGATAAAATAAATTTCCTACGAAATTCTCGCTTCCGAAAACTTCATCCATCAAACATCTTACGAGATGCACATTCTCATCCGAAATCTGCACAAAACATGAGCCGCTTTCGGTGAGGAGTTCGCGGGCGATCAATAGCCTGTCGCGCAAGTAACTCAAATAGCTGTGGATACCGAGTTCCCAGGTGTCGCGGAACGCCTTGATCATCTCCGGCTCGCCGGTCAAGTGCTCGTCGCTGCCATCCTTTACGTTGCGGTCGTTCAGCCGCATCTGCCAGTTACTGTTGTACTTGATGCCGTACGGCGGATCGATGTAGATCATCTGCACCTGCCCGGCCATCCCCTCGCGTTCGAGCAGGCTCGCCATCACGAGATGGCTGTCGCCCTGGATCAGGCGATTCGTCCAGCCATCATCGTGGCTGTAATAGTCCGACACCTTTTCGAGTTCATCCTTTTCGAGCGCGTTGCCGAACAGCTCGTTGGTCGAAAACATGTCCAACTGCTCCGACCGCGACGGCTCCGCCACCACGCGATGCAACCCCTCGATCAGCTTCTCCGGCGCGATGTGCTCGTAGCGATAAAGCGAACGAATATCGACGGTTAGCATGTCGTTCGCGTCATCCGCGCCGTACTTGTTCAGCCAGAAAAGCTCCGGATCCTGCCCGCGATGCACGACGGGATTTTTCGGCAATTCGAGCGACTCCGCGCCAAGCTGAACCTTTGGACTCGCCTCCTCATACCCCGCCTCCTCCTTGGACGGAATATGCGCGCGAGTCTCGGATTTGTGCCGTATGGATGAAATATTTTCGGGCATGATCGGTTGGGGTTGGATTATGATTTGCGTTCCTCTTCCTTGACGGCCAGCGGATCGCCTGCCGCCTTGTACTTTTTGCCGGGCTGCCGCGCCTTGCCGGATCGAGTGCGCCGGGCCTCATCGCCAGGCTCCGGCCCGCTTTCGGATTCCTCGGCAGCCCGGCAAACCTCGATCAACGGAACGCCGAGCGCCGCTTCGAGCTTCGAGATCGTTTCGAGCGTGAGGTTTTCGCTCCCTTTCACGATCTTGCTCACCTGCTGCGGCGACACGCCGATACGCTCCGCAAGCTCCTTTTGAGAAATATTCAGCGCGTCCAGCGTCGAAAGCACACGAAGCGCGATGTCGGATGAGCGAATGAGCCACGCTTCGTTTTCGATGTGCCATTTCGCTTTTTCATACCACCCGGACACTTCCTTGGAAGCTAAAGCCTCCATTTTTTCATAGACTGTTTTTTCTGTCATAGCAACGTATCCTGTTATATTTCCATAAGTTCAAAATCAATCTCGTCGAAAAGCCACTCATCGGCAAGATAGCGTTTCACCTTTTCGAGCTTTTCAAGCTCCAAGCGCGTATGCTCCCGTTCTTCCATACGATGCGTCAGTTTGATCGCGCCGCCGGATATCACGAACAGATTTGGCGCGACGCGGATTGCATACAGCCGCAACCAGCTACTTCTGCCATGATCACGGATTTTCGCTTTACTTTTCTGCAAAACGGCAAGCCTCATTTCATTTCGGAGAGGCACGAACAGGTTCTGCAATGTGTTTTGCCGGTCGAACTGCCCTTGTAACGCAAGCTCGAAAAGCCGTCTCCGCATGTTGCGAACATCTCTGGTCGTTTGATTGACCGCCTTATGAACGGAGATGCAACCATGATACTCGTAACGCAGATCATGCTTGTGCTGCTTGAAAAACGACTGGAGCCAGAATACATCCGACCACTGAGCAAACACTTTGTTCAGTTCATCGACCGGCTCGCCGTCGTACTGAGCCGCATAAATCGCCGGTTTCCTTGCCGGAAAAATAGGCACAATCCTCATAATTATCAACCTATAAGTTGATTTCCGCAATCTTGTCGCGCAACTGGCCGCGGATGTCGCGGATGTCGTTGGCTATTTCGATGAAGTGCCAGCGCCCGTAGCCGTAGCGTTCGCGCACGGCGTTGACTGCCGGGAGCCAGCGGTTTTCGACGTACCACTTTTTCTCGGCCTTCTCGCGGTTCATGCCGGTCACTTCGATGATGAGGTTCACCGGCAACTCGCCCTCCTTTGCCGCGATGCGGGCGATGAAGTCCGGGAAGTACTGCCGCTCCACGCCATCGTTGACGTAGGGGATGGCGAAGCCGAGGAACTGGTTCTTGACGTAGCTGATCACTTCCGGAATTTCGTCGAGCGTCTTGGCGGCGACGCCCTCCCAGTCGCTGTCCATCACCACGTAATTCACGTGACTTTTCACCGTACCGACCACTTCTTTCGACGTATTGCCGTTGACGTACTTCGTGCTGCCGAAGCGGTTGTAGTAGTTGAACACGGGCCGGATGAACTCCTCGGTGTTGATCTGCGGATTGATGCCCCGCGCAATGTGGCCCACCACCTTTTTCGGATCATCGAAGTAGAGCAGGCGTTTGTAACGTTCGTCGCGCTGGTTGACGAGCTGCACCCGCGTGGCGTACCACTCCTCGACGATGGCTTTGAGGCGCCCGAAAAGCTGGAAGCGCGGGTTGTGGTCGTCGTCCGAAAAGTGGTGGCGGACGAGGGCGCTGGTGATGAGGAACACCAGCTCCTGGTCGCGCTTTTCAAGCACCGACTCCACGCGCATCTTCTCCTGACGCTGCGAGAAGGGGGTGGCCAGCGTGGTTTCAGTCGGGAAGCCGGAGAAGTCGAGTTCATACGGCTCGATCGAGGAAAAGTCGTGGCGTATCTCGCCGGTGATCTGTTCGTTTCGATAACCGGTGATGTTCGGAAAGGTGATCTCGCAGGCCTGCTGCCGATCGGGCAAGGCGCAAATGTGCGTGAGTTCGAGCGGGTCGATGGAGGTTGCCTTGCCCGGCTTGAACATCGTGAAGGGTACGCCGATGATGTGGGCGTACTCTGGCGGGAACTTCTCGACAAGGTTTTCCGGCTTGAAGCGGAAACGCTCCTTTTCGGGCACCAGCTCGCCGGTATCTTTTCGATACGTCTGGAGATAGTAGTTGACCCGGCGAAGAGCGCGGCCCGCCACCTGCTCGCACAAAAGCTGCGAACCGAACGCCCGAAGCCCCATGATGTGCGTCACCGTGTTGGCGTCCCACCCCTCGGTGAGCATCGAGACCGACACGACGCACCGGATGTGCGAGCCGAGTTTGCTGGGCTTGCCGACCGTGTTGACCACCTCCCGCAGAATCTCGGCATCGGTGATGCGCTCCGCCGCCCCCTGCCCTTTCAGCCGGGCATAGTCGCGCTTGAACTCCGCGATTTCGGAGGCGAAGATTTTGCGGAATTCGTCGTTGATCTGGTCGGAATTTTCAAGCGCGTCGCTGTCGATGAGCAGCGTCGGCGAGCGGTGTTTCGGGCGCTTCGTGTCGGCGTCGTAGTTCGAGAAGAGCGGATAGTGGCCATCGACCACCCGCAGCACCTTGCCGTCGGCATCCGCCTCCTCATACCCGGCGATGAATTTATACACCTCCTTCGAGACCGAGGTGTTGTTGCAGACCGCGATAAAGACGGGCGGCGAGGAAAAAAGAGCGGACCGCTCCTCGAACCTCGAACGCTGCCCCTCGTAATAGTTGTGGTAATGGTTGTAAAACTGGTCGAGCGCGCCTTTGACCAGCTTCGGCAGTTTCGGCGGCTCTTCCACGAAAACCGCCCCCTCCGTTCTGGCCTCCGACTTCTTTTTCCGCCGTCCTTTTTTGGGAAGCTCGTCCCGGACGTGTTCGTACAGATTGCGCAGCACGGGCATCGACAGCGTCTGCGTATCGTCGCTCTCAGGCATGAAGGGAATCTTGACCAGTCCCGACTCGATAGCCTCGATCAGCCCTAAATCGCTGACGACCCACGGAAAAAGGCTGTACGGCGGATAGCCCGATCCTTGCAGGTAATAGGGCGTGGCGGAGAGATCGCAGACCTGCTGAAGCTTGAAGCGCCGCGCGATTTCGACCAGCCCGGTGAACCAGACCGCCGCGCGAAAGTTTTCGTCGGCCTCTTCGTTGTCCTTCGTTTTGCCGGAGGATTTTGGCAGATAGCAGTGATGCGCCTCGTCATTGAGCACCAGCAGGCGGCTGCCGGAACGGATGCGCCCAAGCAGGCGCTTGAGCACCTGGTTGAAATCCTCCCTCGCCTCCTGCTTTTTGCCATCCGCATCGAGCTTGCCGTCGAACGGACTCTTTTTGTTGCCTTGCAGGATTTTGGGTTCGAGCGCGTGGTAATTGGTGATGACAATGCGGGCGTTCAGGCCGTCGAGCCGGGGTTCGAGGATGCTCGGTACGAGGTCGCGCACGGCGTAATAGTCGCTGCGTTCGTTCCGGTCGGCGGCGCGTTTATCGACGAACAGTACACCAAGGCGCTCGCGGATGGTCACGCCGGGCGTCACGACGAGGAAGTAATCGGCGAAGCGGGTATCGTTGCGGTACTCCTGCCTGTTGAAGTAGTTATAAAGCATCAACATCCCCATGACGACGGTTTTGCCGGCGCCGGTCGCCATTTTGAAGGCGATGCGCGGCAACTGGTGCTCGGCGAGGTCGCTGACGGAGTGCTGCGCCTGGCGCAACCGGTTGGCGATATGCTGGCCGATGTTGCTGCGGCTGGCGATTTCGTTGAACCACACGGCGGTTTCGAGTGCTTCGCGCTGGGCGAAAAAGAGCTTGCGCACCGCGTGACGATCCGGGTTGGCGAACCAGAAGCGGAGCAGTTCGAGCGTCACCCGCGTCGTGCCGGGATAGCCGGATTCACGCCACTTCCCCACCTCCGCCCGGACGAGATTGACCAGATGATCGCGATACTCGCCGGTCAGGTCGTTGACCTCGAAGACGCCCCGCTGCGCGCCCTGCCGCGCCGGAACCGGCTGGATGTCCGGCGTGAAGATGCGCCTGCCATCGCGGATGTCGTCGTAATCGAGCAAGCCGTCCGGCGAGGTTGCGTAATGAAACTTTGGTTCCTCGTAGGGCGAGTTCAGAATTGGATTCAGGTCACTCATGATCGAATCATCGAGGAATTAGACAAATGCAGAGCAGAAAAGTTCATGGCAGGTAAACTGATTCTGAAAAGAAGTTCAGTGAACGATTCAGGGACAGGGAGCGTCACGAAGATCAGCATCTTGTTATTACTCCGGCCAATAAAGGTATCAATTTTTGGCATAGCGAACATTGGGATGATCAAACAGTTTTTCGACTTTGCAAGGACTTTTCTGAAGATGCCTCATATGCGACATCGTCTTGTCGTGAATTGCCGCTTTTGATCGGGCTACTCCACCATAATTGCCATGCACGGCGTGTTTCAAATCGTTGTTCAGATATTCGTCCGGATTCAATTCCGGTGAGTAGGACGGTAAATAACACACCTCGATCTTTTCCGTATGCTTTCCCAGCCACTCTTTGACCGGTTTGCTGTGATGCACTTTCAAATTGTCCAGAATGAGGATCACTTTTCGGCCTGCATCCTTGACCAGACGCTTCATGAACTC
>Ga0209575_10000903_pt1 | contig 14232 bp, 11 predicted proteins | sample Medcelwee11metaG_FD_187172 | JGI IMG/M metagenome (GOLD analysis project Ga0209575, IMG submission 187172) | Freshwater pond sediment microbial communities from the University of Edinburgh, under environmental carbon perturbations - Medium... | ecosystem: Environmental > Aquatic > Freshwater >...
CTCAAGACCGGTTCCCATACCGTCTACCTGGGCCTGCAGCGGGTCAGCGGCGACAGCAAGTGGCTGCGGGTCAACGGCACCAGCGGCGGCACCCTGGCCAACGACAGCTACGGTTCCAGCTACGACAACGCCCGGGAGCGCTCCTGGCAGCTGCGCTACGACTACAACTTCGTCGGGCTGGGCGTGCCGGGGATGACCTTCATGACCCGCTACATCTCCGGCTCGAACATCCAGGCCGGCGGCCTCGACAACCGCAAGGAATGGGGCCGCGAGAGCGAGCTGGCCTACGTGGTGCAGAGCGGCCCGGCGAAGAACCTGACCCTGCGCTGGCGCAATATCACCATGCGCCGCGACTGGGGCAGCAACAACCAGTTCAACGAGCAGCGGATCATCGTCCAGTATCCGCTGTCGCTGTTCTAGTCGCCGTGCGCGCGGGGATATAGTGGTGCACGACGGGCTCTTCCCTGGCCGGGCGGCCCGTCGGTCTCGCCGGATCGGCCAAGGCCTCGGCGCTTCGGGGACTCCGGGGTCTTCGCCTCCATGCCTTGAGCGCGCTGCGCCTGGCACGGCAGATCGCGCCGCGCAGTACCGTCTGCGAATGCCCTCCACGCTTTCTCTTCCGGCCCATCCGGCCAAGGTAGTCCGCCGTGCTGCAGATCCTCTCCATTACCATGCCCATCTTCATCCTGATCGGGCTGGGCTTCTTCGCCGTCCGCTTCGAGGTGATCAGCCGCGAGCAGGTCCGCGGCCTGGGCAGCTTCGTCATCACCTTCGCCCTGCCGGCGCTGGTGCTCAAGGCCGTGTCGGACAGCCCCTTCCAGGAGGTGATGAACTGGCAATATCTGCTGGCCTATTGCGCGGGCTCCCTGATCGTGTACCTGCTCGGCCTGCTGTTCGCCCTCAGGGTGCGCCGCGAGCCCCTGGACACCGGCGCTATCACCGCGCTGGGCATGGCCGTCTCCAACAGCGGCTTCGTCGGCTACCCGATCGTCGCCATGCTGCTCGGCCCGGCGGCGGCCATCGGCCTGGCGCTGAACATGCTGGTGGAACACCTGTTGATCATCCCCCTCAGCCTGACCCTCGCCGAGGCCGGCCGGCAGCAGGGCTCCACGGGCAAGGTGCTGCGCGAGACGGCCAGGCGCCTGGCCAGGACCCCGCTGATCATCGCCATGCTCGTCGGCCTGCTGCTCTCCCTGCTGGAGGCGCGCCTGCCGGCGATTCCGGGCAAGGTGGTGGACATGCTGGCCTCGGCGTCGGCACCGGTGGCGCTGTTCGTGATCGGCGGTTCGCTCTACGGCCTGAAGCTGCATGGCCTGTTCGCCGAGCTGCGGATGATCGCCGTGGGCAAGCTGCTCCTGCACCCGCTGGCGGTCTTCCTGCTCTTCTCGCTGCTGCCGGACGTGGACCCGGTGCTGATGGTGGCCGGCGTGCTGTTCGCCAGCGCGCCGATGCTGAGCGTCTACCCGATCTTCGGCCAGCGCTTCGGCGTCGAGGGCCGCTGTGCCGCCGCCCTGCTGTTCACCACGCTGATGTCCTTCTTCAGCATCAGCCTGCTGATCGGCATCATGAAGCCCCACCTGTAGGGGGAGGGGCTTTCGGCATCGCGACGGCAACGCCGTCCCCGGCCCGCCGAGCGGCTACACGGCCGCGGCGCCCTCGCGCTGCGGGATGGCCGGGGCCTCGGGGACTGCGCTGGGCGAGGCGTCCTCGAAGCGGTCGACCCGGCGCAGCGACTTGAAGCCCCACATCCAGCCGCCCGTCACCGTCAGCGTGCACAGCGCGCCCAGCACCGCCGCTGGCACCGTGCCGAACCAGGCGGCGCTGCTGCCGGCACGGAACTCGCCCAGCTCGTTGGAGGAGCCGATGAACAGCATGTTCACCGCGTTGACCCGCCCGCGCATGGCATCCGGGGTGGAGAACTGGATCAGCGAGGAGCGGATGTACATGCTGACCATGTCCGCGCCGCCGGCCACCAGCAGGGCCAGGAAGGACAGCCAGAACAGGCTGGACAGGGCGAATACCAGGTTGGCCAGGCCGAACAGCGCGACCGCGGCGAACATGGTCAGGCCGACATGGCGGTCGAAGGGCCGCACGCTCAGGTAGAGACCGACCAGCACCTCGCCGACCGCCATGGCGCTGCGCAGCGCGCCGAGTCCTTCCGGGCCGACCTGCAGGACTTCCTGGGCGTAGATCGGCAGCAGCGCCACCACGCCGCCGAGCAGCACCGCGAAGAGGTCCAGGGAGATGGTGCCGAGGACGATCGGCCGCGAGCGGATGAAGACGATGCCGGCGGTGAAGCGCTGCCAGGCGGTCGCCTCGAGGGTCTTCGAGGGCTCGGCGAAGCGCACCGGCACCCAGCGCAGCAGCCCCAGCCCGAGCAGGAAGGCGGCCATGCAGAACGCATAGCTCAGCGGGCCGCCGCCGAGGGCGTAGAGTCCGCCGCCGAACAGCGGTCCGGCGATGGTGGCGCCGCGCATGATCATGCTGTTGGCAGCAATCGCCGCGGCCAGCCGCTCGCGCGGCACGACCTGCGGCAGCAGGCTCTGCAGGGTCGGCCCGGTGAAGGCCCGCGCGCAGCCGAACAGCGCCAGCACGGCATAGATCGCCGCGGTGTTCAGCGTGTCGCCCAGCGACAGCCAGAGCAGCAGGGCGCCGCACAGCGCCTCCACCGCCCAGCTGACGGCGAGGATGCGCTTGCGGTCGTAGCGGTCGATCAGATCGCCGGCCGGCAGCAGCAGCAGCAGCATGGGGATGAACTGGGCCAGGCCGACGCAGGCCAGGGAGAGTGGGTCGCGGGTCGCGTCGTAGACCTGCCAGGCCACCACCACGGCCTGGATCTGCAGGGCACAGACGGCCGCCAGGCGGCCGATCAGGAAGGGCAGGAAGCCGGGATAGCGGTAGATGCTGGAGCCGGGCTCGGAGGAAATCGCGTCGGACACTTCGATACTCGCAGGCAGAGGTTGAAGGAGGCACCGCCCTGCGTCCCGCTGCCCGCAGACAGCCGGCGGAGGCGCTGTTTGTTACAGCAGGGTGACATCGTCTGGAGCGCTTTCCAACCGCCGGAGATTTGCCGGTGGGCGATCAGCGGTCAGATCCGAGTCGAAATGCCGCATGATCATGAGCTAGATCAATATTGACAAGCGAGATCGCTTGCTAGATTCGATCCCGTCACCACGCCCGCCAAGGAGGGCAACCACATGCTGATCTCTCTTGTTCTTTCCATCGTGTTCGCATGCTTCATCCTGTTCGTGGCTGGCCTGTGCCTGGGACGCTGGATGCGTCCCTCGTCCGGCTCGGCGACGAATATGACGCATATGGAGGGCGTAGCGAACAGGGCTCGTTGAGCGAGGGCTGCGCCTGGCGCAGCCTCCCCGACGCAGCCGGGGATTGGCCATGGGGCGGATGTCGGATGAAACCGGCATCCGCCTTTTCGTTTCAGCTTTCTTCGACGGACGAAGGCGAGAGTGAAAGGCGTGGCGGTCGGCAGGCTTGGTTCGCCCGCCTCCTCGCGCCAGGCCGATCAGAATTTGGCCGCCGTACCACAGGTTCCGTAGCGCCCCTCATTGTCCTGTATCAACGGCGGGCCGAGACGACGTAGTGGAAGGTAGCCAGGTCTTCATCCAAGGACCAGATGAAAACCTCGCTCATCGGGAAGCGCGCTACGCACTTCTCGTATTCCTTGATGATGCTGAGATCGCCGAAGCTGGTCCCTTCGCCGGTGCGGGTGGGCGACTTGTTCTGGCCGGCCTTGTTTGGGAAGTCGTCCAGCCAGCCGAGGATTTCCTGGGTATTGGGAAACTCACTGGGGCGGTAGGGAGCTTCGCCGGTAAAGGCGCCCCTAATCTCTGCACAGAATCGTTGCGCCGTTTTCCGGCGGAGTCCGCCATTGCCGTTCTGGGCGATATGGTTGCCGGTTTCCAGAATGGTCGCCATCGGCAGGATAAAGGTGCAGTCGTTGCCGACATATTCGACAAAATCGGCTCCCACGCCTGCTGCATCCTGATTACATCCCGGCACATTCAGCAGGTTGAGAAACACGCTGGTATCGATCAGGCAGACCGCACTCATTCGATCTCCCCCTGCATTCTCTGCAGCCAGGCCAATGCGTTCCGCCGTTTCTGCTCTGGCGTGACCGGCGATTTGACGAAGCGATCCACCACGCCGCTGGTCACCAGCTCGCCCAGCGGCCCCTGGGAGACCAGCCCGGCGTAGTCCTGCAGGTCCGAAAGGCGTACCAGGCGGCTATCCCCTTGTGCAGGGTCGCGGTAGCAGAACACCACGTCGCCCAGCGCGCTGTCGGGCAACGCATCCATCAGCGCCGGATTATGGGTGGTCAGCAGCAGGCGCACCCCGCGCTGTTCGGCTTGTTCGCGCATGGTGTTAAGCAATTGCCGGGCGCGCGAAGGATGCACGCCGTTATCGACTTCCTCGATCACCAGGGTCGACTCCATCGGCGCAGACAGCAGGGCGGCGGCAATCGCCAGCACCCTGAGCGTGCCGTCGGAGAGCAGTTCCACCGACCAGTTGCGCTCGACTTCGCCGAAGCTCTCGACCAGCTCCAGAGACACGCGCCCGCGGCGATCCTCGAAGAAGCGGACATCCTTGACGTCCTGCTCGGGCAGGCTCTTGATGAACGCGATGATGGCCGGCCGGACCGCCTGGTCCTGCCAGAGCGTGTAGAGCACGCCGGACAGGTTCGCGCAGTCGCCACGCAGCGTCTTGTCCGGGGGGCTGTCGCCACGCATCAGGGCGGGGACGGGGTCGAGAAACAGGGTATTGGCCAGCAGACGCTGAAAGTGGCCGGTGGTTTCCGGGATGACCTTCTGGGCCTTTTTGTGTCCGGAGTCGAACATGGCCGAACTGGCCAGTTGATTCAAGATAGCGATCTGGTCGGTGCAGGTGACCTGCGGTTTCTGTCCACCCCGCGCAAAGTTATTATAGGCGACGCGCACGTCGGTACTCAAACCGCTGGAGGGCTGCTCGATGCGGTAAAGCGGGAATTTCTGCCGGGACGAGCCGATGCTTTCCTGGACAATATGCAGCTCGTCGTCCCGCAGCACGATTTCGACGCTGAGGCTGTTCCACTCCTCATCGTCGGTTTCGCAACCCAGAGTGAACGACTGGCTCTGCAGATAGGGAAGGTCCCTGACCTGCCCGCGCAGGATCTGCTCCGAATCGTCGACCCTGTGGCGGAGTACCGACAGCTTCTGGCCCTGGCCGAGCCAGCACAGGAAGCGGAAGGCTTCCAGCGCATTGCTCTTGCCCGAGGCGTTGGCCCCGATCATCAGGGTCAATGGCGACAGCTGCAGCCGCTGATCCCGATAGCTCTTGAATCCCTTGATATGAATGGCCGTCAGCATGGCGACTCCTTTCAGGCTTCTTTGATCGTCACCCAGCGCTTGCCGGTGGCAGCTGCTGCATCAGGGCCTTCTTTTCCTGCTTCAGGCTGTCGAGCTGCTTTTGCAGGGTTACGATTTCGCGGTCGGCAGTGGAAAGTACGGCGGCGATGGCTCGTTGTGCCTCATGGCATGGAGCCTCAATCTGTACGTTCAGAAGGTCCTTGGGATTGACTCGAGTTCATCCCATTGCACAAAAACTACGCAAGCCAAAAACAAAAGCCCCAGGATTTCTCCTAGGGCTTTGTCGTGTCTGGCGCGCTCGGCGGGATTCGAACCCACGACCCCTGCCTTCGGAGGGCAGTACTCTATCCAGCTGAGCTACGAGCGCGTTACGGGGGTGTTTCGGGAGCGGTGATTCGGTCGGGCGACCGGTGCCCCTGAAGCGAAGAGGCCATATTTAAGCATTAGCGGCGCGCTTGCACAACCCGGCAAGCGCAGCGGCTGTGCTCGGAACCGGGCGGCGCCAGTGGCGCCGCCCGGTCTTTTTCAGTGGTGGGCCATCGGCAGGCCGGAGTTTTCCGTGCCCGGCAGGGCGATGCGCACGTTCTGCATCATGCCCTCGTCCTCGTGGTCGAGGATGTGGCAGTGCAGCACGAAGTCGCCGATGTAGCGGCGATAGCGCGAGCGCACGGTGGCGGTGTAGCCCTGCTGGAGGAACAGGGTGTCGCGCCAGGTGCCCTGCAGGTTGGCGTACTGGCTGGGAATGCCGTTGGCGTCCGGGACCGGCGCGCCGCTCACCTCGTTGCCCTCGGGGTCCTTCACCGAGACGATCTGGAAGGGGTTGACGTGGATGTGGAAGGGGTGGCCGAAGGCGAAGGCGGTCAGCTTCCACTCGTCGACGGCACCCAGTTCCAGCAGGCGGTCGAGGCGGCCCGGCTCGTAGGGCGAGCTGTTGACCGGCACGGGCTTGCCGTCGCTGCCGGTGCCGATCTCGCCGACCTCGAACACCGGCGGCTGGCCGGACGGCAGGACGATCTGGAAGCCGAGGCTGCGATGGCCGGTCACGTCGTTGGCGGCGATGTCGGCGTGGGGAGCGAAGGCGCTCAGCTTGAGGCCGTCGGCCAGGTCGGCGAGCACCTTGTCGCGCACGCTGCCCTGGGGCATGCGCGCCTTGGCGGCGGTTTCCAGCGCTTGGGCGAGGACCGCCTCGGGCGCCTTGCCGGCGGCCGAGCCGTCCACCGTCACGTAGCCGAGCAGCTCGCGCGGGTAGCTTTCGTTGTTGACGCTCTGCTCGGGGCGCAGGGTTTCGTCGACGATGCAGTAGGTGCCGGGCTCGGGGAAGACCATCAGCAGGTCCTCGCGGTAGCCGGGCTGGAACACCGTCGCGTCGCGCCGGGAGACCGCGCCGCGGGTCAGGCCGTCGCTGGCGACGGCGAACTGCGCCAGGGGGGCGCCGGTGCAGGCCTGCTGGATGAACTGCTCGCGGGCCTTCTGGCCCTTGCCGGGCGTGGCGGCGGCCTGGGCCGGGTCGAGCTTGCGGAAGCTCAGGCGGATGGAGTCGCGCACCCCGGCGTGGATGAAGCGCCAGCGCTCGACGTTGCCGGCCTTGGCGCCGACCACGTAGGGCTCGACCAGGCCGTTGATCGCGGTGCGCCGGCCGGAGGCGTTCCATTCGGTGCCGCCGGTCGGGGTGATGCCGAACTGGCCTTTGTAGCTCTCGATGCCGCCGACGTCGCCCTTGTCGCAGACCCACTTGCCGGTGGCGTCCTTCTTGATGTTGCCGTCCTTGTCGCGGCAGGCATAGGCGATCTGCTGGAAGACCAGGACGCGCTCGCGGAGGGCCTCGCCGTTGGGCTCGGTCAGCAGGGTGTCGAGGTCGCCGGAGACCAGGCTGCCGTCGCCCTTGACCTGCGGCAGGCGGTCGCCGCGGATGATCAGCGGGCCGGCCATGCCCGAGGAAACCTGCAGCGCGGTCGAGCCGTGCAGGTGCGGGTGGTACCAGAAGGTACCCGCCGGATGGTCGGCCGGTACGTTGTATTCGTACTGGAAGCTGGTCTGCGGGGCGATCTTCAGCAGCACGTTGTCGGAGTTGCCGGCCGGACTCACCCACAGGCCGTGGGTGTGCATGTTGGTGCTGTTGAAGCAATGCGGTCCGTTGTGTTCCCCGTTCGCGACGCAGCTCGGATCGTTCGCGTCCAGGTCGTTGTGCAGGGTCAGGCGGAAGGTTTCGCCCGGCCAGAGTTCCACCTTGGGCCCGATGTAGGGAATCTGCGGGTCGACTGCCTCGCCCTTGTAGGCGCGCAGCTTCACCTCATCGTCCTGCCCGGTGTCCGGGTTGTAGAGGGTGCTTTGGACCTTGTCGATGTGCAGGTCGTAGAAGACTTCCGTGCCGACGCTGGATGTCTGCGGACGGGCCTTGAGCGGCGTCGCGGCCATCAGGCTCGGCCCGTTCTGGTCGACGGCGGCGGGCGTACCGCGCAGCAGAGCGGCCGGCGGCTCGCGAACGATGCGCGCGGCGGGCACTTCCGCCGTGGCCTGCTGGACGGGGGCGAGCTGGACGGCGACCCCGAGTGCAACGGTGGAGGAAAGGGCGAACAGGCGGCCCCGGTGAGTGCTGGTCATGGGCTTCGTGGGTCCTTGAATTTCTTCGTCGTCGTCGTGCCGCCGCAGCCTGTGCTGGCGACGGCTCCCTGCCTCGGCGAGGCGCCAGGTTTTCCCGTCGGACGGGTTCCTGGCAATTGGCTGGAACTACCGTTCCAGAGGGGTTTCGCGAGGCGAAAGGAGTGTATTGAAAGCCCTGCGGGATGCCCATGTCGAGCGTGTGGAATTGCCTACTCCGTCGGCCGGAGCAACGCGATTGCGGGCGAATAGCGGGCCAACGAAAACGGGGCCGCGCGGGCCCCGTTTTCTGTACTGCTGATGCGGTTTACTGCCCGGGAATGTCCTTGCGCAGGTGCACCGGCTCCGCCCGCGCGCTGCGCATGCGGATGTTCAGCGCTTCCACCGCCAGCGAGAAGGCCATGGCGAAGTAGACGTAGCCCTTGGGCACGTGCATCTCGAAGCTGTCGGCGATCAGCACGGTGCCGACCACGATCAGGAACGACAGGGCGAGCAGCTTGAGGCTTGGGTGGCGGTCGATGAACTCGCTGATGGTGCCGGAGGCGGCCATCATCACCAGCACGGCGACGATGATCGCGGCGATCATCACCGGCACGTGGGAGACCATGCCGACGGCGGTGATCACCGAGTCCAGGGAGAACACGATGTCGATGATCGCGATCTGGATGATGGTGCCGATGAACTGGCCGCCGCCCCTCGGGGTTTCGTTGGTTTCGTCGTCGCCCTCCAGGCCGTGGTAGATCTCGGTGCTGCTCTTCCACAGCAGGAACAGGCCGCCGAAGAAGAGGATCAGGTCGCGTCCGGAGAAGCCCTGGCCGAAGACGTGGAAGAGGTCGACGGTCAGTCCCATCACCCAGGAGATCGACAGCAGCAGGAGAATCCGGGTGACCATCGCCAGCGCCAGGCCGAACAGCCGGGTGCGTGGCTGCATCTCTTTCGGCATGCGGCCGACGAGGATGGAGATCATGATGATGTTGTCGATGCCGAGCACGATCTCCAGCGCGGTCAGGGTAAAGAAGGCAACCCAGATTTCCGGGTTGGTCAGCCAGTCCATAAAGGGTCCTCTAAATCGTCGGTTGTGCGGTCGGCGGTTTCTGGCCGCCGGCCGGGGGAGTCTGTACGCGACTGTGTGAAAATTTCGTCAATGCGCCGTTCAGTTGCCGGCCAGCGGGAAGACCCCCGCCAGCAGGGCGGCGAGCATTATCGCCAGACAGAGCAGCGTGGCCAGCTTCAGGGCGAAGCGCTGCAGGTCGCCGAACTCGATCTTCGCCAGGCCTACCAGCAGGTAGGTGGAGGGTACCAGCGGACTGAGCAGGTGTACCGGCTGGCCGACGATCGAGGCGCGCGCCATCTCCACCGGGCTGATGCCGTAATGCCCGGCCGCTTCGGTGAGCACCGGCAGCACGCCGTAGTAGAAGGCGTCGTTGGACATGAAGAAGGTGAACGGCATGCTGACCAGCGCGGTCACCACCGCGAGGTACGGACCCATGGCGTCGGGGATCAGCGCCAGCAGGCTTTTCGACATGGCGTCGACCATCCCGGTGCCGGAGAGGATGCCGGTGAAGATGCCGGCGGCGAAGATCAGCCCGACCACCGCCAGCACGTTGCCGGCGTGGGCGGCGACGCGCTCCTTCTGGGCCTTGAGGCAGGGGTAGTTGATGATCATGGCGATGCTGAAGGCGATCATGAACAGCACCGGCAGCGGCAGCACGCCGGCGATCAGCGTGCCCATCAGCCCGAGGGTCAGCATGGCGTTGATCAACAGCAGCTTCGGCCGGCGCGCCTCGGGATACTGGGAGACGGTGACGTCGGAATGGTCCTCGGTGCCGTCGGCCAGGTGCAGCACGCCGAGGCGTGCGCGTTCGCGCTTGCCGTAGAAGTAGGCCATGGCCAGCAGGCCGAGCACACCGACCGCCATCGCCGGGATCATCGGCACGAAGACGGCCGAGGGGTCGACGTGCAGGGCGCTGGCGGCGCGGGCGGTGGGGCCGCCCCAGGGGGTCATGTTCATGATCCCGCCGGCGAGGATGATCAGCCCGGCCATGATCCGCGGGTTCATGCCGATGCGGCTGTACAACGGCAGCATGGCAGCGACGCAGATCATGTAGCTGGTGGCACCGTCGCCGTCCATGGAGACGATCAGCGCCAGTGCGGCAGTGCCCACCGCGATCTTCAGCGGGTCGCCCTTGACCATGCGCAGGATGAAGCGCACCGGCGGGTCGAACAGCCCCGAGTCGATCATCAGGGCGAAGTAGAGGATGGCGAACATCAGCATCACCCCGGTCGGGGCGAGCTTGGTGATGCCCTGCAGCATCATCGGGCCGATGTCGCCGGCGAAACCGCCGAACAGGGCGAACACGACGGGGATGACGATGAGGGCGATCAGCGCCGAGAGGCGCTGGGTCATGATCAGGACCATGAAGGTGATGACCATGGCGAAGCCGAGGAAAGTCAGCATGGCGAGTACTCCGGACGTGGGGGGACGTGCTGCGAGGCCGGACGGTCAGCGCAGGGAGGTCGACGGGCTGGGGGAGGGCGGGGCGGAGGCGGACGAACGGGGAACGGGGTGCATGGCAATCTCCACTAATTGTTCTTGTCGAGCGAACCGGTCGGAGGCCGGCTTTGGAGGGAGATGCTACGCAGCCAAGCTTTCAGCGAGCTTTCGCCAGAGAGTTGTCGTTATCGTGAAGCAAACGCCGGGCTTTTGAGGGGGAGCTGCCGGATCACACCGCCTGGCGTGTGTTGTTTCTGACCGGGCTGTTGCCGGGCTTTCTGATGCTCTGGATGCGCCGCGACCCATGGCTTGTGGGTTTCTATGGCTCCCGATGTGAGTCCTCAACAGGCTCCAACAATAGCTATTCCAGGTTTTCCGGTATTGATGCCCAAAAGCCTTCAATAAATACCCCCAGATTACCGACAGGTCGATATACCCTGATTTCCAATGGAATATAGAGCCTTTCACTAAAGGCTATCTGTAGTTTTCCGTTGTTTAATTCATTTTCAATAATGGATTTAGGTAGCCAGGCAATACCTTTGTTTTCAATTGCCATGGAAAGTAAGATAGGTGATAAATGAGATTCAAAGATGACCTCTAGATTGAGGTCTGTGGGGAAATCCAAGAGCTTTTTATCCAAAATACGACCCAGCGCAGACTCTCTGCTGAACTTCAAAAATGGTATTGAATCTTGCTCTGGAGAATCTGTATTGAAGGTGGGGGCGTTACCAGTAACAGGCACCAGGCACTCTAGGCCAATCGTTTTATAGATAAACTGCTCGCCGGGGAGGTTGGTAGGTATATCGGGATGGCAGTGGCATAACAAAAAGCTTGAGTCGCCATTAATAAGCATCTGCTCACATGCCTTCATGCTTTCAGTGGTCAGTCGTATCGACTCAAACAGCGCTTTGCTATCGAGGGATCTGATCCATTTGGGGAAAAATGTGAAAGATAATGAATATGTTGCTGCAAATCGCAATAAGCGTTGTTCTTTGCCGGCAGCTTCCCTTGCTTTGGTGCGGAACTGATAGAACCGTCTACTTAGCTCTTGAGCAGAGCTAAGCACTTCGCGTCCAGCAGGAGTAAGTGTGGCCCCTTGATAGGTGCGGGTAAACAAGTCGACACCTAGCCACTCCTCTAAGGAGCGAATTCGGCGACTAAATGCAGGCTGAGTTATATTTCTGAATTTTGCGGCGCGAGAAAAGCTTTCGAACTCCGCAAGAGCGATGAAGTCATCTAGCCAATTGAGTTCCATAGGTGATGCCGATTTTGCATAGGGTGAGAAATAAATAGCATTTTCTCCGTGATGAGTCAATGATTTATATTGTATTTAGCCTTCAATTTAAAAGCTTTTAGATTGTTGAATTCTTTTAATTGTTAGTCTTTGTTTTTGGCAGACAAAGTAGAACACTCGTCAGTTAGCAGGAGAAAAATATGGAATATAAGAAGCCGTTTCCTCTCGGGAAAAAGAATGTAACTTATAGAAAGTTGACATCTGATTATGTGTCTGTAGACAGCTTTCAAGGGCGCGAAATTTTAAAGATTGATCCTGAAGGTATGCGTTTACTTACCAAGGAAGCCTTCAAAGAAATATCTCATAAGGTTAGGCCCTCTCATCTTAAGCAGGTCAGGGATATCTTGGATGATCCTGAAGCCTCGGGAAACGATCGTTTTGTTGCCCTGCAGATGCTGAAGAATGCGGCAATGGCTGTTGGGGGGGTACTCCCAATGTGCCAAGACACTGGCACGGCGATTGTTTATGGTAAGCGGGGTAAGCATGTATGGGTCGACGGAGACGAAGAGGCATGCATATCGCATGGTGTATATGATGCATTTACGACGCTTAACTTGCGTTATTCCCAAATTTCGCCGGTCAATTTGTATGAAGAGGTGAATACTCGTAACAACCTGCCCGCTCAAATTGACTTGTACAGCGTGGAGGGCAGTGAGTATGAGTTCTTGTTTATGGCAAAGGGCGGTGGCTCAGCAAATAAGACTTATCTCTTCCAGGAAACAAAGGCGCTACTGAATCACGATTCTCTCATGGCTTTTCTACGAGAGAATTTGAAGAAAATTGGAACGGCTGCATGCCCGCCCTATCATTTGGCAGTTGTTATCGGCGGAACTTCTGCCGAGTCAACGCTGAAAACCGTTAAGCTTGCAACTACTCGTTATCTGGATGATCTCCCAACCCAAGGGGGTGAGTTCGGGCAGGCCTTCAGGGATGTAGAGGCAGAAAAAGAGATCTTGGAGCTCACCAAGGAGTTTGGTATCGGTTGCCAGTTTGATGGAAAATATTTCTGTCATGACGTAAGGGTAATTAGATTGCCACGACATGGCGCATCTTGCCCTGTAGGCATTGGAGTATCTTGTGCGGCAGATCGGCAGGCTGTAGCAAAAATCACCAAGGACGGGATTTTTATAGAGCAGCTAGAAGACGATCCGGCCTCTTATCTTCCGGAGACGGCCGATGAAGAGTTGTCTGGTAATGCAACATCTATCAACCTCGATGTGCCCATGAGTCAGATTCTTGAGCAGCTGTCTGCATTGAGAGTTAGCTCGCGTGTAAGTTTGAATGGAACAATTATTGTTGCACGCGATATCGCGCATGCCAAGTTGAAAGAGCGTCTTGACCAAGGGGAGTGTTTGCCGCAGTACCTTAAGGATCACCCGGTCTTTTATGCAGGTCCTTCTAAGGTTCCGGAAGGCTACGCCATTGGCTCCCTCGGGCCAACTACAGCTGCACGAATGGATCCTTACGTCGATATTTTTCAAGCCGCTGGGGCCTCAATGGTCATGATTGGGAAAGGTAATCGAGGTCCAGCCGTTGCAGAAGCCTGTAAGAAGCACGGAGGTTTTCACCTCGGTTCGATTGGTGGTATATCGGCCTCATTGGCGCAGCACTCCGTTAAGAAAATTGAATGCGTTGAATATCCTGAGCTAGGAATGGAAGCAATTTGGCGTATAGAGGTTGAGGACTTTCCGGCATTTGTAGTAGTCGATGATAAAGGGAACGATTTCTTCAACCCTAAAAAAGATGAGATCATCAAGTTCGGATAATGCCCTGAATTTAACCTGATCCAGATAGGTAGCGGCAAAATCTGAGTGCAACACCTGATCGTTCCGGTAAGGTGTTGCCATGTCCTACCACGCACTCAGCGTCGCCGAACGCGCCACGATCCCGATTGGTTTGTTGAACATTTCAGCCGGCGCAGGATTGCCCGCCTGCTGAATCGCAGTCCCTCCACCATCAGCCGCGAGATTTAGCGCAACTGCACAGCTCATGGGCACTACGTCATCCATGAGGCCCAGCAGTCCATGTCGGCTCGCTGCCAGGCCTATCGTGGTGCCTGGCAATGAGGCCGAGGCCTTGCGCAGGATCTCGTTGGCCTGGCGCAGCTCACGTACTTCCCGCTCGAGCGCCTTGACCCGTTCACGCACGGGTGTCGTCTACTCCTCACGCTGTTTGGTATCGCGCTCGGCCTGTCTTCCCGGTGGCGCAGCGTCTCGGCCGTGCAGCCGATCTTTGCCGCGATGGCGCCATGGGCACTGCCCGCAGCTCGCTCAACAGATGAGGAACTCATCAGCGGATTCCATCAGGGCCAGCAGGCTTGTCGGGCTGCACAACGGGTCGGATATAAAAATGCTCCTAATCTTACTGTGTCATGAAAAACCGAGGAGAATACGGCCGTTTCAACAGCTGACTGGATTCACGAGAGAACGGATAACGGATGGAACAGCGCTTCGAAGCTTACCTCGATCATCTGTGCGACTCTCTGG
>Ga0209575_10000905_pt1 | contig 14221 bp, 12 predicted proteins | sample Medcelwee11metaG_FD_187172 | JGI IMG/M metagenome (GOLD analysis project Ga0209575, IMG submission 187172) | Freshwater pond sediment microbial communities from the University of Edinburgh, under environmental carbon perturbations - Medium... | ecosystem: Environmental > Aquatic > Freshwater >...
CTGGGCGAGGAGCTTGGGCATGAAGTACTTGGCGGTGCTGACCAGGCCGACCGAAATATGCCCGATCTCGGCGCCAAGCAAGGCGTGCAGGTTGCTTTCTGCATCCTTGATCTCGCCGAGGATGCGGAGGGCATGGTGTACCAGCATTTCCCCGGCATCGGTCAGGGTCACGCCGCGACCGATGCGCTCGAACAAAGGGAGACCGATGTTGTCCTCAAGTTGTCGCAATTGCATGGAAACGGCGGGCGGACTCAAGTACAGCTCCTCCGCAGCGCGCGCGTAGCTGAGATTACGGGCCGCGACGACGAAGATTTGCAACTGGCGCAGGGTGAGGGTCCGGACAAAATTCATTGTTAGCGGTTGCGTAACCGGCGCCGTGCTGGGTTAATGAGGAGTTTAACTCTAGGGGGCCGGCCAGGCGCTGTCAACAATAGGCAAACCTTACCGGGACGGACGCGTCCGGTTTCAGCGGGTCAGGCTGAGATAGAGCAGGGGCAGTTGCTCGGGCAGACGCTCGATGCGGTCCAGCACCTGCCAGCGGCTGCCAAAAATGTCGCCAACGTATTCATCGGCCTTGGGGTCGAGGCTCATGCAGAAGGTGGTGATGCCTGCGGTCGACAGCTCTTCGACGGCTTTTTTTGTATCGGCGATCAGGTGCCTGGGGTTGGCTTCGTCGATGTCCGCCGGTTCGCCATCGGTCAGAATCAGCAGTATCCGCTTCTCGGTCTTGCGCGCCCCGAGCAGATTCCCGGCATGGCGGATGGCGGCGCCCATGCGCGTTGACCAGCCGGCCTCAACTGCTGCCAGGCGGGCTTTCACTGTGTCATCCCAGCCTTCGGAAAAGCCCTTGATGTGGTGATAACGCACGTCGTGCCGGGTGTTCGAGTGGAAGCCGGCAATCGCGCAGGCGTCACCCAGCTGGTCGATTGCCCAGCCAAGCAGGGCAACTGCTTCGCGTGCCGTCTCCAGAATGCTTTGGCCGCTGCCGGGCAGCGTTTCGTTGAGCGATTGCGAGAGGTCGATCAGCAGCAGCACGGTGATATCGCGCCCATCGGTGCGATGGCTCATGTTGATCCGTGTGTCAGGCGTGTTGCCGCTCTTGAAGTCAATAAGCGAGCGCAGCGCGATATCCAGATCAAGCTCGCTGCCTTCCTCCTGATAGCGGATGCGCACCTTGTCCTGCGGTTTAAGCATTTCGAGTAGGCGCTTAAGTTGTTTGGCCAGTGCGGCATGCTTTTGCAGCAGCTTGTCGATGTCGCTCGCCTTGCCAGATGCATGCAGCGCTTCATAAAGGCTGGCCCAGTCAGGACGATAGGTCTGGCTCTGGAAATCCCATTCCGGATAGTGGCGTGGCGGCAGGCTAACAATTTCTTCGTTGCGCTTGGCGTTGTGTTCTTCGCTGACGAATTCACCTTCATCGTCTTCTTCAATAAAGCGCCAGAGATGCCGGTTGTCATCGCGATAGTCGATGACCGTGTTTTCGAAATGCACCTTTGCCAACTGGTCGCTTTGGCGACGGGTTTTGGCGACATAGGAGAGGGCAAGCGTGGCGATATCACTGGTTGTTGATTCGCCTTCTGCCAATAGCGCGTTGAAGCGGCCGACGAAGATTTTCAGCGTCGGGTCGCTGTAGGGGTGAGCGGGGTCGAGCAGGGCGCGTGACAAAACGGTAAGTCGATGGCGCAGGCAGGAAGTCGTCTCCGGGTCGCAGGCATCTTCAAGTGGCGCGGGATGCAAGGACAAAAATATTCGACGCAAGCCAGGGAATTCGCGGCACAACAGGGTTTCGATACGGGCGTCCTCGAAAAACTCTACCGCCATGCGCTGGAAGGGACTCCAGTTGTCAGCCACCTGCTGCGTGCTCCAGCGCCGGTGACCGACCATGTGGGCGAGCACGGCGCGATAGCGGTCAAGGCCGCTGATGCCGCGATCATCATCCATGACGTCAGGGATGCGCATGCCGAAGTGATCGAAATAAGGCATCGCCAGGCGCCCGGTGTCGAACAGGGTCGAATAAGGCACCAGCTGCTCGCTGTCCTGCCATAACGCACGCAGATACAGGTCGAGTGAGCGTTCGACGTCGTGGAACAGCGTGCCGTGCCGTTCGCGTTGCAAGACGGCACGGCTGTCAGCCGAGTCAATACGGAAAAACTCTTCTTGCCGTTCGGGGTGATGAGCGTAGTTGCGGATGCCGTAATCGGCCCAATTTTTGAGGCCGACCGTCGACAAAAGGCCGAGTAGGCGGGGGGCCTGCTCGAAGAAAAACGGCAGGCCCGGGCTGGGAAAGGTGGTGTGATGGCCGTGAATCGAGACCGAGGTGCGAACCATCAGATTCAAGGCAATTTCGATGTAAATCTCAAGTTGCTCGGCGGATTTCAGGCGCCTTGCAACAGCCGCCAGGGTTTGCAGGAAGGGCGTAATGGCACCGCTGTTGGGCGATTTCTGCATGGCGCGAATGGCGCCCATGACTTGCGGTAGCAGTGGTTCCTGGTCGCCGCTGACTGAGCTGGCAACCGCTGGCCATTCCTCGAGGAAAGCCAGCAGCGGTTCGGCCCCGCGCCCCAGTTTGCCAATCACGCGCGCTGCTTCAATGTAGGCGTCGAGTTGCTTTTTGTTGAAGCGCGTCAACGCTTCGTAGACGCATTCTTCAAAGACATCGGCGACCTGCGCAAAGCCACAATCAAGGGTCGCCCACGCGCTTTGCACCTGCGGATGAGCAAATTCGCGGTGGCGCGGATCGGCGGCGGGGTTGTTTGCTGTGGCCATGGCCGGCTAGCGTTTTCTTAGGCCGGCAGGGCTTCGAAAACCGTGTCGATAGCGTGATCGAGGGTGCTGCGGATATCCACATCGTCAGTAATCGGGCGCACCATTGCCATGCGGCAGGCATCCTGCGGCGCAACGCCGCGGAGGATCAAGGTGGCTGCGTAAACGGTCAGGCGGGTCGAGATGCCCTCGTCAAGGCCGTGCCCTTTGAGGTTGCGGGCGGCTTGGGCAATTTTTACGAGCCTGGCGGCGATGGCTGGATCAATCCCGGTTTCCTTGGCAATGATTTCGCTTTCCAGCGCAGCTTCGGGGTAATCAAAATCAAAGGCGGTAAAGCGTTGCTTGGTCGACTGCTTGAGGTCTTTCATCAGCGACTGGTAGCCAGGGTTGTAGGAAATCACCAGCTGAAAATCGGGATGCGCTTCGATCAGTTCGCCCTTTTTATCCAGCGGTAAGGTGCGGCGGTGATCGGTGAGCGGGTGGATGACGACGGTAGTGTCCTGGCGCGCCTCGACAATTTCGTCGAGGTAGCAAATGGCGCCGATGCGCGCAGCAGTCGTCAGCGGGCCGTCGAGCCAGCGCGTACCGTTGGCGTCGAGCAAGTAGCGGCCAACGAGATCGGAGGCGGTCATGTCTTCGTTGCAGGCGACGGTAATCAGCGGCTTGTTGAGCTTCCACGCCATGTATTCGACAAAGCGGGACTTGCCACAGCCGGTCGGCCCTTTGACCATCACCGGCAGGCGCGCCGCGTAAGCCGCCTCGTAAAGCGTTACTTCATTGCCCTGGGCCCGGTAGAAAGGCTCCTGGCGTACTTTGTATTGGTCTTTGTCGATGGTCATGGCTTTATCCGATTAAATTAGTCAGGATTGAGGGCCGAAAAAACCCCGCCTTGGCGGGGTCTATCTTGTCAGAGTCCGATGTACTTGTGGACACCGAGTTTTTCACGCCAGCCCGGGAAGAGCTTGTCAGCATCGCCCGGGAAGGACTCAAAGGCGCGGGCAAATTCCTTGTGCTCTTTGGCATACTCGATCGGGTCAGCACCGGATTTCCAGCACTCGTAAGACTGACGCAGGGAAATCGCGCCGGCTGCCGGGCTGTCGATGTGGCCGTAGGAGCCGCCACCGGAGGTGTTGATCACGTTGCCGTGGCCGAGGTTCTCGAAGAAGCCAGGCAGGCGCAGGGCGTTCATGCCGCCGGAGATGATGGGCGTGGTCGGCTTCATGCCGTACCACTTCTGGTAGTAAACCGGGCCTTGGCACTCGTCACGTTCGATCATGTAAGCGATATTCTTGTCGCTGTTCTCGCCTTCCATCTTGCCGTAACCCATGGTACCGACGTGGATGCCGGAAGCACCTTGCAGACGGGAAATCTTGGACAGCACGAAAGCAGTGTAGCCACGTTTGGCCGACGGCGAGGTAATCATGCCATGGCCGGCGCGGTGGTAGTGCAGGTACTGGTTGGGGTACTGGCGACGGGCGGTGGTGATCATGCCGGGGCCGCCGACGAAACCGTCGACGAGGAAGGCGACCTTGTCAGCATCCGGTCCGAACGTTTCCAGGATGAAATCGGCGCGGGCGCACATCTCATAGTGGTCGTCGGCGGTGATGTTGGCGGAGAACAGCTTGGCTTGGCCGGTTTCGTCCTGAGCGCGCTTCATCGCGTCATAGACCAGCGGGTAGACCTTCTTGGCCGGGCAGAACACCTGGTTGCCTTGGGGTTCGTCGTTTTTGATGAAGTCGCCACCCAGCCAGAATTGGTAAGCGGCGGCCGCGAACGGCTCAGGGCGCAGACCTAGCTTAGGCTTGATAATGGTGCCGGCGATGTAGCCACCATCCTTGATCGGACGACCAAGGATGCGCCACATGTCGGAAATGTCCTTGGACGGGCCATCGAACAACTGGATCATGCGCTCCGGTACGTAGAAGTCATGGATTTTGGCGTGCTCGATGTCACCCATGCCTTGGTTGTTCCCGATGATCAGCGTCAGAAGCGAAACCATCATCAGGCGGCCGTCGGTAATATTGCGATCGAAGAGGTCCATCGGATAGGCGATCCGCATGTCTTCGGTTGCTTCGTCGATGTAATAAACCAAGGCATCCACGCCACGCGTGAAATCATCTGTGGTGGAGACTTCGACGTTGGTGCCGGTCGAGGATTCGGCGGCGAAGTGGGCGGCGCAAGACAGGTAGCTGCCAAATCCAGGTTTCGGCTTCATCTTGTAAGCGACGAGTAGGTGCCTGCCTCCCTTGATCAGGTCTTCTTCCTTGAGGCTCAGGTCGGCGTAGCGATTCGATTGATCCATGTTCCGTTCTCCTTCAGTGGTTGTCGATTACTTCTGTTGCGCTGATCTGAATGTTAGAGCAGCGAATAAGTAAATAATAGTCACAAAATGTTATTTGACTGGTAATTGATTGCTTATGTATTTCCTGATCCCGGTCAGATCGACCTCGCCGAGATCGGGCAGTACTGCCAGGGCGCCGCCGAAGTTCTGGCCGCGGGTATATGCGTTTTCCGTGATCAGTGTCGGGATGCCGGCGCCCAGGCTGGCAGCAAGGCCGTTTTCGGAATCCTCGAGTGCCAGGCAGACGTCGGGCGCCAGTTCAAGTCGCTCGAGTACCCAGTGGTAGATGTCGGGAGCAGGTTTCTTGGCGGGGACCACGTCGCCGGCGCCGATCACCTCGAACCAATTCATGGCGTCGGGTGCCATGGTGGCACGCAGCAGCGCCTCGACATTTTCCGGCGTGGTCGTCGTGGCGATCGCCAAGCGCAGGCCGGCAGCCCGTGCTTCATTGATCAGTCGGGCCACGCCTGGGCGAAGCGGGAGCTGGCCGCTGGCGACGAGCCGGACGTAGTGTTCGGTTTTGGTTGCGTGCAGGGCGGCGACCAGCGCATCAAAATCTGGACGGTGGGCCGCATCGGTGGCGTGGTGCTGGACAAAATAACGGATGCGCTCCTTGCCGCCGGTGACCGCCAAGAGTTCTCCATAGAGACCTTCATCCCAGTACCAGTCCAGTCCGTGTTCGGCAAAGGCAAGATTGAAGGCGACGCGATGTCCGTCACGCTCGGTGTCGGCCAGCGTGCCATCAACGTCGAAGATCAGTGCCTGCAATGTTTTCATGGTAGGGAAAGATACCCCCGCCACGGCCCAAGCAAAAGTCACGAATTCTGAAGACAACGATAAGGAGAGCTGATTGATACATTCTTAATCTATGTATTATTCTTATGTTAAGAATAAGTTACTTTGGCTTAATTAATAATAGGCTTATTGTGTTGCTCTTCGGGGCAAAAAATTTGATGGGAGGCACCATGCAGCTCGGACGCACCACACTCTCCAAGTTCGTCATTGAACAACTGCGCAACAAGCCCGACCAGAACGATCTTGCTGCCTTGCTGATCGACATCGCGGCGGCTGTCAAGACCATCTCCGGGATGGTCGCCAAGGGCGCGCTGGGCGGCAATCTCGGCGCGCTGGAATCGACCAACGTGCAGGGCGAGGTTCAGAAGAAGCTGGATGTGCTGACCAACGAGGCCATGTTGCACCATTGCGAATGGGGCGGCCAACTGGCTGGCATGGCTTCGGAAGAAATGGACGAACCATGGCCGATTCCCGATGAATACCCGCGCGGTCGCTATGTTCTCATTTTTGATCCGCTCGACGGCTCGTCCAACAGCGACATCAATGTTTCGGTCGGCACCATTTTCTCGGTTCTGATGCGGTCGACCGCGGGCGATGCCGAAATGGCCGATTTTCTGCGCCCGGGCAACGAGCAGGTTGCCGCCGGCTATGCCATCTACGGCCCGTCGACCATGATGGTGCTGACCATGGGTCAGGGTACCTACGGGTTCACGCTGGATCGCGAAAGCGGCAACTTCATCCTGACCCACCCGGATATCCGCATTCCGGAAGATACCCGCGAATATGCCATCAATACGTCCAACGAGCGTTTCTGGGAACCGCCTGTTGTCCGTTATGTTTCCGAATGCAAGGCCGGAAAGACCGGCGTCCGCGGCGCCGACTTCAACATGCGCTGGATTGCTTCGATGGTTGCCGAAGTGCACCGCATCCTGCTGCGTGGCGGCATTTTCATGTACCCCAAGGATAGCAAGGAGCCGGGTAGGTCCGGGCGCCTGCGTCTGATGTACGAAGCCAACCCGATGGGCATGCTGATCGAGCAGGCCGGCGGGGCTGCAAGTACCGGGCGGGCACGCATTCTCGATGTGATGCCGGAGGGTCTGCACCAGCGCGTGCCGGTCATTCTCGGTTCGAAAAACGAAGTCGAGCGTGTCGAACGCTATTACCGGGAATACGAGGCGGGAACAGACGTTCCGTTCGCTTCGCCGCTGTTCAGCGACCGCTCGCTGTTTCGTGATGTACCCCGTACCTGATTCCAACGTTCAAGGGTAGATAGCCATGTCAATCAAACATCCCATCATCGCTGTCACGGGCTCTTCCGGGGCAGGCACCAGCACTGTCCTGCAGAGTTTCAGGCATATTTTCCGGCGCGAAAAGCTTACCGCACAGATCATCGAAGGCGACTCCTTCCACCGCTACGACCGCATGGCCATGCGGGCCATGATGAAGGAGCAGGAAGCGCTCGGTAACCGGCACTTCAGCCACTTCGGTCCCGAGGCCAACATGCTCGAAGAACTGGAGCAGCTCTTCGTCAGCTATGGCGAAAAAGGTACCGGTCGCTCGCGCAAGTATCTCCATGATGCCGAGGAAGCCAAACCCTACGAGCAGGAACCGGGTACCTTCACGCCATGGACCGAGTTGCCGGAAGGTTCGGACATGCTTTTCTACGAAGGCTTGCATGGCGCCTATGCTGACGACAAGATCAACGTAGCGTCCAAGGTGGATCTGCTGATCGGCGTCGTGCCCATCATCAATCTGGAATGGATTCAGAAGCTGCACCGCGATCAGAAAATGCGTGGTTATTCCCAGGAGGCTGTAGTTGACACCATGCTGCGCCGCATGCCGGACTACATCAACCACCTGTGCCCGCAGTTTTCCCGCACCCACATCAATTTCCAGCGCGTACCGACCGTTGATACCTCCAATCCCTTTATCGCCGGCGACATTCCGACGGCTGACGAAAGCATGGTGGTGATCCGTTTTGCCGATCCCAGAGGCATTGATTTTCCTTATCTGCTCTCGGTTCTCCACGACTCGATCATGACGCGCCCGAACAGCATTGTCGTACCGGGTGGTAAAATGGGCTTGGCCATGCAAATGATTTTGACGCCGATGATCATGCGCATGATGGATGCCAAGCGCCGCGCCTAAGCGCGACATCAGAGAAAAGCTCGCCTTCGTGGCCTTGAAGGCGGTGTTTGCCCTTTTTAATTGATTGCAAGGAGATGGTCATGACAGTTCGAGTTGGTATTAACGGGTTTGGACGTATCGGGCGGATGGTGTTTCGCGCTGTTGTCAAGGAAGCTGAATTCTCGGATATCGAGATTGTCGGCATCAACGATCTTCTGGAGCCGGAATATCTGGCCTACATGCTCAAGTACGATTCCGTACATGGCAATTTCCCCGGTGAAGTGTCAGTCGACGCCGGTAGCCTGGTCGTCAATGGCCGCAAGATCCGCCTTAGCGCCGTCAAGGATCCGGCAGAGCTGAAATGGAACGAAGTGGGCGCCGACGTCGTCATCGATTGCACCGGTCTCTTCCTGACCAAGGAAACCTGCGCCAAGCACATCGTTGCCGGTGCCAAGAAAGTTGTCCAGTCCGCGCCCTCCAAGGACGATACGCCGATGTTCGTCTACGGCGTCAATCACCAGAATTACGCCGGCGAGACGATCGTCTCGGCCGCCTCCTGTACCACCAACTGCCTGGCGCCGGTGGCCAAGGTGCTGCATGACAATTTCGGCATCAAGCGTGGCCTGATGACCACGGTGCATGCCGCTACGGCGACCCAGAAGACGGTTGACGGCCCCTCCAGCAAGGACTGGCGTGGTGGTCGTGGCATCCTGGAGAACATCATTCCGTCTTCCACGGGCGCTGCCAAGGCAGTTGGCGTGGTTCTGCCGGCGCTGAACAAGAAACTGACCGGCATGGCTTTCCGTGTGCCGACGTCTGACGTTTCAGTGGTCGACCTTACTGTCGAGCTGGAAAAGGAAGCTTCCTACGAAGCCATCTGCCAGGCGATGAAGGCTGCCTCGACGTCCGGTCCGCTCAAGGGCGTGCTTGGCTATACCACCGAGAAAGTGGTGTCGACCGACTTCCGTGGCTGCGCGATGCCTTCGATTTTCGATGCAGATGCCGGTATCGCACTCGACGCAACCTTCGTCAAGGTGGTTTCCTGGTACGACAACGAGTACGGCTACACCTGCAACATGATGCGCTTCGTCCAGCACGTCGCCAAGTAAGCAAGAAAGGGAGAGACTTCGTGGCCAACTTCATTCGCATGACCGATCTCGACCTGAAGGGAAAGCGTGTTTTTATCCGCGCCGACCTAAATGTGCCGACCGACGACAATGGCGAGATCACCGACGAAACCCGTATCACCGCTTCGCTGGAGTCGATGCGCACCGCGCTCGCTGCTGGCGCTGCGGTGATGGTTACCTCGCACTTCGGGCGCCCGAAGGAAGGTAATCTGAAGCCGGAAGATTCGCTGATCAAGGTTGCCGAACGGATTGCCGTGCATCTCGGTCGCCCTGTGCCGCTGGCCAAAAACTGGCTGGAAAGCGGGTTGGCTGTGGCGCCCGGTGAGATCGTGCTGCTCGAAAACTGCCGCGGCAACGTTGGCGAAAAGGCCAACGACGAGGCGCTTTCGAAGCGCATGGCTGCCCTCTGCGATGTCTATGTCAACGACGCTTTCGGCACTGCCCACCGGGCCGAGGCGACCACGCACGGCATCGCCCGCTTCGCGCCGATCGCCTGTGCAGGGCCGCTACTTGCCGCCGAGCTCGATGCGCTTGGTCGTGCCTTCAGCGAGCCGAAACGCCCGCTGCTCGCCATCGTCGGCGGCTCCAAGGTATCCACGAAGCTCTCCATCCTGCGTTCGCTTGCCGAGCGGGTCGATCGCCTGATCGTCGGTGGCGGTATCGCCAACACCTTTATGCTCGCCGCCGGTTTGCCAATCGGCAAGTCGCTGGCTGAACCCGATCTGGTCGACGAAGCACGCGCCATCATGAAGATGATGGCTGATCGTGGCGCCACGGTGCCGATTCCGACCGATGTCGTGGTCGCCACGGAGTTCTCGCCGAACGCCGCCGCCACGCTGCGCGCTGCCGATGCTGTCCAGCCTGACGAGATGATCTTCGACGTCGGTCCGGATACCGCGAAAGTCATCGCGGAAATCGTCGAATCGTCCGCCACCATCGTCTGGAACGGCCCGCTCGGCGTTTTCGAGTTCCCGGCCTTTGCCGCCGGTACCGAAGCATTGTCGCGCGCCATCGCCCGTTCGAACGGCTTTTCGGTTGCTGGTGGTGGCGACACTCTGGCGGCGATTTCCCAGTTCAAGGTCAGCAACGACGTTGGCTATATTTCGACCGGTGGCGGCGCTTTTCTCGAATTCCTCGAGGGCAAGACGCTCCCGGCGGTCGCCATCCTGCAGGAACGTGCTGCTTCCAAGTAAACCTCAAAGGAATTTTTCATGGCACTGATTTCCCTCCGCCAGTTGCTTGATCACGCGGCCGAGCACAGCTATGGTCTCCCCGCGTTTAACGTCAACAATCTTGAGCAGATCCAGGCCATCATGCAGGCTGCCGAGTCGTGCGACAGCCCGGTCATCCTGCAGGCTTCCGCTGGTGCCCGCAAGTATGCCGGCGAGGCCTTCCTGCGCAAGATGGTCGAAGCGGCCATCGAGCAATATCCGGATATTCCGGTCTGCATGCACCAGGACCACGGCACTTCGCCGGCGGTCTGTCAGCAATCGATGCGCAGCGGTTTTTCCAGCGTGATGATGGATGGCTCACTCGGTGAAGATGGCAAGACACCGACCAGCTATGAGTACAACGTTGCTGTTACCAGCAAGGTTGTCGAAATGGCACACGCCATTGGCGTGTCGGTCGAGGGCGAACTGGGTTGCCTGGGCTCGCTGGAAACCGGCGAGGCGGGAGAGGAAGACGGCATCGGTGCTGCCGGCAAGCTCGATCATTCGCAAATGCTGACTGACCCTGACGAAGCTGCCGATTTCGTCGCCAAGACGGGAGTTGACGCGCTGGCCATTGCCATCGGCACCAGCCACGGCGCCTACAAGTTCAGCCGTCCGCCGACCGGCGATATTCTCGCCATCGATCGCATCAAGGCGATCCACGCACGCATCCCGAATACCCACCTGGTCATGCATGGTTCTTCCAGTGTCCCCCAGGAGTGGCTGGCGATCGTTCGTCAATACGGCGGCCAGATCAAGGAAACCTATGGCGTGCCGGTCGAAGAAATTGTCGAAGGCATCAAGAACGGTGTGCGCAAGGTCAATATCGACACCGATATCCGCCTGGCGATGACTGGCGCGATGCGTCAGGCAATGGCCAAGAAGCCTGAGGAGTTCGATCCACGTTTCTTCCTCAAGGCTGCCACGGCTGCCGCCAAGGAAATCTGCGTCTTGCGTTTCCAGGCTTTTGGCTCGGCTGGGCAGGCTTCGCGGATCAAGCCGGTCTCGCTGGAGAAAATTGCGGCCAGTTACCGTCGCTAAACCGTCTACTAGCACCTATCAGATCACTCTGCGACGATTCGTCGTCTTTGGCCCCGTTCGCGGGGCCTTTTTTTCTTTCCTTAGGAGTTCAAAATGGCCACTACCGATTTCGTCATCGCCCCGAGCATTCTTTCGGCTAACTTCGCCAAGCTGGGCGAAGAAGTGGCCAACGTCATTGCCTCCGGAGCAGACTGGATACATTTCGACGTGATGGACAATCATTACGTCCCCAACCTGACCATCGGGCCGCTCGTTTGCGAGGCCATCCGCCCGTGCACCACGGCGCCGATCGACGTTCACCTGATGGTCAAGCCGGTGGACCGGATCATTCCCGACTTTGCCAAGGCCGGGGCCAATATCATTACCTTTCATCCGGAGGCCTCGGAACACGTCGACCGCAGCCTGTCGCTGATCCGCGAAGCCGGCTGCAAGGGTGGCCTCGTCTTCAACCCGGCAACCCCGCTCGATTACATGGATCACGTCATGGACAAGCTCGACGTTGTCCTGCTGATGAGCGTTAACCCTGGCTTCGGTGGCCAGAAGTTCATTCCCGGCACGCTGGCCAAGGCGCGGCAGGCCCGCGCCAAGATTGACGCCTACGAGCAGCAGACCGGCCGGCGCATCCGTCTGGAGATCGACGGTGGCGTCAATACCGCCAACATCGCTGAAATCGCCCGCGCCGGTGTCGATGCCTTCGTTGCCGGTTCCGCCGTCTACGGCGCCGGCAAGGACAGCGACCCGCAACGTTACAACTCGATCATCGGCGCCTTGCGTGCCGAACTGGGGAAAGTGTGATGCGTTTCGATTCGGTCACCTTCGACCTCGACGGCACCATGCTCGACACAGTGGCTGACCTTGCCGAGGCCTGTCGCCTGATGCTTGAAGACGTCGGGGCGCCACCTCGCTCGCTGGCGGAAATTCACAGCTTCGTCGGCAAGGGGATGGCAGTACTCGTCGAACGCTGCCTGACGCATGAACATCCGCCAACCGCGGAACAGATGCATGTGGCGATCGAGTCCTTCAAGCACCACTACACCGAGACCAACGGTCGTTTTGCCCAGATTTACCCCGGTGTGCTGGAAGGGCTCAAGGCCTGGAAAGCGAGCGGGGTAAAAATGGGGGTCGTCACCAACAAGCCGGGCATGTTTACCGAGGCCCTGCTCGAACGCATGGGCATGATCGACTATTTCGACGTCATCGTTTCCGGCGACACCACGGCCAACAAGAAACCGCATCCGGAACCGATCCTGCATGCCTGCGAAATTTTTGGCGTGCGGCCTGACCACAACCTGCATATCGGCGATTCGAAGCACGACATTCACGCGGCCCATGCCGCCGGTTGCCAGGCTTACTGTGTGCCCTATGGCTACAACGAAGGTCAGCCGGTAAGTGCCGCGGATTGTGATGCGCTGGTGCCAGACCTCTTGGCGGCCTTCAATCTGGTTCGGGCTGCCCAACTAAAGGTCTGAGCAAAACGCAATTCAAGGGATGTTCCGGGGTTTTCCGGATTGACGCTAGCCGGCGGACTCTGGGATACTCCGACGACGCGTTGTTGAACTTTATGCCCTTTAACGGATACCCGTGCTTTTGGAACAGAGGAAGAGCTAAATGGAACGAGCCGTATACAACCCGCTGCAGTCGACTCGCCTGAATCCTGGGGCTGTCTGCCGGCAACTCAGCAACTTCACGACGGTTACGCTAGCCAGCCCGGCGCTCTGCGTCATGACCGACTTCAGGCGCGTGACGCCGGCGACCGTTCGTCCTGATGCCACGTTGAGCGAGGCCAACAAGATCATGATCTCGCGCGGGGTGCGTTTGTTGTTTGTGGCGGAACTCGATGATGTCGTTATCGGCGTCATCACGGCGCGCGACACCATGGGCGAACGGCCGATCAAGATGGTTCGGGAGCGTGGCTGCAAGCACAGCGATCTGGCCGTTGCCGACGTGATGACGAAGCGTGACATGATGGACACGTTGGCGGTCAGCGATGTTCTCCGTGCCGAAGTGGGGCACATTTTGCGGACCCTGGAACACTTTGGGCGACAACACGCAGTGGTGGTCGAGCACAATCCGATTTTGAAGCATGATGAAATCCGGGGCATGTTCTCCGCTACGGCCATTGGCCGCCACCTCGGCGTACCGATTCAGACATTCGAGGTCGCCAAGACTTTTGCCGAGATTGAAGCGGCGCTGGCAACGACCTGATTCTCTGCGGTTACAAAGAAACTGCCGCCCTGAGGCGGCAGTTGGGTGGTCTTGTTTGAAGAGGCTTACCTGACGATCTGGTTCAATTCACCCTTGGTGTAACGCTCGGCCATCTTTTCCAGCGTAATCGCCTTGATCTGGCTGGCGCGGCCGGCGCAACCGAAAGCTTCGAAGCGTGCCTGGCAGATTTTCATGGCCGCTTCACGGGCCGGCTTCAGGTAGTCGCGCGGGTCGAACTTGCCGGGATTGGTCGCCATGTAACGGCGGACGGCGCCGGTCATCGCCAGACGGATGTCGGTGTCGATGTTGACCTTGCGCACGCCGTGGGCGATGCCCTTGACGATCTCCTCGACCGGCACGCCGTAAGTTTCCTTCATGTCGCCGCCGAATTCGCGGATTTCGGCGAGCAGTTCCTGCGGCACGCTGGAAGAACCATGCATCACCAGATGGGTGTTCGGGATGCGGGCGTGGATTTCCTTGATGCGGTCGATAGCGAGGATGTCGCCGGTCGGCTTCTTGGTGAACTTGTAGGCGCCGTGGCTGGTGCCGATGGCGATGGCCAGCGCGTCGCAGTTGGTCTGCTTGACGAAGTCGGCGGCCTGGTCCGGATC
>Ga0209575_10000906_pt1 | contig 14216 bp, 12 predicted proteins | sample Medcelwee11metaG_FD_187172 | JGI IMG/M metagenome (GOLD analysis project Ga0209575, IMG submission 187172) | Freshwater pond sediment microbial communities from the University of Edinburgh, under environmental carbon perturbations - Medium... | ecosystem: Environmental > Aquatic > Freshwater >...
TCTACGCCAACCACACCCGCTGCGTCTCTCCTGCGGCTTGCGCTTTCGCTTCAACCTACGGCTCTACGGTCGGGCATTGGCTATCGGGGACTAACCGCCTTCGCTTCGCTCTCCATGGCGGTCAGCGTGCGCTTGAGAATAAGGGCAAGAGGCCGGAAAAGTCGTTATCGGCAACCGGGTTTCACCAGCAGCTAATCTTCTCGCATCGCGATAAGCATCCAGCACAGCATCTGGCAAAAATTGCTTAATACCTGGGTGCTTTTCTAAAAGAATTTCAATTTCCATCCGTTGATTAATAATAGTGTTTCGCCAACTTCTGCTATCAAATTCTTGCCAGCGTTCGGATAATTGCCGATATTGGAATTGCCATTTGAGCAAGTGCGCCAGCAAGACTCTTAATCTGTTTTCAAGTTCTCGCTGTTCGCTGGCTCCCATGCCTTCTAATTCCTCTATCAAATGCGCTATATCCAGTTCAGCAAACTGTCCGGCCTTGAGTAATTCAGCCATGTGCTTGGCCCAAGCACTGTAATCTTGGTTGTAAAGCGTGTTTAAGTCGCTCATGGGTTGCCTCTCAATGGAATTGCGGGGGTAATTAGTACAGCACTTGTGAACCTGAGATGCAATCAGGCCAGGGTGTAGATACCGACAAAATACCGTCGGGAATGAGGAGATTAGGTGCGGCTTATGGGGGTAGACACTAGCCCAGGCACAAAAAAAACCGCGCCAAACGAAGTTCGGGGCGGATTTTGAGCAGATAGAACGATAGCACTTCGGGGTGAGAGCGGGGGCTACAACACAACTGTCAAACAGGGTGACGCGAGTAGTGGCGGAGAGGGTGGGATTCGAACCCACGGAGGGGTATTAGCCCTCAACGGTTTTCAAGACCGCCGCATTCGGCCGCTCTGCCACCTCTCCTATCGAACTTGAGTGCCGTCACGACAATCAAGCGGGGCATTATCCGATATTGACCCAGGCCATGCAAGCCTTAAATCAAGGCTGATTCAATGCGCAATCGGCGTGGGCGTGGCGTCGGTGCTAAAAAATGCCGTCACATAGGCCCGGTAATCTGATTTCGATAAGACTTGTTGTGGATCAATGGCGAGATTAAACGGAGCGGCACCCAGGGTTTCAATCAATTCGTGTTGCCAGCGTGGCAAGGGTGAATGGCTGTGTTTAATCGAGACATCGGCAGGATATTTGCGCATCTCTGCTAGGCTAAATTTGTCGGTTTCATAATCTGCCAAGCCTGCGATGGGTAAGTCTTGATAGAGGCGCATTTGAAAAAAATGGGTGCCTTCTAATAAATGGATACCTTGTAAATTCAAATAAATCACGGAGGCATCGCTGCTGCTGAGTTGTCCAAAGCTTGGCAAATCACCAGCCTCAAAATGGGCGCGGATGTATTTTTCCGCTTGTTTTCCCAGCAATAAGCGGGATTCGCGGATTAAACCTTGGGCGTGTAAGCCTTCCAGTAAGCGTTTGCGAGCGGGAAACATGCGCAGCAAATCGGTGCGGTCGTGGCTACGGGCCACTTCTTCGAGAATATTTAAAAACAATTTGAGATCGAGTTTAGACAGCCAAGTGCGCATCGCGCTGGCGTAGCGGGCGTCTACCCGTCCCCACCAGGCTTGAAAACTGGGCGAACTACGCGGCACGCGGGGATCGCCCATCAAGTTGAGAATAAGCTGACGCCAGTTTTCTGGTAAATCCGCTTTGGCCGCCAGCACCTTATCCATCAGCAGGCAGGCTGCGTGATGACCGACCAGTAACTCATCTTCCAGCGGTGCGCTTTTGACGCGCTCGTCGCTCAGTTCTGCAAACAGCGGCGATGCGGCACCCAAGGCTAAATCCGCTAAGGGCACGAGATAATAACGGCGTTTGCAGGCTTGCGCATACCGCGACAGTTCCGGCACCGCCCAGGCTTTCAGCGCCGCACTCAGTCCGTGCGCCAGCACCTCGTTGCGCCGTGCGGCGCGCAATAACGCCCCCGGCCCCTCTTTGCCGAACAAGGTGGCGGCCTGTTGTCGATAAATTCTGAGGTCTTGCGATTCGTTGGAGCGACAGTCGAGTCCCGCCAGGGTGTGCTGTAGATAAGCTGCCAACGGAGCAACCGCCGCCAAGGTGTCGTAGCGTTCCAAGTAAAGTTGAATCAGTTGCCACAACAACAGGCGCGAAGGCTGCGGCCAGTCGCGTTGCAAGCGCTGGATAAACGCGGCATCGGGTGGCGCGGTTTGGAAAAACGCGATATTTTCACGCCACAAGCTCAGCAACAGGCGCAAATCGGTGGGTTCTCGCATCCAAGCGGCAAGATCGGCGCTGCTTTTGACTTGAGTGAGAATTAAGGCTTTACGGGTTTGCCAGCGGCTATTGCCCGCTGTGCTGCCGGATTGGGCCAGATTCGCCAATTGCGCGCTTAACTCGGCAAACACCGCAATCCCTTCCAGACCGACTGACTCGGGCAAGTGTAAACGCAGCGGGCCAAACAGGGCGCGGCGTTTGGGCGGGCGAGCAGTAGGCGGCATGGTTCAGGCAATGCCTTGGAGATAATCGAGAATAAAGGGGTTGTGACGCCGTTCTTCGCCAAAGCTCGACATCGGCCCATGTCCGGGAATAAAGCGCACGGCATCGCCCAAGGGCAACAGTTTTTGGGTGATGGACTGCATCAAGCTGACGTGATCGCCACGCGGAAAATCAGTGCGCCCGATAGAACCTGCAAACAACACGTCGCCGACTAAGGCCAATTGACTGGGCGCGTGGTAGAACACCAGATGACCCGGCGTGTGACCCGGTGTATGCAACACCGACAGTTCGACTTCTCCAAAGTTTACCCGATCACCTTCATTCAACCAGTGATCCGGGTCAAAACTACGCCCACCGCCTACCCCAAACAGACTGCCCTGTTTGTCCATGTTTTGAATCCAGAACTGATCTGCCTGGTGCGGGCCATCTATCGGGATATGCAGTCGTTCAGCCAATTCAGCCGCCCCGCCCGCATGATCGATATGACCGTGCGTGACCAGAATCAATGCCGGTTCCAGGGCCGCCTGCTGGAGTGCGGCAATGATTCTATCGACTTCGCCACCCGGATCGACAATTGCGGCTTGGCGGGTTTTTTCACACCACAACAGGGTGCAATTTTGTTGAAACGCGGTGACGGGAAAAATATGGTGCTGCACGCGAAGAATCCTTGTATTGAGGGGATGACAAAAATCAAGTCGGCGCGAGTGTAACAGCTTTTCTGCGGCTCGGTAGCCTTGGCCTTCATGCGTTTTTGGCGTAGTCGATTTCAAATGCACAGGCAAATAATTTGCGTCTATTTTACAATGACCAGACTAAAGACCAAGACAGACCAAAGCCGCTGAGAGGCAACGGCAGGTTTGTCCCCGTCTTTTCAGTTTCGCGGTGTGCAGTCTGCACACCTGTTTTGAGAGGCCACCACGGTGCGAGTGGCACGACTGCGGTACCGTCTGACCCTGGCTGTGGTTCACCTGTTTTAATCATGTTACAAACATTACTTACTTATCTACCCGTTGCGAGGGTGCTTGGCGTCGTGCTAGGCGGCCTGATAGGCGTGTTCTCACTCGTCCCCTCGGAGGCCACAGAACGTTATGATGAACAAGTGGTCAAGCTCGCGTTTTTATATAAGCTGAGCCTGTTTATAGAATGGCCGGCACTTGACACGGCAGCGCCCGCCAACGCCCAGCCGTTGCACCTGTGTTTATACCAAGCGCCCTTATTTTCCCAAGGACTGGATTTTCTCAGTACCAAACAGGTGCGCGGGCGTCCTTTGTCAGTCACCCAGGCTACCCAGATCGACAAGCTCAAAGACTGCCATATTTTATTTGTTGGACGTAGCGCCACACATGAACTACCTGCTATCTTGACGGGTTTGGGCCAGCAAGTGGTCTTAACTGTGGGAGAAACCGCTGATTTTACTAAGCAAGGGGGCGTGGTGGCCCTGCTGGAAAAAGACGGCTCCATTGAGGTCGAATTGAATATCACCGCTGCTAAGAAACTGGGTTTAACCGTTGATCCGCGTTTGCTTCAGTTTGCCACCCTGGTTGAGTAACGTATCTCGTGATGAAATATCGTATGCGCACTTTTTTTCACACCATTTCTTTGCGTCACAAACTCAGCTTATTTGCGTTATTGACCAGCGGCTTGGTGTTATTACTCGCCTCCAGCGCCTTAGTAACCGACGAGATTTTAAGTTTTCGCCGCAGTATGGTGGCTGATATGTATACCCTGGCTGATTTAGCCAGCATTAATATTTCTGCCAGTTTGATTTTTGATCAAAAGAAAGACAGCGAAAAAGCGCTCGCCTTATTGCGGGCTAAAAATCATGTGCAAACCGTACAAATATTTGATATACAAGGACAAGAGTTTGCCAGTTATCTGCGCACTGGGGCTAAACCTTTACTCGCCACCAACACCGCCGCTGGCTATTATCATTATTACACCCAAGAAACTTTAGTGGCTTCCCAGATTCCTTCGGCGCATTTCTTTAAGAAAGGTCATTTGGGAGTATTTAGGCCGATAGATTTTAATGGCGAACGTTATGGTACGGTGTATATTCAATCTGACTTAGAAGAACTCGATGCCCGCTTACAGTGGGCGGTGTTGGTGGTGGTCGGGGTGTTGATGATTTCATTATTGCTGGCTTTTTTTCTTGCCTCACGCTTACAACACCTGATTAGTCTGCCGTTTTATCAATTATTAGACACAATGCAGCTCGTTTCTAGCCGTCAAGATTATGGAATTCGCGCGGTTTCCACCAGCAATGATGAAATCGGTCATCTTATTCAAGGTTTTAATCAGATGTTGGCGCAAATTGAAGCGCGTGACACAGAATTAGTCTGTTATCGGGAACATTTGGAAGAACGAGTGACCCAACGCACCCAAGAATTGACGCAACGCACCGCCGAATTAGCGGTGGCACGCGATCAAGCGGAAGCGGCTAATCAAGCGAAAAGCCAATTTCTTGCCAATATGAGCCACGAATTACGCACGCCTTTGAACGGGATTTTAGGCTATGCGCAAATTCTCACTCGCGATCCGGTATTGACCGAGAAACAGCGCGAAGGCATCAAAATTATTGAAGACAGCGGTCAGTATTTATTGACGCTGATCACCGACATTTTAGATTTGTCTAAAATTGAAGCAGGTCGCATTGAACTGTGCCCCACCGATTTTGAATTAGGTGATTTCCTGCGCAGCATCGCCGATATTTTTCGGATGCGTGCTGAACAAAAAGGCATCGCCTTTGTCTACGAAGCCCTGACGCAATTACCGGAGATGGTGCAGGCGGATGAAAAACGCCTGCGGCAAGTGTTGATTAATCTCTTGGGTAATGCGGTGAAGTTCACTGAACACGGCGGCGTAAGCTTAAAAGTGGGTTACGAAGGCGACTGTGTGCGTTTTCAAGTCGAGGACACCGGAGTAGGCATCGCTCAGGAAGATTTGGAGCGAATTTTTCTGCCTTTCCAGCAAACCGGTGATGTCAATCACAAAGCCGAAGGCACGGGGCTGGGTTTGGCCATCAGCAAAACGCTGGTGGATATGATGGGTGGGCACTTGACGGTGGAGAGCGTGCCAGGACGGGGGAGTAAATTTTGGATGTGCCTGGTGTTGCCCCCTTCGCCAGAATCACAGCGTCCGACCAACCCGGCACGGCAAACCAAAATCATCGTCGGTATCGAAGGACGGGCGCTGACCCTGTTGGTGATCGACGATAAGCAGGAAAACCGCATGGTGTTGACCAACCTCTTGGCTCCCCTGGGTTTTACGGTGATTGAAGCAGAAAATGGCTTGATTGCGCTGCAAAAAGCACAGGAAACGCCGCCAGATCTGGTGTTGACCGATTTGGTGATGCCGGTGATGGATGGTTATGAATTCACCCGCCAACTGCGGTGCATTCCCGCGTTACAGGCAGTGCCGGTGATTGCGGTATCGGCCAGCGTGTTCGACTTTCACCAAAACAACAGCCGGGAAGCCGGTTGTGATGCGTTTCTTCCCAAGCCCATCCGCGCTGACTTGTTGTTAGAACAATTACAAAAATTTTTGGCGGTGGAATGGCTGTATGCCAAACCCCAGCTTGGCACTGGCGAGACCACCGCCCCGCCAGTGCTGATCCCAGTCCCCGCCGATCATTATCCAGACAATTTGTCAGGGCCGAGTGCCGAGCGAGCCGCCGCCCTGTTTGATTTAGCCCGGCGCGGCAATATCAAGGGTATCATCACCTTTGCCGAGCATCTGCACCAGGCGCAACCTGAGCTGACTGCTTTTTCTATTCACTTAAAACAATTAGCAAAACGTTTTGATACAAAACAGATTTGTAGTTTGGCAAAAAATTATATGGAGTCCGAATGACCAACCCGCATCCACACACCAGCAGTTTGCTCATCGTCGATGACGTGCTGACCAATGTCAGCGTGTTATTTGAAGTCTTGGGCGAGGCTGGCTTTGAAGTGTTAGTGGCTCAAGATGGCGAAGAAGCGCTACAACGCACCGCCTACGCCCACCCTGATCTGATTTTGCTCGACGTGATGATGCCGGGCATGGATGGCTTTGAAGTCTGCCAGCGCTTGAAAGCCAGCCCGGAGACCCGCGACATCCCGGTGATTTTTATGACCGCCTTAGCCGACACAGTGGACAAAGTAAAGGGCTTTGAGCTGGGTGCCGCAGATTACATCACCAAGCCCTTTCAGCAGGAAGAGGTGCTGGCGCGGGTACGCGCCCATTTGACGATACGTCAGCAACAGCAGCAACTGGAACAGGCCAATGCCGAACTGGCGCGGGCGCTGTTACACCTGCGCACCACCCAAGATGAGCTGATCCAGGCCGAAAAAATGGCTGCACTCGGCCAGCTTATCGCCGGGATTGCCCACGAAATCAACACCCCGCTCGGTGCGATCCAGTTGTCGGTGGAAGGCATCAGCCGCTTTATTAAACACAATCTGCCGAGCTTGCCGCACTTTTTCCAGCAATTGCCGTTGGGTTTGTGCGACGCTTTTTATCTGCTGTTAAATCAAGCGGAAACCAGCGGCGAATTACTGACTTCCAAAGAAAAGCGCAGTGCGCGCCGCGCCCTTTGCCAACAACTAGAAGCCGCGCACATTGAGCAAGCCGAAGCGCTGGCGGATACTTTGGTGGACATTGGGATTCATTTGTTGCACCCGCAGGCTTTGCCGCTGTTGTCCAGCCACAACGCCGTGCCCTTGTTGGACATGGTGTATCAATTGGTGCGGCTGCGCCAGGGCGCACAAACCATCCAAATGGCCGTGGATCGGGCCGGTAAAGTGGTGTTTGCGTTGAAAAGCTATGTGCGCCAAGAGCAGAGCGGCACTAAGGTACTCAGCAATATTCAAGACGGTTTGGAAACCGTGTTGACGCTGTACCACAACCAACTTAAACATGGGGTTGAGGTGACGCGCCGTTATGCCGAGTTGCCGACCGTGCCTTGCTATCCCGATGAACTCAATCAAATCTGGACTAATTTGATTCACAATGCGCTACAAGCGATGCAATATCAGGGGCATTTGGAGATTGAAACCGCCTGGGAAGGCACCCAAGTGCGCATCAGCATCCGCGACAGCGGCCCTGGGATTCCAGAGGCGATCCAGGGCAAAATTTTTGAACCCTTTTTCACCACCAAAGCTTCGGGGGAAGGCAGCGGTTTAGGGCTGGATATTGTTAAAAAAATTGTGGAAAAACATCAAGGGCGCATCCAGATGCGTAGTGTATTGGGCGAAGGGGCCACCTTTTCTGTTTACCTACCGATTCAGCCCTGAGGGTGTGTGATGTCAAGACCAGTCATTCTCTGCGTAGATGACGACCCGCAGATTCTAGCGGCACTGAAAGCCGAGTTAAAGCAGGCCTTTGCGGATAATTGTGTGTACGAAACTGCCGAAAGTGCAGAGGAAGCACTGGAATTAATCATAGAATTACAACAAGACGGCTTCAAAATCTTACTCCTGATTTCAGATTGGTTAATGCCGGGCACTAAAGGAGATGAGTTTTTAATTCGAGTACATGAGACATTTCCAGAGATTATTAAAATTTTATTATCTGGACATATTGATGCAGCGGCGTTATTGCGTGCCCAACAAAATGCAGCCTTGTATTGTTGTATTCAAAAACCTTTAAGTACCCCAGAATTAATCAAGAAAATCGGCAGCAGTCTGCCGCAGACTTTAATTAGGCCAGCCCAGCCTTTGGATAATCAACATGGATAAATTGGCGATTCTTTGTGTAGATGATGAACAAGCCATACTGGAAAGCTTGAAAGCAGAATTAAAGCAAGGCTTGGACGGCAGTTATCAGATAGAAACTGCGGAGAATGCCAGTGAAGCACTGGAATTATTAGATGAATTATTGCGTGCGGGTTATCGGGTGCCGGTGGTGATCGCCGATTACATCATGCCGAATATGAAAGGCGATGAATTATTACGCCGCGTACATGCGATGTCGCCAGATACGCATAACATCATGTTGACAGGCCACGCCACTTTAGAAGCAATGGGCTATGCGATTCGTTATGCCAATCTTTACCGCTATATTGATAAACCACTGGATCTCAATGATTTACATCTGACGATTCGTGAAGCGCTGACCAGTTATTTTCAAGCCCAGCGCTTACGCCAGTTTTATGCAGATTTAGAACAACAGGTACAATTACGCACCCAGGAACTGCATGAAAAAAATGCCGCCTTGGAACAGGAAATTATCGAGCGGGTGCGTACCGAAGCCGCTTTACGCCGCAGTGAGGCCAATCTGGCGCAAGCCCACGCGATTGCCAAACTGGGCAGTTTTCGCTTTAGCCTAAAAACGCACGAAGTTACCTGGTCACGCGAACTCTGTCAGGTGGCTTCGATGGTTGAACTGGGCTGTGTGCGCCAAGAATGCCGGATGAGCCTGTCAGAAATTCGTAAACTGCTACATCCAGACGATCTGGGGCTGGTGAACGAGGCGATTCAGCGCATTCTGATCGGTGAAACCTATCTGGATTTTGATATACGGGCGCGCCGCCCACTCGGTAAACTGCTACACCTGCATTGCCAAATGGAAGGGGTGTATGACAGCAGCGGACAAGTGGTTGAATTATTTGGTACTTTACAAGACATCACGGAGCGTAAACAGGTTGAAGCAGAACTGCGCCAAGCCAAGCAACACGCTGAACAGGCCAATGCTGCGAAGAGTTTGTTTTTAGCCAATATGAGCCATGAAATTCGCACGCCGATGCACGCGGTTTTGGGCTTTGCCGAATTGTTGGAAGATGAAGCACGCACGCCCACCGCCCGTGAATATCTGGATGCGATTCAAATCAGTGCGCGTTCGCTGCTGGCTTTGATCAACGATATACTCGATTTGTCGCGGGTAGAGGCTGGCAAACTGGTTTTGCAATACCGCCCCACTTGGGTGTTGCGCCTATTTCAAGAAATGACGCAGATTTTCTATCAGAAAATCCAGCACAAATCCCTGGCATTTTCTTTAGATATTATGCCGGGTTTGCCAGAAATCCTGTCATTAGATGAAACCCGCTTACGTCAAGTGTTACTCAATCTCATCGGCAATGCGGTGAAATTTACTGACAGCGGCAGCATTAATCTGGCGGTGCGCTATACATTACACAATCCGACGCATCTGGATTTGATGATTGCCGTCACCGACACCGGCCCAGGCATTCCGCTGGATCAACAAGAAACCGTGTTTCATATGTTTGAACAGGTGCAGCGCAGTACGCCGATGCCTGAAGGCACTGGTTTGGGTTTGGCGATTAGCCGCAAATTGGTGGAAATGATGAACGGCACGATCAGTTTGCGTAGCGAGCCGGGCCAAGGCAGTTGTTTCACGGTGATCCTGCGCAATCTGGAAGTGATCGCCACGCCCTCGCCCGCTCATCTGGAACAGGCGGCGGAAGAAATCGACCCAGGCCAGCTTCAATTTGCTCCGGTCACGCTGTTGATCGCCGATGACGTGCCGTTTAACCGCATCCTGCTCCAAAAATACCTCGGCGGTTACGGCTTTCGCATCTTGGAAGCTTGCGACGGTGCCGAAGCGGTGGCGTTGGCGCTTGCCGAAACCCCGGCACTGGTGCTGATGGATATGCGAATGCCGGTGCTGGACGGCTATCAAGCCACCCAAGCACTCAAAAACAATCCCAAAACCCAGCATATTCCGGTGATTGCCATCACCGCTTCCGCGATGAAAGAATCTGAAGAAGAAATTCGCCAATTGTGCGATGCTTATCTGGCTAAGCCGGTGCGTCGGGGCAAGCTCCTGCACACGCTGTTGCCTTTTTTAAGCCATGAACTCATCGTTCCGCCCGTTTCCTCTACTCCTTGAATGGCAGCCACTATGAGCCATCCGAACTGCTTGACCGCGCATCGCATCTGCGTCCTGTTGGTAGACGACCAAGCGATCATTGGTCAAGCGCTGGCACGGATGTTAGAAACGGCCACCGACATTGATTTCCACTATTGCCAAGACCCCACTTTGGCGATACGCACCGCCAATCAAGTCGCTCCCACGGTGATTTTGCAAGACTTGGTGATGCCTGAATTTGACGGGCTGGGCTTGGTCAAATATTTTCGCGCCAATCCCAGCACCCGCAATATTCCCCTGATCGTCTTGTCGAGCAAAGAAGAAGCCGACATCAAAGCCGAGGCGTTTCGCTTAGGCGCTAATGATTATCTGGTCAAACTGCCAGACCCGCTCGAAGTCATCGCCCGGATTCGCTACCACTCCAGCGCCTATATCCACTTGCTGGAACGCAACGAAGCGATACGCGGGCTGGAAAAAGCCAATCAATTGATTCGCAAAACCTTTGGCCGTTATTTGTCTGATGATATTGTCGAAGCGATCCTCGACTCGCCGCAAGGCTTGGCCTTGGGCGGGGAAAAACGCTGGGTGACGATTCTGATGAGCGATTTGCGCGGCTTTACCAGCATCAGCGAACGCTTGCCCGCCGAACATGTGGTCGCCATGATCAATATTTATCTGGAGGTCATGACCGATATTTTGCTTAAATATCAAGGCACTATCGACGAATTTATCGGGGATGCCATCCTCGCCATTTTCGGCGCACCGCTGACCCGCGAGGATGACGCGGTGCGCGCCGTGGCTTGTGCCTTGGAAATGCAATTAGCCATGCAAGAAGTCAATCGCCGCAACCGCGCAGCGGGTTATCCCACGGTGGCGATGGGTATCGGGATTAACACCGGCGAACTGGTGGTGGGCAATATCGGCGGGGCCAAACGGGTGAAATACGGCGTAGTCGGCCAGAACGTCAATCTCACCTCGCGCATTGAATCCTACACCATCGGCGGCCAGATTCTGATTGCAGGCAGCACCCTCAGCGCCTGTGGCGATGCACTGCGGATTGACGACCAGTTTGAAATCCATCCCAAAGGCGTCACCCATCCCTTGCGGATCGTCGAAGTGGGCGGCATCGCCGCCCCTTACCACATCTATTTACCCGAAAAACCACTCGCCCAGTTGTACCCGCTCGCTACGCCGTTGCCGCTACATTTCACCGTGCTGGCCGGCAAATATAACGGCCAGGAACAACAACTGGGCCAGTTACTCGCCTGTGTTTGCCTGTCCGAATGCAATGTCGATAACATCATGGCGGAATTAGCCACCACCAACCCGCTGGAACGCCTGAGCAATCTCAAAGTGACCTTTCCAGACACCTCACACGACAGCGCCAGCAATTACGCCAAGGTCACTGCCGTGCTGGGCAGCGATCCGCCGCGTGTCCGCATCGTCTTCACCACCTTGTCGCCAGAGGCTCAAACCTTATTGCTTGAGGTGTGCGGCGCAGCTAAACGGGCGGCCAATACCGCCATCAATTCCCCGGCAATATCCAACTGAAACTGGCTGTCGAGTTCCCGGATACAAGTCGGGCTGGTGACATTGATTTCCGTCAAATAATCGCCGATCACATCCAAACCGACGAACAACAAGCCTTTTTCACGCAAAGTCGGGCCGACTTGCGCACAAATCCAATAATCCCGCGCACTGAGCGGCACCCCCACCCCGCGCCCACCGGCGGCGAGATTACCTCGGGTTTCGCCAGCCGCCGGAATCCGCGCCAAGGCATAAGGCACCGGCTCACCGTCGATCAGCAAAATCCGCTTATCACCTGCGGTGATTTCTGGAATAAAACGCTGCGCCATGATGTAACGCTGCCCGTGAGCGGTCAGGGTTTCGATAATCACATTCAGATTCAACTCGCCCTGGCGTACCCGAAAAATCGAAGTACCGCCCATGCCATCCAGCGGCTTAAAAATCACCTCTTGCTGCTCCGCCAAAAAGGCTTTCAGCAAACTCGCCTCGCGCGTCACCAGCGTCGGCACACAACACTGCGGAAACCAAGCGGTGTACAGTTTTTCGTTCGCATCGCGCAGACTTTGCGGCTTATTCACCACCAGGCAACCCGCCTGCTCCGCCCGTTCCAGCAAATAAGTCGCAACGATATATTCCAAGTCAAACGGCGGGTCTTTACGCATCAACACCAGCGACAACTCACTCAACGGCGCGGTATACGGCTCCCCCAGTTGATACCAAGCCTCCTGATTATCAAACACTTGCAAAGGTCGCATCCGCGCATAAGCCTGCCCGTCACGCAAAAATAAATCCGCCATTTCCATATAACGCAACTGCCAACCGCGCCGCGCCGCCGCCAGCAACATCGCAAAGCTACTGTCTTTATAGGTTTTAATCTGGGCGATGGGATCCATCACCATACCGAGACACACAGTCATGAGCGTGATCCTTGGGTCAGTTGGGCAAACACAGCCTGATAGCATACAATGCTTGTTCAACCAGATGTTATCTTCTGTCCCGGAGCCAACCCATGTCCTTGCCCCCAGTGCAACCTGCCTTCCTCTTACTCGCTGCGCTGCTGCTTTTGCCAACGGCCTACGCCCAACCCTACGACGGCTTCACCGAACCCGATCAAGAAATCAAAGTCGCCGCCCCAGAAATCGGCGTGCTGGCAACCCTCAACGTTAAAGAAGGCCAAACCGTCAAACAAGGCCAAGTGTTAGCAACCCTAGACAACCAAGTGCTAGTCGCCGGGCTGGCGGTAGCCCGCGCCAAAGCCAAAGCCAGCGGACGCCTGAACGCCGCCCAGGCGCTACAAAAACTCAACGAAACCAAGCTGAGCCGCCTGCAACCGCTGTTAGCCCGAGGAGCCGCCCAACAAGCGGAAGTCGATCAAGTCAGCGCAGAACTGTCCAACGCCCGCGCCAGCGCTCAAGCCGCCCGCGAAGAACTGCAAGTCAGCGCCCTCGAAGTGAAACAAATCGAAGCCCAAATCGAACGGCGCACCCTGCGCAGCCCGATCAACGGCGTGGTGATTGAACTCAAAAAAGAAGTCTCAGAACTGGTCGGCGGCACCACCAACGAACCGCAAGTGCTGATCGTCGCCCGCATCGACCCCTTACTGGTCACGATCCACGTTCCCACCAGCGAAGCCCTAAAACTCAGCCTGGATCAAAAAGTAGCGATTGAATTTCCAGCCTACACCCCAGCCAGCGCCGAAGGCACCGTGACCTTTATCTCACCGATCACCGACGCAGGCAGCAACACAGTTAAAATCAAAATCCGCCTCGACAACAGCGCTGGAAAACTGCGCAGCGGTTTGAAATGCCTAGTAAAATTACCTTAACCCGCTTTTTTCACCCTTCACTTCAGGAAACCGCCAATGAGCAACAACGACGCCGCCAAACCCACCACCGGCCAAAACCTACACATCCGCTACGACGACACCCTGGCCCGCTACGCCACCCAAGTCGCGCTCAATGTCAGCGAAGAAGACGTGGTGCTGAATTTCTCCTCCGGGCTGATGCCTGATGCCAGCAATCCCGGCGAAGCCTATTTACCAATCCACACCCGCATCGCCATGTCCCACAACAACGCCAAAAAACTGGCCGCCCTGCTGGCCCAAGCCCTCAACCAAGCCAGCCAACAACGCGCCCAAGCCCCCGCCGCCGCTGCGGCGAAATTGCCTAGTTTGGACAAATAGGCATCAAGGGTGCGTTACGGCGCGAAAGCGCCTAACGCACCCTACAGAGTTATACATAATAGACCTTATCGGAAATTTATTCTAAAATATAAAACTAATCAACTTTTTAATCATTGGTGAGGCATACATGAAACTTTTGTGCTTGGAAGCTAAGAAAAATCCTAAAACCTTTTTGGCTGTTACC
>Ga0209575_10000909_pt1 | contig 14155 bp, 7 predicted proteins | sample Medcelwee11metaG_FD_187172 | JGI IMG/M metagenome (GOLD analysis project Ga0209575, IMG submission 187172) | Freshwater pond sediment microbial communities from the University of Edinburgh, under environmental carbon perturbations - Medium... | ecosystem: Environmental > Aquatic > Freshwater >...
CTTGCGCAACAACCAGCGCAGCCCTGAAGACAGCGTATCCTGGCTAGAACAACCCAGCCTCGACGATTTATTACAACCCGCGCTAACCGCCTACGCCCGTTATCTGGAAGAACCCGACATCAGCGCGGCCTTACAAGCCTTTAACCGTTTTCGCATTCTGTGCGCCCACCGCCAAGGGCCAGAGGGCGTCACCTTCCTCAACCGCCAACTGGAAGAACGTTTACAACGCGCCCGCCTCCTGCGCAGCGGCGGCACTTGGTATCCAGGCCGCCCGGTGATGATCACCGAAAATCACTACGGTCTGCGCTTGTTTAACGGCGATTTGGGCCTGATTCTGCCCGACCCGGCGCAACCCCAACGCCTCTACGCCTGGTTTGAAACCAGCGACGGCCTGCGCCGAGTGTTACCCGCCCGCCTACCCGCCCATGAAACCGCCTACGCGATGACCGTCCACAAAAGCCAAGGCTCTGAATTCGACGACCTATTGCTGGTGCTGCCGCAGCATCCCTCCCCCGTGTTAAGCCGCGAATTGCTGTACACCGGCATCACCCGCGCCCGCCAACGCTTAACCCTGATCGGCAGCGCCGCCGTGATCCGCCAAGCGGTGCAAACCAGAACCCGCCGCGCCTCTGGATTACGGGATGCGCTGTGGAATACCGCGACGGATGTCTGAAAGCAGCGTATTACCTAAGCGCCCCTGTGGTCAGTCTGGCGAGGCTTACCTATCAATTTATTTTTTGGAAGAAGTGATTTTTAAGGCGAGGCATTATAAAAATACTGGAGGAGAGCGCTAAAGATCAGAAAGTGACATTTTACTCAGTTGATATTTAAAAGAGTCAGGTAATTTTTTATAGAAATCATCCCAACTGGTGATTTCTTCATGATCAAAGCAGACCGCCAGACTAAAGACACCATATCCCCGTCCCTTACCCCAACCAATTACTATTCCATCCTCTAATGCATCACGTAAAATTAGTAATAATAAAAATTGCCCAATATTTTTGTTTTCAGACAATTGCGCATCATGCAAAGTCAATGTGCTTTTCAGATAATCACAAAAAGCGCTATTCACTGCATACAACTTGCCGCCTTTTTTCGTCTCGCCTTTTTTATCTGTGTCACCAGTTGCCACGCCACCTGTAAAACGATCTATGGCAATAAAATCTTGTTTACTCACTCGCTTTGTTATCGGTGCAACAGCATCTTGAATCCAAATGGCACTCCGCTGGTCAGTGCTGCCAAATAGCGTATCTAACAGAATTTTAATGTTTTTTTCTGTATCACTTAATGTTGGCAATTCATCAGCATGTTGACTGGCTAAAACTGTTAATAATATTCGTCGTGCCCGCCCGCGTATCCAACCCATTAAGGTGGAAGCAGGAATCATCGCTCTGCCATTTGCTGTGTCATCGGGATAACGGCTATATTCAGCCGGTACTGCTTCTTTTTCTGTGCCGCTCGCGGACTCTGGATACCAGGGATCGCGTACTAAAAATGGGCTTTGTGGGTAGAGAAAAAACTGCCAGGTTTGCGCATTTGACTGCTGCCAATTGCTTGAAATTGTATGCTCTTTATAAATTTCATAGGGTAATTCTTGTTCTTGGACTTCTCCTTTTAACCAAGCCGCTAATTTTTCTTTATTCAGAATTTTAACCTCATCGGGTGTCCAACATAAAATGCCCTGACCTTTACTGCGTCCTTTACCTAATGAAGCCTGGGATGAAACGCCATCCCAACTGGCTAATAAACCTAGTAAATCATTTAACTCTTTAGATGTGATTTGCTCCGCTTCCAAGTAAAAATCAAACACGCTACCTGGTGGCACGATTTCTTGGGTAAAAAGCTGATGCTCTTCTACTGTGGCCGTAATCGGATTAATAGAAACTTGTGAGCGTAAACCAGTTTTCTTCTCGCTATCCCAACCGGGTAAGCGATATTTCAGTGTGGTACTTTGCGATGTTTCTGGTAGTTCCAATTTCAACCAATGTGCGTCGTACACTCGCAAACAACCTGCGTCACCCCCTTTCTCCTTTATCGCACCATAACCAAATAATTTCTTGTGAAATGCCTCATTCTTTTTAGCAATGCCTGCCAAAAAACCACGTAATGTGGAAGCGGGCAAATAGGGTTGTTGTTTATGATTCAGACAAACTGTTAAATAACTGGGGCTTTTTTCACCTTCAATATTTTTTACTAAATTTTTACGTTCTTCTATTTCCGTTATCTCCGCTATATCACCTGTACCTATGTGTAGTGGAGAGCAAACAACTAAGTGCCCACGAATTTGTACTCGCAGGTACTCCGTACTTTTTTTCTGATTAGCTGAGTCCACACCACACTCCTTTTGTTTCCGGGTCTAAATCCCAATGAATTTCTAGATTAACTAGAATTTCACCATAGCCATTTTCAGCAATAAATTGATTTGTTTGCCAATTTTTATCTTGTATATTCAGTTGTGGCAATCCATGTGTTAGCCATTTTTGCAATATAGATTCGGCTTTTTCTTCATCCTGTACTTCAAAGACAAACACACTGCCAGCCACGGTTAAAAGCGCTGGATTATAGGGTTTATCTTGCCAAAATCGTCGGTAAAGATAACTGCCGCCAACTAACTGTTGACGGGCATAGAAATGAGATAACTTTAAGCTATGATCGGATAAATTATCCCAGGTTTTACGATATTCTGCTTTTAATTGGTCGCCACCATTAGTTGCGCAAATTCTATAAGGATCAGGCAATAAATGCGCCGCGCTTTGTAGAACTATGACAACTTTATTATCACGAATCAACTGTGGCATTGGTTGCTGAAAGAACTGGCACACACTAACATCAGCATACGCCTTTGTTTTACCTAGATTAAATAAGCCTTGTGATAAAGCATCTTGCAATTCTGCAACTACTTTTTGCCTGGTTTGTTCGTTAATATTGCTGCAATCCACATTTGCCAGCCAAGCATATTTAGTCGGTTCAATGGTTTCTGTTGCAAACAGTGCCCCCTCCTCTGCTGTACCTGTGGTTTTGCCGATTTTTTTAGTTTTGTCAGGCGTCCTATTTTCTGTCACCGTATCACTTTTTTCCTCGGCAACCGCAGTACGTACAATAATGCTGCGTGGTGGCAATTCATCTAAGCCACAGACTTTTGAGGCAATTTCCCATTGTTTCGGTTTCCAGTCAATTGAAAAAGCAGGAGCATAATTGTGAATCAAACCAGGATTTGCACACAATGCCACGTCATACACTTTGTTATCTACAATCACCAAACTCAACGGCATTGCCAACGGACGTTTTTGTTGACTATTTTTATGAACAGGATAAGCGTGGGTGATTCGAATATCATCAAAATGATTATTTAGATTTTCCTGGTTCTCTTTTTGCTGTGCCAAGATTCCTTTAATCACACTACCAGGAATAAAATCTTCTGATTCAAACCGATTTCCTCTGATATGATGACGGGAAATACAAAAAGGGGCTTGTGGGTAAATAACGATGCCAAAACCGTTGCTATCAGGGTCAGTTAACGTATTATAAGCAGATTCTTTTTTCTCTTTTTCCTTAAACGCCACCGTGACTGTGAGAACTTTTCCAAATCCAATACCTTTTAATGCACCTAACGCTGGAATAAACTGAAATCCTTTGAATAACCAGTGTTTCAGGTGATTTGCCTCAGTTTTATCTTGTAAAGAAGCATGGATTTCTCCACAAAACTGCACTGTCTTACCACTGGCAAAAGGGGTTTCAATTACTTGTAACGCGCCTTTTTTGACTCTGCCTTTCTCAGCATCTATTTGAATACGATGCAAAACGCCATTTGTTATAACTTGTTCACTGGTTTTCCAATATTGAGAGAAATGTAAACAGGCACGCAGGGGAAGATTATCGGTGTCAGAAGGTGACGGTTGACCTAACCAGTGATTGATTTGTTCACTGATTAAACCGCACTCTTTTAAGGTGTCGTCTGTGGCAAAGAATTCCCAGGCATGACGTAACGCACCACGCACTAAACTACCTGGTAATACCATTTTCTCATCATCAGCATATAAAGCTGCTGTGTCCAAACCATACGCTCGTCCGCCGGAAGCTTGGCTTATCATGGGAGTCTGCATGTCTAACGTCACGGTATAACAATAAGTTTTCATATTGATATTTCTTCCGGTAAATAATCCCACAATTCAACTAGGTGTACCCAGTGCCAATACAAATCATTTTCTTCTGGCGGACAAACGGCCAATTGAAAAGCAAGCTCAAGCTTTTTCACAATCAGCGCTTGTGTCTCGGCATCAGTGTTATTTTCTTGTTCTTGTAAACGCACAACTGTAACTAATCGTTGGAAAGTTTCCGTTAAAGATGTGCTGGTTTTATTCATTTCTCCCACTGCCGCCCGTGCGCAAGCATACACTTGTCCTTTGGGTAGATTTTTTTTCAACCAGAGCAATGCGTTGAGTTCATTTATACCGAAAGGTTTAAGTGGTTGGCGTGATTGAGTCATTACCGAACCAAATTGTTTTTTTCTGAAAGTGTCAATGGATTCAGTGGGAAAATCAATAGACTCTAAGATCGCATACTCAAATAGATTGCTGTCGCGACCGCCCGTGCTATTCTTAACAAGTTCCGCCAATTCTTTTGCTAATTTTTCTACCCGCTGAATTGGGGTGTTAGCATGGCAGAAAACAATACCGCCAGCGTGGGTTAATGGAATAGGCTCGTTTTTTTCAACACTAAATGTCCAATCTTTAGTTTGTTCATAAAATAAATTTAAGACTTCTAGACCCTTCCAGGCCGGTACAACAAAAATCATTTCATCGCCACCCCATAAAAGCGTTTCTAAGCGTAACTTTCCATCCTGTGTTTTATAAGCATCATCTTTTGACATAAAATCCAATAAATAACCCAAGAATATTTTTCGCTTGTCCTGAATTTTTAGATCAAAATCTCGTTGAGTTTCTACAGATTGACAATACTTATTTTGAATCTTACTAAATTGATTTCCATCAAAATACAACACAGCAATTTTATTGTGGCAATTTCCCCGCATTATGCCATTGTGTTCATCATCAGCAAGTTCTTTTAAATCTTGGGTAAATTGTAATTTTAATTTCGTTTCATTTCGATAGAACTGGCGTTTCTGATCACGTCCATATTGTAGACGTTCATAGACTGATAGACAAACTAAGCTTGGCTTCGTTGCAATAGATATTGTTTTAGAAGCAGGGTATAAGTTATTGGCTTCACAAGGCAAATCCATACCTATGGAATCATTTTTATCTGGCATTACAACAGATACTTGTTGCATTTGACGAAATCTATTTTTTGCGATAATAGCTTCCCTTTCAATAATAAAATTATTTTCAACCGGATAAATATCCACTACAAAAGTAAAATATTTTAATCGCCAATGTGAATTTAAGCGTTCTGCAATATCAAGTTTAGTTTTTTCTGCATCATTGGAATTTTCTACCTCAAACTTAAATAAGCCAGTGGATGCACCGGTGGAAATAGGCTCTAGAAACAGAAATGTCTTGTGAATAATTCGTATGGCATCTCGCAATAATAATCCACTCCCACGAATCACACTAAGCTGTTGAGTATCTTCTAAAACAGAAGATAAATTTACCCCTTCAATCCGCAAGTAATATTGAGTCATTCGTATTTTCCTCTATTTATCTGAAGGTTGTAGCAGATACCCTATTGCGCCAAATAACTCGCCTAATTCTCCAATTGCAATTGAATTTTTATGTTTGGTAAATTGATTCTTCCATAAACGTCCAAATTGCCATAATTCACCATCTGTAACAATGCCATAAATCATTTTATCCAGGTCTGCATTTAGTTTTTGTACGGCAACTAGCTCAGCCAAACATTGTCCCCAGCCTTCGACAAAATTATTCTGCTTAGCTTCTACTGCCACTAAAATTGGCTTTCCAAGCACAGTTTTACCCAATGCGGATTTAGTCGCCAGTAAGTAATCCGGCGTGCCAGTCAAGGCATCATCATAACGAATACTTTTATGGCTCCACAGGGTGTAATGATCAGTATATTTTTTATACACTTCTCGCAATACCGGATAAATAATATTTTCACAACGTGATGCTTCAGAACTAAAAACATCTATATTAGCGCGGTTAAAATCTAACTCAGCACGAAATACTTCCGATGGTTTTAGATCAGTATACACAATAAAATCTTCTTCCTGATAGATCAGTTGGAAGATTTCTTGTACTTGAGCAATAGCTTTAAAGTCAGTGAATGCCATTTGATTTATTTTTACCCTGTTAGGGCAAGATTTTCTTGTGTTTTTTATCTTGTTGCTAGGGTATTTATTCCAATGTTGGCAGTGTCTTGTTGGCTGTTATTGGTAGCAATGCTTGATGATGGTTGTTTGCCCTATTATTATCATTATTTACAAACCATAAGAATGTTTCTTCTTCTAGTCTTTGAGATTCTTCTAAAGGGGGTTGAACTGGAACGCCCGGTTTTAGATTATCTAGATTTCCCACTGTCTGTAACAAATTCAAAGTGGCGATATTGACTAGATTTCGCTGATTATAGTAAGAATTTAGTGGACTTACTGTCACCGGATTATTAAAAGATGAACTTTCCTGTGAATACCGTTCAGGCCATTCCGTGGCATTATTAGGTTTTTTGCCGTCAGGGGTTAAAATCTCACAGTAGCGTGGTTGTAAAAGGTTTTTATATCGTTCCACACGATTTATTAAAAATATACCTTCAATTGTCACCTTCACAGAACCTAAGCCTAATGATTTTCCCAGTCCCAAACGATGTTGAAAATTTCCCTTAGAACTTGGGCATAAACTATGAATTAGTAAACCCAGTTCCTCTTTGCTGAGGTTATCAAAATCAATATGGAAGTAAAAATCCTGATCTTTTAACATAGGTTGACAACACATTTTCTGCCGTTTGTCCTTGTCAGGATATTCAGTTTTCCAGGAAGCATTGTTTGTCATGGTCGCGTTCATATCAACTGCTGCCAGTCTATGAGGTAAATACACTTTACGTCCATTCGGTTTGTGGTTAGATTGAATACTCAAGTCAATTTTGCGAATATAGTCACCCTGCACACCCGGATTAAAATACATGGATGGGCTTGGCGGTTTTGGGCTGGCTAAAATTTTCAATGGAACAAGGCTATTCGCTGTTTCAACAGGTTTTATACTGCGCCCATCCGAAAATCTTAATCGAGAGGCTAATGCTCGTGCAACCTTATCATTATCACGCTTGTCGCTTTCCACTACACCGAACAAACACTCAACCGGCGTTAGCTCACTACGTTTTGGATTCCAAGGTAATAAATTTGGATTATTGGGATTAATAGACTGGAAAAATTCATGTGTTGTACCTTCTACCGCCTTGCGCCAGATAGAAGAAACACTGATTTCATCAACTTCTATTTGTTCTTGATTTTTGCGTATTGAAAAAAAGACAATTTGCCCATCTTCTAACCTCCAGTTACTGCTGCCTTGTAAAGTAAATGGCAAAGATGATTGCTTATCTAAATCAGCTCGTTCTTTTGATAGGGTATAAAATTTATTAAGTACATCTGCGGGAATAGAAAGAAAAGAAGTGTCGTGAAGTGGAATAAATAATTCATGACTCTTTGTTGGAGGAATTTCAAACTCACGATCTTGTATACCTAAAATTCGTAAAACTCCTTTTGTGTATTGACACTTTTCCTCGCCAGATAATTTTTCATAATCTGCATCGAAAATAATGTCATCGTAGTATTGCATTTTTCCTGAACTAGTCAAAGAACACCAATTCTCAACACGAATAGAACGCCCTTGTAAATTCCTTTTTTTAATGTTTTGCCCAATAAGAAAATGGGTATTTTCTGTGTGTTTTTCTTTTTGTCCATTTATGTTACTTTTAATGGATAATTGCAAGCTATTGTTATCTAACATAAGTCTCTCGTCAGAGAGTTCCAAGCGTGCATAACACATGGTTGATGAACTTATTATCCTATTTTGTTTTAGAAAGCTGCCAGGATTAAATATTTTGTAATTTCTGCCATCCATTATTTTATTGCCATAACCAGAAATATAGGCTGGCAAATAATATTTCAATTTGCAAAATTCAGGATCATTGATTAAATCACGTCCCGTATTAAAAATATTAAACCAGTCTTCTGAGAGACTATAACAATTATCGTTATTTTGTTTTTTCTGAACTGGCAGTGTCAAAGGTTGTAATTCTAATTTTTTAGTTTGTTCGTTTAATCTCAAGATACCAATTGCAGATAACCCACCACCAACTGGTTTCCTCACCGAATATCGCTTATTATCCAACACCCGCAATGCGGACTGGCTCAACGTTTCTGCCACGCTGCCAATCATACCGCGCAAGCTGTTGGCGGGAATTGCGATTTCACCATCAATATCGCGATAGGGTTCAACTTGTGTCAGTTCATTTTCACCCAGTGAGGTGTGCTTTCCTCCAACCATTGTCGGCGTTTCTAAATGTACTTTACAAATAATCCGCCCATGCTTGGCATCTGGGTGCCATAAATCATGGCGTATATAAGGATGCTTGCCACTTTTTATGTTTTCATAGGCCACTGTTGGGGTATTTTTATTCTCATTAATTTTACCCGTGACTGGAATAAAATTATAAGGCGCATGAAATTCTGGCATGATAAAACTCCTGAGATTAGCTGATTGGTTGACAACCACAAATCATTCTTAGAACAAGGGCTAAACGGCTTTGGGATGGGGGCACAACCGGTTAAATTACGAGGTTGCGCTGCGCTCAAGCTATTTTTGCTGATAAAGCTTCCCCACGCATCAAGCCAACTAGGATGTTTAGGCAAATGCCTAACTCTTCAATTTAACGCGATATTTGGTGTAAACTGACGCTTTTCCATCCCCGATTCAGCGCATTCTATACCATTGGAGCCTCTTATGTTAAGCCCCCAGACAATAAGCTTGATTTGCCCGCGTAATGATTTGGAAAGTGACACCATTTTAACGATTGCCCAAGCAAAAGGTATTGATATTCATGAAATCACTGGTGACTGGGGCGTGTTGCTTAGCGATGCCTTGCAGCAGATTCAGGAAAAACAGGCACTTAGTACACTGAGGGATAATGTTTTGCTTGTGGAATTACCGGGTAAAACAGCAGTGGCGTATTTAGAAAGTCTGGGTAAGCGGGTATGGGTGATTGATCATCACCAATATGGTGCCGAGACGACCCTGGTAAATCGTGCGTCTTCGCTGGAACAATTCGCCGCACTGATTGGACACAAACTGACAACCCCAGAATGGGAAATTGCGATTAATGATCGGGATTTTTTGCCAGGATTGGCACAGGCGGGGGTGTCGTGGATGCGTGCCTGTGAGATTCGCCATGCCGAACATCAAGTGCGTGGTACGGTAGAAAAACGAGAACAGGCACGACGCGAAATGCACCGTTATTGCCGAGATTTTGAGGATGTGCGTTTGGTGTTAGCGCCCGAAGCGTATCGCGGGATTATGTTGGAACTCGCGCAATATCCGAGCGAGGAAATCTACATAACAGCAGCGCAAGCCCATCAGGCGATTAAACTTAAGCCGGTTTTGGTGTTATACCACACGGCAGGCAATCCACAGGATATTGTACAAATTGAATATGCTGGAGCGGCAAAAGAATTAACCTGGATTCGTGATATTGGCTGTGATCCACGCTGGGCTTTGAATTTTACCCTGTGGTCAGGTGGTGGCACACTGGGTTGTTTTTTTGGGGCAAAACAAAAAGTGCCGGGTTTGTCGTTTGATGCGTTAGTGTCTCTGATTTTATCGCATACGCTGTTTACTGGCAGACCGTTACGTCATTATAGCTGCACCTATTATGTACCCTTGGATTTATTTTCTGAAGAAGATTTAGAAAAACAACTGAATCAAACTTGTTTTGCCATAAAATCTGGCTTAGAAACCCATCAACTGGATGCCGATCAGTCTGTTTTACCAAATGACATAGACACCCCGCCTGCCTATGAACAGCAGGCTTTCTTATATTTTGAGCCGCATTTACGTGAAGCATTGATTGATATTAAAAAACCAACGCTTCACAAATTGGTTAAATCTATTCAACATTGGCGCTTACCTGCTGAGCAAACAGCGGCCATGCAATTAACGCTGGGAGATGTGGGTGAGAATGCCCTAAGCGCACAATTGACCGACGTGTCTTTATATCGTTATTTTAATGGCTTATTTATTATAGCCTTTCGATTGGTGCCCGTGGTTCAATTAGGCGACACCAGCAATCTCACACATGACGATGCACGCTGGTGGCACGATTTAGTTTTTGCCGAAGACAAAAAAACTAGAGAGAATCTGCAAACACTCAAGATGCAAAACTGGTTAAAATTCACCAAACTGGCACGGATTATTTACCCCAGTTTTCGTGAGCAAGTTAAAGAAGCTAAAATAACCACAGTGACTTTAACCACCGCAAAAACGCCAGTGGTTTTTAAGAAAGAAGAAAAACTCTCGCCGGTGTTGATGTACTTAATTGAACAGTTTTTAACGATTGACAATAATCTGCCCGCTACACGGGAGAAATTGTCTCATTGTTTAAAATACCTGCCAGATGATCGCATGTTTGTGGTGCCAGCCTATGGATTAGCAGGAGAAGTGATTAACACACCGCATATTCAAGAACGTATGAACTATTTATTAAGCCTAGCGCTGTATGTAGATCATCTGGGAGACACTTACTCCAGTTGCCAGGATTATGCCTATGACCCAGAATTTACCCGCAATTTATTAAAAGAACACAGCTTGACGCGCTGGCAAGCGACGGGAAGTTATTCTGGATATTGTATTTATGCCCATGCCTATCTGGGAATGTCTGGGTTTTTCAACAAGGTGATTGCACCCTCACATGTGCCCTATATTTATGGGCGGATGACGCTATTAGGATTATTCTATCAGGCGACTTTGCGCCATTATAATCGCCGGATTAGTTATGCAACCAAAGCCTTAACCGAGCAAAAATCTACTGATAGTTTTCGCAAATTGCGTAAACATTTCATTGAATTTACCAACAACTATTGGTTTCGTGAAATCTCACCACAAATTCAAGCGATTGAAATTTTCAATCTACAAACTAAAGCCTTAAATTTAGAGGCCGAGTATCATTTGATTAAAGATGAAATGGAACGCGCCGACGAATACACCACCGCTTTGCGTGAACAAGAATTTAACCATGCCAGCAAGAATTTCAATCACATTGCGGCTGTTTTTGCAACGTTAGCCTTATTCATTGGCGTGTTTGGAGTGAGTACAAAGTTACCAGAGTTGGTAGAAAACTATGGTTTTGCAACAGCAAGTATTGCAAGTACACTCGCTGTTTTATATGCACTCTGGCGAATCTTTGGCAAGAAAAATTAAAATATAGCGCAAAATCACCTCAATTATTAAGACTGCCAGACTTTCAAGGTCTGGCAGTCTTTGGTTTAGCTGAGTAAACACCGTGTAAGAGAAAAAATCCCATGCCGTTAGCATTTACAATGCCCCTGCTCCCGCTTCATGCGGTTATCATCACCTTGCGCTTTACCCAAAACGCCTATTTACCGTTTTTTCACCAACCCGCTTTAACCGCGTGGTTGCGACATTTGTCGGGAAATTCGCCAGATTACGAGCGCAAACTCTGGTTAGATGCACCAGAAAGCGGCTGCGTGGATTACCGACGCGGCGATGCTTACCGTTTTATCCTGTTTGCTTTACCAGCGGGCCTGGAGTTATTACAGCATTTATTGTCACAGTTACAAACCTTGCCAGACAGCGTGCAATTACGCGACAAAGCATTACCACTGCGAGACAACTTACAATTTATCAGCGCAGTGGATTTATTCAGCAACAAAGCCATCACCTATTGCACGGAATTATCTGGCTATGATGAAACCGCATTAGAAGCAGAAGCCAGTTTCTGGCAATACGCACCGGCTTGCCGGATTCGCTGGTTATCGCCAGTGCGCTTATTGATAAACAAAACCGAATACGAAGACGGCACCAAACCAAAAGGAGAAGCGCGGTTTTGTCGGCAGCAAGCCGACTTACCATTCCACTTACTGCACCAACGCCTGTGCGACAGCCTCAACGCCCTGTTGCGCGAAGCGGGACACGACACCCTGCCGCGCCCTGAGACTACGCATAACACCCTGCACAGCCGCTTATTTTGGCTAGATTACAGCTATCGCAGCGCCAACCAACGCGAACACCCGATGGGCGGATTATCCGGGGCCATTGAAATCGACTGCCGCAGTTTTTCCACGCTAGATTGGCAACTGTGGGTACTGGGCCAATACCTAGGCATCGGCCAGCGGCGAGGCTTTGGTTGGGGACGCTATGTGCTGGAAAGCCTGGACGGCGACACGACCCTACCACGGGCGACACAAGCCACCACCTTGCTGATGCGAGCCGCACAAACCGCCAATTTACACAGCGCCTACCAACTCATACGCGACAACGTGCGCAAAAAACCCGCACGCCTACTGTTTGAAGCAGACGATGCGCTTTTAGATCAAACCGACGAAAACGCCCTAGACGACGATCCCGCTGAACGCCTACAACACCTAGCACAACAGCTACACCACTACTCAGTACCCGCACTACACGGCGTGGTGCTGAGAAAACCGGGACACAACCCACGCCCCCTCGCCATTCCGCCTTTTTTTGACCGCGTAGCACAACGAGCGGTGGCACAGATCTTAACCCCCGCATTAGACAGCCTGATGTACCACGGCAGTTTTGGCTATCGCGTGGGACGCTCGCGACACAGCGCCCGGCTCATGATTCAACAGGCTTACCAACAAGGCTACCGCTGGGTCTTTGAATCCGACATCGACGACTTTTTTGACAGCATTGCCTGGCATCACCTACAAATACGCCTACTCGCCCTATTCGGTGACGATCCGCTGGTGGATTTACTGCTGCACTGGATGGCCGCCCCCGTGATCTATGAAAACCAACTCATTGAACGCAACGCTGGATTACCGCAAGGCTCGCCGCTGAGTCCGCTACTTGCCAACCTACTTTTAGATGATTTTGACCACGACTTACATTTTGCCGGATTCAAACTGGTACGGTTTGCCGATGATTTTGTGGTGCTGTGTCAAAGCCAAGCCGAAGCCCAAGCCGCACAACAAGCCGCCACCGCTGCGATTGCCGAACTGGGCTTGAGCTTAAACCCGGAAAAAACCCAGATTCGCATCTTAGAACAAGGGTTAAGCACTTGACTATAATTATCTTAACATCTACTTCACCACAGAGGCACAAAGACACTAAGGTACACAAAGACTAATTTAATAAATAACTAACTGTCAGCATTTACTTTTCTTAGCTTTGTGCGACTTTGTGCCTTCGTGTCTTTGTGGTGAATGTCTTATGTGAGAGAAGTTATGCTCATGTACTTACGTTTTTAGAAACTGCGTGAGTGCCAAAAGTGAGCAGGCCAACAAAACGTTGGCTGTTGTGCTGTTTTGAGGACATGGGCCGGAGTGCCATACCTACGTGAACAACTCAAAAAAGTGGCGACCCAAGACACTGACATCCGCCTGTACCGCTTGTGTGAAAGTTGTCACAAAGAGTCACATACCCTGAATGGCGAGCGGATCGAAGGACTGCCAGCGGTGATTATTTTGTGATACCGGGACAAAAAACCTGCTATCCAGGTATCTTTGTGGGTTTTTTAGCTATTTTGCTTGTTATTCATAGGGTTGTGTTTTACTTTTCAAGCAGGCTCTCAAGAATCATTGCCGGAGCCTTTTTTATCAACAAGTTAGGGGGAGAAAGTGGACAATTTAGGGTTAAATGACTGCCGCTCTCAGGGTGAATTTGGAGGTTCCCGGAATCGACCCCCTTTGCCCTTGATTTTCCTGGCTCGGCTAGGTATGCTGTTTCAGACCTCGTAGCCGTTTAGGCTGTTGAAACGATAGTATCATTCGCTGACCGCCATGGAGAGCGCAGCGAAGGCGGTTAGTCCCCGATAGCCAATGCCCGACCGTAGAGCCGTAGGTTGAAGCGAGAGCGTAAGCCGGAGGAGAGACGCAGCGGGTGTGATTGGCGTAGAGTCATGGGGGAAGGAGTGTGCCGAAGCCGCAGAGTGGCGAAGGCGGACGGGAGACACCGGACGAATCGGGGAGGAAAGGAAGAGTTGCCGCGTG